>ERZ827150.762-NODE-762-length-45476-cov-4.018273_pt1 | contig 45476 bp, 35 predicted proteins | sample MGYA00519779_ERZ827150 | MGnify/ENA primary metagenome ERZ827150 (study PRJEB31778, sample SAMEA3449267) | human gut metagenome | biome: human gut; feature: human-associated habitat; material: faeces | place: United Kingdom | collected 2010/2012 ...
GAAATTCGATTACACGATTTTTATGACTTTTTCTGGAATTATGAAATGACTTCTAGTCATTAAAGCACGCTGCCCAACAACACTTTTCTTAAATTTTACAATATTTGAAAGATAAACAATAAATTCATTTAAACTAGTAATGTCTAAAACTATTTTACACTGCATACTAGCATTTCCGCCAGATGAAATATATTTAAATATATATGTTGGATAGTATACGTTATGCAAGTTAGCATGCTCAAATCCAAGCTCTTTATTAAGTTTTCTTTTACTAAATTTACGAATGAAAAAAGGAATATCCTTCTCAATACTCCTATAAATACTATTCTTCTTATCTACAAGATACTGTTTTCCTTCATTAACAGCCTCAAAGTTGTTCAGCATGGCTTCTGCTTTTTCTAAAGTATCAGCAGAAGGAATTATTTTGAAATATTTACAAACATATTTAAAAGGTTCTTTGCTCGCACTACTACAAACCGCGCGCGAACAGTAACAAATATTGGGGGCGTATTGCATGTTCTCCAGTTCTTTACGGCTATATTTCCACTTACTATTATCTTCAAGGCTTGCCGTTCCGTGTTTTAGTTGATTTAGACCAAATTGATTAGCCTTTAATCCATCTATGTATTTGTTAAGATTATTCCAATCTTGTATATATTGAGAAACACTATTTTTTATTTGTATAAATCTTTTACTTATAAAGTATATTGACGAGTATACATAATATATAACAAACAACAATATAATTAGCGCAATCGCCAACGCAACTAGAAATGCTATATTGCTAAAAATCTCAGAGTTATCTGTAACAAATTTTAATATAAGACCTATAGGCAATAGAAATATACAAATAGAAATTAAATCAGCCAAAAATTCTGTCAAAATATTTTTTCTTCTAGCCAAGATAGCATCCCCTCAGAAGTATATTTATAATTAATATCTATGATTAAGATAAAAACTGTTTTCTTTCAAGGGGTAGTATCTAAAGCTGTACCTGCATTGAGAAAAAAGTTTTGCCTTAAAGCAGATTTTTCAGGACTATTCGTGGAATAATACAATGAAATAAAAAAGGACTTACAACTAATTGCTGCAAGTCCTTGAAATCTGTGGCGCGCCCGGCGCGATTCGAACGCACGGCCTTTGGCTCCGGAGGCCAACGCTCTATCCGACTGAGCTACGGGCGCACACGTGTCTTTCTAGGCAAAGGGCGTGCCGCTGTCAAGCCCTGCCCCTGCCAGCTTCGGGGCGCATCCCGCCTCAGTCCCGAAAATGGGCCGTGCCCCTCTTCCGGGCGCGACGCCGCCCGACATCACGGCAGGCCTGCTCCTTTTCGTGACAGTCTCCTAGTCTTGCGCTATACTTTCTTTCCCCGTTTTGGGGCGCCCCCAACAAGGAGAACGATCATGAGCCAGATCCTCTGGTACGGCCATTCGGCCTTCAATATCAGTTGTGACGACAAGCATGTCGTCGTGGACCCCTTCCTGACGCCCGCTTCCGGTACCACGGCCGAGACCATCGGCCCGGTGGACGTGGTGCTGGTCACCCATGACCATGCCGACCATGTGGGCGATGCCGTGGCCATCTGCAAGAACACCGGCGCCATGCTGGGCGCCATCGTGGGCACGGCCCAGAAGCTGGAGGCCGCCGGTGTGCCCTCGGCCCAGCTGCTCAACTACATCGGCTTCAACATGGGCGGTACCGTGGCCCACGCGGGCTTCGAATTCACCATGACCCAGGCGTATCACTCCAGCGAGTCGGGCTCCCCGGCGGGCTACATCATCCGCACGCCTGACGGCAAGCACATCTACCATGCGGGCGATACCTGCATCTTCGCGGGCATGGAACTGTGGGGCCGCCTCTACCCCATCGACGTGGCCCTGCTGCCCATGGGCGGCGTCTTCACCATGGACGCCCGCCAGGCGGCCCTGGCCTGCAAGCTGCTGGGCTGCAAACAGGTCATCCCCATGCACTGGGGCACCTTCCCGGTGCTGGCCCAGGATACGGAAGCCTTCAAGGCCGAACTGGCCCGCGTGGCTCCCGGCTGTACCTGCATCGACCTGCTGCCCGGCCAGTCCGTGCAGATCTAGCGTTTTGTGGGGGAGCCATCCCGCGCATCAGCGATGTCTCCTCCTCCAAACGCTTCCCGACCCATCAGTAAAAAAGCCCTTCCTGCCATGGCAGGAAGGGCTTTTCGCTTTTTCCAAAAAACGGGAGTCGGGCAATCCCTTAAACAGGATATCGGCCCCACCCGGACATATCGCTTTTTACTTTTTCTCGTCGTCGCTCTTGTCGCGGGCCTTGTCCAGCAGCTCGCCCGCCTGCTGGCCCAGCTCACCGGCTTTGCCGCGAGCTTCCTGCAGCAGTTCCCCGGCCTTCTGGCGGGCACCGTCCACCACTTCACCGCTCTGGCGGCGCAGCTCTTCGGCCTTATGACGGGCTTCCTCCATCATCTCTCCGGCCTGGCCGCGCAGGGAGCCCATCTTTTCCCGGGCCTCGTCCAGAAGCTCGCCCGCCTGCTGGCCCAGGGCCTGGGCACGGGTGGGCGCGGCCGCGGGCTGGTCCGGCGTGGGCAGCAGACGGTCCTCGTCCCCCTGTCCCTGGGCCACGCGCGCGGCCTCCTCGTCACGCAGGATGCGGCGCAGCACCTTGCCGATGAGGCTCTTGGGCAGTTCCTCGCGGAACTCGAAGAACTTGGGCACCTTGTAATTGGCCAGACGCGCCCGGCAATGGGCCGTCAGCTCGGCCGTGGTCAGGGTCTCGCCGGGACGGGGCACCACATAGGCCTTGAGCACTTCACCGCGGGTGGGATGCTTGACGCCCACGGCCACGGCCTCGGCTACTTTGGGGTGCTCGTACAGGACCTCGTCCACTTCGCGGGGGTAAACGTTGTAACCGCCCACGATGACCAGATCCTTCTTGCGGTCCACGATGTAGTAGTAGCCTTCTTCGTCGTAGTAGGCGATGTCGCCGGTATGCAGCCAGCCGTCGGTCAGGGTGACGGCCGTCTCTTCGGGACGGTTCCAGTAGCCCTGCATGACCTGCGGGCCGCGCACCAGCATCTCGCCCTCCTCATTGGGGCCCAGGACATGGTTGCTGTCGTTGATGTCCACGATGCGGATCTCGGTATGCGGGAAGGCCACGCCGATGGAGCCTTCCTTCTGCGGGCCGTCCAGCGGGTTGGCCGTGACGCAGGGCGAGGCCTCGGTCAGGCCGAAACCTTCGGTGATGCTGGCGTGGGTCATGCTCACCCAGCGGCGCAGGGCCTCGGTGGGGAACGGCGCCGAACCGGAGACGCAGATCTCGATACAAGTGAGGTCGTATTTCTTGATGTCCTTCTGCTGCATGAGCGACATGTAGACCGAAGGCGCGCCCACGAAGAAGGTGGGACGGAAGCGGGCGATGGTCCGCAGCAGGTCGGCGGGCGTGTAGCGCGGCACCGGGATGGTGGTGGCCGCCAGGGCCGTGGGCAGGATGATGTTGCCCACCAGGCCGAAGACGTGAAAGAAAGGCATGATGCTCAGGAAGGACATGGGCTTGCAGTTTTCCCAGTCCATATGGAGGATGGCCAGCAGCTGCTGCATCTGGGCCGAGATGCAGGCATGGCCCAGCATGGCGCCCTTGGGCTGGCCGGAGGTGCCGCCCGTGTACTGGAGCAGGGCCAGGGCGTCACCGGGGTCCTCGTCGGTGGGCACGCTGAAGCGGCCGCGAACCTTGATGAAATCTTTCCAGCGCAGCACTTCCTGCCCGTAGGGCACCTGCGGCACCTGGCCCTGACGGCGGGCCTTGATGCGATACAGCCAGTTGAGCGGGAAGGCCAGACCGTCCGAGATGTTCGTGACCACGGTCAGGCGCAGGGGCAGGCGGTCGCGCAGGGGCTCCAGCTTGGCCCAGAGCAGGTCCAGGGTCACCAGCACCTCGGCCTCGGCATCATTAAAATGATGCAGCAGCTCCTTTTCCATATAGAGCGGGTTGGTCATCACGGCCACGGCCCCGGCCTTCATGATGCCCCAGAAAGCGATGACGGTCTGCGGGATGTTGGGCAGCATGACGGCCACCCGCTGGCCGGGCTTGACGCCGCGCAGGCGCAGGGCCTCGGCAAAGCGTTCCGCCGCTTCGTGCAGACGGCTGTAGGTCATCTGGAAATTCTGGAAACGGATGGCCAGACGGTTGCCGTGCGTCCTGGCGGCCCTGTCCAGCAACGAGGCCAGATGCATGGGCCGGATGACGCATTCCGTGTCCTCGTGACCCGCAAAATGCCGCCACCAGCCGGGGCGTTGACCGTCGTCCAGGATATTTTCCATGGCGCCGTCCAGGGGGCGGGCCGTTTCCGTCTGCGAAGGGGTAGTCATGCGCTGCTCCAGATGCATGCTGCAAGGGTTGGGCGCGGCCTCACGGCACACGCGTTGTCATCCCCCGGCCCGGAGACCGGGGGCCGTCATCAGGAGGGGCGCCGAAGCGCCCCTGTCGAACACTATCGAGAAAAGGATCAGGCCAGGGCGGTCAGGTCGTAGGTGCTGCTCTCCACGATGTCGCCCTGCACCAGCGCGCCGGGGGCCACGCCCAGGCCGCTCACGTAGGTGATGCCGTCCACCTCGGGCGCCTGGAACCAGACACGGCCCACATGCAGGCCCGGCCATTCGTCATGCGGCGCATCCACCAGCACCGGCATGGTCTGGCCCACCGCTTCCTGCAACTGCCGCTCGCTGATCTCGGCCTGGATCTCCATGAGCGTGGCGCGGCGTTCCTCGCGCACTTCCATGGGCACCTGGTCGGGCATGGCCGCCGCGGGCGTGCCTTCCTCGGCCTGATAGGCGAAGACGCCCAGATGGCGGAAGCGCGTCTCTTCCACAAAGCGGCACAGGGTCTGGAAATGCTCCTCGGTCTCGCCGGGATAGCCCACGATGAAGGTGGTGCGCAGGGCGGTCTCGGGCAGGGCCTCGCGCACGCGGTCCACCACGCGGCGGGGATCATTGGCGAAGGGGCGGCCCATGCGGGTCAGCACCTCGGGATGGGCGTGCTGCAGGGGGATGTCGAAGTACGGCAGCAGCTGCGGCCCGGCCTCGCGCATGTAGCGCAGCAGTTCGGGCGTGACGCCGCTGGGATAAAGGTAGAGCAGGCGCAGCCAGGTCAGGCGGTCCAGGGGCAGCAGCTCGTCCAGCAGGTGGGGCAGGCTTTGGGGCGTGTCGAAGTCGCTGCCCCACGAGGTCAGGTCCTGGGCCACCAGGACCAGTTCGCGCACCCCGCCGGCCAGCAGGCCGCGGGCCTCCTCGCGCAGGTCGGCCGCAGGCACGGAGCGCAGCGGGCCCCGGATGGACGGGATGGTGCAGAAGGCGCACTTGTGGCGGCAGCCTTCGCCCACCTTGAGCCAGGCATAGGACGGGCCCGTGGAGAGCAGGCGGCCCGGCGCGGCGGGAGCCGCGGGCAGGCCCAGGGCCTCGCGCACCATGGCGGGCCAGTTTTCCAGCTCGCCGGTGGGCAGCCACAGGTCCACCTCGGGCAGGTCGGCGGCCAGATCCTTGACGCCGTAGCGCCCCACCATACAGCCGGCCACGGCCAGCAGGGGGCGGCGCTTGCAGCGGCCCAGACGCTCCACGGCATCGAGGATGGAGCGGATGGACTCGCGTACGGCAGGCTCGATGAAGCCGCAGGTATTGATGAAGACCAGACGTGCCCGGCCCATGTGTTCCACGCTGTGCACGGGCATGCCCAGCGAGCCCAGCAGATGCTCGGTATCCACACGGTTCTTGGGACAGCCCAGGCTCAGGGACCACACCGGCAAAGAGCCGGACACACGGGCGCGCGTCAGGGGCGCGGCCGCTCCGGCTGCGGAAGAAAAGGAATGGACAGTCATGGAGATAGCCTATCCGTCTCTGTTTTTTTTGTCATCACAAATTGCGCGATATGGTTGCGCAGGCAACGGGATAGGCTGTGTCCGGCGGCAGAGGCGCCGCCGTGCGGGACCGCCCCGCAGGAACGGGGCGGAACGGGAAGATGTCAGGCTAGAAGGCGTGGACGCGCCACGGCAGGGCCAGGAAGCGCAGACTGTTGGGCTGGATGACCAGCAGGCGTTCCCGCTGCACGTCGGCGCTGCGGGTCACGAAGCTCTCGCGCGGGATCAACGTCACGGCTTCGTCCTCGTGGCTGCAGTCGAAAAGATGCAGCAGGTCCCCGTCCATGCGGTCGGCGCAGGTCCAGTGCCGGTTCATGGGCGGCGTCTCGGGCGTCAAATGCCGCAAAAAGCGGAACAGGATGCAGCGGCCCTCGCCCGGTGCCAGCCACTCGCGGCAGGCTTCCCACAGGGCGTCGGGCGAAACGGCCTCGCCTTCGGCAAAGGGCTTTTCCACCAGCAGGGGGTAGCGCTGCTGGCGGGCCTGGATCATGTCGTCCACCAGCTGCATGTAGTCCGTGTCCTGCTCCAGCACGGCCCGCAGGGCACCGGGCTTCCCGGCCAGGGAAAGCAGGGTCTCGTTGAGGATGTCGCGCGCCTTGAGCGTCTGGATGCCGTGGGTCAGGCGCAGGGCGTTGAGCACGGCATAGATGGCACAAAACGTATCCAGTTTCCCCTGGAAAAAAGGTTTGAGCATACGAACCTCCGCATGCTGTTATGCCTGTTCCCCACGGGCAAGGCAACCGGAAACGCCGGACAGCACAGAAGTTTTTTCTCCCCGGCCCGGCTGCGGGGCTTTTGCGGCTTTACAAGGCCTGCCGCAGCAGGTATAAGGGAATCCCCACTAACTATATCACCATACCTTGATATGCAGATATTCACCAATCCCCAAGATCTGGCGGCCCAGTGCCGCTCCTGGCACGCGGCCGGCGAGGACATCGCCCTTGTGCCCACCATGGGCTATTACCATGCCGGTCACGAGGCGCTCATGGACCAGGGCCGCGGCCTTGCCAAGCGTCTTGTGGTCAGCCTTTTCGTCAACCCCACCCAGTTCGGCCCCAATGAAGACCTTTCCGCCTATCCGCGCGACATCGAGCGCGATACGCAGATCGCCGCCGCCCACGGCGCGGACGCCATCTTCATCCCCGAACCCGCGTCCATGTATGCGGAAGACCACGCCACCTGGGTGGAAGTGCCGGACCTTTCCCGCATCATGTGCGGCCTGAGCCGGCCGACCCATTTTCGCGGTGTCTGCACGGTGGTGCTGAAGCTGTTCATGATCACCCAGGCCGACGTGGCCGTCTTCGGCCAGAAGGACTGGCAGCAGCAGGCCATCCTGCGCCGCATGGTGCGCGACCTCAACGTGCCGGTGCGCATCGAGACCTGTCCCATCGTGCGAGAGGAAGACGGCCTGGCCCTCTCCTCCCGCAACGTCTACCTCACCGAGGAAGAACGCCGCCAGGCCCCCTGGATCCATCGCGGCCTGCAGCTGGCCCGCGACATGGCCCAGAAGGGACAGACCCACGCCAAGATCCTGCGTGAGGCCGCCCTCTGCACCTGGGCGGACCACCTGACCCTGGGCCGTCTGGACTACCTCAGCGTGGTGGACCCCGTGTCCATGGAGCCGCTGGACACCGTGGATGGCCCGGCCCTCATGGCCTGTGCCATCCGCATGGGCAAGGCCCGCCTGATCGACAATATCCTGCTCAGGGACTAGCGGACAGGCCATATGTTTTTTCGGCAGGGGCCGGACCGGGGCTGATGTCCCGGCCCGGCTTCCCCATGCCTGCCCGGCCGCCCGCACGGGCGGTGCAGGCGACCTGCGGTCCGGCAACGGCCGCGGGCCATACTGAACCATGGAGAACAGACCAATGCAAACCAAGGGCAAATATTTCTTCACCTCCGAGTCCGTGACCGAAGGCCATCCCGACAAGGTGGCGGACCAGATCTCCGACGCCGTCCTGGACACCCTGCTGGCCCAGGACCCCAACGCCCACGTGGCCTGCGAGACCCTGGTGACCACCGGCATGGCGGTCATCGCCGGCGAGATCACCACCACAGGCTATGCCGACCTGCCCCACGTGGTGCGCGAGACCATCCGCGAGATCGGCTACACCAGCTCCGACATGGGCTTCGACGCCGACACCTGCGCCGTGATCTCCTCCATCGACCACCAGTCCCCCGACATCGCCCAGGGCGTGCTGCGCGCCGCTCCCGAAGACCAGGGCGCCGGTGACCAGGGCATGATGTTCGGCTTTGCCTGCAACGAGACCCCCACCCTCATGCCCGCCCCCATCTTCTGGGCCCACCAGCTCTCCCAGCAGCTGACCAAGGTGCGCAAGGACGGCACCGTGCCCTTCTTCCGTCCTGACGGCAAGACCCAGGTCTCCTTCGAATACCTGGACGGCAAGCCCGTGCGCATCAACAACGTGGTGGTCTCCACCCAGCACGCCGCTTCCGCCTCCCAGGCCGACATCATCGAAGCCGTGAAGAAGCACGTGATCCGCCCCGTGCTGGAGCCCTCCGGCTACTTCGATGAAAAGGACTGCGAGATCTTCATCAACACCACCGGCCGTTTCGTGGTGGGCGGTCCCATGGGCGACTGCGGCCTCACCGGCCGCAAGATCATCCAGGACACCTACGGCGGCAGCGGCCATCACGGCGGCGGCGCCTTCTCCGGCAAGGACCCCTCCAAGGTGGACCGCTCCGGCGCCTACATGGGCCGCTACATCGCCAAGAACGTGGTGGCCGCCGGTCTGGCCCCGGTGTGCGAAGTCCAGATCGCCTACTGCATCGGGGTGGCCGATCCGGTGAGCGTGCTGGTCTCCTCCCAGGGCACCAGCGAGATCCCCGACGAAGTGCTGACCAAGGCCGTGCGTGAAGTCTTCGACATGCGCCCCTACTTCATCACCAAGCGTCTGGACCTCAAGCGTCCCATCTACTCCAAGACATCCTGCTACGGCCACTTCGGCCGCGAGCTGCCCGAGTTCACCTGGGAAAAGACCGACGCCGTGGCCGACCTGCGCACCGCCGCCAAGGTCTAGTCCGCACGACTGATCCTGTTGAAGGCCGGGGCTTTCCCCGGCCTTTTTGGTATCCGCCGCCCGGCTCCCGCCCTCCCCGCGGACGGCCATTCCCGCGGGCGGCCGCCACGATGACCGCAAAGGAGAGGGAGCGGCCCTCCCCGGCATCCTCGCCACCGACAGCGGGCACCGGCGTTTGCGGGCTCCCCTGCCGATCCTCCTGCAGGGCCGGGATGCGTCAGACCTCGTACCGGCTCCGCCTTCGGCCGCTGCCATGCCGCAGGGCACCCGCCCCGGCCAGGATACCGGGCTCCCCCCGGGCGCTCGCGTCCGGCCTGCAACTTGCAAGCCCTGTGCGGATTAAGTACATTGAGTGATTACGGATGCCGTGACATCCGCCGCCGCGCCCGGCGCGCGGCACAGCCACTGACCCGCAAGACCGGCGGGGCCCGCGGGCCTGCCGCCATCCCATCCACCTTTCCGCGTGCCGAGGCATCATGAACCCGCAAACCTACACGGCCCCGCAGGAACAGCAGGAGGCGCCGGCCTCCTTTGCCGCCATCCTGCCCCTGCTGCTCTTTTTGCTCATCTTCATCGGTACGGGCGTCAGCCTGAGCCTGGCCGGTGTGGACATGGCCTTCTACCAGCTCTCCGCCACGGTGGCCATCCTGCCCGCCATCGCTCTGGCCCTGATGCAGGGCCGGGCCCGCCTGTCCAAAAAGATCACCATCTTCCTCACCGGTGTGGGCGAGATCAACATCATCACCATGTGCATGATCTACCTGCTGGCGGGCGGTTTTGCCGCCACGGCCACGGCCATCGGCAGCGTGGATGCCACGGTGAACTTCGGCCTTTCGCTGGTGCCGCCGGCCTTCATCCTGCCCGGCCTGTTCCTCATCGGCGCCTTCGTGTCCACGGCCATGGGCACCAGCATGGGCACCGTGGCCGCCATCACGCCCATCGCCCTGGGCGTGGCCGCCCAGACAAGCATCGAAGTGCCCGTGCTCATGGGCGTGGTGCTGGGCGGGGCCATGTTCGGCGACAACCTGTCCATGATCTCGGACACCACCATCGCCGCCACCCGCACCCAGGGCTGCGAGATGGGCGACAAGTTCCGCATGAACTTCCTCATCGTCCTGCCCGCCGCCCTGCTCACCGTGGCCCTGCTCTGGTTCTCGGCCTCGGGCGGTACCGAAGTGACCCTGCACGACTTCGAGCTGATCCGCGTCCTGCCCTACATCGCCGTGCTGGTGCTGGCCCTGACCGGGCTCAACGCCTTCATCGTCCTGGCCACGGGCATTCTGCTCAGCGGTCTGGTGGGCCTGTTCTGCGGCATCCCCGGTGCGGACGGCCAGATCGTGCCCTACAGCCTGCTCCGCTGGGGGCAGGACATCTACAAGGGCTTCACCGGCATGAACGAGATCATGGTCCTGTCCATGCTCATCGGCGGCCTGGGCGAGCTCATCCGCTACCACGGCGGCATCGCCTGGCTGCTGGCCCGCGTGGACGGCCTGGCCCGGCGCCTGGCCGGGAAAAGCGGCGGCAAGGGCTCCTCGCGGGTGGGGGAATCCTGCATCGCCCTGCTGGCCAGCCTGGCCGACATCTGCACGGCCAACAACACCGTGGCCATCATCCTCACCGGCGGCCTGGCCCGCGAGATCGCCCTCAAGAACGGCATCGACCCGCGCCGCAGCGCCAGCCTTCTGGACATCTTTTCCTGTGTCTTCCAGGGCCTGATCCCCTGGGCCGCCCAGCTGCTGCTGGCCGGTTCCCTGGCCAAGATCTCGCCGCTGGAGATCACCATCAACAACTGGTACTGCATGCTGCTGGCCGTGGCCGGCATCCTGGCCATCATCCTGGGCCTGCCCCGCATCAAGGCCCGCAGCACGGAGGCGTGATATGGCAGGCAATTCCTTTGGGCGCATCCTGCGCCTCACCTCGTACGGCGAATCCCATGGGCCCGGTCTGGGCGGCGTGCTGGACGGCTGCCCCGCAGGCCTGCCCCTGAGCGAGGAAGACCTGCAGCGCGAGCTGGACCTGCGCAAGCCCGGACAGGGCGCCACGGCCACCAAACGCAAGGAATCCGATACCGTCCGCATCCTTTCCGGCGTGTTCCAGGGCCTGACCACCGGCACGCCCATCGCTTTCCACATCGCCAACGAGGACCAGCGCTCCCGCGATTACGGCAATCTGGCCCAGGTCTTCCGGCCCGGGCACGCGGACTGGGGCTTCTTCAAAAAGTTCCACGGCATCCGCGACTACCGCGGCGGCGGCCGCTCCTCCGGGCGCGAGACCGTGGCCCGTGTGGCGGCCGGGGCCATCGCCAAAAAGCTGCTGGCCACGCGCGGCATCCGGATCGTGGCCGGGGCCGTGGAGCTGGGCGGCATCGCCGTTCCCCCCGAAGCATGCGATCCGGACGCGGCCCTGAGCCGTCCCTTCTTCGCCGCCGCCGACAGCGTGGTCCCGCTCTGGGAAGAGCGCGTCGCCGCGGCCCGTGCCGCCGGGGACACCCTGGGCGGCGTGGTGCAGGTGGTGGCCCGCAACGTGCCCGCCGGTCTGGGCGAGCCCTGCTTCGACAAGCTGGACGCCCGGCTGGCCTACGCCCTCATGGGCGTGGGCGCGGTCAAGGCCGTGGAAGTGGGCGAGGGCTTTGCCGCCGCGCGCCTCACCGGCTCGCAGAACAACGATCCCATGCTGCCCGGCGGCCGCTTTGCCAGCAACCATGCGGGCGGCATCCTGGGCGGCATCTCCAGCGGCCAGGACATCGTGCTGCGCGTGGGCGTCAAACCCATCGCCTCCATCGCGCAGGAACAGCAGACCATCGACGTCCACGACCAGCCCGCCAGCGTGCTCATCGGCGGCCGTCACGACCTTGCGGCCATCCCGCGCATCGTGCCCGTGCTCACGGCCATGACCGCTCTGGTGCTGGCCGACGCCCTGCTGCTGCAGGAGCGCATGGCCGTCCTGCCCGTGCCCGACGGCGTGGACTGGTTTTAGCAGTGTTTGTTGAGGGGGAAGGGGCCCTTTTTCCTGCGGTAAAAAGGTCTCCCTTCCCCTCGAACTCCCCCATCCCTCCAAAAACCGCTCTCCTGGTCTGCCATGTCTGACGATCTTCCCCTGCTGCGCGATCCCGATGCCGTGGAGCTCACCGGCACGCTGGAACGTGTGGTCTTCCACAACGAAGAGAACGGCTATACCGTGCTGCGCCTGCTGCCCGACAGGGCCCTGCCCGTGGAGGCCAAGGTCAAGGGCGCGCCCAGCCGCACGGTGAGCCGCGATCCCGTGACCTGCGTGGGCCACATGGTCAACCCGCAGGTGGGCGTCCAGTTGCAGGTCAGCGGCCGCTGGGTCAACAACGCGCGTTTCGGCCGCCAGCTGGCCTTCGACATGGCCGAGGAGATGCTGCCCGCCACCAGCGAGGGCATCCGCCTGTACCTGGCCTCGGGCCTCATCAAGGGCGTGGGCGAGGAGATGGCCGGGCGCATCGTGGCGGCCTTCGGCACGGACACCATCCGCGTGCTGGACGAAGAGCCCGAACGCCTGCTCAAGATCAAGGGCGTGGGCAAGAAGAGTTTCGAGAAGATCAAGGAAAGCTGGGCCGAGCACCGGGGCATCCGCGACCTGCTGCTCTTTTTGCAGCCCCACGGCATCACGCCCGCCTATGCCGTGCGCATCTACCGCGCCTACGGCGGCGAGGCCCTCAACGTGGTGCGCGAGAACCCCTACCGTCTGGCCATGGACATCCGGGGCATCGGCTTCGTGACGGCCGACGCCGCGGCCCGCAAGCTGGGCTTTGCCGAGGATCATCCCCTGCGCATCCAGGCCGGGCTGCTTTATGTGCTGCAGAAGGCCACGGACGACGGCAACGTCTTCCTTCCCGAGGAGGAGCTGCTGGATCAGGCCTGCCAGCAGCTGGCCGTGGATCGCGACCTGGCCCGGCAGGCCGTGCTGGCCCTGGAGCAGGAAGAGCGCGTGGTGCGCGAGAGCCTGGACGAGCTGCCCGGGCGCCTGCCCGCTGTCTTCCGCGAGGACGGCGAGGAGGCGGAAGCGCCGGAAGTGGCCGTCTACCTGCGCCGCTACCATCATTACGAATCCAAGACGGCCTTCTATCTGCACCGCCTGCTGCACTCGCCCAAGGCCGTGCGTTTCGCCGAGCCCGACGCCCTGGTGGAAAAGGTCACGGAGTCCCTGTCCATCAGCCTGGCCCCGGAACAGCTGGAGGCCGTGCGCACCGCGGCGCGCAGCAAGGTCATGGTGCTCACCGGCGGCCCCGGCACGGGCAAGACCACCATCATCAACGCCATCATCCGCCTGTTCGCCGAGGTCAAGGCCAAGATCCTGCTGGCCGCGCCCACGGGCCGCGCCGCCAAGCGCATGAGCGAGACCTCGGGCCGCGAGGCCCGCACCATCCACCGCCTGCTGGAATACAGCCCGCAGGAGGACGGCTTTGCCCGCAACGAGGACAATCCGCTGGCCTGCGGCCTGCTGGTGGTGGACGAGGCCTCCATGATGGACACCCTGCTCTTCTACCACCTGCTCAAGGCCGTGCCCATGGGCGCCACCGTGGTGCTGGTGGGCGACGTGCACCAGCTGCCCTCCGTGGGGCCGGGCAACGTGCTGGCCGACATCATCGCCTCCGGGGCGGTGCCCGTGGTGGAGCTGACCGAGATCTTCCGCCAGTCGGCGGAAAGCGAGATCATCTGCAACGCCCACCTCATCAACAAGGGGCAGGTGCCCTCGCTGGAATCCAGCAAGGACAGGCTCTCGGATTTCTATTTCATCCACCAGAACGACCCGGAACGCGCCGCCGACATGGTGGTGGATCTGGTGCGCAACCACATCCCGCGCCGCTTCGGCCTGGACCCGGTCAACGACATCCAGGTGCTCACGCCCATGCACAAGGGCGCCGTGGGCGCGGCGCAGCTCAATCTGCGCCTGCAGGCCAGCCTCAACCCTAACGGGCTGGAAGTGCGGCGCGGCGAACGCAGCTTCCGCCTGCACGACAAGGTCATGCAGATCCGCAACAACTACGACAAGGACGTCTTCAACGGCGACGTGGGCCGCATCGTCTTTCTGGACGGCAAGGAGCGGACCCTGAGCGTGCGCTACGACGACCGCGTGGTGCCCTATGACTTCGAGGAGCTGGACGAACTGACGCCCGCCTACGCCATCTCCATCCACAAATCGCAGGGCTCGGAATACCCTGCCGTGGTCATCCCGCTGATGATGCAGCATTACGTGCTGCTGCAGCGTAACCTGGTCTATACCGGCGTCACGCGCGGCAAAAAGCTGGTGGTGCTGGTGGGCGAGAGCCGCGCCCTGCACATGGCCGTCAAGAACAACAAGACCCGCACCCGCCACACCCGCCTTGCCCTGCGTCTGCAACCGTTGACATAGCCCTGACATAGCCCGCCATCCGGTTTAGGAGGCAATAATCCTTATCTGCAAAGTAAGGAATTTCGCCACTCCTGCGCCGGATGACCGGCCGGATCAAAGGTACTGCATGACGCCAAAAAATTATGACCTGACCTTCCACTATTTCAGGGCCTTCGCCATCGTCTCCGTCATGCTCACCCACATGTGGGTGGGCCCCGTCCTCGCGGGCAGCGAGGACGCCGCCAAGCTCCAGGACAGCCTGCGGCTGTGTCTTTTCCACTCCGCCACCATCTACTTCGTCTTCATCTCCGGCTATCTGTTCGACTTCGTGAACCGCAGGAAAGGCCAGTTCTCCCCCTTGCGCTTCTACAAGTCCAAGATCGTCAACGTCTTCTGTCCCTACTTCATCCTGTCGCTGCTCCTGCTGGCTGCGGGCTGGATCTCCCACCACTGGTTCGGCTACGACATCCCCTTCATCAACGACGGCACGCCCGTGGCCTCCCTGTGGGACGTCCTGCGCTGTCTGGCCTACGGGTCGGCCAGTCTGGTGCCCTACTGGTACATCCCCTTCATCATGACCGTGTTCAGCGTCGGACCGCTCATCTTCCACCTGCCCACCGGGCTGCTGCAAAAGATCCTGCTCCCGGCCTCCGTCCTGCCCCTGATGGTGCCGCGCCTGCTGGTCTCGCCCTTGCGCAACCTCTGCTTCTTCGTGCCCATCTTCCTCATGGGCGTGTACTGCGCCCGCAACCGTGACGCCTGTATGGCCTTCATCCGCCGCCACCTCAGCGCCATCCGCGTGACGGCCGTGCTGACCTCCCTGCTCATCGTGGCCGACCATTACTTCGGCAGCTTCATGCCCAACATCGAAGGGGCCTACTATGTACAGAAACTCTGTATCGGCTCCTGGGTGCTGGAACTGCTGGAAGGCATGGACAGGGAAGTGCTGGCCCTGGACTTCCTGGCCCGCTACAGCTTCCCGCTCTTCTTCCTGCATGCCATCTTCCAGGGCATCTTCCAGGCGCCCCTGTTCCAGGTGCTCGGCGCCGCGCTGCCCGGACAGGTCTTCACCATCGCCAACCTCACCGTGACCGTGGAGATAGCCCTTTGCATCCTCTGCATCCTGGGCATCAAGAAAGTCATGGGCAAACGCTCGCGCTATCTCATCGGCGGCTAGGCCAAAGGAAAGCCTGCCGCGGGTACAGCACTGACAGTGCTGGAGGATGCCGCCGGCAATGACGGGACCGGGGCCGCCGGAAAGGCGGTCCCGGTCTTTTTTTTTCGGCAGGGAACACGCTGGCGACGCACAAAAAAAGGGGGACATGGTCCCCCATCGATGTTTCGTGTCACGCCGGTCGCCTGTTGTGGAGCTGTCCCCGCATCCCTGCGGCGGGCTCATGCCGGGGTTCTCCCTTCCTGAAGATGCGGGGAAGGAGCCGTGGAAAGCCGCCCGCCCGGACAGCGCCTTCCGGGTGGTGCAGGGCCCGTCCCCGTTTGCCCGAAGTCCCGGCAGACGGCAGCGGAGCAAAGGACTCCCTCCCCTTCAAAAACACGCCCCGCCCAAGGGCGAAAAATACAAAATCAACAATTTATTTCAATTAGATAGACAACATCCGAACATATCTCCAGTGAAGGGCCTGCCGCAGGTCCAGCGCTCATCTGAAAAAGCGCGCCGGGGAAAGGATGGGCGCGTTGGGGAATAGGCCCCTCGCGCACGGGCGACGACCGAAGGCGGCTGCAGACCTTAGCCGTGAGCGACGAAGGCGCTTTACGGGCATCGGCAGCAGCGATGAGGGCTTTCCCTTCCCCCAGCAAATGCGGCGAGCGTTCCCCCTAGCAGGCCTGGGCCCAGCCCGCCGGGAACACGTCCAGCGGCATGGGGCGGCACAGGTCGCAGGCAGGCTGCAACCAGTGCAGGACCACACGACCTTTGCGCCGCAAACGCAGGGGCGGCAGGCACAGCAGCCCGGCCCTGTCTGCCAGGGCGTTGAGCTCGTCCACCGTATGCCCGGCCGGTACGGGGCGGCCGTTTTCCCGTCCATCCGCGCACACCAGCACGCACTGGCCGCCGGGACGCAGCAGACGCCGGATCTCGCGCAGGCAGGCGGACAGATCGCCTGCCCAGAACGCGGGCTCGAACGCGGTGATGACGTGGAACATCTCCGCCGGGAACGGCAGAGCGGGGAACGCGCCCCGGCAAATGCGGACCCTGCCCCGGGCCACGTCATGGCGGTTGCGCACCGTGGCGGCCGATACCGCCGCAGCGGTGGCGGCCACGCCGTAGACGGCCCCCGAATACAGGGCAAGCTGGGCCAGGGCACGGCCGCCACCGCCCAGATCGAGGACCACGTCGCGCACCCGCAGCCGCAGGGAACGCACGACCTCCCGCTGCACGGCAGCCTGCCCGTTCTGCTTCAGGTACAGGGTAAAACGCCCCCAGACGTCCCCGGGGCGGATGATATGCTGCCAGATATCCATGCTTTGCTCCTTGCATGCGGCCCCCCCCCCAGAAAAAACTTGCCTTGCATGCCCTTCCCGTATATCTTAATTGAAAATGAAATTCAATTTATTTAAAAGGACCCCTGCATGAGACCCAGCCACGTCTGTGAGGCATTGCATCATCTGGTGCGCATCCGGCAACCCGTGTTCCTCTGGGGGCCGCCCGGTGTAGGTAAAAGCCGGCTGGTGGCCGACGTGGCCCGCCGCCAGGGCCGCAAGCTCTACGACCTGCGCGCCGTGCTGCTGGACCCGGTGGACCTGCGCGGACTGCCCCGCATCAGCGATGAGGGCATCACCTCCTGGTGCGTGCCGGAATTCCTGCCCCATCCGCAGGACACGGAGGAAGGCATCCTCTTCCTGGACGAACTCAACGCCGCCCCCCCTCTGGTACAGGCCGCCTGCTACCAGCTCATCCTCGACCGGCGCGTGGGCCAGTACCGCCTGCCCGACGGCTGGGCCGTGGTGGCCGCGGGCAACCGCGAGAGCGACCGGGCCGTGACCTACCGCATGCCTTCGGCCCTGGCCAACCGCATGGTGCATCTGGATGTGGAATGCCATATCGACGACTGGCTGGACTGGGCCCGTAACAACGGCATCCGCGAGGAGATCCAGGCTTTTTTGCGCTTCCGGCCGCGCCTGCTGCATGATTTCGATCCCCGTTCCTCGGACAGGGCCTTCGCCTCGCCGCGCTCCTGGGAGTTCGCCTCCCGCATCCTCGATGCCGCCCCGGACGGCCCGCTGGAAGAAGAGCTGCTGGCCGGGACCATAGGTCAGGCGGCCGCGGCGGAACTGAGCGGCTTTTTGCGGGAATGGCGCCACCTGCCCAGTGTGGAGAGCGTCCTCAGCGATCCCGAAGAAGCCCCCGTACCTGCCGACCCGGCCTCCCTTTACGCCCTGTGCGAGGCCCTGGCCCTGCGCACCGCGCCCGCTACCATGGAAGCCCTGGCCGCCTATGCCGGACGCCTGCCCGCCGAGTTCGGCGTGCTGCTCATGCGCGATGCCGTCCGGCAGGATCCCGCCGTGGTGGAAAGCGAGCCCTTTGCCCGCTGGGCCCGCGACAATGCCGAGGTCCTGATGTGAACAGGGACGATCTTCCTGCCCTGCCCCGTGCACCCCTCTCCCGGGGCGTGCGTGTCCCCTCCTCCGTCAGCCGCCGGGTTCCCGCCCCCGCGGCCAAAGACACCCGCTCCACACCAGACGCCGCGGTATGCCCGCCTTCCCCGGAAACGCCCGGGACGACACGGCAGGATCCCCGGCCGGAGCGCCCGTCCGCGTCACAGGGCATGCGCCACAGCCCTGCGGCGGACGTTCCGGCCCCCCCTCTGGAGCAGCGCGCCCTCACAGCAATGATCCGGGCCCGGGCGGACCTGGTGCTCCGGCAGCCCTTTTTCGGCTCCCTGGCCCTGCATCTGGCCCTGAAGCCGGACAGCACCTGCCGCCACCTCTGGACCGACGGCCGCACGCTGGGCTTCAATCCTGTCTGGGCGGCCACCCTGCCCCACGAGCGGCTGGTGGGGGCCCAGGCCCACGAAGTCATGCATCTGGCCTGCGCCCATCATGTCCGGCGCAACGGACGCGATGCCCGGATCTGGAACGAGGCCTGCGACGTGGTGGTGGACGCCCTGCTGCTCGGTGCCGGCTTTCGGCTGCCGCAGGGCCATCTGGAACATCCCGAATATGCGGGACTCAGCGTGGACGAGGTCTACAGCCGTCTCGCCTCCCTGCAGGACACGCCCCTGCACGGCGGCGCGCAACAGCAGGCCGCCGGACGCAGCCCCCGGGAAAAGGGCTCCGACCAGCAGAGACATGACGGCCGGGAGCGGCAGGACGCCCCCGCGGCCGCGCCCTCCCGTGCAGGAGAGACTGACGAGGCAGCCGCCCCGGAAGCCGCGGGCACCGCCCGCCCTGCCGGGGACAAGCCGGAAAGGGAGCAGCCTGTCCCGTATTTTTCCGGTGAGGTCCGTGACCATCCCCTGCTGGAAGACGGCCAGGGAGACGCGCACCGCAAGGCGGAACAGGAGGCCGAGCTGCGTCTGGAGCAGGCCCTGCAACGGGCGCGGCACATGGGCCGCGAGCCCGCGGGCTTCAGCCGCCTGTTGCGCGGCGGCCGCCACGATGGCGGCACGGACTGGCGCGGCCTGTTGCGCCGCTTTCTGGAGAACTGCGCCCTCAACGACTACACCTGGAGCGCGCCCAACCGGCGTTACCTGCATCACGGCATCTACCTGCCCGGACGGCAGGAGCAGCGTATCCCGCAGCTGGCCGTGGCCGTGGACTGTTCGGGCTCGGTGGACGATGCCGCCCTTTCCCTGTTCTGCGAGGAGCTGTCGTCCATCCTCGCCGCCTACGAGACGGAGCTGGTGGTCATCTTCCACGACAGCCGCGTGCAGGCCGTGCAGACCTTCCGGCGGCAGGACCTGCCCCTGCATCTGGCCCCCGTGGGCGGCGGCGGTACGGACTTCAGGCCCGTGGGCCGCTGGCTGGACGACAACGGCCTGCGCCCGGCCTGCCTGCTCTGGTTCACGGATCTGGAATGTTCGTCCTTTCCCGACGAGCCCGCCTGCCCCCTGCTCTGGGCCGTCTGGGGACAGGGAGGGGAACAGCCCCCCTTCGGCGAGCTGCTGCGCCTGCCCGCCGGAGCCTGACCATCAAGGAGCCTGTATGCGGATCACTTGGAAAATAGAAAAAAAGCGCGGCAACCTGCGCCCCGTCCTGACCTATACCGTCACCCTGGAAGACTTCGAACGCCAGCTGGCCACGCCGCCGCTGAGCATCACCTCGCTCATCCCCGAACCGCCGGAATCCTGGCAGGAACACTGCTGGCCCGGGCAGCACGAACGGGCCGGACAGGACGATGCAGGCGAGCGGCCCTGCTACCAGCTCTCCATCCCGTCCCACAAGGGACGGCACGGCAGCCAGAGCCTGCGCCTGCCCTGGCGTGAGGACAACAGCTATCCCGAAGTGGAGGCCTCCTTCCGCCTGCTGCGCGAAGCCTTTGCCAGCGAACTGGAACGGGCCGGGGCCAGCCGCCCCATGCATGAGGAAAACAGCCTGGAGCTGGGCGGTACGGCCCTGCGCTCCGTGGCTCCGGCCATCCTCGGCCAGCGTTTCCTGGAAGCCGTGGGCAAGGCCTAGGCCTGCCCGGGCTTTATCCCCGGACAGCGAAAGTAGCCTCACAGCAACATCCGTATCGTTCTTTCACTGCAGACCTGGGGTGTTCAGACCGGCTGGCGTTCCAAAAGAAAAGGCCTTCCCCAGCGGGAAGGCCTTTCATCATATCAGCAGGTATCCTGACGGCTCCGCGGACAGTCCGTCATGCCCCTCCCGCCGGGGAGACAGCAGGCCATTGCGGCAGGACGGCCTGAGCCCTGTCGGCTCAAGTCCTCACAGCGCGTCCCCGGCCGCAGCGTCTTCGGTGAGCAGGTCGCGCAGGCGGCGTGCGGCCAGGCTCAGGGTATGGCCGTCGTATTCCAGCAGGCTGATGCTGCGCGACGGCAGCTCCTCCGCGAGCCGCAGGGCGAACACCTCCCCGGCGGCCAGGGCCTCTCTGGCGGCCACTTCCGGCAAAAAACCGATGCCCAGGCCGTGCCGGGCCAGATCCAGCACCAGCCCCGTAGTGTCCGGCTCCATGGCCGGGGCAAAGTCCACGCCCCGCGTCTTGCACATGCTCTCCAGGAATTCGAAGGTGAGGCTGCCCTGCTTGTGACAGATGAAGGGGTGCCGCATCACTTCATCCAGGGGCACGTCCCTGCCGCGCAGCTGCCCGAAGGCCGACGAAGCCACGAAGACGTCCCGCAGCGGGCACAGGCGCGTCTCCTTCAGGGCCCGGAAACCGCCGCCGGGCACGGCGGCCACGGCAAAATCGATGGCCCCGGACTTGAGTTCATCGATGGCCTGCCGGGACGTACCGCCGAACAGCCGGAGCCGCACCCCCGGATACAGGGCATGGAAGCGGTCCAGCCGCGGCAGCAGCCAGTGGCGCAGGGCCGTCTCGCTGGCCCCCAGGGCGATGCTGCCCGATTGCAGGCCCACGGCCTGCTCCAGCTCTTCCCGGCCCCGGCGGAACTGCTCGCAGCCCGCCTCCACATGGGCGTAGAACATGCGGCCTTCGGGCGTGAGCTCCACGCCGCGCCGGTTGCGGATGAACAGACGGCAGCCCAGCTCGCGCTCCAGGGCCGCCATGGAGCGCGATACCGCGGGCTGGCTGGTGAACAGCATGGCCGCCGCCCGGCTGAAGTTGCGGCAGCGCGCCACCTGGTAGAATATCCGGCAAAGCTCCCAGTTCAGCTCCATGCGCTCTCCTGTTATGCATTTTTGATATATCTACGATATCAACTAAGCATTTTACCGTATCAGGGCCCCTTGCTATAGGCAAGCGCAGCACTTCTCCAGCAACAGATTTCCAACCAGGGACCTTGAACGATGAACCGCGGATACATTTTCATCTTTCTTGCCACCGTGTTCTTCAGCTCCATGGAAGTGGCCCTGAAGACCGTGGCCCATGATTTCAACCCCATGCAGCTCAACTGCACCCGCTTCCTCGTGGGTGGCCTGCTGCTCATCCCCTTTGCCCTGCGCGGCCTGCGCCAGCACGGGGCACGGGTCACCGCCGCCGCATGGAAAGGCTTTGCCTGGCTCGGCTTCGTGGGCCTGGTGGTGAGCATGATGTTCTACCAGATGTCCATCCTTTACGCCCCGGCCTCGGTGGTCAGTGTGCTGTTCAGCTGCAACCCCGTGCTGGTGTTGGCCTTCGCCTATCTCATCCTGCGCGCCGACATCCGGCCCCAGCACATCACCGCCCTGGTCATGGAAGTGGTGGCCGCCCTCATCATCATCGACCCGCTGCACACCACGCTCGATCCCGTGGGCATCACGCTGGTGCTGCTCTCGGCCGCCACCTTCGCCCTTTATGCCGTGCTGGGCAAAAAGCAGTGCGCCCAGTACTCCGGCGTGGCCGTCACCTGCTTCAGCTGCCTGGCCGCCAGCGCCGAGATGATCGTCCTCATGCTCATCAGCCACATCCCCGCCGTGGCCGATGCCCTGCAGGCCGCCGGTCTGCCCATGTTCGCCGCCATGCCCTTCTTCAGCGGCTACACCACGGGCAACCTCCTCAACGTGCTCTATATCTGCGTTTTCGTCACCGCGGGCGGCTATGCCTGCTACTTCATGGGCATGGAAGCCACCTCCGCCATGCAGGGCTCGCTGGTCTTCTTCTTCAAGCCCGTGCTGGCGCCCATCCTGGCCATGCTGATCCTTGGCGAGGAGATCCCCTGGAACATGTGGGCCGGTATCGGCCTCATGCTCGTGGCCTCCGAGGTCTCCATGATCCCCACCTGGGAAACGCTCCTGTCCGTGCGCCCCTTCATCATCGACCGCATCCTTCACCGCCAGCATTGATCCGGCGGGGGCGCCCCTCCTCCGTCCCCCGCCGGTATCCGGCCCGGATAAAACCGGGCATAAAAAAAGGACGCTGTACAGCGTCCTTTTTTTCATACTTGCCCGGCCGGCCGCCGGCAGCTTTCTTTCCTGGTATTCATCAACTCCAGCCGGCGACCACGGCAAGCCCTGTCCTGGGACAGGAAAAGAGGATCAGACGGCTGGGGCTCAGGCCCGGCCTTCCTGCCGTTCACGCCAGCGCACGATGTCCGCCACGGCCAGCAGGGGCAGGTCGTTGGCACGGGCAAAGTCCGCCACCTGCGGCAGACGCGCCATGGTGCCGTCATCGTTGGTCAGCTCGCACAGCACACCGCAGGGCGGCAGGCCCGCCAGGGACATCAGGTCCACGGTGGCCTCGGTATGGCCGCGCCGTTCCAGCACGCCGCCGGGACGGGCCCGCAGCGGGAACACATGGCCGGGATGGCGCAGGTCCTCGGGACGCGCGCCCTCGGCCACGGCGGCCTTGACGGTGGTCACCCTGTCGGCGGCGGAAACGCCGGTGGTCACGCCCTCGGCGGCCTCGATGGAGATGGTGAAAGCGGTCTGCTGGGTATTGGTGTTGTGGGCCACCATGGGCGGCAGGCCCAGGCGGGTGGCGCGCTCGTCGGTAAGGCACAGGCACACGATGCCGCTGCAATGGCGGATGAGGCGGGCCATCTGCGCATCGGTCAGGCTGTGGGCGGGATAGATGAGGTCGCCTTCGTTCTCGCGATCCTCGTCGTCCACCACCAGGACGCCCCTGCCCGCACGCACGGATGCCAGGGCGCGTTCCATACGCGTTTCCCAATCACCAAAAGAAGCCAGGATATCGGGGGACTGATGCATCATCGTCTCCTTGGTCGGCCCGGACGGGCCGGAAGATGTGCATCAGGGCACGGCTGCCGTGCGCGCTGCGGGGCGGCCGCCAAGACCGTCCTTTTTTGCGCCCCACACGGCAGAAAAACGAACCGTTCTCTTTCATCCGGACTGTTACCGTCGGCTCCGGGATCTCACCGGTATCTGCTGACCCGCACCACGTTGCATGGTACGGCGCTCGCGGGCTCATGCGGAAAACCGCCATCACCGCCGGTGGGGACTTGCACCCCGCCCTGAGAATGGAGCCACCATACGCCCGCCTCCCACGTTTGGCAATCCCCGGCCATAAAAACCGGAAACCTCCCAGACTGCCGGGAACAGGCCAAAACGTATGGTCGAAGCGCATGGGGCTACCTTTCCCCGTTTTTGGAAAAGTTTTCCACAGCATGTTGACAACTAGCCGTCCCACCTTACTTCTATGTCAACAAGGAAAAATATCAGGAGGCATTGAAATGAGCCTTATCCGTGTATATCCCCAGCATTGGTTCTCTCCCCGCAACGCCCAGCAGCCCGAACAGAGCTTCCAGCCCCTGGACCGCCTGCATCACGATATCGACCGTCTGTTCAATGGTTTCTTCACGCCCGGCTGGCCGACCAGCCTGATGGACAAGCCGCAGGCCGACATCCGTCCCAGCCTGGACATCCACAGCGACGACAAGGCCTACACCATCCACATGGAAGTGCCCGGTGTGGACCCCGATGAGGTCAAGGTCGAAGTCCGTGACGGCATGCTGACCGTTGAAGGTGAAAAGAAGATGGAAAGCTGCGCCGCCCCTGCCGCCGAAGGCGAAAAGGCGGAAGCCAAGGAACCCGTCTGCCATGTGCAGGAACGTGTCTACGGCTCCTTCTGCCGCCAGATCGGCCTGGCTGAAGATGCTGATGTGGAAAACATCAGCGCCAGCCACAAGAACGGTGTGCTGACCATCGTCATCCCCCGCAAACAGCCTGAAGCCCCCGCCGCCCGTTCCATCACGGTGCAGAAACAGTAATCCCCCCTCTTGAAGGACCCTCCTCCGGCTCCCACTCCTCGGGGAGCCGGACCGCCCGCAACGGGCGGACTCCACGGCCTGCCGCGCACGCGGCAGGCCGCTTTTTTTATGCGCGACCGGACACCCCCGCCGAAGGTAAGGACTGCACGACGCCCTGCGGCACGCCCGGCTTCGGGCAAAGCGCTTCCCCGGCCCTTTCCGCCTTCCGGTCCTTAAAAAAGCCTGCGCGCCCCCGATCCCGCAACATACGGCTCCCGGCGGACCGCCTGCCCCACGCCCGGCACTGCAAGTATCCCCCCTTCCCCCGCTGCATCCCGGCCCCTCCACAGGACAGGGATGCCCGATTTCCCGGCGGGCCCGGCGTTTTCCGCAGCACGGGCACGAAAAAAGGCGGCATCCCGCGCAGGGACACCGCCTTGTCAGATTCGCTGTTCGGCTGTGGACTACTTCTTGCCCGCAGGCTCGATGACTTCCACGCCGTCCATGTAGGGCACCAGGGCCTTGGGCAGCACGATGCTGCCGTCCTTCTGCTGGCCGTTCTCCAGGATGGCGGCCATGGCGCGGCCGGTGGGCAGGCCGGAACCGTTGAGGGTGTGGCAGTAGGTGCTCTTGCCGCCCTTGGGCTTGAAGCGGATGTCCGCACGGCGGGCCTGGAAATCGATGCAGTTGGAGCAGGAGGAGATCTCGCGGTAGGTGTTCTGGGCAGGCAGCCAGACTTCCAGGTCGTAGGTCTTGGCGGAACCGAAGCCCATGTCGCCCGTGCACAGGGTGATGACGCGGTAGGGCAGCTCCAGCTTTTCCAGCAGGGTGCGGGCATGGCCCACCATGATCTCCAGCTGGTTGAAGCTGTCGTCAGGATGGGCAAAACGCACCATCTCCACCTTGGTGAACTGGTGCAGGCGGATCAGGCCGCGCGTGTCCTTGCCGGCGGCACCGGCTTCGGAACGGAAGCAGGGCGTGGCGGCGCAGTAGGCGCGGGGCAGGTCGGCCTCGTCCAGCACCTCACCGGCGTGAATGTTGGTCAGGGGCACCTCGGCGGTGGGGATGAGGTAGTAGTCCCAGGCGGGCATCTTGAAGAGGTCTTCCTCGAACTTTGGCAGCTGGCCCGTGCCGGTCATGGTGGCGCGGTTGACCATGAAGGGAGGACAGACTTCGATGTAGTCCTCGTGCTTCACATGCTGGTCCAGGAAGAAGTTGACCAGGGCGCGGTCCAGACGGGCGGCCCAGCCCATGTACAGGGCAAAGCGGCTGCCGGCCAGACGGGTGGCGCGCTCGAAATCCAGAGCGGCGCCGCCCAGCTCCCAGTGCTGACGGATATCGAAATCGAACTGGCGCGGCGTGCCCCAGCGGAGCACTTCCACGTTCTCGGTCTCGTCCTTGCCCACGGGCACACTGGCGTCCGGGATGTTGGGCACACCCATGAGCCAGTTTTCCACAGCGGCCTTGGCTTCGGCGGTCTGCACGTCCAGGGCCTTGATGCGGGCCGACAGGGCGCCCAGTTCTTCCATCATGTGGGAGGCGTCCTCGCCTTCACGCTTGATCTGGGCCACCTGACGGGAGGCGGCGTTCTGCTGCTGTTTCAGGCTTTCCACTTCGGCCAGCAACGCACGACGGCGGCCGTCCAGTTCGAGGAACTCATCCACTTTCAGCGGCGACTGCCGGTCGGCCAGGGCCTTGGCCAGCACTTCGGGCTGTTTTTGCACCAGTTTGAGGTCGATCATAAAAACTCCTGCATAGCATGCGCAATGTGGAGGCCACGCTACCACGAGCCCCCAGACCTTGCAAGACAAGGGCATTGCGTATATAAAAAGTCTCAAAACTTTTTAAAACATCTATCCTGCGAGACCTTGCCATGAAATCCGCCCGTATCACACGCCTTCTTTTCCTTTCGCTGGCGCTCATGCTGGCCATGTTCCTGACTGCCTGCGGTCCCAGCAATACCGTGCGCCTGCTTTCGCCCGCGCCTGCGGTCAATCCCGTGCTGCCCGCTCCCAATGCTCCGCGCGTGACCGTGGTGCCCTTCACCGATAACCGTCAGGACACCACCAACCTCGGCGTGCGCCGTGACGGCAGCGCCTTCGTGGCCAGCGACGACCTGGCCCAGTGGGTGAGCCGCGGCCTGGCCGACGAGCTGCGCCGCCAGGGCGTGCAGGTCTCCTACGCCATGGACGAGAACCAGGCCCGCAGCGGCAACCCCGACTATATCGTCACCGGTACCGTGGAACAGGCCTGGCTGCGTGAAGTCTCCGCCACCGAACTGGCCACCTCCATGCGCGCCACCTACCGTCTGGCGCCCCGCAGCGGCCGCGTGGTCAAGGAGACCCTCAACTCCAGCCAGAACCGCAGCGGCATCCCCACCGGCGGCGCCGCGGAAGAGATCATGCTCAACAGCATGCGCGAGCTGGTGCAGCCCATGGCCCGCAAGATCAAGGCCATCGTGGACGGCAAGTAGACAGGATATCTCAGGGGCTCCCGAAAGGGAGCCCTTCGCTTTCCGGGGCCCCGCCGCAAGCGGGGCCTTTCTTTTTTGGGACACTTGCCCCAAAATGAGACCTCGCCCCGGCCGCCGGACGCGCCGCGCCCCTGCTGTCCTCCTGCCGCAACCCCTTTCCCCGGAGCCTGCTGTGCGCGATCCCCTGGTCAAGGCCTACGGCCATGTCTACCCTGTGACGCCCGCCCTGTACGCGGCGCTGGAATCGGCCCTGCACGATGTCCTCAACGACGACGAGGACGTGCCCCTGCTCTGTCAGGAAGGCGATATGGCCCGCATCTCCATGGAAGGTTCCTACTTTCCCGAAGACGAGGTGGTGGAGGCCTTCCGCGCCCATCTGACACCGGACATGCAGGGCAAGCTGGACGTGCTCGACATGGACGGCTGGCGCCTGACCTGGCATGTGTTCACCGGCGGGCAGGTCAAAAGCAGCAGCGCGCCCCTCAACAATGTTCTGGACTATTCCGGCCATTGATGCCGGAGCCTCGCCCTTTTTCCACATTTTCCCCAAGGAGCCCGCATGGATATCGCCTCCTTCATCCGCCACGTCCCCGACTACCCCAAGCCCGGCATCCTGTTCTACGACATCACGCCCCTGCTGGCCTCGCCCGAAGCCTTCGGGGACGTCATCGAACGGATGGCCGATGCGGCCCGTCCCCTGCGGCCCACCCGCATCGTGGCCGCCGAAGCGCGGGGCTTCCTGTTCGCGGCGCCGCTGGCCCAACGTCTGGGCGTGGGCCTGGCCCCGGTGCGTAAGCCCGGCAAGCTGCCCTGTGAAGCCTTCGAGGCCAGCTATGACCTGGAATACGGCTCCAATACCCTGTGTCTGCACAAGGATGCCCTGACGCCGGAGGATCGCGTCCTCATCGTGGACGACATCCTGGCCACCGGCGGCACCCTGGATGCCATGATCCGTCTGGTGGGCCAGAGCGGCGCCACCGTGGCGGGCTGCTGCATGCTCATGGAACAGGATGCCCTGGGCGGCCGCAAGGTGCTGGGCGACATCCCCCTGTCCGTGCTGCTGCACGTGTAGTCTGGAGCTTTGCCTTTTGTGACGGTGCAACTGTCGATGCCATAAGGCTTTTATTTTGAGGGGAGAACCCCTCGCCTAGCGCGAGAGGGGTTCCCCCCTCAAGCACCCCCTTCCCCAGCGCGCTTTATGCAACGGCCAGTCCCTCCTGCTTTTGCAGGAGGGACTGGCCGTTTCACATGGAACAGGAAGATATGCACGGGAAAGGATACAATGTCATGGGAGATGGAGGGAGAAGATACGCTCCCTCTGGATGAAGCACATTTGGAGGAGGGATGCGAGAGAGTTGAACGCGACGGAAGGCGGCCCGCAGGCCCCTTACGGGCATCAGCAGCAAGGATAAAGGAGGCTACTCCCCCGCAACGCCTCCCTTTGGAAAACAAAAGGCCCCCGATGCTGAAAAGCATCGGGGGCCCTGGCATCAAAAACGAAAGGACAGCCTACAGGTTGGCGGCGTACCAGTCGCCGGCCAGACGCAGACCGGTGCGCACGTCGAACTGGGGCTCATATCCCAGCAGGGTACGGGCGCGGGTGATGTCGGCCAGGGAGTGGCGCACGTCACCGGCACGGAAGTCGCGGTGCGTGGCCGTGGCCGTGGCGGCTTCGGGCATGTGGCGCACCACTTCCTCACGGATAAGGTCGAACAGTTCGTTCAGGGTCGTGCGCTGGCCAAAGGCCACGTTGTAGACCTTGTTGCGGGCTTCGTCCGTGGCGAAGCTGGCCAGCAGGTTGGCCTGCACCACGTTGTCGATGTAGCAGAAGTCGCGGCTGGTCTCGCCGTCGCCGTTGACGAAGACTGTCTCTTTCTTCAGCAGGCTGGCGAACCACTGGGGGATGACGGCGGCGTAGGCGCCGTAGGGATCCTGACGCTGGCCGAAGACGTTGAAGTAGCGCAGGCCCACGGTGGTGAAGCCGTAGCAGCGGGCGAAGACGTCGGCGTAGAGCTCGTCCACATACTTGGTCACGGCATAGGGCGACAGGGGGTTGCCGATCTTGTCTTCCACCTTGGGCAGTTCGGGGGAATCGCCGTAGGTGGAGGAGGACGCGGCGTAGACGAAGCTCTTCACGCCCGCATCGCGCGCGGCCACCAGCATGTTGAGGTAGCCGGTGATGTTGCAGCTGTTGGACAGGATGGGATCGTCGATGGAGCGCGGCACGGAACCCAGGGCGGCTTCATGCAGCACATGATCCACACCTTCGCAGGCCTTGCGGCAGGTATCCAGATCGCGGATGTCGCCTTCGATGAAGGTGAAGCGGCTCCAGGCTTCGGGGCCCACCAGGGCTTCCACCATGTCCAGGTTCTTCTGGTAACCGGTGAGGAAGTTGTCCAGACCCACCACGGTCTGCCCCATCTTGAGCAGATGTTCCAGCAGGTTGGAGCCGATGAAACCGGCAACGCCGGTCACCAGCCAGGTGGAGGGTTCGGCACGCATTTTTTCGCACAGTTGGGTATAGGCGCTCATATTGCCTTCCTTATCAGAGGTCGTGGTTGCCCGCCGGGAGGCCGCGAAAACGGGAGGACCCGCCTTCGCGGCACAGACGGCGTGCTTTCCTTGTACGCTGTGCCGACGCCGCTGTCAAAAGACGGCCCCCCTGCCCCGGCAGGCGCTTTTTTGCCGCATCCTGCCGGAATCGCGTTTTTTTGTTCACATCCTGTCCCCGCCCGCAGGGCCCCTTTGCCTCTTTTCAGCGGCAAGGGATGCTGGTATAGCCCGTGAAGAGCCCACCAAACAGGGGGCCGGCCGCACCCGGCCGATACGTCTCCCCTTTCCGGTCCGGCCAGGCGGGGACGGTCTTTGCCCCGCAGGACAGACAGCGCCCCATCACGGAGCGTACCCGCCGGACAGGTGGGCAAAGGATATGCCGTGAAAATACTCATCCTGGGCAATCAGGCCCGTTCCACTTCCAATTTCTGGACCGTCCTCATGCGCCGCATGCGTGCCGCCGGGCATGAGGTCCTTTGCGCCGTGCCCGCGGGCGACGACGCTGCCGAGGCCGCCATCCGCGCCATCGGCGAAGAAGATCCCGCCTTCCGGAAAGGCCCGGCCGTGCGCCTGTGCCATTATCCCCTGGACCGCAAGGGCCTCAATCCCCTGCGCGACATGGCCACCATGCACGCCCTGTACCGCCTGTTCAGGCAGGAAAAGCCGGACCTGCTCTTCGCCTCCACCATCAAGCCCGTCATCTACGGCTGCATGGCGGCGCGTCTGGCGCGGGTGCCGCACATCTACGCCACCATCACCGGCCTGGGCTACGCCTTCGAGGCGGACAACTTCTTCAAGAAATGCGTCAACCGCCTGAGCATCGGCCTGTACCACTGCGCCCTTGCCGGGGCCGAAGGCGTGTTTTTCCAGAACCGCGACGACGCGGAGCTGTTCCGCAAGGTCGGCATCCTGCGCCGCAGCGCGCGCGTGCTCATGGCGCGCGGCACCGGTGTGGACATCCGCCGCTTTGCCGAAGCGCCCCTGCCGCCCCTGCCCGCCGAAGGCTGCGCCCCCGAAGAACGGGAGATCATCTTCCTGCTGGTGGGCCGCCTGCTGGAGGCCAAGGGCCTGCCCGAATACGCCGCCGCGGCCAGGGAACTGAAAACGCAGTACCCCGCCGCCCGCTTCCAGCTGCTGGGCCCGCCGGAACAGGGCCTGGGCAGCGTGGATCTGGCCCAGGTGCGCCGCTGGCAGGACGAAGGCAGCATCGAATACCTGGGCGAGACCCGCGACGTGCGCCCCTATGTGGAGGCCTGCCACGCGCTGGTGCTGCCTTCGTGGCGTGAAGGCACGCCCACGTCCATCATGGAAGGCATGAGCATGGGCCGCGCCGCCGTGGTCACGGATGTGCCCGGCTGCCGCGAGGTGGTGGAAGACGGCGTCAACGGCTGCATCTGCGCCGCCCATGATCCGCGGGCGCTGGCCGCCGCCATGCGCCGCCTGCTGGACGAACCCGGACTGCTGGTCCGCATGGGGGCCGCCGGCCGGGTTCTGGCCTGCCGCGAATTCGATGCCGAAGTCGTGGCCGAGAAGATCCTGGTCGACATGCGCGTGCCCCGCGCGGCCGGATAAACAAGCAACCATGCGGGCCCGTGGCGGCCCGCTCCTGTCCCGGCCCCGCCGGGACGACGGTGTCTCGCGGTCACAGGGACAGCCCGTCCGCCGCAGGCGGCCCACGGGCCTGTCCCGTCCACTGTACGAAAAAATGGAGAAACTATGATCAGCCGTTACCGCATGGCATTGATGCAGGTGGTGGACCTGTGCTGCATCCTGCTGGCCCTGGCCGTTTCGGGCATGGTGACCATCGCGCCCGACCTGAGCGTCTTTGACGACTACACCGGCGCCTCCCTGTTCACCATCTTCTTCTATCTGCTGTTCTTCTACATCCTCGATGCCTACAGCGTGGGCATGGAAGACTTCAAGGACACCCTGGGACGCATCCTGGTGGCCTGCGTGCTGGGCATCATCAGCTCGGCCACGGCGTCCTTCGCCCTGGAGAACTGGCGCTTCGACCGCGTGACCGTGCTCCTGCTCTTCGCGCTCTCCTTCGTGTTCTGCCTGGGCTGGCGCTTCCTCTACTACCTCAATGCCGACAAGCTGACCCATCCCCTGCGCGTCCTGCTGGTGGGCGTGGACCGCGGCGGCAAGGTGCGCAAGCTGCTGGCCGAAGGCCTGCCCAAGGCCAGCATCCTGGGCTATGTGGGTGAAAAGGACCAAGATCCCGACGCCGGTGAGTGCTTTGGCCCGCCCTTCATGGCCCTGGAAGCCGCCAAGAAGCACGGCGCGACCATGATCGTGCTCCTGCCCGACGCCCCCATCGACGACGACATCGCCCATGACCTGCTGGAAGCCAAGCTGCACGGCGCCATGGTGGTGGACATCCGCACCTTCTACGAGCATGTGGTGCAGCGCCTGCCCCTTTCCCAGATCACCGAGGAATGGCTGCTGCAGACCGAAGGCTTTTCGCTCAACACCCGCGGCAGCCTGCGCCGCCTGAAGCGCGCCTTCGACCTGTTCCTGTCCCTGATGCTGCTCATCCCGGCCGCGCCCATCATGCTCATCACCGCCCTGCTGATCCGCCTGGAATCGCCGGGCCCGGTCATCTACCGTCAGGATCGTGTGGGCCTGTATGAAAAGGAATTCACGGTCTACAAGTTCCGCTCCATGCGTACCGACGCCGAAAAGAACGGCGCCGTCTGGGCCGCCGCCAATGACGCCCGCGTGACCCGTGTGGGCAAGTTCATCCGCAAGGTGCGCATCGACGAGCTGCCCCAGATCTGGAACATCATCAAGGGCGACATGAGCTTCATCGGTCCCCGTCCCGAACGCATGACCTTCGTGAAGCAGCTCAAGGAACACATCCCCTATTACAGCCTGCGCCATACCGTGAAGCCCGGCCTCACCGGCTGGGCCCAGGTCTGCTACCCCTACGGCGCCAATGAGGAAGATGCCCGCCACAAGCTGGAATACGACCTGTTCTATGTGAAGAACATCTCCATCCTGCTGGACATCCACATCATCTTCAAGACCGTGGGCGTGGTGCTCTTCCCCAAGGGCGCGCGCTAGGCCGGACATCCCGGTACACGCACGACGGGGCGGATCAGCCGGCTGATCCGCCCCGTTTTTTTCTTCCCGTCCGAATGCAGAGGGGCCCAAAGACGGCCCTGCGTAACTCAGGGATGCTCCTGCCCCGTGCGCTGCTGCCGTGCCTGACAGTACTGGCAGTTCTCGCCGTCGATGAGGCTCTTCAGGATGCCGCAGCCCCCTTCCCGGCTGCCGTCGCATTTGTGGTACAGGGATTCAAGATGCGCCCTGAGGTGCTCAAGATCCCGTATCTGCTGCTCCACCGCTTCGATATGCTTGTGGATGAGCGCATTGATCCAGTCGCAGCTGCCCGTGGGATGGTCGCTGTACACCAGCAGGGTGCGGATCTCGTCCAGGCTCATGCCGTGCCGGCGGCAATGCCGGATGAAGCGCAGCCGCGCGATGTCCTCGTCCCCGTAAAGACGATAGTTCCGTTCCGTGCGTTCCGGGCGTTTCAGCAGCCCTTCCTTTTCGTAATAGCGGATGGTGACCACCTGACAGCCGGTCATCTTCGCCAGCTCGCCTATCTTCACTTTCATGCGCCTCCTCCGGTCCGGGCCTGTCCGGGACGGAACGGCAGCTGCGGAAAAAATTTTTTCCCAACGCTTCCTCCCCTCTTGACCCTATAGTGACTATAGGCCCTATGGTCTGTCTATAGCAAGAACGACCAGGGGACGCCGGACACCGGCATCCCCGCGGAGGAACGACCATGAGCAGTGAAACACTGTTTTTATGCCCCTGCGGTGCCCGGCACCCGCACGGCTTCGTATGTGACAAGGTACTTCATGCCACCCTGCCCGCCGGGCACGAACACCACGGCCACGAGCACGGCAGCCACAGCCATGACCACAGCCACGAGTGCTGCGGTCATGACCACGGACACGGCGACCACCCGCACGCCCATGCGGAAAGCTGCCATGCGCATGACCACGAAAGCTGCGACCACGACCATGCGCACGAGCACGGCTCCTGCTGCTGCGGCCATGACGCGCCCCAGGCCGTGGACTGGAGCACGCTGGCGGCCCCTTCCGCCACGCGCGCCGTATACCGCATCCTCAACATGGACTGCCCCATGGAAGAGGCGCTCATCAGGAAGAAGCTGGCCACTGTGCCCGGCATCACCGGCCTCACCTTCAACCTCATGCAGCGCGTGCTCACCGTGGAACATGAGCTCCCGTCCACCGCGTCCATCGAGGCGGCCCTGAAGGCCATCGACATGACGCCGGAGCCGCTGGATGCCGCCGAAGGCGCCACGGCCGTCTTTGCGGTGAGCGGCATGGACTGCCCCACGGAAGAACGCCTCATCCGCAAGGCCCTGGAGGGCCTGCCGGGCCTGCACGGCCTTGAGATCGACCTGATGCAGCGCCATGTGCGCGTACGGCACGAGCCCGCGGCCCTCCCGGCCATCACCGCCGCTCTGGAAGGACTGGACATGGGCGCCCGGCTGCTGGAAGGCACGACACAGGCGCACGATGCCATCCCGGCCCCCCGCATCCCCTGGAAGCGGCTGGCCGTGGCCGGCGGCTTTGCCGCCCTTTCCGAGATCCTGGAACTCATCCAGCACTGGGGGGCGCGTCCCTTTGGTCTCGACATGGCCTCCTGGAGCGTGGGCGGCTGGCCCGTGCTGACGCTCCTGCCCCTGTGCTGCGCCCTCATCGCCATCCTGCTGAGCGGCCTGACCACCTACCGCAAGGGCTGGCTGGCCGTCTCCAACCTCGACCTGAACATCAATGCCCTCATGTCCGTGGCCGTCACCGGGGCCGTGCTCATCGGACAGTTCCCGGAAGCCGCCATGGTCATGGTGCTGTTCAATGTCTCGGAAGCCATCGAGGCCAAGGCCCTGGACAGGGCCCGCAACGCCATCAAGGACCTGCTGGCCCTGGCGCCCGATACGGCCACGGTGCTGCGAGAGGACGGCAGCTGGCAGGAAGCCGACATCCGCACGGTGGCCGTGGGCAGCCGTGTGCGCGTGCGCCCCGGCGAAAAGATCGCCCTGGACGGTCTGGTGCTGGACGGCCGTTCCCTGGTGGATCAGTCGCCCATCACCGGCGAGAGCATGCCGGTGGAAAAGCAGGCCGGGGACACGGTCTACGCCGGGACCCTCAATACCTCCGGCTCCTTTGAATTCCGGGTGACCGCCGCGGCCACGGACACCACGCTGGCCCGCATCATCCATGCCGTGGAAGAGGCCCAGGGCAGCCGCGCCCCCATGCAGCGCTTTGTGGATACCTTCGCGCGCTACTACACCCCGGCCGTCTTCCTGGTGGCCCTGCTGGCCGCCCTGGTGCCGCCCCTGTTCCTGGGCAGCGCCTGGACGGACGCCATCTATACCGCGCTGGTGATACTGGTCATCGGCTGCCCCTGCGCCCTGGTCATCTCCACGCCGGTGAGCATCGTCAGCGGCATGGCCGCCGCCACCCGCTACGGCATCCTCATCAAGGGCGGCATGTTCCTGGAACAGGGCAGACGCCTCGACTGCCTGGCCCTGGACAAGACCGGCACCCTCACCCACGGCAAGCCGCGCCAGACCGACTGCCTTTGCACGGGGCAGGAAGATGAAGCGGCCGTCCGTTCGCTGGCGGCCAGTCTGGCGGCCCGCTCCGACCATCCCGTTTCCGGGGCCATCGCCCAGGCCGCCCTGGCGGACCACATCCCCCTGCAGGACGTGGACGACTTCACGGCCCTGCCCGGTCAGGGCGTCAGCGGCATCATGGCCGGCCGGCGCTGGTATCTGGGCAACCGCGCCCTTGCGGCATCGCTGGGCCGGTACCCGGCAGCCCTCGACGAACGGATCTCCCGGCTGGAGCAGCAGGGCAAGACCGTGGTCGCACTCGTGGGCGACGACGGCATCCGGGCCCTGTTCGCCGTGGCCGATACGCTCAAGGCAAGCAGTCTGGAAGCTGTCAGGGAACTGAAGGCACTGGGCGTGACCACGGTCATGCTCACCGGAGACAACGAACACACGGCAGCGGCCATCGCCCGTCAGGTGGGCGTGGACAGCTTCAAGGCCGGTCTGCTCCCGGCGGACAAGCTCGCCGTCATCGAGGAACTGGAAGCCCGGGGACACAAGGTGGGCATGGTGGGCGACGGCATCAACGACGCCCCGGCGCTGGCCCGGGCCGACGTCGGTTTCGCCATGGCCGGCAACGGCACGGACACCGCCATCGAGACCGCCGACGTGGCGCTCATGGACGACGACCTGCGCAAGATCCCCCGCTTCATCCGCCTGTCCCGGGCCACCTTTGCCATCCTGGTGCAGAACATCACGCTGGCGCTGGGCGTCAAGGCGCTGTTCTTCGCCCTGACTTTCACCGGCCACGCCACCATGTGGATGGCCGTCTTCGCCGACGTGGGCACGGCCCTGCTGGTGGTGGCCAACGGCCTGCGGGCCATGCGGCAATAGAGATGCCCGGATGCGGCAGCTGCAGCCCCGGCTTCATGGGACTCTGCACTTGTCTGTGAGGCCCCGCTGCTTCCCATCCCCTGAATGACAGACCGGGACAGTCCCTGAGGGACTGTCCCGGTCTTTTTTTATCCATACGGCACCCGGATGCCCGTTTTCCCTGCACGGTCAGAACAACTGCCCGCCGGTCATGGGCAAATGCGCCCTGCGGCTGAGGCCCGTCGGCACCGGAACATGGCCTTCCCGCAGCGTATGGGAACGCCGCGCACGCCACAGGGCCGGAGGCCTCACTGCCGCCGCTTGAACAGTTTTTCCAGCGCCACGGCATCCCAGCGCAGGATGCTGGGGCGGCCGTGGGGGCAGTATTCCCGCTCCGGCGTATGCAGCCACTGGCGCAGCAGGGCCGCGGCCTCGTCATCGGCCAGACGCTGCCCGGCCTTGATGGCGCCCTTGCAGGACAGGGAAATGAACATGGCGCGAATGTCGTCCTTGCGACCGGCCAGCACCTCGCGCAGGAATTCCCCGGCCTCGCTGCGGGACAGGGAGGGCGGGATGCCCCGGGCCAGCAGGCGGCCGCCGGAGCAGGAGACATCGAAGCCCATGCGCTCCAGATTGTCGCGTACTTCCAGAAAGCGCTCTTCTTCCACCGGCTGCAGGGCCAGCTCCAGCGGCAGGGCCAGGCACTGGGCCGTGCCCGCGAAGGCCCCCTTGCACAAACGCTCGTAAAGCACGCGCTCGTGCGCCGCGTGCTGGTCCAGCAGCATCAGGGCGCCGGAAGCATCGCGCAGGACAAGGTAGGTCTCGGCCACCTGGCCCAGATAGGTCAGGCCGCCCACCACCAGTTCATGCCGTCCGGCGGCGCTTTCGTCCGTCACGGCAGTACCGGGACCGCAGGCGGCATCCCCGGTTCCCGGCAGGCCCTCCGGCCCGTCCGTCTCCGGCACAGGAAAGCGTTCCGCTGTGGTCCCGTCCGAGCCTTCACGGCCCGTCACGGTCGTCACATGATCGGGCGGCATGGCCATGCGGGCCGTCTGCCGGGCGCTCTCGAAAAATTCCTGTCTGTCGGCGGACAAACGTCCCGTCCCTTCCGCATCCTCCGCAAAGGACGCGGCCGAAAACGCCGAAGGAGACACGGCTTCCCGCAGGCCCGCAGGGGCCGTCCGCCCGGAGGCGAAGGCCGCCGCACTGCCGGAAGATGACGGCACGGACGGGGCATCCGCCACGGCTCCCGTGCCCGCCATGGATCCAAGGGCCGTGCCGTCGTCCGCATCGGGCCGCCGCACCTGCCACTGGCCTTCGTCTTCCCGCGTCTCGTCCTCCGCATGCCGCATCAGGGGCGCGGCATCGGCGCTGCCCCAAAAGCCCTGCGGGCGCGGAGGCAGATCGTCCCACAGACGGGACTGCGCCGCCACGGGACGGGCATCGTCGGCTTCGCGGGCCGCGTCCAGCACGCTTTCCACATCGCTGACCAGGGCCCCCTGCACGGCATGAAGCACGGCGGAAAAGACCGAGGACTCGTCCCGGAAACGGACTTCGCTTTTGGCCGGATGCACGTTGACGTCCACCATGTCGGGCGGCATGTCCACAAAGAGCACCACCTGCGGATAGTCCCGGCTGGTGATGCGCCCCTTGTAGGCCTCGCGCACGGCAGCCAGCAGGCGTTTGTCGCTGACGCTGCGGCCGTTGACGTACAGCAGGATGCGGTCCCCGCGCTGCTGGCTCACCGACGGCAGGGCCGCCAGCCCCCGGGCCCGGATGCCGTGGCGTTCGGCATCGAACGGCCGCAGGGCCTCCACCACCAGACGCGGCCACAGCAGGGCCAGGCGGTCGCGCAGGCTCTGCCCGGGCAAAAAGCGCAGGGCCTCACGTTCCCCGGCCCTAAGCGTGAAACCCACGTCGCAGCGGGCCAGCGCCAGACGCACCAGCCAGTCCTGGGCCCGTTTGAGCTCCGTGGCCGGGGTCTTCAAAAACTTGAGCCGTGCGGGTATATTGGTGAACAGATCGCGCACTTCCACGATGGTGCCCCGATGCAGGGCCGAAGGCTCCACCGCCAGCAGGCGACCGAATTCCACCACGATGCGGCTGGCCTCCGTCCCGCCGTCGGCTCCGGTCACGGCGGATTCCATGCTGAAGCGGGCCACCGAGGCGATGCTCGGCAGGGCCTCGCCACGGAAGCCGTAGGACGCGATATGCTCAAGATCGTCCATGCTGGCGATCTTGCTGGTGGCGTGACGGGTCACGGCCAGTTCCAGTTCGCCGGGGGCGATGCCCGCGCCGTCGTCCTGCACGCGGATGCAGCTCTGGCCGCCGTTCTCCAAAAACACGTCCACGCGCGTGGCGCCGGCATCCAGGCTGTTTTCCACCAGTTCCTTGACCACACTGGCCGGGCGCTCCACCACCTCGCCGGCGGCGATCTGATTGCGCAACTCAGGCGGTAACAAACGAATATGACGAGATACTCCAGACATGCGGCCACTCTATCCGGCCGCCAGATGCAAGGCAAGCGCGCCCTCCGGCGCCCCCTCAACCGCAGACGCCCCCTGCTGCACGGCAGCCGCTCCCTGAGCGCGCGGCAAGAGGCCCCCCATACGGTCAACGTGCCCGTGCTGCCGCAGCCGGAAGCCTTCGATCCCGACATGCTCTATGTGGAGTGCGGCCATTGCGGCGCGCCCATCGTCTGGGAAAAGGGGCGCACCCGCCGCCTGCTGGCGGCCGTGGGCATCGACCCGCTGGAACTGGATGCCAGCTGCGTGCTGATCACCGATTCCTGCCCCCTGTGCGGCGGCAAGGGCCGCTACACCATCCAGATCTACCGCATCAGCGCGGCCCGCAGCGCCCGCCACGTGTTCTACGCGGGCAATGCCTGATCCTTTCCCGCAGGCCAAAAACAGGGCGCCCGTCTCCTTCAGGAGGCGGGCGCCCTGTTTTTTATATTTCCGAACCTGCCGGACATCTTCCCCAAAGCCCGGCGAAAACAGGCCCGGCGTCCGGGGCCCATCCCTGCTGCCGCAGGCATACCACGAATCCGTATCCCCCAGCCTCGGCCGATCCCGTCAAAACACGCTGGGGAGGGGATGGGGCTTGGGGAAAGGGGGCCGCGTTGGCAACGACCGAATGGCGGCCCAAAGGACCGTGCCCGTCAGCGACGAAGGAGCTTTACGGGCATCGACAGCAGAGATGATGGGTCCCCCTTCCCCCAAAAATCCGCACAGCCCCTAACTATCCTCGCGCCGGCCTTTCTGACCGCCCCACTGGCTGAGCAGCACCCCGGCCACCACCAGCACCGAGGCCATGTACTGGCCGGGCAGGAAGACCTCGCGCAGCAGGATGACGCCGCTGGCCAGGGTTAGGATGGGGATAAGGTTGGTATAAGCGGCGGCACCGGCGGCGGAAAGACGGCTGACCCCCACGTTGTACAGGCCGTAGCCCCCCAGCGAGACCACCCCGCCCAGATAGACCACGCTGGCCCAGGGGGCCCAGTCCGGCACTTCCACATGCAGCAGCACGGGCGTGTAGTCCAGGGGCGCCAGCGCCAGCAGCCCGGCAAAAAAGCTCATGCCCACGAAGGACTGCACGGCCGTGATCTGCAAGGGCGAATAGGCGGCGGAAAGACGCCGGGCCAGCACGGTATACAGGGCGGCGCAGACCATGGCCAGCCCCTCGAAGAAATTGCCCAGCACGGGCGCCGTGGCGGTCTCGTCCACGGCCGACTGCAGGGAGAGCCAGACCACCCCGGCCACGGCCAGGGCAAAGCCTATCCAGCCGCGCAGGCTGACCCGTTCGCCCAGCAGACGCCAGGCCACCACGGCGGTGATGAGCGGCAGCAGCGAGATGATCATGCCCGCCTGCGAGGCCGTGGTCAGGCACAGGGCGCGGGTCTCCAGCAAAAAGTAACAGCAGGGCTCGGCAAAAGCCATGAGCAGGAGCCAGCGCCACTGCCCCTTGCGGCGTAAGTCGCGCAGCAGCCCGCCCCACAGCGGCAGGAACAGCAGTGTGGCCACGCCCATGCGCCCGGCCATGACCGTGAACGGATCCAGCGCGCTGAGCGCGATGCGCAGGGCCACATAGGACGTGCTCCAGAAAACCATGGCCAGCAGCAGGGCCAGATGCGGCCAGATGCGAACCCACATGACGATATCTCCTCCTCGGTAGCCGGGGCCGGAGGCGCGGCCGGTCCGGGCCTCCGTGCGTCGCAGCAGCATGCCAAAGCCGGGGCAAAAGGTCGAGCGAAAGAGCAGCCCGTCCGCACACATACCGCAGGGTACCTCCCCGGCACGGCTGCCCGCCCTGCCGCCCCGTACCGTGCACAAAAGTCCCCCACACCTTGCTTGCCCAGCCGTACGATAGAGCGTATTGCAAAGTTCCGGGCTGCCTCTGCCCGGTACTTTTCCATGAAACATGAGGAGATGCCATGAGCATGCGTCTTTCCCGTTCCATCGTGGGCGAAGCCGAGGCCGAAGCCGTCCGGCGCGTCATCGTCGAAGACGGTTATCTGGGCATGGGACACGAGACCTGCCTGTTCGAACAGGAACTGGCCGCCTATCTGGGCGTGGCGCCCGAACAGGTGGTGACCACCAACACGGGCACCGCCGCCCTGACCCTGGCCGTGGACGCCATCGCCCCGCGCGATGCCGCCCGCAAGCCGCAGATCCTGGTGCCGTCCCTGACCTTCGTGGCCTCCTTCCAGGCCATCGAGGCCGCCGGTTGCGAGCCCGTGGCCTGTGACGTGCTGGCCGAGACCGGCACCATCGACCTCAAGGACGCCGCCCGCCGCATCACGCCCGACACGCTGGCCATCATGCCCGTCCACTACGCCAGCAACCCCTGGCACCTGGACGAGGTCCATGCCTTCGCCAAAGAACACGGCCTGCGCGTCATCGAAGACGCCGCCCATGCCTTCGGCTGCCTGCACCACGGCCGCAAGATCGGCAGCTTCGGGGACGTGGTCTGTTTCAGCTTTGACGGCATCAAGAACATCACCTCCGGCGAAGGCGGCTGCGCCGTCTTCTTCAATGCCACGGAAGCCGGCTATGCCGCCGACGCCCGCCTGCTCTCCGTGGAAGGCGACACCCGATCCCGCTTTGCCGGTACCCGCACCTGGGACCCGGACGTGAAGCGCATCGGCTGGCGCTTCCACATGAGCAACATCATGGCCGCCATCGGCCGCGTGCAGCTCTCGCGTCTGGACGGGGAATTCATCCCGGCCCGCCGCGCCCTGGGCGACATCTACCGGCAGCGTCTGGCGGGGCTGGACGGCCTGCGCCTCCTGCAGGCCGACCCGCAGGACTTCGTAGTGCCGCACATCGTCTGCGTGCGCGTGCTCAACGGCCGCAAGGACGAGCTCAAGGCCGCCCTCACCGCCGCGGGCATCCCTGTGGGCGTCCACTACAAGCCCAATCATCTGCTGAGCCTGTTCCGTCCCGCTCCGGGCTCCCTGCCCCTGCCCGTGACGGAGCAGCTTTACGGCGAACTGGTGACCCTGCCCATGCATCCCGGCCTGAGCGCCGCCGATGTGGAACACATCTGCGACGTCATCACGGCAACCCTGGCCTGACCTTTCCCGATAACGGAGCCGCCGCAGGCGGCTCCGCCCGTCCGGCCCCTGCCGGTACGGGGCCATGCCCGGCGCATGCCACCCGAACATGCCATGACGATACTGTCCGAGACCACGGCCTTTGCCCGCAGCCTGCTGTCCCGTTCCCTGCTCCGTTTCGGCATGGTGGGCAGCAGCGCCACCCTCTGCTATCTCTGGGCGGGCCATCTGCTCGTCAGCTGGGCCCGCTGGCCCGCCCCGGCGGCCCATGGCCTTGCCGGGCTGCTGACCCTGCTGGCCGCCTATGCCGGGCACTGTTTCTGGACGTTCGGCATCAGGGGCGGCGACCACGCCCGCATGCTGCCCCGCTTCGTCCTGGTGCAGGGCGCGGGCCTCTGGCTGGGCGACCTGTTCGCCCGGGGGCTCGGCTGGTGCGGCGTCCCCCACGGTCTGGCCCTGCCTGCCGCCTCCCTGGCGTCCCCTCTCTTCCTCTATCTGCTGTGCCGTCTCTGGGTCTTCCGGCCCGTACGCTCCATGAACCTGTCGTCCCCGTCATCGCGAGGTACATCCATGCATCATGTCCCCATGCCCGAGGCCCCCGTGGTCTCCGTCATCATGAACTGCCTGAACAGCTCCGAACATCTGCAGGAGACCCTGGACAGCCTGGCCGCCCAGACCTTCACCGATTTCGAGGTCATCTTCTGGGACAACGGCTCCACGGACAGCAGCCCGCAGATAGCCCGGGGCCATGCCGGGCTGGCCGGCCGCCTGCGCTATTTTCGCGGCGAAGAGACCGTGCCCCTGGGCGCGGCCCGCAATCTGGCCATCGCCCGGAGCCGGGGCCGCTATGTGGCCTTTCTGGACTGCGACGACCTGTGGCGGCCCGAAAAGCTGGCCCGTCAGGTGGCCTGCTTCGAAGCCGATCCGCATGTGGGCCTGGTCAGCACCGATACCGAGATCTTCGACGGCAAACATGTGCTGAAGCGCCTGTTCGCCGAGTCCCGCCCCCAGCGCGGCAAGGCCTTTGCCGCCCTCATGGAACGGCAGTGGATCTCCATGTCCTCGGCCATGCTCTCCCGCGCGGCCCTGGACAGCGTGGTCTGCCCGCCCGCCCGTGAGGGAGGCGCGCCGGTCTGGTTCGACGAGAGCCTCAACGTTTGCGAGGAGGCCGATATCTTCTACCGCGTGGCCCATGACTGGGAACTGGATCATGTGGACGCGCCCCTGACCCTGTGGCGGGTGCACGGCAACAACACCACCTTCCGCAAGTTCGGCCAGTTCGCGGACGAGACCCTGTACATCCTGGAAAAGCACCGCCGCCTCTGGCCCGGCTATGATGCGGCGCATCCCGGGCTCGTCAGCCTGCTGACGCGCCGCGCCGCCTTCCAGAAGGCCGTGAGCCTGTGGCGCGAAGGGCGCGGCAGCGAGGCCCGCGCCGTCATCCGGCCCTGGCGTGACGGCTCGCGCAAATACCGCCTGTTCTGGTGGGCCAGCTATCTGCCCGGGGCCTGCTTCGACCTGGCCGCGCGTCTGTATTTTGCCCTGCCCTCCGTGATCCGCCGCCGCTAGGGGATACTGGATACATCAAGACCACCCGCACGGCGGGTGGTCTTTCGTTTCGGGCCGTGGCGCCGACAGGCTGATTTATGGACTTTCGTCCGGGGCTCCGGACGGCGGACTGCAAGCCTTCCCGTATGGCGGCTGGGATATTTCAGGCGGCGGCGTTTCGTCTGTGGACCGATATATCGGGGAAAGGATAGAGGCGCGCGGGCTTCGAGAAGACCGCAGCCGTGGGGCATCCGCTGTCGGACACGGCGGCAGGATGCCGCCCCCGGCGTGGAGGAATCAAGAGGGCAGACCCCCGGTCCTTTGTGGAGACACTTCCCTGGAGAAAGCGCGCGAGGGGCACGGACAGCGCGGCAGGCAGGGATACTTCCTCCTCAGGGCTCTTTGGTTCAGGCCTCGAAGACCAGGCTTTCGAACCAGAAGAGCAGGGCCTGCGGATCACGCCAGCTGCCTGCGGGCAGACCGGCCTTGCGGCAGAGATGTTCCAGATATTGCCCCAGATCCCAGCCCTGTTCCACGGGCACCTGCGGCAGGAAGACGCCCTGACGCATGCCCAGGCGCAGCAGCAGGCCGTGACGGCCGATGACGATCCGCGCCGGGTCGGGGCAGGGGCTCAGGGGGCCCAGCACGGAGATGTGCAGGTGGCAGTGCGGCCATTCCGCCGCATCCAGGGCAGGGAAGCGGGGATCCTCGAAGGCGGCGGCACGGGCCATGCGCCAGACGTTCTGCCAGAGCGGCTCCCGGCCCACCATGTTGCCGATGCAGCCCCGCAGGTCGCCGTCCTTGTTCAGGGTCACGAAGGAGCCCAGGGACTGGGCCAGCGTCCCTCCGGCCAGCGCGGACGGCAGGGGCGGCGGGACGTCCTCCCGGCCCTCAAGGGCCGTGGTGATGCTTTCCCGGGCCAGCCGGGAGAGCCATTGCCGTTCTTCGTCATTGAGGGAAAAGCTGACGCCCATGACAGACCTCCGTAACGGGCGCGCAGGAAGTGCGCGATCCCGAGGGGCTCGCGGCCGCCTGATGCCCGCACGGGAAGCTGTGAGGGGCGGCAGGTCGCGGCATATGGCCGCAGTGTAGGCGGGGCGGGCGGAGGATTCAAGCCGGCTGTGATGCGGGCGCAGGAGGGGCGGCATGGGGAGGAGGGACCGCTCAGCCCGGTACGGAGGACGTTCTCCCCACGCGCGTACGGGGGCCGCTCAGCCCGGTGACCGGCAGGTACAAGAGCGCTGCCCGGCGCAGGCAGGAGGCGGAGGGACTGGCGCAGGCCCTTGCCCAGCCCTGCCGCCGCCGGAAAGCGGGACGGGAAAGACCGGGGGCTTCCGGACGCAGACCGCCGGGGACGATACGCGGGGCAGGGCCCCTTGCCTTCGCCGGACAGGCGTTGCATCCGTGCGGAAAACGGAAATGCCGCGATGGCTCGCGGCATTTCTGTGGGGTAAGGCAGAGCACATGCTCCTGAACGGTATTTGGCGGCATACCGTATGATATTTGCGTCCGTCGCGGTCCCGACTGCGTGGGGTGCGGACTGTTGCCGGTGCGGGAGGCACGACCGCCCGGCAGTCGCTTAATCTTCGCCCTCGGTGTGGGCCTGTTTGCCGGCCCCCTTGAGGCCGTACATGGTGGTGGAACCGGAAGACCAGAATTCCAGCACTTCCTCATTCACCAGCCTGGTGAGGATCTTCTTCACTTCGCGGGGGCCCTTGTCGGGGAACAGCTCCGTGAAGTCCTTGAAGTAGAATTTGGACTTGGAAGCGGACTTGCCCTTCAGGAATTCGACGATGATGTCTTTTTCGTCAGCCATGTTTTTTCTCCTGGCCCCGGCGACACTGCGGCGCGCCGCCGGGGCGTTTTCAAGACCGGCCTAGAACTTGAACTGGGTGCTCTGGCGCCAGGTGTAGTACGCCGGGTCGCGGAAGTCGTCGATCAGGTGGTGGGTGAACTTCAGGCCGGTCAGCTTGAAGAAGCTTTCCCAGCCGATGCGTTCGGCCCAGTCGCCCAGACGTTCGTACTTGTTGGCGTTGGCAGCATAGACTTCGACGATGTGCTTCACCGTCTTGGTCAGGGTGGGCCAGCGCGGCGGCTCGTTGGGGATGTAGCCCACGACGACCTTGGAGAACTTGGGCATGCTGATGCGGTTGGACACCTTGCCGCCCACCATGATGGCGATGCCGTCGCCTTCGTGGTCGGCGATGGGCAGGGCGGGGCACATGGTGTAGCAGTTGCCGCAGTACATGCAGCGGTCCTGCTTGATGGCGATGGAGTTCACCTTCTGGCCGTTGTGTTCCACCTTGGTGGGACGGACGGCAGCGGTGGGACAGGCGGCCACGGCCAGCGGGATCTCGCACAGCTGGTCGGCCCATTCGTGGTCGATCATGGGCGGTTTGCGGTGGATGCCCACCAGGCCGATGTCGGAGCAGTGCACGGCGCCGCACATGTTGATGCAGCAGGCCAGGGAGATGCGCACGGGCGCGGGCAGGCGCATGTTCTTGAAGTCCTCGAACATGGCGTCCATGACGCATTTCACGGGGCCGGAAGCGTCGGTGGCGGGGGTGTGGCAGTGCACCCAGCCTTGGGTGTGCACCATGTTGCTGACACCGGCACCGGTGCCGCCCACGGGGAACTTGAAGGAGCCGCCGTCGAACTTGCGGCTGTTGAGCTCGTCGCGCAGGGCCTTCATGGTGTCTTCGTCTTCCACCATGAACTCGATGTTGCTGCGGGTGGTCCAGCGCAGGTAGCCGCCGCAGTACTTGTCGGCGATGTCGCACAGCTCGCGGATGTGGGTGATGGACATGGTGCGGGTGCCGCCCACGCGGACGGTGTACA
>ERZ827150.768-NODE-768-length-45181-cov-5.110158_pt1 | contig 45181 bp, 39 predicted proteins | sample MGYA00519779_ERZ827150 | MGnify/ENA primary metagenome ERZ827150 (study PRJEB31778, sample SAMEA3449267) | human gut metagenome | biome: human gut; feature: human-associated habitat; material: faeces | place: United Kingdom | collected 2010/2012 ...
CGGCCGATGCCGCTTTCAAAGTAGCTGGCAGAGCGGCTCATGTTGAAGGTGACCATGCACTGGTACTGGTTCCACAGGTTCACCTGACGGTTCAGCTTTTCGTCCGGGCTGTCCACGTGGAAGTGGTTGAGCAGACCGGCCCAGTACTCCTTCAGCGCGGCCAGCTTTTCATCAAACTGCGCGTCGGTCTGGAATTCCCGCAGCAGGACATGGGCGGGGTCTTTGTTGATCACACCGGGGGCAACGAACTTCTTGTCCACCGGGTTTTCGCAATAGCCCAGCACAAAGATCAGGCTCAATGTCTCACTGGGCTTCAATTCGCGGCGGATGCAGTGGCTGGCGATGGGCGCCCAGCCATGAGCGTCGCTGTTGGTGGGCGCGTCGTTCCGCACCACCTGCGGATTGCCAAAGCCATTGTACAGGCCGATGAAAGCTTCCCGGCTGGTGTCATAGCCGTCCACCGGCGTATTGACAGAATAAACCGCATAATGATTGCGGCGTTCCCGGTATTCGGTCTTGTGGTAGATGGTGGAGCCGCCGTTTTCAAACTCCATTTCCGCCAGCGCGTAGTTGCGCTGGAAGTTGGTGGAGTCGTCCTGCGCGTTCCACAGGCAGAACTCGATGAAGCTGTACAGGGAAATCTTTTTCGTTTCGGCGGTCTCGTTGGTCAGGGTCAGCCGGGTGACCTCGGCGGTATATCCCCGGGGTACCATGACCGTCTGGCAAGCCTTTAAGCCGTTCTTGGAGGAGGTGATGCTGGTATAGCCCGTGCCCACCCGGCATTCGTAACTGTCCAGCGGGGTCTGGGTGGGCTGCCAGCCCGGATTCCAGATCACGTCGCCCTCTTTGAGGTAGAAGTAGTGTCCGCCCGCATCGGTGGGGACGTTGTTATAGCGGTAACGGGTCATGCGCAGAAGCCGCGCGTCCTTGTAGAAGGTGTAGCCGCCGGAGGTGTTGCTCATCAGGGAGAAGAAATCCTCGCTGCCCAGATAGTTGATCCAGGGATAGGGCGTGTCCGGACGGGTGATGACATATTCGCAGTGAGCGTCATCGAAATGGCCGTAGTTCATCAGGCGAACCTCCATTCTGTTTTCCGTGGGGATGGGGAACGGGAATCCGACGAGCCGCAGATGGGGAAAATCTGTTTGTCCGCAACTCAATCGTTTTCGTAAGCACAATATACATCATTTTCAACAAAAAGCAAGACGAAGTCGACGAAAAGAAACGTAAAAAACGGAAACGTTTTCTGAAAAGCTGGCGGACGATTTTCCCCAAAACCCGCAGCGCCAGGTGGCGCTTGCATATCTGGAAGAATTGGGGTAAAATAAAGTGTACGCTGTCAGAAAAGAGCGTATTTCGTATGCTCTGAAATCGCCGGACGAGTGGCAGAGCCGGAAAGGATGAGTCACTGCATGTATATTTTTCACCCACCGCAAAGCGTGAATGGGCTGGCCCCGGAAAATACCTTTCTGGTGGCAGACAGCGCCAACATGACCGTTGCGGACGGGTTTCTGATAGAAACCTATCACCCGTATCTGTTTCCCGAAAGACCCATTAACCTGTACTTGAGCATTCGGTCGAAAGGGCCGGGCAAGGATATGCTGCTGGGCGCTTTGCTGGGACGGGCACAGCAGCTTCGGGCACAGACGCCCCAGCTTCCCGCCCGGGTATTTGCACAGGTCAGCCCGCAGGATACGGCTATGATGGCCTTTTATCTGGAAAGCGGTTTTGACGCGACGGATGCGCTGGATGTGATCAGTCTGGGCGTGCCAAACGCCCGTCCTTCCGCGCCTATGGGCTACGATATGGGCTTTGTGCCGCTGAACACGCCGCAGGAGATTCAGGCGTTTTTGATGCGGATGAACGCCTACCGGCTGGATGCATGGCAGCCTGCGCTGCTTCAGCGGTATATGTCGCTTCCGCACTTCTTCGCTCTCTATCTTTGCCGGGGACAGGATGTGGTGGGGGAGATCGCCTTCACCGGCGAGGGTCAGGCCGCCAAACTGATCGGCCTGTACGTGTCGCCCAATTATCGGCGGCTGGGCATGGCCAAGTGCCTGATCGCCGCAGGCATGAAAACGCTTAGCGAACGCGGCGTGAACCATGTGGAATGCGACGTGATCCGCCGCAACGAAATGCAGCGCTTGCTGGCCCGCAGCTGCAGCGCCACCTTTGTGCGCACGGCCTGTTATTACCCGGGAATCAATTATGATTGAAAAAAACTATGAATTGCGGCGCTCCAATCGTCGCACTCTGGCCCTGACCCTTGACCGGCAGGGCCGTTTGATTGCCCACGCACCCCTGCGGATGCCCCTGCGCACCATCGAAGCCTTTATTCTGGAAAAGCAGGACTGGATCGCCCGGAAACGGCAGGAGCTTTCGGCGGCCGAGAGCCGAACGTGCGGTTTCTCGCTGGAAGAAGGCGGCTGTATTCCCTATTTGGGTGGAAGGGTTCGTATCAGCTACGATTCTGTTCATCGGGCAACGATGCAGGACGGCGTGCTGACGCTTCCGCGCACGGGACGTCCGGCCCAGCAGGTATTGAACTGGCTGGCGGAACAAGCCCGGCGGGAGCTTCCGGCCTATGTGGAAAAATGGTCACGGCGAATGCAGGTGTATCCGACGGCCCTGAGCTTCGGTTACGCGAAGGCGCGGTACGGGAGCATGGCCTCCGACGGACGAATGCGGCTGAATGTGGCGCTGATGCATTTTCCGCCTCAGTATATCGACTATGTGGTGGTACATGAGCTGGCGCATCGGGTGCATCCAGACCATAGCTCTGCTTTTCATGCCTATGTGGAGAGCGTGCTGCCCGGCGCAGGGCAGCTGCGCAAGGAAATGAAAACCCTCAGCGGGTATCTGACCCTGCTGAGGGAATTGAATGAAAAGGATTTGGAAGAACAGGAGAGGAATTACAGCTCTTGTCCGACATTATCCAGAGAGGTGTGAACTATTTTGACAAATAGGCAAGGCGTTACAGTCGACAGCTTTATAAGGCGGATAGATTTCGGAGACGATGTTGAATTCGAGTGTAACGGGCGAATGTTTACCATTCTTGGCTGGGCAGACGGTGGGCCAAGCGTCGCGGAACAGAAAACACTGGAAAACGAAGCGCAGTTTTCCGACGGAAAAGACCTTGTAATGAATTATGTGATTGACGGAAAGACACTCATTGAGCGTTTCCATGAGATACGGTTCCTGTAACGGACACGTCCAGCCGCATGGCCGGGCGATTTTTTTGCAAGGAAAGAGGGCTCAAAATGTCTATTCAGTTTACCGACCACTCCGACGCAGTCAAGGCCCAGCTCGACAAAAACACAAAAGCGGCGCTGCTGGTCATCGGGCAGAAGGGCGTGGAGCTGACCCTCGGCCAGATGGAAAGCGGCTACGGCAAGCCCATCCGGCAGACCGGCGACCTGATGCGCGACGTACATTTTGAAGTCAGATGGGAAAACGCCGTTGAAAATAGAAGGAAATCGGTTCAGCCGGACACCAGTCCGATAAACTGCCGGGTGCGGGGATTTTCCGAATGGAACACCTGCTGGGGCGCGCCTTCCTCCACGATATGTCCGCCTTCCATAAAGACCACCCGGTCGGCCACGTCCCGGGCAAAGCTCATTTCATGAGTGACCACCATCATGGTCATTTTTTCCTGCGCCAGGTCGCGCATAACGGCCAGAACTTCCTGCGTCAGCTCGGGGTCCAGTGCCGAAGTGGGCTCGTCAAAGCAGAGGATCTCCGGGTGCATACACAGCGCCCGGGCGATGGCCACCCGCTGGGACTGGCCGCCGGAAAGCTGGTAGGGGTATTGGCCCGCCTTGCTTTCCAGACCGACTTTCTTCAAAAAATAATGCGCCTGCTCCGTGGCCTGTTCCCGGGGCATTTTTTTGACCCGGATCGGCGCGTCGATCAGGTTTTGCAGCACCGTCCGGTGGGGGAACAGGTTGAAGGACTGAAACACCATGCCCATGCGGAGGGTCAGCTCGCGCAGCTTTTTTTCCGGGGCGTAGGTCAGAACGCCGTCCTTCATGGAGCACATGGTTTCGCCATCCAGCGTGATCTCGCCGGAGTCGATGGTCTCCAGCTGGTTCAGGCACCGAAGCAGGGTGCTTTTGCCGGAGCCGCTGGGGCCGATCAGCGCCATGACCTCGCCCTGCGCGATGGACAGAGAAATGCCCCGCAGCACGCCCAGACCGTCAAACCCCTTGCAGATTTCTTTTGCTTCCAGCATCATCGGCCGGTCACGCTCCTTTCAGCGATAGTAGCTCAGTCTCTTTTCCGCCAGCTTGCACAGCTGTTCAGCCACGCCGTTCAGCACCAGATAGAACACGATGGCCAGCAGGTAAGGCTCCACGGAACTGGACGAGCTGACCTGCTTTTTGGCGATGGTCATCAGCTCTACCACGGCCACGGTGGAGGCAAGGGCCGTATCTTTGATCAGGGTGATGATCTCGTTGGTCATGGGCAGCAGCACTCGTTTGACCACCTGCGGCAGGATGATGCAGAAAAACGTCTGGGTTTTGGTATAGCCCAGCACTTTGGCGGCTTCGTACTGTCCCGCCGGGATGGACTGGATGCCGGAACGGAAAATTTCCGCAAAATAGGCGGCATAATTCACGGCGAACGCAAAAATGACCGCCGAAAAGCGATCCACCTTAAATGGCAGGATCTGCGGCAGCAAAAAGTAGACGAACATGATCTGCAGCATCAGCGGGGTGCTGCGCATCAGGTAGATATACAGGGACGTTGGGGCGCGAAGGACGGCGTGCTTGCTCATGCGTGCCTGAGCGAACAGCACGCCCAGCGGCACGGCGAAAAGGAGCGTGAGAAAGAAGATGCTCAGGGTCACGCCTGCGCCTTGCAGCAGAAGCTCCGTCAGGTTCCAGAGCTTGGAAGGATCGTTGAAGAATTTGATAGCCATGGGGAGCTCCTTTGGTGGTTGATAGGGGAATGGAGGATAAAATTCGGCGGAGGGGCGGGGGAATCCTGCTCTGCATGGTCAAAGGCCAGCGTGTTTCAGAATCCACGCTGGCCTTTTCAGCGAGCCATGAGGCCTGTCGCCGAATGGCGGCCTTTCGCCTTCAACTGGCAAGGAGCTCTACCAGACCCGCGAGCGGCGGTAAAACTTCGGTTAGCCTGCGTGGCCCTCTGCACCCCTGCGCGCCGCTGGCGCGCAGTCCGGAGTCAAGGGGTACTACCCCTTGCGCGAGCCGTGGCACCTGTTGTGCCACGGCGGTAAAACCCCGGCCAAGCTTCATGTCTCCCTACGCCCCTGCGCGCCAGCGCACGCAGTCCGGAAGCGGACTCAGTCCGCAACGACGGTGATGTCGGAGCCGAACCATTTTTCGGAGATGGCTGCCAGAGAACCGTCGGCTTTCATTTCCTTCAGAATGTCCTGCACCTTGTCCCGAAGAGCCAGATCGTCCTTGCGGAAGCCGATGCCGTAGTTGTCGTCCTCAAGGGGGAAGGCGGCCTTCAGGTTTTCGGCGCCCATGGAGTTGATGCGGTAGTCGCCCACCACCAGATCCATGATGACCGCATCCACGCCGCCCTGCTGCAGATCCATCAGCGCGGTCAGATAGTCTTCAAAACCGGGCATGTCGGCGAAAGAAGCCTTCGCGTCGGCATAAGCGTCGCTGAGCAGAAGCTCCTCGGCGTAGCTGCCATTCTGCACGGCTACGCTCTTGCCAGCCAGGTCCGCCAGAGAGGTGATGTCCGAATCGTCCTTGACATAGCATACAATCTGATTGTTCAGGTAGGGGAAGGTCATGGCCATGCTTTCCTCCCGTTCGGGCGTGATGGACATGCCGTTCCAGATGCAGTCGATATTGCCGGAGGAAAGCTCCAGTTCCTTGGCTTCCCAGCTGATGGGCTGGGCGATAAATTCAACGCCCAGCTTTTCGGCTACTGCACGGGCAACGTCAATATCGAAGCCGACGATGTCGTTGTTTTCATCCCGGTAACCCAAGGGCGGGAAGCTGTCGTCCAGACCGATAATAAAGGTTCCCTTGTCCAGAACCGCCTGCAGGGAATTGTCCTCGGCCACAGCGGCGGAAAGGGTCAGGAGCATTACCAAAGCCAGCAGGGAAGCAAAAACTTTCTTCAACATCGTCATCGTTCTTTCTCCTTTTGTCGTTATCGCTTTAGTGCGTTAACATGGTACTATAATAACACGACGAAGCAAAACTGTCAACAGATTTTGTAAAATTTCCTGGAGAAAAATTCAAAAGGCGGATCAGCTTGAAAGGCCGGAGCAAGGGGGAGTTCTTCGTATTTGACAGCACCGGCTTCCAAAGATTATAATAAGAAAGCATTTTTGGTTTTTGCAGGAGGCGACGATTTTGCAACTGCCCCAAGATTTGAAAGCCTATGCCGTAAACGGCCTTGTTCCCCGGCTTTTGACCCCTGCCGATGTACCGGCGATGCTGGCGCTTCAGCGGGAAGTGATGGAGGCGCTGCCGGATCCGCGCTGGTATTTTCCTTCCGATGAAGCGGAGTTTTTGCAGGTGGTTTCCGCGGGTGAGGGCTTTGCCTATTTTGATGGCGAAACGCTGCTGGGCTTTGCTGAATTGACCCCGGGCGAACTGCGGGGCAGTCATAGCTATGCGGCCTCACTGAAACAGCCGGTCAGCGGCAGCTTTGATTTCCACGATGTGATGGTTCGTCCATCCGCCCGGGGGCAGGGGATGCATACCGCATTCCTGCGCCTGTTTGAAAAAATGGCCCGCACGAACGGCGGATACGCGGTTTATGCCACGGTCGATCCCGAAAACGGGCCTTCCCGGCGGAATTTTGAACGGGCTGGGTATCAGTGCATGGTGGAAAAGCCCGCTTACGACGGACGGGCCCGGAGGTTTTACCGTCTGCTGCTGCCGTCGCCGGAAAAAGACTGAACCAGATTTTTCCAATTCAGGAGGAACCATCCATGAATCATTCCAAATGGAAAGCGGTCTGGGCGCTGCTGCTGTGCGTGCTGCTGTGCTGCACGATGGCGTTGGCCGAGGAAAGTGAAGCGGAGCCGCCGCAGCTGGGCGAAGACGTCGAGGTCGAAGGCGTGGCCAGCGACGAAGAAGACAACGTGTCGGAACTGGATGCGCAGGGCGTTCGGGCCAGCATCGAAGGCCTGACGCCGCTGTACCGGGCCGTTATCAAGCCCTTTACCTCCAACGGCAATACCATTCGGATGCGGGCGGAGCAGAGCAGCGAAAGCGACGTGGTCTGCGCCATCAATAAGGGCGAGACCATCACGGTCTACGCGGTCTATCCCTCCTATGTGCTGGCGGAATACAACGGCAATGCGGGCTACGTCATCCGCACGTGGATCAGCGAGGACGTGGTGCCCATCGACCCGGCCTCCACGCCGCCTTACGGAACGGTGCTGAGCCAGTACGTGGCGACCACGACCGACGTAGCCCCGGTTCATCAGGCTCCCGATAACAACGCGCCCATCAACGCCATTCAGATCGGCAAGGGCAGCAAGATCGCCGTGCTGGAATTTGTGGACGGCTTTGCCAAAATCCTCTATTGGCGTTCCTACGGCTATATTGACGCGTCGCTTTTGACCGATCTGGTGCCCGTCTCGCCTACGGACGAGCCGCTGAGCGCCGAAACGCCCATCGCGGCCTTTGCCAGCTACTTTGAGTACAACACCGGCAAGGAGGGCAACGAGGGCCGCTGCCTGAATATCGTGCGCAGCTGTGAGCTGATGACTCGGGTGATGCAGCCCGGGGAATCGTTGGATTTTAACGCGCAGATCGGCCCGTACAAGCGCACCAACGGGTATCACCCCGCGCCGGTGCTGATCGACGGCGGCAGCCAGCTGGGTTACGGCGGCGGCACCTGCCAGAGCAGTTCCACTCTGTACAACGCCGTGCGGCAGCTTTCCGGCCTGACGGTGCTGTACCGCCGTCCTCACGGCCCGGGCTGCGCCAAATATCTGCCCATGCATCAGGACGCTGCCGTTGGCAACGCCAAGCTGAATTTTGTTTTCCGCAACGACTATGATTTCCCCATTCGGATCGACGCTTTCAGCACCGGCGAGGGCAGCCTGCTGATCCAGATCTTCAAGGGAAAATAAACAAAACCCGCCGGGACGCAGCGCTTTCTGCATCCCGGCGGGTTTTTCAGATTCGATGGGCCACGTCGAGGGCAATGTATAATTTGCCCAGATCGTGGTTGGCACCGGGCAGCCCGGCAACTTCGTAGCCGCTGTCTTCCAGCACGTCGCCCGCTTCCAGAAAATCAAAGAGTTCCAGATGGTAAAAATCGCAGACCGCCTGTACGCCCGCCAGCTCCATTTCCACGGCGATGCAGCCCTCGCTTTTTCGCTGGGCCACCAGCCCTCTGGTTTCCCGGATCATGCTGTCAGTCGTCCAGACTCGCCCCTGCACATGGGGAATGTTCAGCGATTCGAAGATTTCCTTCATGCGGTCGCTGTTGGCGATGTGGATGTAATCCGCCGGAGGGGCATAGTAGTAGGAGCAGCCCTCGCCCCGGTAGCTTTCCGTCGGAAGAATGAACTTGCCCGTGGTTTTTTCCCGGTCCAGGCTGCCGCAGGAGCCGAACATGATGAATTTCTTCGCGCCAGTTACCCAACTGGCTTCGTAACAAAGAGAACCGGCCAGCGCCGAGCCGAGGTCGGTCAGGTAAAAGCCGATGTTTTCGCCCTCGTGGCAGAATTGGTAAATGGTCTTGTTGCCGTTGCAGCTGTTTAATGTGCCGATGGGTTCGCAGTCGAAGTTGACCAGCAAGTGCTGGTGGATGTGCTTGGAAAAAAGAATCAGGCATTTTTCTACCTTGTGACCGGGTTCTCCGTAAAAATCCCGCAGGCTGAGCAGGGGTTCCGACTGAATATCATAGCAATCGGTAATCATGATATTTCCTTTCCGATGGTGATTTCGTCAGGCCTCCGGGCCGAGCTGCGCCGCAGCCAGCAGTCGGTCTTTCAGTGTGGTGTAGCGCTTGGCCACGTGGTCGTTTTCCACCATCTGCTGGATGACTTCCTCCCGGCCTACCAGCACCACCAGCTGCCGGGCGCGGGTCAGCGCGGTGTAGAGCAGGTTCCGCGCCATCAGCATGGGCGGACCGCCTACTACCGGCATCACCACCACCGGGAATTCGCTGCCCTGACTTTTGTGCACCGTCAGGGAGTAGGCCAGATCCAGCGCGTCCAGCTGCTGCTTCTGGTACGTGACCACCCGGTCGTCGTCAAACAGCACGGTCATCATATGCTCCGCTGGGTCGATGCGCTCGATATAGCCCACGTCGCCGTTGAACACGCCCTGCCCTTCTTCGGGGCCGAAGGGCGTTTGACGGGTATACTCGATCTGATAATCGTTTTTGGTCTGAATGACCTTGTCGCCCACTCGGTACTCCGTCTCGCCGTGCAGCAGGGAATCCACGCCGGGACGCTCCGGGTTCAACGTTTCCTGCAGAAGCCGGTTCAGGTTGGCCGCGCCGCAGTCGCCCTTTTTGGTGGGGGTCAGGACCTGAATGCAGCGGGTGGCCTGCGCCTGCCACTGCTCCCTAGGGAAGCCCAGATATTTTGGCAGCCGGGAGCGCAGCAGGTCGCAAATGGCCTGCGCCGCTTCGGACTGCAGCACCTTGCGGGTGAAGAAAAAGTCCGTGTCCCGGCTGCGAAGAACAGGCATTTCACCGTGATTGATCCGGTGGGCGTTGAGCACGATCATGCTGCTTTCATCCTGCCGGAAAATATCCGTCAGGCGAATGGAGGGCACCACGTCGCTGTCCAGGATGTCCTTGAGCACGTTGCCCGCGCCCACGCTGGGCAGCTGATCCGCGTCGCCTACCAGAATGACGCGGGTGCCGGGCAGCACCGCCCGCATGAGCCCCCGCATCAGGGTCACGTCCACCATGCTCATTTCATCCACGATCAGGCAGTCGCATTCCAGCGGATAGTCCTCGCTGCGGGCAAAAGCGCCGCTGTCGCCGCCGTATTCCAGCAGGCGGTGGATGGTCTTGGCTTCCTCGCCGGTGGCCTCGCTCATGCGCTTGGCGGCGCGGCCTGTAGGCGCGCACAGGAGAATGTCGTTGTCCTCTTTCAGCAAGGACAAAATGCAGCGGATGATGGTGGTCTTGCCGGTGCCGGGGCCGCCGGTGATGACCAGCACGCCTTCTTCTACGGCGCTGCGAATGGCCTTGCGCTGGGTCTGGGAGAAAGAAACGCCGGTCTCTTTTTCGTATTCGGCAATGCGGCCGTCCAGACCCTGCACCCGCTTGTAGGGGCGGGCGTGCATCAGCCGGGTCAGCCGCAAAGCGATCTCGCTTTCCGCCAGATAATACAGAGGCAGACAAAGGGCGTTTTCGCAATCGGGAATGGAAAAGCCGATCATCATTTTTTCCAGCAGCGCGTGGGAAATTTGCGCGTCCACCAGCTCCGCGGGGGCGTGCAGCATGGCCGCAGCCCGCTCCAACAGCAGTTCTCGGGGCAGGTAGGTATGGCCCGCACCGTTGGCCGCCTCGCTGAGCAGATAAAACAGCGCGGCCCGAATGCGGAACTCGCTCTGGGGATCCATGCCCATGCTCAGGGCGATGCGGTCGGCGGTCAGAAAGCCTACGCCGTCGATGTCCATCACCATGCGGTAAGGGTTTTCCCGAACCAGCTCCACCGTATTTTCACCATAGTATTTGGCGATGCGCATGGCCAGATTGGGGCTGATGCCGTAGTTCTGTAAAAACACCAGCACCCGGCGCATTCCCATCTGCTGGGCGTAGCTTTCCAGAATCATGGCGGCTTTTTTCTTGCCGATGCCGCTGACCTCGGTCAGCCGTTCCGGGTGCTCGTCCAGAATTTCCAGCGCGTTTTCTCCGAAATGGCGGACGATCAGCTTGGCCGTAGAGGGGCCGATGCCCCGGATCAGGCCGGAACCAAGGTATTTTTCAATGGCGGTCTTGCCCGTAGGCGGGGTGATGGTGCATTTGAGAGCGTGAAACTGCTTGCCGTAGGCGGGATGCTCCGTCCAACTGCCCTCGAAGGTCACGTTTTCGCCGGGGCTTAGTTCCGGCATTTGCCCCACCACCGTCTGGGTGGCGCGCCCCACCGTGACCCGCAGCACCGTATAGCCGTTTTCATCGTTGCGGAAGGTGGTGTCCTGCACCACCGCCGTTAACTGCTCGGATTCCAACCTTCCGCCTTCTTTCTTCGGTGTTTTTTCGTGTTGTTTGGAGTCAGGCCAGTTTGCTGTTCAGCCAGCCGATCAGGTCGGCGTAGACCTCTTCCCGGTTGATCTCGTTGAACATCTCGTGCCGTCCGCCCTCGTAGAGCTTCAGCGTCACGTCCTGAACACCTGCGGCCTTGATCTCCTCATACACCTGCCGCACACCCTGTCCGTTGCTGCCCACCGGGTCATGATCTCCGGCAAAGAGCAGCACGGGAATGTCCTTCCTCATGGCAGAGAGCCGATCCGGGTACAGCCGGCGCAGACCGCTGAACATATCGGCGTAGGCCCGGGCCGTGAAGGGGAAACCGCACAGCGGGTCGGCCTTGTACAGTGCCACCTGTTCCGCGTCCCGGGTGAGCCAGTCGCTGTCGGTCTTGGGATGCTCCACCTTCTGATTGTTGGCGGAGAAATTCATATGATGCAGCAGCATACAGGGCTTCTGCGCGCCGCCGAAAAAGCACTGAATGGCGGCGATGGCGCTTCCCGCCGTGACGATGCCCTTTCCAAAATGGCCGGTGCCGCTGAAAATTGCTCCTGCCAGCCCTTCCTCGTATTTCAGGCAGTAGGTGCGGGCCACGAAGCTGCCCATGCTGTGCCCCAACAGGAAATAGGGCAAATCAGGGTATTGGGCCTGCGTTTCCCGGCGCAGGGCGTTGGTGTCTTCGATCAGCGCGTCCCAGCCGTCCTTGTCGGCAAAATAGCCCTTCACCGCGGCGTTCTGGCCATGGCCCAGATGAGTGTGGCCCACGACGATGAAACTGGCCTGATTCAGCGCCTTGGCGGGCGCGTCGTAGCGGTCGATATGCTCCGCCATGCCGTGGACGAACTGCACCACTGCTTTGGGCTGTCCCTCTGCAGGCCACAGTCGTTTTTCCAGTTCTTGCCCGGTGACGGAACGAAAGCTTCCTCGGATCGCCTCTGCCATGAAATGCTCCTCCTTCAAGCCCAAAATCGAGCGTCTTTCTTTCATTATAGCATGTTGCCCGGAAAGGCACAATGCCCATTCGCCGGGGGAAGGAGGGGACGAAAAAAGACCGCTCCTTGCGGAACGGTCTCTTGGTTTCAGCTCTTAGTACTGCTGATTGCGATTGCGCTCGAAGCACTCGCGGCAATACACGGGGCGATCGCCCTTGGGCTGGAAAGGCACCTGGGTGGTGCAGCCGCAGCCGTCGCAGATCACTTCGTACATCTGGCGCTCAGCACGATTGGGGTTCTCGCGGTTACGGCGAGCAACGCGGCACTCGTGGCAGCGGGTGGGATCGTTCTGGAATCCCTTGTCAGCGAAGAACTGCTGTTCAGAAGCGGTGAACACGAATTCCTTGCCACAATCGCGGCATACCAGCGTCTTGTCTTCAAACATTGTTGGTTCCCTCCAAATTTGGTTTGTTCTGTTTGCCGTTGGGTGAAGTAACCTGCGTCTTGGGTTTCCAGCTTCCGAACAACCGGGGAAGGAACCTGTACCGCATGACCCTACCTAGGGCAACACACGCATTATATCATGACCTGAGAAGAAATGCAAAGATTTTTCTAAAAAACTGTGTTTCTCTTTTGAGAAAGAAAGTGAAACGTTGCAAATTTCCTGTTTTTTCCGTTATAATAGCAGGACGGAAGGGCCTTTGAGAACGGAAAAAACAGGAGGTTGACTCTCATGTTTGATTATCTGGACTGGCGCGGCGACCTGAGTTTTGAAAGCGCTCCCATCAACGCCGTTGACCTGTTGATCTTTGCCACCTTGTCCTACTGCCCCCTGGAACGGATGCCGGGCGGATTCACGCCCGGAACACTGGCGCAGCTGACGGCGGAACTGTATCCGCCGGACGCGGCTTTCCGTAACGACGCTGAAAAGCAGCGCTGCCAGCTGTGGAAGACAGCGGCGGAGAGCGAGCGCTTCGGCGGGGTGCAGGTGCAGGAGTTCGCCTATCATTTCGATCCGGCCGGGGAAAAGCAGTTTTCCGCCACACTGTTCCAGCTGGACGAAAGGACGGCTGTGGCGGCCTTTCGCGGCACCGACTCCACCGTGGTGGGGTGGAAGGAGGACTTCAACATGGGTTTTGAATCGCCGGTGCCCGCCCAGACCGACGCGGTGACATTTTTGACGGAGGTCGCCCGGCACTATGAACAGCTCTACACCTGCGGTCACTCCAAGGGCGGCAATCTGGCGCTGTACGCCGCCGTGCGGTCGCCTGCGGACGTTCGCGCCAAGGTGCTGGGCGTGTACAGCTTCGATGGCCCCGGGTTGGACGATCAGACTGCCGGCAGCCCGGAATATGAAGAAATTTCTTCTCGAATCTGCTCCTTCGTGCCGGAATCTTCCATCGTGGGTATGCTGCTGGATTATCACGACGAATATACCATTGTGGACAGCGACGGCGTAGGCATTTTGCAGCACAATCCCTTCCTGTGGCACATTCGCGGGCCGCGTTTCCAGACCCGGGCCAACCTGACCCGCTCCGGCCGCTACGCCGATCGGACGCTGCACGACTTTCTGGCCCAGTGCACGACGGAAGAGCGGCAGGTGATGGTGGACACCCTGTTTGAGTTGGTCGCCGCCACGGGCGCGCAGCGGGTGAAGGAGATCCCGATGGGTCTTTTGAAAAATTTCGGCGCGGTGCGGGAAACACTGAAAAAAGTGCCCGAAGAAAATCAGCTCGTGCTGAAAAAGGTGTTTCGCACGCTGGCGCAGGCAGGTGGCAGCAATCTGGACGCGCTGCTGGGCCTTTCGGAAAACGGGGGAAACACGACGGTCAGTCAGTAAAGGCGCGCGTCGCGTCCCCAATAGACAAAACCCTGCCCGGACTTTGACTCCGGGCAGGGTTTTGCATGGCTGCGGCAAAGGCAGCTTACAATTCGTGATAGTACAGGCAGATGTTCTGATAGGTACCGTCCTTCATCAGGAAACCGTTGGGAACGGTTCCGATCTGCACAAAACCAAGCCTTTTGTACAAGTGACGGGCATGGACGTTATTTTCGACTACCGCGTTGAACTGCAGCAACTTAAATCCGGCTTTTTTCGCCTGTGTCAGGCAATCCGAAACCAGCTTTTCCCCATATGTTTGCCGCGCACCGCCGAATCAACGGCGTAGCTGGCGTTGGCAATATGCCCACAGCGCCCAACATTATTGGGATGCAGAATGTACAGGCCGACAAGCTTCCCTTCGTCCTCGGTGACGCCGCAGTAGGTTTGGGCGGCGAAAAAGCTTTTGACCGTCTGTTCATCCAGAAGATCCAGCTGCGGGAAAGCAACGCCTTCCGTGACGACTTCATTCCAGATACGGTTCATTTCCGGAATATCCTGTTCGCGATATTGTCGAATTTCCATATCATCCATGCCTCCCAGCTTTGGTGCTTTGCCCTGCGGGTTATTTTATCTGCAGCTTTTCAAACTGATAGCGCGGTTTGCCGAGGCTCTTTTTCCCATATTCGATGGCTTCTGCCGGGCAATAGCAGATACAGGCCATGCAATGGGTGCATTCCTTGCCCCAGACGGGTTTGCCGTTTTCGAGCCGAATGTTGTTCGTCGGACACTTACGGACGCATTGCCCGCACCCGGTGCAGGAATCCGTTGCCCGAAACCCGGCGGCTTTCACGATGAAGCGGTAGAAGACCGGGTTGACCGCAGCGCTCATGAAGCGGTCATAGAGATTGCTTCGAGGCGGGGGAAAGGCCTGTCCGTTTTTCAGGCGGGCGACGACCTCTGCAATCGTTGGTTCTGCCTTTTCCACGATCTTCCGGGCCTCCTCCGCCTGCGGCACGGCGAACATGGCGATGTAGTTTTCTGGCATGACGATCTGCGCCGTGCCCATGCAGCGCAGATTTTTCTGCCCGGCAAGCTGGCGGTTGTACTTTGCCGCGTTCCCGATTTCGCTGCCGCAGTCCATCACAAACCAGATGCGTTCCGCCCCGGTCAGTTTCGTCAGGACAAGCCAGTCAGCTACGACCCGCGGGATACGCCACGCATACGTCGGGGTCACGACGATCACGTTTCGGCCCGTCTGGATGGGGGAATGGTCGCCCGCCTTGATCTTGACGTTCAGGTCGATGACCGGATCCCGCAGCGCTTCCGCGATCCGCTGCGCAATATACCGGCTGTTGCCCGTCCCCGAAAAACAGAAGATCATCGAATCACTCCCTCCCTGTTTTGACTTCAACATTTCAAAAACCACCGCGGCAGAGTGAACTGCCGCGGCGGTCAGAGTCATTCCTCATCTCGGATCCACTGGAAACGGGGGCCGCGATAGCCGTCCCGTTCCACTTCCTCCAGCCACATAGCGGCGGGACGGATCCAGACGCCGCGCTCGCCGTATAACGCCTGATAGACCACCATGTCCTCCAGCGTTTCGGAATGACGGGCCGTGTACAGAAGGCGGTATTCGTTTCCCTTAAAATGCCGGTAAATGCCCGGTTTAAGATTGATCATGCCCGGCTTCTCTTCCATTCCAGATATTCCTCGAAGCCGCCCGCATAGTCCAGACAGCCTTCCTTGCCCAGCGGGAATTCGATGATCCGGTTGGCGATTTCATCGATGAACTGATGGTCGTGGCTGGCGAAGAACAGGTTGCCCGGATAGGCCTGCAGGCCGTTGGACAGGGCGGTGATGCTTTCCAGATCCAGATGGTCGGTGGGCTGATCCAGAATCAGGGCGTTGGCCTTGCTCATCATCAGGCGGCTGAGCATACAGCGCACCTTCTCGCCGCCGGAGAGCACCTTGGCGGGCTTGTATACTTCATCACCGCTGAACAGCATCCGTCCCAGAAAACCGCGCAGATAGGTCTCGGTCTGGTCGGAGGAATACTGCCGCAGCCAGTCGATCAGACTGCCGTCGAAGTTTTCGAAATAGGCGGTATTATCCTTCGGGAAATAGCTCTGGCTGATGGTCACGCCCCATTTGAAGCTGCCCTCGTCCGGCTCGATCTCGCCCACCAGAATGCGAAACAGTGCCGTCGCGCCCGCTTCATTGTCGCCCACAAAGGCGATCTTGTCGCCCTTGCGCACGGTGAAGGTCACGTTGTCCAGCACTTTCACGCCGTCGACGGTCTTGGACAGGTTCTCCACGGTCAGGATGTCCTTGCCGGCTTCCCGCTCCGGCTCAAAGCCCACGAAGGGATACTTCCGGCTGGAGGCGGGCATCTGCTCGATCTGCATGGAGTCCAGCACCTTTTTGCGGCTGGTGGCCTGACGGCTCTTGGACTTGTTGGCGGCAAAGCGGCGGATAAATTCCTGCAGGTCGCGGATCTTTTCTTCCCGCTTCTTGTTCTGCTGGCGCATCAGCTGCTGGAACAGCTGGCTGGAATCATACCAGAAGTCGTAGTTGCCCGCGTACATTTTGCAGGTCTCGTGATCCACGTCCACGATGTTGGTGCACACCGCGTTCAGGAAGTGGCGGTCGTGGCTGACCACGATGACAATGGCGCTGCAGTCCACCAGAAAATCTTCCAGCCACTCGGTGCTTTCCACGTCCAGACCGTTGGTGGGCTCGTCCAGCAGGATGATGGACGGATGACCGAACAGCGCCTGCGCCAGCAGGACTTTCACCTTCTGGCGGCCGTCCAGCGCGCTCATCTGGGCCTGATGCAGCTCCGTGGGGATGCCGATGCCGTTGAGCAGCTGCGCCGCTTCCGTCTCCGCATCCCAGCCGTTCATTTCGGCAAATTCGCCTTCCAGCACCGCGGCCCGCTCGCCGTCCTCATCGCTGAAATCCGGCTTCATGTAGAGCGCGTCTTTTTCCTTCATGATGTCGTACAGCCGCCGGTTGCCCATGATGACCGTATCCATCACGGAGTATTCGTCGTACTTGAAGTGGTTCTGTTCCAGCACGGACATGCGGTCTTCCTTCTGGATGGTCACGGTGCCGGTGGTGGGGGACAGCTCGCCGGAGATGATCCTGAGCAGGGTGGATTTGCCCGCGCCGTTGGCTCCGATGATGCCGTAGCAGTGATCCGGCTGGAAAAGCAGATCCACGTGCTTGTACAGAAGGTCTCCCGCAAACTGAAGGCTGATGTCGTTTAACTGAAGCATTTCTTTTCCCCTTTATTTTGTTTCTTTGGCCTTTTCGTGGTCGGCGATCTGGTCGTTGAGCTGGTTGATGTTGCCGCAGCCCATGGTCAGAACCAGATCGCCCGGCTGCCAGTGCGCCCGCAGGTATTTCTCCGTGTCGTCGAAGGAGGGGGTGTGAATGGCGTTCACACCGTGTTCCTTCATGCCCTCCACCACCATCTCCGCCTTGATGTCGCCGGGGTCTTTTTCCCGGGCGGCGTAGATGTCCGTCACCAGGGTGATATCCGCCGCCTTGGTGCAGGTGAGATAGTCCTTGAACAGCCGCTTCACCCGGCTGTAGGTGTGGGGCTGCATTACCGCCCAAAGACGGTTGTGGGGCTGCATGGCCGCTACGCTCAAGGCATTGCGCATTTCGGTGGGGTTGTGGCCGTAGTCGTGATACAGCTTGACCCCTTCCACGACGCTGGTCAGCTCAAAGCGACGGTGCGCACCTGCAAACTCGTCCAGCGCCCGGCAGGCGATCGCCATATCCGCCCCCAGCTGATGAGCGCAGCCCAGCGCTGCCAGCGAATTGGCCACCTGGAAGAAACCGGCCACCTTCAATTTCACATGGCCCAAATCCTCCCCGCGGAAGGAGAGGTCGTATTCTCCGCAGCCCAGTTCGCTGTAACGCAGGTTGGTGGGACGGTAGTCGCAGCCCTCGCCAAAGCCGAAGGTGTAGTGACGGCAATGCAGCTTTTCCAGTTCCTCCACTACCCGGGGGTCGTCGCCGTTGCCAACGGCCAAGCCATCTTTTTCCGGCAGCAGGGCCAGAAATTTGCCGAAGGTCTGCTGAATATCGTCAATATCCTTGTAGAAGTCCAGATGATCTTCCTCGATATTCGTGACCACCGCTACCGTGGGCCGCAGGTGCAGAAAGCTGGCGTTGAACTCGCAGGCCTCGGCCAAAAAAGTATGACTTTTGCCGATGCGGGTGCTGCCGCCGATAAAGTCCAGATTGCCGCCGATGTGAATGGTGGGATCCTTGCCGCACTCCATCAGCACCTGACTGAGCATGGACGTGGTGGAAGTCTTGCCATGGGTGCCGCACACGCCGATGGCAGTCTCATAGCCCTCCATCAGCTGGCCCAGCAGCGTGGCCCGCTCGATGGCCGGAATGCCCAGCCGCCGCGTTTCCACCCGCTCCGGGTTGTCGGGTAAAATAGCCACGGTGTAGACCACCAGATCGGCCCCGTGGACGTTTTCCGCCTTGTGGCCGATGGTCACGGGAATGTGCAGATCATCCCGCAGGTGCCGGGTGGCGTAGGTTTCCAGATTGTCCGAGCCGGTCAGCCGGTAGCCTTTTTCCAGCAGCATCTGGGCCAGACCGCTCATGCTGGAGCCGCCGATACCGATCATATGGATATGCTTCCCCTGATAATCCCGGATGTGAGGTGTGCTCATAGGTGGTGTCTCTCCTCGTCTGATGCGGCCCGCTTTCGTCCGGGGAAAGACGGCCCGCTGCTTGTATGCCATGCCCGGACGGACCGGAAACGCCATAAGCATACAGCTTATTATACGCTGGAATGGGCCTGCGTATCAATAGGCGAAGGGGAATTTCAGGAAGGAAAGCAAAAAATCCCCGGAAAAACGCTGCACGAAAGCAACATTCTTCCGGGAAAATCGTTTCGAGGGGTCGGAAAATCAGGCTTCCTTTTTCCGCTTGTCCCGAAGTTCTTCTTTTTTGGCCTTGACAATCGTCTTGCGCTCCTTTACCGCCAGACGAAGTTCTTCTTCCCGGGCGTCTATATCTGCACGGGCCTTGAGCTGAGCCTGCTTCAGATCGGCTTTCAGCTTGGCGCGGGCAGCGCGGGCTTTTTCCAGTGCCTTGCCGTTATACAGCTTGGCATAGGGGAAGGCGCGCAGGGTGCGGCGTACCAGCGCGGAATCCCGGGCCAGCGTCTCCCGCACGCTTTTGGTGATGGCCTCCGTGTCGTCCTTCTCGGAAAGAGAAGTGTTCTTGCGGATGCGGCCCAGAACCGTGGTGGAGATCACCGTGTCGGTCAGAAGCAGCGCCGCCAGCGAGCCGGAAAGCACGTACAGCGCCGTTTCGGACAGGGCGTCAAACCAGCCGAAAACCAGCGGCTTGAGGAAATAGACCATCACCAGCCCCAGCAGTCCGAAGGGGATCAGCGTGTTGGCGCAGACGCGGCCGTTCAGATTGAACTTGCGCTGGCTGTAGTCCCACCAGCGGGCATGGAACAGCTTCTCCATGACATAGGAGGTCACATATTCCAGCGTACCGCAGACCAGCATGGCCAGCAGAAAGACCGCTATCGGGTGGTCGGAGAAGCCGGACAGAAGCAGCGTGACGAACACCGCGCCGAAGCCGTAAATGGGGCAGTAGGGCCCGATGAGAAAGCCCCGGTTGATGAAACGGTGGAATTGGAACAGCTTGCAGGTGACTTCCATCAGCCAGCCCAGCATGGAGCAGAAGAAAAACAGCAGAAAATACCGGCATACCAGATCGAGCGTCATAAAGGCCCTCCTTTGGTTCGTTCGTCGGGAAAACATTTCCTATAAAAAAGCAAGCGGCGGCACTTGCCGCGGCTTGCTTCAGGCCAGCGCACCCGGCCAAGGTCGTGATACTTGGATGATGAGGGAGGCAGATAGGGAAAACCATTTCGTTACTTCCCGAGAAATGCAGCAGCTTCTTTCCGCTTGCAGAATTAGCTCTGTCAAGTTGACGGATAGCAAACGGTCAAGGAAAACAGTTTCTGCTTTAGCCCTACCCAACCCGCGAGCCGCGAGGCCCGTTGCCGAGCGGCGGTAAAACCCCGGCCAACTTGCATGTCCCCCCAATCCCCTGCGCACCAATGGCGCGCAGTCTGAGGTGCAGGGGGTCACCCCCTGCCTAGATTTCCATGATGATGGGGAGGATCATGGGGTTGCGCTTGATCTTTTCGAAAATGTAGCGGTGCAGCTCGTCTTTGATGCGGTTCTTCAGATTCTGCCACTCGCTGCCGTCGATGCAACCGTAGTCCGCAATGATTCGGCGGGCCAGCTCCCGACTGGACTCGATGATGTCCTCGTTTTCCCGCACGTAGACGAAACCGCGGCTGATAAGGTCGGGGCCGGAAACCAGCGTGCCGTTGTCCCGGTCGATGGCCATAACCACGATGATCAGACCGTCCTGACTGAGGTGCTTGCGGTCGCGCAGCACCACGTTGCCCACGTCGCCGATGCCCAGACCATCCACCAGAACGCCGCCGGTGGGCACCACGCCCGTGATGGCCAGACTGTCCTGACTCATTTCGATGACCTGACCGATCTCGGGAATAATAATGTTGGAACTCTTCACGCCCAGCTCTTCCGCCAGCTCGGCATGCTGCCACAGGTTGGCATATTCGCCGTGGATCGGGATGAAATACTTCTCCTTGCACAGGGCGTGGAGGAGTTTGATCTCCTCCTGACAGGCATGGCCGGAAACGTGGACTTCGCCCAGCTGACCGTAGATGACGTTCGCGCCGCAGCGGTACAGCTGATTGATGACCCGGGCCACGGGCTTTTCGTTGCCGGGAATGGGGGAGGCGGAGATGATGACCATGTCGGTGGGACGAATTTGCAGCTTGCGGTGCTCGCCGTAAGCCATGCGGGTCAGGCCGGCCATGGCCTCGCCCTGACTGCCGGTGGTGACCACCAGCACCTCTTCGTCAGGATAATTGTCCAGATCGTCCACGTCGATCATGTATTCTTCGGGAATGTGCAATTCGCCGATGGTCATGGCCACGCGGGTGACATTGACCATGCTGCGGCCGATGAAGCACACCTTCCGGCCGAACATGGCGGCGGAATCCACCACCATCTGGATGCGGTGCACGTTGGAGGCGAACATGGCCACGATCACCCGGCCCTTGGCCTCCTGGAACATATCGATGAAGGTCTGGCCGATCTTGGTCTCGCTCATGGTGTGGCCTTTGCGGGCGATGTTGGTGGATTCGCACAGGAAGCACATTACGCCGTCGTTGCCCAGCATGGCAAAGCTGGCAAGGTCAGTGACCTCGCCGTCGATGGGGGTAAAGTCCACCTTAAAGTCGCCGCTGAAAACGATCGTGCCCGCCGGGCAGGTGATGGCAATGGCCACGGCCCCTGCGATGGAATGGTTCACGTGGATAAATTTGATATGGAAGCAACCCAGATCCAGTTCGTCCCGGGGCTTGATGACGTTGAGCGGAATCCCGGCGATGCGGTGCTCCTTGAGCTTGAGATCCACCAGCGCCAGCGTCAGCTTGGTGCCGTACAGGGGCATGGGCACCTGACGGAGCACGTAGGGGGTGGCGCCGATATGGTCTTCATGGCCGTGGGTCAGAAGCATCCCGCGGATGCGATCCTTGTTCTGGATCAGGTAGGTCACGTCGGGAATGACCAGATCCACGCCCAGCATATCTTCCTTCGGGAAAATGGAACCGCAGTCCACTACCAGCATATCCTCGCCGTATTCCACCACGGTGATGTTTTTGCCGAATTCGTCCACGCCGCCCAAAGGAATGATCCGAAGCTTTTCTTCTTGTTGTTGTGCTTGTTGTGCCATAACGGCCTCCTTTCCTGCCACGCAGGGGTATTTGGAACGGCGAAAGCGCGTCGAGCGTCACCGTAAAGAGCGTTTCAAAAGCTGAAATGCCAAACCTTTCCATTCGCCCGAAAGGAAAGATGCAGAGCGAAACGGCATCTCTGCTGCCGCCGCGTACCGCATTCGGAAAAATGCAATTGTCCGTAAGGCGTGTGCCCACAACCTTCCAGCAAAGGTTAGTATAGCATAAAAAGCCGCTTTTGAACAGCGTTTTGGCAAGTTTTATCCCTTGGGGAATATGAAGAGTTTTCCGCCCTTTTTTGTGAAAGGGTCACAGACCCTCCCGGCCAGGGCAGCCCAGCACGTCCACGGCAGAACGATCCTCATAGACGGCGGTAATATGGGGCGTCCATTCGGGGCGACCTGCCAGCGCCCGGTCTTTCAGGCGGAGAAAAAGCATTCCCAGCGCAAGCCCCAGAAGGCCGGTCATAATCGCCGCGCCTTCCCCGCCCAGCCAGCGGTAGCCCAGCAGCAGACCAGCCAGAAACAATCCCAGCGGGACGGCGTAGGCCAGCACCGCGGCATGGAGAAAACGCCCGTCGGGCAGCTCCACCTTCACCCAGTTGCCAACACGGCAGGCTTCGGTGGTTTTCAGACGGATGACGGTTTCCTGTGCCTTGCCGCCGCAGGCCCCGCATTTGGCGCAGGCCTCCGGACGGGTATAACGGATGACGGCCACGCCGCTTTGGGGGTCGTAGCCGATCACTTCGCCGAATTTGGTCATGTCAGGCCGCCTCTTTCCATATAAACATAGGTAAATTTGCACACATGTATTGACATGGGTGGATTCGGGCGCTATAATATAAAATTGCATCAGTATCGGAACCGAGCTGTGCCCAGCATACTGCCTGATTGGTATTGTACATGCCCCGCGGCAAAAATGCAACAAGAAATTCTTGTTAGGGAGAAGCTCATGACGACGCTTGCGACAACATAAGGGGTGATGGCATTTATGGTGCATGAGGTTCAAATGGGGAAGCTGAGAAAGCGCATGAGCTTTTCCCGCATCGAAGAGATTTTGGACATGCCCGATCTCATCGAAGTGCAGAAAAACTCTTACAAGCGCTTCCTGGAGGTAGACCTCAAGGAAGTGCTGGACGACGTTTCGCCAATTGTGGACTATACCGAAAACCTGTCGCTGGAGTTCGTGGACTATTCGCTGGACGAGCCCAAAAATTCTCTGGAACGCTGCAAGGAAAGAGACATGACCTATGCGGCTCCTTTGAAGGTGTTTGTCCGTCTGAAGAACCGTGAGACCGGCGAAATCAAGGAATCCGATGTGTTCATGGGTGACTTTCCCCTCATGACCGAGCACGGTACCTTTATCATCAACGGCGCGGAGCGCGTTATCGTCAGCCAGCTGGTTCGCTCTCCCGGCGTATATTACGAAGATCAGATCGACAAGACCGGCAAGCATCTGTTTGCCACCACAGTCATCCCGAACCGCGGCGCATGGCTGGAGTACGAGACCGACTCCAACGACGTACTGTGGGTTCGTATTGACCGTGCCCGCAAGCTGCCCCTGACGCTGCTTCTGCGCGCACTGGGCTATGGCACTGACGCGGAGATCATCGACGCGCTGGGCGAGGACGAGCGCCTGATGGCCACTATCCAGCGCGGCGACAACGCCAAGAGCCGGGACGAGGGCCTGATCGAGATCTACAAGCGGCAGAAGCCGGGCGAGCCGCCTACCCGCGAAAGCGCCCAGAATCTGTTCAATTCTCTGTTCTTCGATCCCAAGCGCTATGACCTGATGCGCGTGGGCCGCTACAAGTTCAATAAGAAGCTGTCTCTGGCCACCCGTATTCAGGATCACGTGGCGGCGGAGGACATTGTTAACCCCGAGACCGGCGAAGTCATGGTCAAGGGCGGCGACGTCATCAGCAAGGAAATGGCCCGCGACATCCAGAACGCCGGTATCAACAGCGCTTACATTGATATCGACGGTCAGGCGCACAAGGTCGTCGGCAACCACTTTGTGGACGCCAGCAAGTACCTGTCCTTTGATCCCAAGGAAGTGGGCATTCAGGAGTATGTTCTGTATCCCCTGTTCAAGGAGATTCTGGACGGCAATCCCAAGGAAGAAGATTTGCGCGACGCTCTGAAGGCACACGTGCATGATCTGTGCCCCAAGCATATTCTGCCCGAGGATATCGTGGCTTCCGTCAGCTATCTGCTGGGTCTGCCTTACGGTATCGGCTTCACCGATGATATCGACCATCTGGGCAACCGCCGCCTGCGCAGCGTAGGCGAGCTGCTGCAGAACCAGATTCGCATCGGCCTGAGCCGTCTGGAACGCGTGGTGCGCGAGCGCATGGCCATTCAGGACGCGGATGAAGTCCGCCCCGGCGAACTCATCAATATCCGCCCCGTCAGCGCCGCTATTAAGGAGTTTTTCGGTTCCTCTCAGTTGAGCCAGTTCATGGATCAGCCCAACCCGCTGGCCGAACTGACCCACAAGCGCCGCCTGTCCGCTCTTGGCCCCGGCGGTCTGAACCGCGACCGTGCTTCCTTCGAAGTTCGAGACGTGCACTACAGCCACTACGCCCGCATCTGCCCCATTGAGACCCCTGAAGGCCCCAACATCGGTCTGATCGGTTCTCTGGCCACCTATGCCCGCATCAACGAGTACGGCTTCATCGAGGCTCCCTATCGCTGGGTGGACAAGGAACACGCCCGGGTGACGGACGATGTGGTCTATATGACCGCCGATGAAGAAGACTTCTATCTGGTGGCACAGGCCAACGAGCCTCTGAACGAGGACGGCACCTTCGTTAACGACAATGTGGCCGTCCGTGATAAGGCCGAGATCATTCAGGTTCCCAAGAACAAGGTGGATCTGATCGACGTCAGCCCCCGTCAGGTGGTCTCCGTGTCCACCTCCATGATCCCCTTCCTGGAGAACGACGACGCTACCCGCGCCCTGATGGGCTGCAACATGCAGCGTCAGGCCGTGCCGCTGCTGGTGCCCGAAGCTCCCTTCGTCGGCACGGGCATGGAATACAAGGCGGCTCATGACAGCGGCGTTACCCTGTTGAGCAAGCAGAGTGGCGTGGTGGAAAAGGTCTCCGGCAGCGAGGTCGTGATCCGCGATGAAAATCGCGAGCTACACACCTATCATCTGAGCAAGTTCGCCCGTTCCAATCAGGGCACCTGCATCAACCAGCGTCCCCGCGTCAAGGCTGGTCAGGTCATTGAAAAGGGCGACCTGCTGGCGGATGGCCCCTCTACCGAGAACGGTGAGATCGGCCTGGGCCGCAACATGCTCATCGGTTTCATGACCTGGGAAGGCTACAACTACGAGGACGCCGTTCTGATCAGCGAAAAGCTGGTGAAGGACGACATCTACACCTCCATTCATATTGAAGAGTTCGAGTCCGAGGCCCGCGAGACCAAGCTGGGGCCGGAAGAAATCACCCGCGACATCCCCAATATCGGCGACGACGCGGTGAAGGATCTGGACGAGGACGGCATCATCCGCATCGGTGCGGAAGTCCACGCCGGCGATATTCTGGTCGGTAAGGTAACGCCCAAGGGCGAGACCGACCTGACCGCGGAAGAACGCCTGTTGCGCGCCATCTTCGGCGAAAAGGCCCGCGAAGTCCGCGATACCTCCCTGCGCGTGCCTCACGGCGAGGGCGGCATCGTGGTGGACGTGAAGATCTTCACCCGGGAGAACAAGGACGAGCTGAGCCCCGGCGTGAACATGATGGTTCGCGTCTACATTGCTCAGAAGCGTAAGATCAGCGTGGGCGACAAGATGTCCGGCCGTCACGGCAACAAGGGCGTTGTGTCCCGCATCCTGCGCGAAGAGGATATGCCCTTCCTGCCCGACGGTACGCCCCTGCAGATCGTGCTGAATCCTCTGGGCGTGCCTTCCCGTATGAACATCGGTCAGGTGCTGGAAGTCCACCTGGGCATGGCCTGTAAGGCGCTGGGCTGGCACGTAGCCACCCCCGTGTTCGACGGCGCGACCATGGACGACATCGAAGTGCTGCTGGAAAAGGCCAGCGAGGTTCCGGGCTACGGCTTCCTGCGGCCCGTGGACGGCTCCAAGCCCAACGGCAAGATCCAGCTGTATGACGGCCGTACCGGCGATCCCTTCGAAAACCCCGTTACCGTTGGTATCATGTACTTCCTGAAACTGCACCATCTGGTAGACGATAAGATGCACGCCCGCTCCGTCGGCCCGTACTCTCTCGTTACCCAGCAGCCTCTGGGCGGCAAGGCCCAGTTCGGCGGTCAGCGCTTCGGCGAAATGGAAGTGTGGGCCCTGGAAGCTTACGGCGCCGCCAACACCCTGCAGGAGATCCTGACCGTGAAGAGCGACGATATCGTGGGCCGCGTCAAGACCTACGAAGCCATCGTCAAAGGCACCAACATCCCCGCTCCCGGCGTGCCGGAGAGCTTCAAGGTGCTCATCAAGGAGCTGCAGTCTCTGGCGCTGGATATTCGCGTGCTGGATGCCAATAAGGAAGAGATCATCATCCGCGAGCTGGACGACGACGATCTGGACGAGCCCACCAATTCCCACTTCGATGAAGAAGACGAAGAAGAGGAAAAAGAGACCGCCGCGGACGAGGCCGCGGCGGAAGTCGCCGACGAAGACGTTGATCTGGACTTCAGTCTGGACGACGATCTGGATGATTTCGACATGGATCTGGGCGACGATCTGGCAGGCGTGGATCTGGACGATGCCGACAACGCCCCCGACGATAACGAATAATCCCTATTGCCATAAACCGAAAGGGAGTGCCGCGTTTTGTTTGAACTGACCAATCTGGATTCCATCCAAATCGGAATGGCATCGCCGGAGCAGATCCTCAAGTGGAGCTACGGCGAGGTTTGCAAGCCCGAAACCATTAACTACCGCACCCTGAAGCCCGAGCGCGACGGCCTGTTCTGCGAGCGCATCTTTGGACCGACCAAGGACTGGGAATGCAACTGCGGTAAGTATAAGCGCATCAAGTTCAAGGATAAGAACAAGATCTGCGACAAGTGCGGCGTGCAGGTCACCCGCGCCAAGGTGCGTCGCGAGCGCATGGGCCATATTCAGCTGGCCGCGCCCGTCAGCCATATCTGGTACTTCAAGGGAATCCCCAGCCGCATGGGTATGCTGCTGGACATCAGTCCCCGCACGTTGGAGAAGGTGCTGTATTTCGCCAACTTCATCGTGCTGGATCCCGGCGACAGCAACCAGACCGGCCTGAAGAAGTATGAGCTGATCACCGATGCCAAGTATCGTGAAGTCGAAGCCAAGTGCGGCAAGGGCAGCTTCCGCGCCGGAATGGGTGCTGAGGCCGTCAAGGAGATGCTGCAGGCCCTCGATCTGGACGATCTGAGCGTCAAGCTGAAGAAGGAGATCGCCGAACTGGCCGAGAAGGAGCGCGACCGCGAGACCGAAGGTCAGAAGCGCGCCCGCGCCGTCAAGCGGCTGGAGGTGGTGGAAGCCTTCCGCCTGAGCCACAACAAGCCCGAGTGGATGATCCTGGACGTGGTGCCCGTCATTCCCCCGGACCTGCGCCCCATGGTGCAGCTGGACGGCGGACGCTTCGCCACCAGCGACCTGAACGACCTGTACCGCCGCGTCATCAACCGTAACAACCGTCTGAAGAGACTGTTGGAGCTGGGCGCGCCGGATATCATCGTCCGCAATGAAAAGCGTATGCTGCAGGAAGCTGTTGACGCTCTGATCGACAATGGCCGCCGCGGCCGTCCCGTGACGGGCCCCGGCAACCGGGCTTTGAAGTCTCTGAGCGATCTGCTGCGCGGCAAGCAGGGACGTTTCCGTCAGAACCTGTTGGGCAAGCGCGTTGACTACTCCGGCCGTTCCGTTATCGTCGTCGGCCCCGAGCTGAAGCTGTATCAGTGCGGCGTGCCGAAGGAAATGGCGCTGGAGCTGTTCAAACCCTTCGTTATCGAGCGTCTGGTGACCCTGAAAAAGGCGCACCATGGCAAGAACGCCAAGCGCATGGTGGAAAAGGGCCGTCCCGAGGTTTGGGACATTCTGGAAGAAGTCATCAAGGAGCACCCCGTGCTGCTGAACCGTGCGCCTACGCTGCACCGTTTGGGCATTCAGGCTTTCGAACCCATGCTGGTGGAAGGTCGCGCCATCAAGCTGCATCCGCTGGTCTGCACCGCCTTCAACGCCGACTTCGACGGCGACCAGATGGCTATCCACGTGCCGCTGTCCATGGAAGCGCAGGCGGAAGCCCGCTTCCTGATGCTGGCCCACAACAACATCCTGAAGCCTCAAGATGGTAAGCCTGTTATGTCGCCCTCTCAGGACATGGTTATCGGTTGCTATTACTTGACCATCGTCAACGAGAACGGCAAGGGCGCGGGCCGCTCCTTCATCAGCCCCGACGAAGCCATGATGGCGTATCAGCTGGGTCAGCTGAGCCTGCAGGCTCCCATCCGCGTCCGCATTGAGCGGGAGTTCAACGGCGAAAAGGGCCAGCGCACCATCGACTGCACGCTGGGCCGTCTGCTGTTCAACGCGGTGATCCCGCAGGATATCGGCCGCAAGCCCCGTACCTGCCTGGACGAAATGTTCGCGCTGGAAATCGACACCCTGTGCGGCAAGAAGGAACTGGGCAAGATCGTCGATGAAGTGTACCTGAAGCATGGCATCCACGATACAGCTCAGGTGCTGGACAATATCAAGAATCTGGGCTTCAAGTACTCCACCATCGGCGCTGTTACCGTTGCCGTGACGGATATTAAGATTCCCAAGGAAAAGCCCGAGATCATGGCCGCTGCCGACGCGCAGGTGGAGGAGATCAACAGCCTGTACCGCATGGGTATGATGAGCGAGGAAGAACGCTATACCAAGGTCGTGGATATCTGGAACACCACCACCGCCACCCTGCGGAACATGATCCTTCCCGGTCTGGACAAGTTCAACCCCATTCGTATGATGACCGACTCCGGCGCTCGTGGTAGCGCGGCGCAGGTCTCCCAGCTGGCCGGCATGCGCGGCCTGATGGCTTCTCCTTCCGGCCGCACGCTGGAACTGCCCATTCGCGCGAACTTCCGTGAAGGTCTGAAGGTGTTGGAGTTCTTCCTGTCCTCTCATGGCAGCCGTAAGTCTCTGGCTGATACCGCTCTGCGTACCGCTGACTCTGGTTACCTGACCCGCCGTCTGGTGGACGTGTCTCAGGAGGTCATCGTTCGGGAGCAGGATTGTTTCGAAGCCCGGGGCGAGAAGGTCCGCGGCATCACGCTGCAGGAAATCAGCATCAACAATCAGGTCATTGAGAGTTTGGAAGACCGTCTGGTGGGCCGCGTGGCCGCCGAGGATGTGGTGCATCCCGAAACAGGCGAGATTCTGGTCGCCCTCAACGAGACCATTACCAACGACAAGGCCAAGCTGGTCTGCAAGGCCGGTATCACCAAGGTTCAGGTTCGCAGCGTGCTGACCTGCCGCAATGAGACTGGTGTGTGCGCCCGCTGCTACGGCATGAACCTGGCCACCGGCGGCGCCGTGGACGTGGGCGAAGCCGTGGGTATCATCGCCGCTCAGGCTATCGGTGAGCCCGGCACCCAGCTGACCATGCGTACCTTCCATACCGGCGGTATCGCCAGTGGCGAGGACATCACGCAGGGTCTTCCCCGCGTCGAGGAACTTTTCGAGGCCCGCAAGCCGAAGCGCGACGCTATCCTGACCGAGATCAGCGGCCGCGTCACGCTGGGCGAAAACAAGAAGAAGCGCGAAGTGACCGTCACCAACGTGGACAATCCCAGCGAATCCAAGACCTATGCCATCAACTATGGCAGCCGTCTGAAGGTTCAGGAGGGTCAGCTGGTGGAAGCCGGTCAGGAGCTGATCGAAGGTTCCATCAATCCTCACGATCTGCTGCGCATTCTGGGTGTAAAGGCTGTGCAGGACTATCTGCTGCGCGAAGTTTTGAGCGTGTACCGTCAGCAGGGCGTTAACATCAGCGATAAGCACATCGAAGTGATCGTCAAGCAGATGCTGCGCAAGGTTCGCATCGAGGACAGCGGCGATACCACGCTTCTGCCCGGCTCTCTGGTGGATATTTACCGCTTTGAGGAAGCCAACCGCGCGGCCATCGAGGCCGACGGCCGTCCCGCCATCGCCAAGCGCGTGCTGCTGGGCATCACCAAGGCCAGTTTGGCCACGGAGAGTTTCCTGTCCGCCGCGTCCTTCCAGGAGACCACCCGCGTCCTCACCGACGCCGCCATCAAGGGCAAGGTGGACCCGTTGCTGGGCCTGAAGGAAAACGTCATCATCGGCAAGCTGATTCCTGCCGGTACGGGCATGAAGCGTTACACCGACATCAACCTGGTCGAAAACTTCTAGCAGGCAGGGGCAGTGCCCCTGCACCCCATACCGCGCCCTGCGGACGCGGGGGATCCGTGGAAAAGTTGTTTGGCCGTGGAACTACCGCCGCTCGGCGGAGGGCCTTGCGGCTCGCGGGTCTAACAGGGGTTTGTGCCAGTTGATTCGAAAAAGCCGCCAATCGACGGAGAATCTTATAGCTCAAAAACAGCCAGCGTGCCAAGAAACGCTGGCTGTTTTTTTATATTGTTGGAAAATTATCCCAAACTTTGATGTTCCTGCAGTTCCACTTGGAGGATTTCGCCGGTTTGGGCATTCAGGATCACGTAATAGACGTCGTTGCGATCCGTATATTCCACGTGTACCAGCACTTCCCAGACCGGGATGGGGGAACCGTTCGGGGCAGTGGAGCCCATGGCGTTGAAAAACGGCAATTCCGTCGAAAGAACGGTCTGGGAGTCGCGGGTCAGCTGGTCGGCCACCGCGCTTCTGGCCAGGACGGAAGCGTTCACAAAGGATACCGCAACGCCATAATCAACGGCTTCCGGGCAGGTTATATCCAGAAAACCATACAGCTTCAAGGGCTCGACGCTGAGGGCCATATAGGCCTCGTCCTGATTGAGCAGGAGGGTGAAGATTCCCTTCCGCTCGTTTTCGTCGCTGCGCATCAGCGCTACAAGGTCGTAGAAACGGCCACTGAGAAGGATCCTGCTGAAGGCTTCTGCCCCGTCGCAGATCGCGTCCTGCTCGTCCTTGGGGACGCCGGTCCAGCCGGGATCCCACGCGGTCAGCCTGGGAAAGCGCCACGTCTGATTCCAGTACTGCCGGATAACGCCAGCAGCATCGAAGCGAAGCATCAGCGCGCCGTGCCGGTCGTTGGCGGGAACGTCGACGTGATAATCCTCGCCGATGCGTTTGACCTGCATTTCCCCGTCTGTAACCGCTTCATCCACGAAAGGATTGGCGAAGAAGCAGAGGGCGAATTGACGCGCGGTTGTTTCGTCGTCGATGAGAGTGATGGTTTTTCCCAGCGCCGCCACGGGCAGGAAAAGGAGCAGAGTCAGACAGCACAGAATCTTTCGCATGATCGAACCTCCTTGGATGGTATCTGCCTATTCAACGTTTGTACGGGCATATTTCATCCAAAAACAGGAAAAAACAGCCCCGGCGAAAATTTGCCGGGGCTGCACCTATCTATGAAAGTTCCCTTACGGATTGGTCTTTTGGGCATCGGCCAACTTCTTGGTCAGTTCGTCGATCTGCGCCTGCAGCACGGCGGTCTCATCCTCGGCGGCCTTAGCGGCGGCAGCGGCGTCTTCTTTGGCCTTGGCCAGTGCATCGTCACCTGCGGCCTTAGCGGCTTCCAGATCGGCCTTGGCCTGCGTGGCGGCGGCTTCCGCATCCGCCAGCGCCTTTTCCAGAGAGGCCTTCACGTCCTCCAGATCCTTGGTCAGCTGATCCTTGTCGGCGGCAGCGGTCTCGTTTTCCTTGGTCAGCGTCTCCACCTGCGCTTCCGCTTCGGTCAACTTGGCCTGCACTTCTTCCAGAGAAGCGGCCTTTTCGTCCACGTCGGCCTGCAGGGTCTCGGTCTGTTCGGTCAGTTCCTTTACCTGTGCGGCAAAGGCGGCGCTGTCGTTCATGGCGTTATTTTTGCCCACAAAACCGATCACCGCAGCGATCACCGCGATGACCAGCAGAACAGCCAGTACGCTTACCAGAGGGTTCTTTTTTTCCGTCTTGGTCTGGGTCATAAAGATGCCTCCTATTCGATTTGGAAACTTTTAGCCCATTATAGCACAGAAACCACGAAAAAGAAAGGCATTTGTCAGATTCTCTTTTTCCACCGGCGGCGAGTCTGCGGTTTCTGAATCTGCTGTTCCTTACTGCTCTCGCCCTTGAGCTCGAAAAGCTGGTCGCGCAGCTTGGCGGCCTTTTCAAAATCCAGCGCCTTGGCGGCGGAAAGCATCTGATCCTCCACCGACTGCATCAGGGCCTGCAGTTCTTCTTCGCTCATGGACTCCGGCGCGCCAGCCTTCATGTCATCGGTGATGCGCAGCAGCGCCTGTACGGTGCTCTGGACGCTCTTGGGCGTAATGCCGTGCAGTTCGTTGTAGGCCTGCTGCAGAGCCCGGCGGCGGTTGGTCTCGTTCATGGCCTTCTCCATGCTCTCGGTGAGAATGTCGCCGTAAAGGATGACCCGGCCGTCCACGTTGCGGGCGGCCCGGCCGATGGTCTGGATCAGGCTGGTCTGGCTGCGCAGGAAGCCTTCCTTGTCCGCGTCCATGATGGCCACCAGACTGACCTCCGGCATGTCCAACCCTTCCCGCAGCAGGTTGATGCCCACCAGTACGTCGTACTCGCCCAGCCGCAGATCACGGATCAGCTTGGTGCGCTCCATGGTTTGAATGTCGCTGTGCAGATAGCGCACCCGGATGCCCAGATTTCTCAGGTATTCGGTCAGGCTTTCCGCCATGCGCTTGGTCAGCGTGGTCACCAGCACCCGCTCGCCCTTTTCGATGGTCTTGTGAATTTCGCCCACCAAATCATCCACCTGACCGGTGGCGGGGCGCAGCAAAATCAGCGGGTCCAGTAGCCCCGTGGGGCGGATGATCTGTTCTACCGTGTTTTCGGCAATGGAAAGCTCGTATTCGCCGGGCGTGGCGCTGACGTAGATGACCTGATTGAGCCGCTCGTTAAATTCGTCGAACAGCAGCGGCCGGTTATCGTAGGCGGAGGGCAGACGGAAGCCGTAGTCCACCAGACTTTTCTTGCGCATGTGATCGCCATTGTACATGGCCCGCACCTGCGGCAGGGTCACGTGGCTTTCGTCGATAATCATCAGGTAATCCTTGGGGAAATAGTCCAGTAGGCAGTAAGGCGCGTCGCCGGGCTTGCGGCCGTCGAAATAACGGCTGTAGTTTTCAATGCCCTGACAGTAGCCGATCTGCCGCATCATTTCCAGATCGTAATTGGTGCGCTGCTTCAGCCGCAGGGCGTAAAGGGGCTGGTTCTCGTCCTCCAGTTCCTTCACACGCACCGCCAGATCTTCTTCGATGTGGCTGAGGTTTTGCAGCATCTTTTCCTTGTCCATCGCATAATGAGTGGCAGGGAAGACCGCGGCGTGCTCCAACGTGCTGATAGCGTTGCCGCTGACCGCGTCGATCTCCCGAATGCGTTCGATCTCGTCGCCGAAAAATTCGATCCGCAGGGCGTGCTCCCGCTCGTTGGCGGGAATGATCTCCAACACGTCGCCCTTGACGCGGAAGCTGCCGCGGGAAAAGTCCATATCGTTGCGCTCGTACTGGATGTCCACCAGCCGGGCAATGAGCTGATTGCGGCTCAGCTGCATTCCGGGGCGCATACTGACCATCATGCCTTCATATTCGCTGGGGTCGCCCATGGAATAAATGCAGCTGACGCTGGCGACGATGATCACGTCCTTGCGTTCGCGCACTGCGGCGGTGGCGCTGTGGCGCAGACGGTCGATCTCCTCGTTGATGGAAGCGTCTTTTTCGATGTAGGTGTCGCTGGCGGCAATGTAGGCCTCCGGCTGGTAATAGTCGTAGTAGGAGACGAAATACTCTACCGCGCTGTCCGGAAAAAAAGCCCGCAGTTCGCTGCAAAGCTGGGCAGCCAGCGTCTTGTTATGAGCCAGCACCAGCGTGGGCTTCTGCACCCGTTCGATGACGGAGGCCATGGTGAAGGTCTTGCCGCTGCCGGTCACGCCCAGCAGCACCTGATTTTTTTTGCCCTCCAACACGCCCCGGGCCAGACTGTCGATGGCGGCGGGCTGGTCGCCTGCGGCGGGGTAGGGAGCCTTCAAGACAAATCGATCCATCGGAACCTGATCCTTTCCAAAAACTGGCTTTATTATAGCACGCTTTCCCGTTTCGGAAAAGAACGGGCGAGACAAATGCCGCCAGCCAAGGGACGGCTGCAGGCGCAAAACGGACGCTATGCTGACAAAGCCTGCCGAAGAACGGCTGAAAAAAGCTTTTCGGGGCGGCTGAAAAACCTTTCCACCCCTCATGCGGCTTTTGCGCCGGGGTCAAAATGACCGCGACAGGAGGGATGAACATGGCAACTTATCTCATCCGTCACAGCCCGGTGCTGAGCGGCGAAGTGGAGGTGCACGCCGCCAAAAACGCGGTGCTGCCGCTGCTGGCCGCGGGATTGCTGACGGAGGAACCACTGGTATTGAAGGAAGTGCCACGCATCACGGATGTGGAAACGCTTCTGACCATCTTGCGGGATTGCGGCGCGCAGGTGACACGCAGCGGAACGGAGGTCTCCGTCTGCGCCCTGCAGCCCCAAAGCCCGCTTCATGAGGAAAACATGCGCCGCCTTCGGGCCAGCATTCTGATCCTCGGCCCCATTCTGGCCCGCAGCGGCAGTGCGTGTGTGGGATTGCCCGGAGGATGCGCCATCGGGCAGCGGCCCATCGACCTTCATTTGAAGGGCTTGCAGGCCTTGGGCGCGCAGGTGCATCCGCTGGGCGGCAAGCGGCAGCTGTCGGGACGGCTTTCCGGGGCGCGAATTTATCTGGACCTTCCCAGCGTGGGCGCCACAGAGAACCTGATGATGGCCGCCGCGCTGGCCCGGGGACTGACGGTGCTGGAAAACGCGGCCAAGGAGCCGGAGATCGTCGATCTGGCCAACTGCCTGAACCTGATGGGAGCCAGCATTTCCGGGGCGGGCACCGAGACCATCACCATTTTGGGGGTGGAGCGGCTTCACGGGGCGGTATACCGGCCCATTCCCGACCGCATCGAGGCGGGGACGCTGCTGTGCGCCGCCGCCGTCACCGAGGGCAGCGTTCTGGTGCGGGGAGCCTGTGCGGAGCATCTGCGCTCTCTGCTGTTCAAGCTGGCGGAGACGGGCGTTGGCATTCGGGAGACCCACGCGGGCATCCGGCTCAGCGGTTCGGCAGTCTCGCCCTTCGAGGTGCGTACGTTAGCCTATCCGGGCTTTCCCACCGATATGCAGGCCCCGATGACCGTGGTGGCCTTGCACTGCCACGGGCAAAGCATGATCCACGAAACCGTGTTCGAGAACCGTTTCATGCACGTGGCTGAACTCTGCCGTCTGGGCGGGCGTATCCGGGTGGAGAACAACGTGGCGCTGGTGGAGGGCGGCTATCCGCTGCGGGGAACCAGCCTGCGCAGTACCGATCTCCGAGCGGGCGCGGCGCTGATGCTGGCCGGGCTGATGGCGGAGGGGGAAACGCTGCTCAGCGACCCCTCGGGACATATCGAGCGTGGCTACCAGAATCTGCCTGAAAAGCTGCGACTGCTGGGCGCAGATATCGAGCGCCTGGACGATTACCCGGTATAACTTCGTCTTTGTTTCCTTCGGTCTTCCTTTGTTTTTACAACTTTTCCGCTTCTTTCCCAAAGGGTTTTGACTGTACTTTTTTGTCGGAATCCGCTATAATGGATGCGGCCTTTTGGCCTTCCGGCGCTGGCCGGGACAGGAAAGGAGCAAGCCTCGCGTGTATATTGAAAAGCGGTATCTTCGCAAAATCGCCAAAGTTTTTCAGGAATTGAGTCTTCCCCTGCGTCTGTTGGACGCGGACGGAGCCTGCATCGTGCCGGAGGACGGCCCGGGAATTGCCGTGCCCGCTTCTACTTTGGCCTCCGGGATCAACCATCATGTGGGCGACGCGCTGGTGCGGGTTCTGGATATTCATCCCGCACTGTATCTGGCGGCGCAGGCCTCCGCGCCCGGCGCGGGCGACGTGCTGTGCCTTGCGGACGCTATGGTCATGAGTCTGCTCAAGAGCAGTCTTTCCATTTCCGGCTATTCCGATGTATACCGCAAGGCGCTGCGGCAGGAGCTGACTGGCGCGGAGCTGGCAGCCCGGGCGGCGGAACATAAAATTCCATTGGAAATGAATCGCTGCGTCATTGTGTTCCAGCTGGACGATACCGACAAGGCCAGTGCCTACAGTACGCTGGGCGAGTTGCTGCCGCTGGGCGAAACGGATGTGCTGGTGGAAATGAACCGTCGGGAAGCGGCCCTTGTTAAGGATATGGAGGGCATCGACGGCGCGGCGGAGCTGGAACAGTACGTGCTGGCCGTGCAGGAGACCCTGATGGAAGAAGCCGCCCTGAATATGGCGGCGGGCGTGGGCGAAAGCAAGAATAACCTTGCTCTGCTGGGCGAAAGCTATGCCGAGGCCAAACGGGCCATCGAAGTGGGCCAGCTGTTCAATCCGGAGGAGCATATTTTCCTTTTCAGCCGCCTCATGCTGGAACGCTTCCTGATGAGTGTGCCCCGGGAGGACAGTCTGCGGTATCATTCGCTTTTGTTCAACCGCAAGACGGCCAAGCTTTTTAACGAAGAAATGCTGCAAACCATCGAAATGTTCTTCCGCAAGGATCTGAACCTTTCCGATACGGCACGGCAGCTGTTCATCCACCGCAACACGCTGGTGTACCGGCTGGACAAGGTGCAGCGGCAGACGGGTCTGGATCTTCGCCACTTCGACGATGCGGTGACGTTTAAGATCCTCTACAAGCTCAAGCGCTGCGGACAGGAAAAACCCAGAGAAATTTTGTGATTTTCAAATGAATGGAAATGGGGTGATCGTATGAAATGGACCAAGGCCCGCAAGATGACGGTTCTTCTGACGCTGGTGCTGGTCATGCTGACCAGCTGCTCGCTGCTGCCCACCACCATTACCGACGCGCTGACCGGCGAGAGCACGACCGCCAGCGACGGCGAGATGGTCACAATCTCCAAGGAGGAGTATGAGCGGCTCAAGCAATACGAAGAACTGGACGAGATCAAGCAGATCGTGGATCAGTACTATTATCAGGAGCCGGACGACCAAGGAATGCTGGACGGCGCGGCCATGGGCCTGCTTTACGGTCTGGACGATCCCTACACCTTCTATTACACCCCGGAGAATTATGCCAAGATGTGGGCGGACGACGAGGGCAACTACGCCGGCGTAGGCATCCAGATCATGGCCAATTACCAGACCGGCCTGTGCACCGTTACCCGGGTCTTTCTGGACAGCCCGGCGCTGGAAGCCGGACTGCGCAAGGGCGATATTCTTTCCAAGGTAGAAGATCTGGACGTGACCGCCACCAGCCTGCAGGACGCAGTGGACATCATGCGGGGCGAGGTGGGCAAGCCCGTCAACGTGCAGGTGCTCCGGGACGGCCAGTTGATGGACTTCGTCATCACCCGGGCGCAGGTGCATGTGAATTACGTCAACTCCTGTATGTTGGAAAACAGCGTGGGCTATATCTCCCTCTATGAGTTCAGCGGCGACTGCTCCACGGCATTCAAGGAGCATATGAACAGCCTGCTGGACGAGGGTGCGAAGGTGCTGCTCATCGACCTGCGGGATAATCCAGGCGGCTGGGTGGATGATGCAGTGAAGGTAGCCGATCTGTTCCTGGAAAGCGGCACGGTGGCCTCTCTGCGCTACCGGGACGGCAGCGAGGAGACGTATCAGCTCCATCAGGGCAAGAACGACATCCCGCTGGTGGTGCTGGTGAACGAAAACTCCGCCTCTGCCAGTGAGATCCTCTCCGGTTGCCTGCAGGATTACGGCCGCGCCACCATCGTGGGCGTGACCACCTACGGCAAGGGCGTGGTGCAGTACGTGCTGCCCGTTGGCACCCGGGGCGCCGGAATGCAGCTGACCGTGGCTCAGTACTTCACCCCCAACGGCAACGAGGTGCATCACAAGGGCATCACGCCGGATGTGATCGCTGAAATGCCGGAGGAAAACAAAGACGTGATGTACGATGTCGGCGATATGAACGACCCGCAGCTGAAAATTGCCTATGACGTGGCGGTGGAAAAGCTGCCGTAATCAAAAGAAAATTCCCGAAAGAAGGATGGATGAAATTGCCATCCTTCTTTCGTTTTATTGGGGAAAGAAAACGGGAGAGAGGGAAAACCGATGAAGCCTTTTCACAGAGCCATGGCGCTGGTTTTATGGCTGATCCTGTGCTGCGCGCTGGCACTGGCGGATTATGTGTCGGTGGAAACGCCCGTGTTTTCGGATCGGCTGGAGTGTATCGCCACTTTGCAGGAGGACGAGGAGTACCGGCTGGTGGAGCCTTCCGAGCAGGGGTTGCCGGAGGACGAAAACTGGCTGAAAACCTATGAAATGGCCTATGTCTCCTTTTGCGACAATGAGGAGAGAAAGGAAATACGCGGCTGGATCGTGACGGGATATCTTCCTCAGCCGTTGGGGCGAAAGCCGGAACTGACGCAGGGCGGAATCCTTCTGGAAGCGCAGGGCGCGGAAAATACGCTGTATTTTGAAGGCTTGAAGGCGCGTGGTTCCTGCTTTGACGAGCCGCTGCAGGGGGATATGCCGCTGGAAAAAGCGCTGGCCATCGCCATTGAAAATATGGAGTACGCCTATGGCGAAACGGACGCGACGCTGGCGCGTTTCCAAACGGTACAATACGGCATTGTTCATGAAAGCGAGTTTCTGTCCGTGCCGTACTGGCAATTCTTTTTCTGCTCGCCGATCAATATGCTGGACGCTTATCAGGTGAATGTTCGCGCGACAGACGGCGCGATTCTGGTGCTGTGCGGCCCGGGGGAAGGAGACGGCTGAAAAAGCCTTTTTGAAAAGCCTGACTTTTTTTCGCCCGGGCTTTTCATTTTGCCGAAAATGGGGTATACTCTTTTTGGCGGCAAACCCGAGCGGAGACGTGAGGGCCAGCCGCGGAAACATCATTCTAATTTGCGGACGGGGATGCGTCAACGTCCAAGAAGAGGGAGGGGAAGCCATATGCTGAATCAACGAAAAGGGCCGTAGGCGCAGAGGTGCGTCTGACGGTTTTTGTGTTTTCAACAAGTTTTTGAAAAAGGGGGGCGTGCCGGATGACGGAGGAACGTCTGGGCTTTGTGGGCATCGTGATCGAGGATCGGCAGTCGGTGCCGAAGGTCAACGAAATTCTGTCTTCCTTTGCGGCCATGATCGAAGGCCGCATGGGCGTACCCAGCCCGTCCCGGGGGCAGTCTGTGATCTGCCTGATCGTTCGGGGCACCAACGATCAACTGGGGGCCATGACCGGCAAGATGGGCAATCTTCCCGGCGTACAGGTCAAGAGTGCTCTGGTGCAGTCCAAACCCAATCCTACCAATGAAACTGATTGAACAGGAGGAAATATCTGATTATGAACGCTTTGAAAAAGCTGCTTTCCGTTTTTCTGGTCGCCTGCATGGCGCTGTCTGTGTGCGCCGTTTCTTTCGCCGAGGGAACCGAAGCCCTGCCCCGGGTGATGGCCATGAAGGGCCCCACCGCCATGGGCCTGAGCAAGCTGATGACCGACGAGGCCGCCAGCTATGATTTCAGCATTGCTTCCGCGATCGACGAAATTACTCCCAAGCTGGTGAAGGGCGAGATCGACATCGCCGCCGTGCCCGCCAATCTGGGCTCCGTGCTGTACAACAACACCCAGGGCAAGGTGCAGGTGTTGGCCATCAACACGCTGGGCATCCTCTACGTGGTGGAAAACGGCGAACAGACCGTCCATTCCTTTGAGGATCTGCGGGGCCGCACCATTTATTCCAGCGGCAAGGGCGCCACCCCCGAATATGCCCTGAACTACCTGCTGGAAGGCAACGGCATTGACCCTGAAAAAGACGTGACCGTGGAATACAAGTCCGAGCATTCCGAGTGTCTGGCCGCCCTCTTGAGCAACGAAGGCTCCGTGGCCGTGCTGCCTCAGCCCTTCGTGACCACCGCCCAGATGAAGCAGGACAGCGTCCATGTGGCGCTGGATCTGACCGCTGAGTGGGCCAAGCTGCAGGAAGGCAGCGAGGAGCCCAGCGCCATGCTGACCGGCATCGTCATTGCCCGCACCGACTATGTGGCCGAGCATCCCGAAGAAGTCAGCAAGTTCCTGGACGGCTACAAGGCCTCCGTGGAATATGTGAACGCCAACGTGGACGACGCCGCCAAGCTGATCGCCGCCTTTGACATCGTGCCCGAGGCTGTGGCTCAGAAGGCTCTGCCCTATTGCCAGATCGTGTTTATCGAAGGGGCGGAAATGAAGGAGCAGCTTTCCGGCTATCTGAAGGTGCTCTTCGACCAGAACCCCCAGTCCGTGGGCGGCGCGCTGCCGGATGACGCTTTCTACTTCCAGCGCTAAGAAAAAGCGCTCTATCCCTCTGTGGGCGGTGGCCTTCTGGCTTCTCTGCTGGGAGGCCGCTGCCCGCTGGGTGGACGAGCCCATTTTGCTGGTATCGCCCCTGCAGGCGATCCAGCGTTTTTTTCAGCTCCTGTGGCAGCCCCAGTTCTGGCAATCGGTGGGCTTTTCGCTGGGGCATATTCTGCTGGGCTTTTTCCTGAGCCTGGCGTTGGCGCTGGTGCTGGCGGTGCTCAGCTACCGCCACCGCTGGGTGCGGCAGCTGCTCAGTCCCCTGACCGCCACCGTGAAGGCCATTCCTGTGGCTTCTTTCGTTATTTTGGCGCTTTTGTGGGTGCCCAGCCGGAACCTGTCCATCCTCATCAGCCTGATGATTGCCTTCCCGGTGCTGTATCAGAACACGCTGACCGGCCTGTGCCACACCGATCCCCAGCTTCTGGAAATGGCACGGCTGTTTCGGGTGCCTTTCGCCCGGCGGCTTTGGGGCATCTATCTGCCCTCGGCCATGCCTTACCTGCGGTCGGGCATGAATATCGCCATCGGCCTGTGCTGGAAAAGCGGCGTGGCGGCGGAGGTTATCGGAATGCCCTCCGGTTCCATCGGCGAAAAGCTCTATCAGGCCAAGATTTATCTGGAAACGCCCGATCTGTTCTGTTGGACGCTGACTATCGTGCTACTGAGCGTGGGTTGCGAAAAGCTGCTGTCCCTGCTGGTGGGACTGATCGAAAGGAGGCTTTGCGCATGATCCGCATCGAGCATTTGTGCAAAGCCTACGACGGAAAGCCCGTGCTGAGGGATTTCTCGCTGACGATGGAAAGCGGCGAGCATCTTTGTCTGATGGGGCCTTCAGGCTGCGGCAAGACCACGCTGCTGCGGCTGTTGATGGCACTGGAACGCCCGGACGGCGGCGGCATCGCGGGGCTGGATGGTCTGCGCATGAGCGCCGTTTTTCAGGAAGACCGGCTGCTGGAACAGCTGACCGCCGCGGAAAACGTGCGGTTCGTGTGCGGCGGTCTGCCGGTGGAGACGGAAACGCTGCTCCTTCGGCTTGGGCTGGAAAAGGAGAGCCTTTCCCGGTCTGTGCGGGAGTTCAGCGGCGGTATGAAACGCCGGGTTGCCATTGCCCGGGCGCTGCTGGCGGACTTCGACATTCTGTTTCTGGACGAACCCTATAAGGGGCTGGACGCGGAAACCAAAAGGGCCGTGCAGGGCGCGGTAGGGGAGTACACCCGGAATAAAACGGTGGTGCTGGTCACTCATGACCCGGCAGAGGCCGAAGGGTACCGTCTGGTGGAAATGAAGCCGATTGTGTAAAACAGGAAAAAAACAAAATTTTCCGTTGACGCGGGCTGTGACCCGTTGTATACTTCCAACCAAGGCAAGGGTGCCGACGACGCAGAAGCGTCTGATGCCCTTGTCTTTTTTATTGATATGCAAAGCGTTGAGGAAGCAAAGTACCTCGGTTCCCGCACCCAAAGAGAGCGGGCGGCAGCTGAAAAGCCCGCGGGCGGCCCGAGCGAAAGAACCCTTCCGAGTCCAAACTGAAAGCGCCGGGGCGCAAGTAGGGGCGGCGGGCCGGTCGCCCGTTACAGCGGCCGGGGTTTGTCAGAACCCGTCAAAGAAGCAAATCAGGTGGCACCACGGAGCGCGGCATTCGTCCTGAAATCATCAGACGATGCCGCGGGAAACTTTGGAGGTGCTTTTTATGTGCTCGATTTTTGGTGTGGAAAGCAAGTCGATCCCGGTGGAGACCCTGCGGGAGCATTTTGACCGTACTTTGTCCCGTGGGCCGGATATGTCCCGGCTGACGGAAATTCCCTGCGGCTATCTGGGCTTCCACCGGCTGGCCATCATGGGCCTGAACGAGTCCGGGATGCAGCCCTTTGAACGGGACGGCAGTTACGTGGTCTGCAACGGCGAACTGTACGGCTTCCGTCCGCTGAAAAAGCGGCTGGAAGAAAAATATACCTTTCAAAGCGATTCCGACTGTGAAATTCTGCTGCCCCTGTACGAAGAATATGGACTGGAGCTGTTCAAGGTGCTGGACGCGGAGTTTGCCCTGATTTTGTACGACACAAAGTCCGGCAGACTTATCGCCGCCCGGGACCCCATCGGCATTCGGCCCCTGTATTACGGCGTGCTGGCGGATGGCTCCATGGCCTTTGCCAGCGAGCCCAAAAATCTGGTGGGGCTGTGCGAAACGATCCTGCCCTTTCCGCCGGGCTGCTACTGGGCGGGCGGGGAATTTGTCCGTTACGCCGACCCGGCCCGGGCAGATCAATACCTTATGGCCGATGAAGACACCGTCTGCCGGGGACTGCATGACCTGCTGACCGCCGGGGTGGAGAAGCGGCTGGACGCGGACGCGCCGCTGGGGTTCCTGCTCAGCGGGGGTCTGGATAGTTCACTGGTGTGCGCCATCGCCGCCCGCAAGCTGAACAAACCCCTGCGCACCTTCTCCATCGGCATGGATGTGGACGCTATCGACCTGAAATACGCCCGCAAGGTGGCGGAGTTTATCGGCAGCGACCACACGGAGGTCATCATCACCAAAGAGGACGTGCTGGCCGCGCTGGAGCCTGTGGTGGCGCTGCTGGGCACCTATGACATCACCACCATCCGGGCCAGCATCGGCATGTATCTGGTGTGCAAGTACATTCATGAGCATACGGACATTCGGGTGCTGCTGACAGGCGAGATCTCCGACGAGCTGTTCGGCTACAAGTATACGGATTTTGCCCCGGACGCGGCTGCGTTCCAGCATGAGGCGGAAAAGCGCATCCGGGAACTGCATATGTACGATGTGCTGCGGGCCGACCGCTGCATCTCCGTCAACTCGCTGGAAGCACGCGTTCCCTTTGGCGATCTGGCCTTCGTGCGCTACGCCATGGCCATTGACCCGGCGCTGAAAATGAATCGTCACGATATGGGCAAATACCTGATCCGTCAGGCCTTTGCCGACGATCACATTCTGCCGGAGGAGATTCTCTGGCGGCAGAAAGCCGCTTTCAGCGACGCAGTAGGGCACTCCATGGTGGACGATCTGAAGGCCTATGCCGAATCCCTTTACACGGATGAGACCTTCCGCGCTGGGTGCGCAAAGTATGATTTTGCCCGTCCGTTTACCAAGGAAAGCCTTTTGTACCGCCAGCTTTTCGAAAAATATTACCCCGGTCAGGCCGCCATGGTGTCCGGCTTCTGGATGCCCAACCGGGATTGGCCTGGCTGCGACGTGGACGACCCCTCCGCCCGCGTGCTGGCCAACTACGGCGAAAGCGGCGTGTGAAAAAACGACACCACCCCCGGCTTTGGACTTTTTTCAAGCCGGGGGTTGGATGATGCGCCCCAAAAATGCAACTGCGTTTGCTCTGCGGGGAAAGATTATTTTGCGTTTTTGTACGAAATGAGAATATGACTGGGTGCAAACAACAGGGATGCGAAGATTAAAAGCAGCGAACGACTCATGATCCCGCTGAATAAGAACAAAACAGAGGGAATGATGGAGAGTGCCAGAGCTCTGAACAAACTGTTTTTCTGAAAAAAGACAGCCCAGATCGCGCAGTAAAGGATCACCAATACAGCATCCGCCATAAAGCAGACTATGAACGCCGCGTCAGACCACCATCCCAAGCAGGTCCCGGGAATGTTGAAGATCATGAAACCAAAACAGCCGAACCGGCCGATTTGTTCCATAGTTTCAACCGCTTTATTGCTCCAGCGATTCGCAAAGCTGTCTTTGCATTTGACGGCGAAAAGAATGTTTGGAATCATAATGACCGCAATGATGAGCAGTCCAAAAGGATTCAGCCACTCCATATAATTCTCCTGATCCATTTTTGTACAACGCCTGCTTTGCAACTGCGCTGTCAGCAAAAGCCGGAAATCGCACCTGTGCACGGAAACAGGGTCGTGTTTCCGATGCTTTTTTACCTCGCGCCCGACATGAGGGTGTTGTAGGCCTTTTTCACAAATGCCTCGTCGGGCATATCGCGATAGTCCTCCATGGTCTCCGCAATTTCAGCGGTATAAGGACGAAGACAGGCATAGCCGCCGTTTTCTTCCCTGCGGAACTGATCGACCGTCATGAAAATTCGTCCGTCCTTTTGAAAAATGAGACATCTGTAGATTTCCTCGGGACGATAGCCCCACGGCAGACGATCCTTTCGTCTTTCGATCAGCTCCACCACGTCGGCGGCTTTGACCTTAAGCCAGTCGCTCATGTGCTTCTTCCTTTCCCCATTGATTCGCGTCTATGTTAGCACCGAATCAGAAGAAGAACAAGCACAGTTAGTTCTCTTGGAGGGCATTTCTGCATTTTTTTCCTGCGCCGGGCCATACTACCAACGCAAACGAACCAAACAGCCAAAGGGGAAGCAGGACACATGCAGACGATTTTTTCCCGGAATCTGGAAAAAAACCTGAAGGCGCTTCAGCAGCGGCTCCATCTGGACGTGAACGACGACGTGGTTCTGAGACGCTTCGACGCGCTGGGGCAGGACTGCGCTCTTTTGTATGTGGAGGGCCTTTCCGACGGGGAGCAGATGGCCCAGCATATCCTTCGGCCCATGATGAACAGTCCGCTGGTGCTGGCGGGACGAAGCACCGCAGAGCAGGTGATGCAGAACGTGCTGACCGTGCCGGAGGTGGAAAGCGGCACGGAGGTCTCGCAGGCGCTGGACGATCTGCTCCGGGGCCTGTGCCTCGTGCTGATCGACGGCTGCGATCAGGCCCTGCGGATCGACCTGCGCGCCTATGCCCGTCGGCCCGTCTCCAACCCCCGAAACGAAACGGTGGTGGTGGGACCCCATGACGCTTTTAACGAGACCCTGCGGGATAACCTGACGCTGCTGCACCGGCGGCTGCCATCGCCGAACTTCGTCTGCCAGCTTCGGAAGGTGGGCACGGAAACGCCGGGGCAGGCGGCGCTTTGCTATCTGGACGGCGTGTGCCCCCGGGAGACGGT
>ERZ827150.773-NODE-773-length-44931-cov-5.928960_pt1 | contig 44931 bp, 37 predicted proteins | sample MGYA00519779_ERZ827150 | MGnify/ENA primary metagenome ERZ827150 (study PRJEB31778, sample SAMEA3449267) | human gut metagenome | biome: human gut; feature: human-associated habitat; material: faeces | place: United Kingdom | collected 2010/2012 ...
CCTCCACGCCCTGGGTGGCGTCCACCACCAGCAGCGCGCCCTCGCAGGCGGCCAGCGCGCGGCTGACCTCATAGGCAAAGTCCACATGGCCGGGGGTGTCGATCAGGTTCAGTTCGTAGGTGTTGCCATCCTTGGCAGTATAGTGCATGCGCACAGCCTTGCTCTTGATGGTGATGCCGCGCTCGCGCTCCAGCTCCATGGAGTCGAGCACCTGCTCCACCATTTCGCGCTTTTCAAACACGCCGGTCAGCTCCAGTATGCGGTCGGCCAGCGTGGATTTGCCATGGTCAATGTGGGCGATGATGCAAAAATTGCGGATACGGGACAGTCTGTCGGACATCAGGCACACTCCGTTTCGTTTTTGCAGGATTTTTCCTTGAATACCCAGTTGCGCTGAATGCGGTAATTGACAAAGTAGAGCACAATATCAATGGCGCCCTTGAGCAGCAGGCTCAGCCCCTCATGATGCGCGGGGATAAAGTGGTTCAGCCAGCCAAAGAGCAAGGTCGTGACGATCAGCACGCTCAAGGCAAGCGCGGCATAGCGCCATGCTGCGCCTTGGCTTTCCTTTACCTTAAAGGAGAAATTCTTGTTCAGCAGGAAATTGCATGGGGCCGAGCACAGGCGGGCAATGGGCGTGGCAATGAGCGCCTTGGCGCTGAAAAGCAGCCCGAAAACGGGGAGTACGACCGTATCCATATCGTGCCAGAGCAGCATCAGCAGGCTCAGCACGGCATAATCCACCAGCAGGGATACGATGGCCGCAGCCGAAAAGCGCAGGAAGGAGCCCAGCAGCAGCTTATAGATGCGCCACGAATCGCGCAGGGGATGGAAGTGCGAGGACTTGTTTTCCTCCAGATAAATGGTTTCGATGGGGATGATCCGGAAGGGGATCTTGTGCATCGAAAAGTAAATGAGCATGTTCATTTCATACTCGAAGCGGTCGCCCGTGATGGCCAGCAGATCGTCGAAGCACGCGCGGCTGACGGCGCGCAGGCCGGTCTGTGTATCGGGCAGCCAGCGGCCGTACAGCAGGGCGAACACCGTGCTGGTGGCGCGGTTGCCAAAGCGGGAGCGGAAGGGGATGCTTTTGTTCTTATGCGAAAAATCGCGCGAGCCCAGCAGCAGCTCAGGCTTTTTTTCGTCCATCGCATCGGCCAGCAGCAGGGTATCGTGCACCGTATGCTGCCCGTCCGCGTCGGCGGTGATCACGCCTGCGAAGGCGGTATGGTCGCGGATATAGGCAACGCCCGTGCGCAGCGCCTGCCCCTTGCCGCGATTGACCTCGTGCTTGAGCACCACGCAGCGCTCCCGCGCGGCGAGCGAATCAAAAATCGCATCGTACTGGGCGGAGGAGCCGTCGTTGACGATGACGATCTGGCCAAAATCTGCCGCCAGCAGCGCGTCTACATAAACGGGAAGCCGCTCGTCCGGCTCCAGGGAGGGAATCAGAACGCATAGTTGCTTTGCCTGCATAGGGTCATCCATTCTCCTTGCTTGCTGAGTGAGCAAAATAAGCCAAGCCTTAACTTTTATATCATATCATTAATTGGCCAAAATCTCAAGTATTGCTTCCAAGCAAATCGCAGGCGTGCCGCAGCCTCAGCCGGACTTTAATCGATAACGCGGGAATAAATTTTGATATCCCCTTTTTTTATGACGCGAAATATGCTATAATGACCCGGTGGAAGTTCACAACTCATTCCGAAGGAGGAATCATTTCATGCAATACTCTCGCGAAGTCGAAGAAATGGTATGCGTGATGAAGGGCCCCAACCATGGCCCCGCCCCCATCCCTGAAGAGGGCAAGTGGATTCAGGCCAAGGAAATCAGCGATATTTCCGGCTATACCCATGGCATCGGCTGGTGCGCTCCTCAGCAGGGCGCCTGCAAGCTGAGCCTGAACGTCAAGAACGGCGTGATCGAGGAAGCCCTGGTGGAAACCATCGGCTGCTCCGGCATGACCCACTCTGCCGCCATGGCCAGCGAGATCCTGCCCGGCAAGACCATCCTGGAAGCCCTCAATACAGACCTGGTATGCGATGCGATCAACACCGCCATGCGCGAACTGTTCCTGCAGATCGTATACGGCCGCACCCAGTCCGCGTTCTCTGACGACGGTCTGGTGATCGGCGCCGGCATGGAAGACCTGGGCAAGGGTCTGCGCTCCATGGTGGGCACGATGTACGGCACCCGCGCCAAGGGCACCCGTTATCTGGAAATGACCGAAGGCTACGTCGTCAAGATGGCGCTGGATAAGGACAACCAGGTTTGCGGCTATCAGTTCCTGAGCCTGGGCAAGATGATGGACGCCATCAAGAAGGGCATGAGCCCCAATGAAGCGTACGAAAAGAACATCGGCACCTACGGCCGCTTTAAGGCTGAGGACGGCGCGGTCAAGTGGATTGACCCCCGCAAAGAGTAAGAGGAGGCGCGTGAAAAATGGCTCTGTTTGAAGGTTATGAACGCCGCATGCCCCAGCTCCAGCCCGTGCTTGAAAAGTATGGCTTCAAGGATTTTGACGAGCTGAAGGCTTATAACAACTCCAAGGGTGTGGACGCCTACAAAATCGTAGAAGGCATCCAGCCCATCTGCTTTGAAAACGCCAAGTGGGCCTACGAGCTGGGCGCTGCGATCGCTCTGAAGAAGGGCGTGAAGACTGCTGCCGAAGCCGCCGAGTGCATCGGCGAGGGTCTGCAGGCCTTCTGCATCCCCGGCTCCGTTGCCGACCAGCGCCAGGTAGGTCTGGGCCATGGCAATCTGGGCGCGATGCTGCTCAATGAAAAGACCGAGTGCTTCGCCTTCCTGGCTGGCCACGAGTCCTTCGCTGCCGCCGAGGGCGCCATCGGTATCGCCCGCAACGCCAACAAGGTGCGCAAGACTCCCCTGCGCGTTATCCTCAACGGCCTGGGCAAGGACGCCGCCATGATCATCAGCCGCATCAACGGCTTCACCTATGTGCAGACCAAGTATGACTACCTGTCTGCCGACGTGAAGGAAGACCATGCGCTGACCATCGTCAACGAGACGGCCTATTCCACCGGCGAGCGCAGCAAGGTTCGCTGCTACGGTGCGGACGATGTGCGTGAGGGCGTGGCCATCATGTGGCACGAGGGCGTGGACGTATCCATCACCGGTAACTCCACCAACCCCACCCGCTTCCAGCATCCCGTTGCCGGCACTTATAAGAAGGAGTGCTGGGAAGCCGGCAAGAAGTACTTCTCCGTGGCTTCCGGCGGCGGCACCGGCCGCACGCTGCATCCCGACAACATGGCCGCCGGCCCCGCCAGCTATGGCATGACCGACACCATGGGCCGCATGCACTCCGACGCGCAGTTCGCCGGCTCCTCCTCCGTGCCCGCGCACGTGGAAATGATGGGTCTGATCGGCATGGGCAACAACCCCATGGTCGGCGCCACCGTTGCCGTGGCCGTAGCTGTGGAAGAAGCGCAGAAGAACGCGTAATTCCCGCTTTGCTTTATCAAAAGGCTCCCAACCTTTATGGCTGGGAGCCTTTGCAGTTATGCGCTTTTGCATTTACACAAGGAGATTAAGATGACATCCATACGGCGATGGACTGCGCCCGCGCGTATTTTGCCGGGGAGCACAGCGAAACGCCAGTCTGGGAGATTTTGAGCGATAAGCCCGCCGAAACGGTGAGAGATATCTCTGATATATTGCAGCGCGTATAAACGCAAAGCCCTCCTGATCAATCAGGGGGCTTTTTGCGCTTTCGTCCTGGCATCATTGACAGCCTGCGGCTGGGCTGATATACTTGAAAAAACACTTATTTTGCGGAGGATGCGGCATGAAAAAGGCGCAAATTGGCATGGTTGGCCTGGCAGTCATGGGGGAAAACCTGGCCATGAATATGGAAAGCCACGGCTTTACCGTGGCGGTATACGATGTGCGGCCCGGCGTGGTGGAGCATTTTATGCAGGGGCGCGGCGCAGGCAAGGGCTTTATCGGCGCGCATTCCTGGCAGGAGCTGGCCGACAGCTTGCAGCCTCCGCGCAAGGTGATGCTGATGATTCGCGCGGGCGAGCCGGTGGATCAGGTCATCGCGCAGCTGCTGCCCGTCCTGGCGGCGGGGGATACCATCATCGACGGCGGCAACAGCCACTTCCCCGATACCATCCGCCGCGCCCAATATGTCGAAAGCCAGGGCTTGTACTACCTGGGCACCGGCGTATCGGGCGGCGAGGAGGGTGCGCTGCATGGCCCCAGCATGATGCCTGGCGGCAGCCGCGCTGCCTGGGAGCAGGTGAAGGATATTTTTCAGGCCATTTGCGCCCATGTGGATGGCCAGCCCTGCTGCGATTATGTGGGGCAGGACGGCGCGGGTCACTTTGTTAAAATGGTGCACAACGGCATCGAGTATGGCGATATGCAGCTGATCTGCGAGGCATACCAGCTGATGCGCGACGCGCTGGGCATGTCTGCCGATGAAATGCAGGCGGTGTTTGCCGCCTGGAATAAGACCGAGCTGGATTCCTATCTCATTCAGATTACCGCCGATATTCTGGGCAAGCGAGATCAGGATGGCGCGCCGCTGGTGGAGCGCATTCTGGACGCTGCCGGGCAAAAGGGCACGGGCAAGTGGACGGCCATCGCCGCGCTGGAGGAAGGCGTGCCGCTGACGCTGATCAGCGAGGCGGTGGCGGCGCGCAGCCTGTCCGCCATGAAGGAAGAGCGCCTGCGCGCAGCGGCCGCCTATGGACGCGAAATTGTCCGTTATACAGGCGACCGCGCCGCCTTGGTACAGGATCTGCGGCAGGCTTTGTATGCGTCCAAGATTGTATCCTACGCCCAGGGCTATGCGCTGATGCGCGATGCGGCACGGCACTACGGATGGACGCTTAACGATGGCGGCATCGCGCTGATGTGGCGCGGCGGCTGCATCATCCGCAGCGCCTTCCTTGGCAAAATCAAGGAAGCCTATGATGAAAACCCGCAGCTGGAAAACCTGCTGCTTTCGCATTATTTCATGCGGCAGATGCAATCTGCGCTGCCTGCCTGGCGGCGCGTGATGGCGCAGGCCATGCTGTGCGGCGTGCCTGTGCCCGCCATGAGCGCGGCGCTGAGCTATTTTGACGGCTACACCTGCGGCCGTCTGCCGGCGAACCTCTTGCAGGCGCAGCGCGACTATTTTGGCGCGCATACCTATGAGCGCACGGATTGCCCGCGCGGGCAGTTTTTCCATACGGATTGGACGGGGCATGGCGGCGATACCGCATCGAGCACCTACAATGCATAAAGAAAGAAGCGCTGTTTGATGAAGCTGGTTTTTCTGTTCGGCAACTGCGCCGTGGGCAAAATGACGGTGGGGCAGGCACTGTGTGATATCACGCGGCTCAAGCTGTTTCACAATCACATGACCATCGAGCCGGTCATTGCGCTGTTCGGCGATTATAAACCGCGCGCTGTCGCGCGGCTGCGGGATGTGATCTTTGAGGAGTTCGCCGCCTCCGATCAATACGGCATGGTGTTTACCTATATGTGGGCCTTTGATCAGCAGGCGGACTGGGACTATGTGGAGCATGTCAAGCAGATTTTCGCTCCCTACGGCACGGAGTTCTACTATGTGGAGCTGGTTGCGCCGCAGGAGATTCGTTTGCAGCGCAATGTAAGTGAAAACCGCTTGCGCAACAAAGCCTCCAAGCGTGATATTGAAGCCTCTAACCGGCGGCTGATTAACGATGATTTGAAGTATCGCTGCGAAAGCCTGCCGGGGGAGATTTCATTTGAAAACTATCTGCGCATTGACAATAGCCTCCTGTCCCCGCAGGAGGCTGCGCGGCGGATCCAGGCGCACTTTGAACTGTAAAAGAAAGCATATGAAAGAGTATATCAAAATGATGCGCGAATTGGTGGGCAGCCGTCCCATCATGCAGTGCGGTGCCAGCGTGATACTGGTAAATGAGCGCGGCGAGCTGCTTTTGCAGCAGCGTGCGGATAACGGCATGTGGGGCTATCATGGCGGCAGCGTGGAGCTTTTTGAAAACGTGGAGGAAGCCGCCCGCCGGGAGCTTACGGAGGAAACAGGGCTGACGGCGGGACAGATGACGCTGTTCGGCGTGTTTTCCGGCCCGGAGCTTGCCTATGTGTATCCCAACGGCGATGCGGTATCCAATGTGGACGTGGTGTACCTGTGCCGCGATTATACTGGCCACACGCATCATCAGCAGGGAGAGGTAAACCTGCTGCGCTGGTTTGCGCCCCAGGATATGCCGCCCATGGCGGAGATTATGCCGCCCAACCGGCCCGCGCTGCGCCAATACCTGGAAAGTGTGAGCGTGAGCGCGCTGACCTAAAATGCCTGCCAAAGGAGCTGATAAGCATGAGCCATAAAAAACTGATCCTGATTGCCGACGACGAGGTGGCGATCCACGATTCATTGCGGCTGTATTTGCAGCGCGAAGGGTATGAGGTATACTCCGTCTTTCGCGGCACAGACGTGATGGAAGCCTTTCAGCGCATGCGGCCCGATCTGGTGATTCTGGATATCATGATGCCTGGCCGCAGCGGCACGGAGGTGTGCGCTGATATTCGCGCCATCAGCATGACCCCGGTGATTATCCTGACCGCCAAGGGCGAGGAGGCTGATCGCCTGCTGGGCTTTGCCTTGGGCGCGGACGATTACATTGTCAAGCCTTTCAGCCCGCGCGAGATTGTATCGCGCATTCGCGTGATCTTCCGCCGCATCAACAGCCTGGAAACCGCGCAGGAAAAGAATGAGCTGCAAATTGGCAACACGCGCATCAACCTGAGCCGTTATGAAGTGTGTGTGGACGGCGAAAAGGTGGTGTTTTCGCCCAAGGAAGTGGAGATTCTGCACCTGATGGCTGCGCATCTGAATCAGGTGTTTACCCGTGAACAACTGCTGGATTCCATCTGGGGCTTTGATTTTGACGGCGATAGCCGTGTGGTAGATACCTCGATCAAGCGTATCCGCAAAAAGCTGCCTGAATACAGCATGCTGGCCGTGCGCTCTGTGTACGGCGTAGGCTATAAGATTGAGGCGGCCAATGCGTAGATATCGCGCCTATGTGCAGCCGCTGATGGCGCTGCTGGCCGTTTGCATCCTGCTGATTACGGGTGGGCTGTATATGCTGTCCAACCGTCTGGTTAGCAATTCCTATGCGGGTCTGTCGCGGCAGGAAATCAGTCAATGCGTTTCCATTGGGCAGCGGCTGCTGGCTGATTATCGTTCGGGCGAGATTACGCTGGATGAGCTGCGCGAGGCCGTCAATCCCACTCTGAACCCGGCCGAGGCTTTTTTGCTGCTGACTGATCCGGAGGGCAATGTGCTGTGCGCTACCGAAGCGGCGGCGGATCTGCTATCCGCCCTGCCTGTGCGGCGCTTGATCCAGGGATTAACGCAAAGCGAGGAGCCGCAGCCCGTCGTCAATCATGCTACCGAGCATACGCTGCTTTTGATGGGGCAGCGCACGCCCGAAGGCGCGGTGCTGGCCGGCAAATCGCTATCCGCCTATACCAGCGCGCTGGCGGTTTTCCGCGGGCTGTTGCTGCGCATTGTGCTGCCGCTGGCAGTGCTGCTGCTGGCGGTGTCCATGTATCTGTCGCATGTGATGAGCAAGCCCGCGGATATCCTGGTGGAAGCTGCGCAAAAGCTCAGCGAGGGAGAATTGGTGCAGATCGAGCAGCCCCTGCCGCCCGATCTGAAGCCTATCGGGCAGGCATTTAACCGCATGTCCCATCGTCTGGGCGCGGTGCTGGGCGAGGTGGGCTATGAGCGCGATATGCTGGCCCTGGTGCTGGAAAGCCTGCATGAGGGCGTTATGGCCATGGATGAGGCGGGGGATATGCTGCATGAAAACCGCGCCGCGCGCCGGCTGCTGGGCGGGAAGAGATCCAGCGCCTATCGAGAGGTGACGGAGCGCTTACAGCGTGCCATTACGGAAACGCTGGAGCCTGAAAAAATGCAGCTGGGCGAAAAAACGCTGCTGATTCGTTTCAGCCCCCTACCGGTGCGGCAGGAGCAGCGCCGCGGCGCGATTGCCATGATTCTGGATATCACCGAGGCTGAGCGCCTGGATCGCACGCGCCGCGACTATGTGGCCAATATATCGCACGAGCTGCGCACGCCGCTGGCCTCCATGCGCGGCATTGTCGAGGCGCTGCGCGACGGGCTGGTGACGGACGAGGCAGAAAGGCATCGTTATGACGAGATGATCGTCAGCGAGATTCAGCGCTTGTCCCGGCTGGTCAATGATCTGTTGGAGCTGTCCTCGCTGCAGTCCAACCCTGCCGCCTTTGAAACTGAGCAAATTGATCCTGTGGAATCGCTCTATGAGCTGTACGACCGCACCAAGCGGCTGGCTGAAAGCAAGGGTGTGCGCCTGACGCTGACCGTGCCGGAATACGACGTGGCTCCTGTGATCACCAATGAAGATCGCTTGCAGCAGGTGCTGACTATCCTGCTGGATAACGCGATCAAGTTTACCCCGGCGGGCGGGCAGATTACCCTGGGCTTGGAAGCCACCAATCGCGGCGCACGCTTTTTTGTGCGCGATACGGGCGTGGGCATGGATGCGGAAACACGTCGGCACTGCTTTGACCGCTTTCATCAGGGCGATAAAAGCCATCGCGCCTCGGGCAGCGGCCTGGGGCTGGCCATCGCGCGCGAGATCATGACGCGCCTGGGCGCACGCCTGACCGTGCGCAGCGAGCTGGGGGAGGGGAGCGAGTTTTTCTTCACCCTGCGTCAGGAGAATCAGGCATAAGGAGTATCAAGATGATTCGCAAGATTATCTGCATCGACGAGAATAAATGCATCGGCTGCGGCCTGTGCGCCCATGCCTGTCAGGAGGGCGCAATCGGCATGGTAGATGGCAAGGCCCGACTGCTGCGCGAGGATTACTGCGACGGTTTGGGCAACTGCCTGCCCGCCTGTCCCACCAACGCCATTACTTTTGTGGAGCGCGAAGCTCCCGCCTTTGATGAGGCGGCGGTGCGCGCCAGCCAGCAAAAGGCGGCTCAGACTGCTCAAGGCGGCTGCCCCGGCCAGAAGATTCGTCAGTTCAATACCCGAGAGCCTGCCGAGGATGCGCCCAGCGCTTCTCAGCTGCGTCAGTGGCCCTGCCAGCTGCGCCTGGCGCCGGTCAGCGCGCCGTATTTTGCGGGTGCGGAACTGCTGATTGCCGCCGACTGCACGGCCTTTGCCTATGCTGCGATCCATCGGGATTTCATGTGTGGCAGGATTACCTTGATTGGCTGTCCCAAGCTGGACGATGCGGACTATGCTGATAAGCTGACGGAAATTCTTAGCCGCAACGATATTCGCAGCGTTACGGTGCTGCGCATGGAGGTGCCCTGCTGCGGTGGGCTGGAGCATGCTGCGCGTAAAGCTGTGGAGCGCAGCGGCAAGCATATTCCATTGGATGTAACGATTGTTTCAATTGACGGCGCGGCGGCAAGATAATTGTGCTTGTATTAAGCATAATGCAAAGAAGCTCTCCCCTTGCGGGGAGAGCTTCTTTGATAATTTAGCGTTTGAGCTTGGTACGATTACTCGTTGGCCAGACCCTGCTCAACCAGCTGCTCGGTAGCGAGCTTCATGTAGTCGGCGAACGCATAGTTGTCGTTCAGCTCCTGCACGAAGGTCTCGTACTCGCTGATGGGACGCTCGCCCTTGATGAAGGCCAGCATCTGGGTTTTTACGTAGTTTTCCATATCAGCCAGGTTGAAATCATCGGGGAGAACAACGCTGGTGTTGTAGTAGATGTAGCGGGGAGTAGCCAGACCGAAAGCGGTAGCTTCGCTGGCTTCGGGGAACTTCACCTGCAGATAGAAGGCGTCGTTGCGGCCCAGCAGCTGATACATATGGGTGTAGTTGGTCAGCTTATCGGCGCCGGGAACCAGGGCGATGGAGCCGTCTTCGTTGCGGGTCCAGTGTTCGTTTTCAACGCCGGCATAAACCAGCATCATGCCTTCCTCGGTGCACATATACTCGAGCACCTTGAAGATGGCTTCCAGTTCCTTATCGGTCACGTCGGCATTGATGACGGCGTGGTCGCCCGCATACTTGTCGTACTTGGCAACGCCGTAGCAGGGATCGCCGCCCTGGGACAGAGCGCCAATCCAGGTGTAATCGGCTTCGGGGTTAACTTCCTTGTACTGAGCGACGTAGGCAGCCTTGAGGATGTTGGACCAAGGCATGGCGGCAACGGCGGTGTTGCAGGCGATAACGTGCGCCTTCACCTGGCTGTTGGAGGAGAACATGTCGGGATCCAGCAGGCCTTCGTCGAAGAACTTCTTGCACATTTCCAGCGCTTCGACCATGCGGGGCTGCAGCAGGGAGTTGGTTACTTTGCCGTCGCGGATGATGACGTAGTTGCCCAGCACGACGTCATAGGGAGCGGTGATGGCGGACAGACCGTTGATGCCCCAGCCGGTGAAGCCGATGGTGTCCTTGATGCCGTTGCCATCGGGATCGTTGTTGGCCAGGAAGTGGCAGTAGTCATACAGCTCGTCCACGGTGGTGGGAACCTTCAGATCGGGATACTTTTCGTTCCAATCGTTGCGAACCAGGAGCATCAGGTAGTAGTCGCTGATGGCCTTGGCGGCGGGGATGGCATACATTTCGCCGTCATAGTACAGGGCGGAAATGTTGGTGTCTTCGCCGTAGGAACCATAGATGGTGTTGAGCATGTCGGTGTAGCTGGACAGGGGCAGCAGCATATCCTGAGCGGCATAGGTGCGCATCTGGTCAGCATCGCAGAGGAACATGTGCCAATCGTCGCCGCCCATCAGACGGGCAGCCAGAGAGGTGTCATATTCATCCAGGTAAACAACGCGGAAGTCAACGCCGGTGCGGGCCAGAATGGTCTGGTACACAAAGTCGTCCTTCAGATCGGTAGGAGCGTTGTTGGCGTTGTCGTTGGTGTAGCAGATGATGGTTACGGGTTCTTCAGCGCTGGCGTTGACCAGACCGAAGGACAGCACCATCACGGCCACGAGCAGCAGAGAGATGAGCTTTTTCATAGTGTTTCTCCTTTTTGATTTATTTTAACATGCGATGCAAGCTCGCATATTAAGGAGCGGTAATCAGCCCTTCACGGCGCCCGCCAGGGTGCCCTTGACGAAGTACTTCTGGATGAAGGGGTAGATGACGACGATGGGAGCGGTGGCGAAGCACACGGCGGCCATCTTGAGGGTTTCGGCAGGCACAACCTCGTCGGCGCTCATGTCCATGTTGGCGGCCTTGAGCATACGGCGCAGGATCACCTGCAAGGGGCGCAGATCCTGATCGGTGATGTAGAGCACAGCCACCATGTAGGCGTTCCAGTGCGCTACGGCATAGTACATACCGATGGTCATCATGATGGGCAGGGACATGGGCAGCACGATGTGCCACAGCACGCCGAACTCCGTGCAGCCGTCCAGACGGGCGGATTCAAACAGCTCTTCCGGCAGACCTTCGAAGAAAGCCTTGGTGATGATCAGGTTATACACGCTGATCATGCCGGGCACGAACATGGCGAACATGGTATTCAGCAGACCCGTAGCCTTAACGATCAGGTAGGTAGGCACGGTGCCGGCGCTGAAGATCATGGTGAATACAATGCCCTTCATGATGAGCTTGTTGCCGGGCATGCCGTGACGGCTGAGGGGATAGGCCATCAGCAGGGTGAAGAACAGGTTGCAGATGGTGCCGATAACTGTCAGGCGCACGGTGACCCACAGACCGTTAAGGAGCGAGCCGTCCTTGAGCATTTCATGATAAGCGGTCAGGGTGAACTTGGAGGGGATCAGCACGAAGCCGCCGCGCTTTACCAATTCCGCATAGGGGGTAAAGGACATGGAGATAACATACAGAATCGGGATCAGGCATACCAGCAGGACGATGATCATGATCGCATAGACAACGATGTTGAATGCGACGTCGTTTTTTGATTTTACCATATCGCGCTATCCCACTTTCTGGCCAGGGCGTTGGTGCCAAACACCAGCACGCAGCTGAGCACGGATTTCATCAGGCCCACCGCGGTGGACAGGCTGTAATTCATTTTGCCGATACCCTGCGTATACACCCAGGTATCGATGATTTCACCGCTGGAACGCACTTCATCGGACAGGAATACATACACCTGGTTGAAGCCCGCGTCCAGCACCTTGCCGACGTTGAGGATCAGCAGGACAACGAAGATCTTGCGGATGCAGGGCAGGGTGATGTACCAGATCTGGCGGAAACGGCCGCAGCCATCCACCGTGGCGGCCTCGTACAGCGAGGTATCGATGCCCATGATGGCGGCCAGATAGATGATGGCGCCCCAGCCCAGAGCCTTCCACAGGTCGGTGCCTACCAGCACGGCCTGGAAGTATTTGTTGCTGGTCATAAAGGGAATGGCGGTGCCGCCCATCTTTTTAATGAAGGTATTGACAACGCCGTTGCTCTGCGACAGCATAGCCACGCAGATACCGTACACAACAACCCAGCTGAGGAAGTGGGGCAGGTAACTGATGGTCTGCACGATGCGGGCAAAGAAGCGGTTGCGGCATTCAGATACCGCCAGGGCGAAGATCAGCGAGGGGAACAGACCCACAGCCAGCTTCCAAAGCGACAGCGTGATGGTGTTTTTAATCACGTTGCGGTTGGCAGGGCTGGAGAAAAACTGCTCAAAATACTTGTACCAGGGAGTTACCCACGGGCTGCCCAGGATACCCTTTTTGATGCTGAACTTTTTGAAGGCGATGACCAGGCCGTACATGGGGGCGTACTTGTACACCAGGAAATAAATGATGCCGGGCAGCAACATCAGGTACAGCGGCCACCAGCGCGTCATGGCGCGGCGAAAGCGCACGCCAAGCGGCTGCTTGTTGGCGGGATAGAGGGGTGTGGTGCTCATGCTTCCTCCTTGGCAGGGTGCGGACGAAAAAGACGGGGCATCCTGCTGCAACGTGTTTTGCGCATTGGGGTAAAAATACTGCGAGATAGAATTCAGAAGTTATTATATTATGTACGAACATAGCTTGTCAAGGGGTTTGCAGTATGCAATATGTGACATCCTGCGCAAATTGTTACCAGTTTTCGTGGCAACCTGTCTGAAAGCCTCCACGGACAGGCAATAAGTGACACATTGTGCGGCTGAGAATAGCGGGGGTTTATGGGGATAAAACGCCCATATTACGCCTTTACCTTCAGCTCAAATTCGTTCTTGGCGATGGGGTACAGGCTGATGGTGTATTCCAGCGGGAACTGCTTTTGATCCCAGGCGGTGGAGGTGATGGCGATGGCCAGGGAACCGCTGTCCACGCCCATCAGGTGGCACTGCCGGTCGGTCAGCGCCTGGGCGGAAAGGTGCTTGTCAAAGATAGTCCGTACATAGCCGTTTTCCTTGAGCACCTTGTACAGCGGGGTGGTTTCCAGATCGTAATTCTGGAAAAACTCCAGGAAATCCGCGCGGAAGTGCGATGTAGTCAGCACCAGGGGTCCGGTGGCGAAGGCGTCCTTGGGATAGCGCAGGCGCGTCATTTGCAGCAGCCGCGCGTCCGGGGCCAGCGCCAGCTTTTCATTGATCTCCGGAATGGCCGGGACAGTGCGGAAGGACAGCAATTCCGTGCAGGGAATCAATCCGCGCTTTTCCAAATCCTGGGCGAAGGAATTGATAAACAGCGTGGTATCCTGCAAATGCACCTCGCTGGATACGTAGGTGCCTACGCCCTTGACGCGCGTAAGCAGCCCCTCCTCCACCAGGCGGGACATGGCCATGCGGATGGTGGAACGGCTGACGCCATATTGCTTGCACAGATCCACCTCGCGTGGGATCAGATCGCCCGCGACCCAGTCGCGGCTGCTGATCTTATCGCGCATGGAGGACAGCACAGATTCATAAAGCGGGATCGCCATGAGATAACCTCCTCTCCTGATTGATAACGGTTAATCGGGCAGGGTGAACACCTGATCGTAGGCGGTCAGCCATTCATGCTTGGCATAATCGAAGGCGCGCAGCAGCAGCGTTTTGCCAAATACATACACAAAGCAGCCGCAGTGGCACAGGCCGGGCGCGTCCTTCTCGTTGGGGCCGTAGCCATAGGCGCAGCCGCGCACGCCGGGCATATCGATGACGGTGTAGCGCTCGTCCTCCAGGTAGTTGATGCCCGCGCCGCCGCCGAAGCCATGGTGCACATGACCCGTGCACAGCACCACGTCCGGATGGCTGCGCAGCACGTCGTACAGGCCGTTTTCCCGGATGATGACGCTGTGCTCGCGGTAATTGCCCTGGGACTGACGATCCAACAGCTTGCGCACGCTGTTGTGAATCACCAGGAAAACGGGCTTGCCCTGGCCGCAGTAGCGATCCAGCCGCTCACGCAGATAGTCGATCTGCTCGGGCTTGATTTCGCCCGCGTGGATCCACATGCCCTTGTAGCCCGTTACCGTATAGGTATCGCTGTACTGCGCCAGCACGATCACATGGCAGCCGTTGACCTCGCCTTCATAGAACAGCTTGCTGTAATCGGCGGGTACCATGCCGTGCTGATGCAGGTGATCGCAGTGATAGCGCACCAGCTCGTTGCACTTGAGCTCCAGCGTTTCATGGTTGCCCACGGTGACGAACAGCGGCTTGTCCGCCCATTCATCCTCGATCATATGCCAATAGCTGTCCAGCTCAAAATCCTTGCCGAAGAAGGAGTAGTCGCCGCCGTCGATCACCGCGTCCATGCCCAATTCCTGCGCCCAACGATAGGCGCGGCGGGTGGTCAGCGTGCGCAGGCCGTCGTCGCCGTCGCAATGCTCATCGGAGATCAGAAAGAGTTTCAGATCGGGCTGATTGGTCTTTAGCAGGAAGGCTTCGTATTCCTCCCGCAGCAGGCAATACAGCGCCATGGGGTTTTCGCTGGTCTGCGCCTGCTCGGCCAGCCAGCGGGCGTGGGAAAGCAGCTTCTGCGCGGCGGCAGGATTATAGATCGGACCCTGATCCAGCTTGCGGCCGGCAATTTCACAGGCCAGCTGGCTGGTTGCACCCACATAATAACGGCGGGCGACTTCAGCTTCGTTCATTACGCCCTGTTCCAGCGCAAAATCCGCCAGCGTATCCGGCCCCAGGCCGAAGGCGCCGTTTGCGTCCGCGCCCACGGTCAGCGGCTGACTGCCCAGGGAAAGCCCCTGCCACTGGCTGATCACGGCTTCGCGGTAAACCTGCCCATCCACATACAGGCGCAGCAGACCCGCGCGGTCGGCGGTCAGCACGATCATATGCCAGCGGCCGTCGCACACAGGACGTACGCTGCCAAACTGCACCGGCTTATCTGCGTCCTCTGGCATAAAGTTAACAGTCAAAAAAGCGCGGGGCTGCAGCACGGCTACGCTCAGACCCGGACGGTATGCGCCGTCAAAGGCGCAGTTGGCGCACAGCACGCCGCCATGAGCCAGCTGGCCGGGGGCCTGCGCGGCACGATCCACAAAATCGCAATAGCCCAGATAATCCGCCGGATCGCCGCACCAGCCGTTGCAGCCGTTGCGGTCGGCCTTGAGCCACAGACGCAGGGTAAAATCATCTGCGCCCAGGGCGCTGCCGGTCAGGGTGATTTTGTCCTTGGCGCTTTGCCCGGCGGTATTGTCAAAATAAAGGGCGACGCCGCCGTCGTGAGCGGTCGTTTCGGTACAGCCGGAACGCAGGACGTTTTGATCAAAAAGGGTGAAAATTTCAGCAGGATTCATCAGACACCTCCATCCTATAAGTTATGACATATTATAATACAAATCGCCATATGTTTCAATGCTTGTTTTTTATAGAAAAGCTGTTATAATAGGATTTACTCGGATTTTAACGAAACGCGACGATGGGGAGGAAGCTATGAAACCAAACATTGTGTTCATTACATCGGATCAGCAGCGGCGCGATAGCCTGGGCATTTACGGCTGCCGCTATGTCAGTACCCCCAATCTGGATCGCCTGGGCAGCCAGGCTACCGTGTACGAGCATTGCTACTGCAACGCCCCCGTATGTACGCCCAGCCGCGCCTGCATGATGACGGGCAAAACCATGCCCGGTCACGGCGTGTATAACCTGTTTGATATTTTGCCGGAAAACGAAAAGATGCTGCCCTATTATCTGCGCGAGCAGGGCTACGAAACGGCGCTGGTGGGCAAGCTGCACGTCAGCGGCACGGAGTATGAGGTAAATAAGCGCAACCCCGGCGACGGCTTTGATATTTATGATCTGGCGCACGAGCCCAGCGTTTACACCGAGGCTCCCTATAATGCCTACGCCCGCTGGCTGCTGGAAAACTATCCTGACGAGTGGCGCGCCATCCGCGCCCAGGGCCGCAAGCGCAAGCACCGCAGCGCCGAAACGCATTTTTCCACCTGGGTCAGCCAGCGCTCGGCCGAGGTGATCCGCAACCGCGATAAGTCCAAGCCCCTGTATCTGCAGGTGGGCTACTTTGATCCCCATAATCCTTATGATCATTATCCGCTGGAAAGCGAGCAGCTGCTGCATCCGGAGTACTATCCGGAGGTCATCCCGGACGATGTATCCGCCATGCCCGAGGCCTTGCAGCTGGAGGCGCACTATCACTGCCCCGCCACCCTGGGCGCGACGGGCGATACCAACCGTAAGATCCGCACGGGCTACTTTGCCGGCGTGTCCTTCCTGGATCAGCAGATCGAAAAGATCTTCCAGGCGCTCAAGGATGAAGGCATCTTTGATAACACGTTGATTATCTATACCTCCGATCACGGCGATATGCTGGGCGACCACGGCCTGTATTCCAAGGGCGCGATGTTTTATGAGCAGGGCGTCAATGTGCCTCTGATTGTCAAGTTCCCCCATCAGACGCAGGGCTGCCGCAGTGAGGATCTGGTGATGCTGGAGGATATGTTCTCCACCATTTATACCGCCGCGGGCGGCGACGCCAGCTTCCGCCCCGAAAGCCTGCCGCTCCAGGGTGAAAAGAAGCACGAGTTTGCCATGACCGAATATCGCGGCTGCGGCAAGTTCGATCTGATGGGCTTCCCGCACATCCTGCACGCCACCATGATCCGCACGGCGGAATGGAAGCTGAACCTGTATCACGATACCTGCGACGGCCAGCTCTTCCACCTGACCGAGGATCCGCAGGAAAAGAACAACCTCTACCACGATCCTGCCTGCGCGGGCAAGATCATGGAGCTGATGCAGATGTATCTGCGCTACGATACGGAGCGCGATTACAACTATAACGCAGAGCGCGGCGGCCGCTCGGGCATCCCCGGCTTTGCCAAGGCCATTTGCGAAATCAAGCTTTGATAGAAAACCTGGAGGCACAATATGTCAGTTCGCAGCAAAAAGAAAGAAGCGTCCTTTGATGTAATCGTCGTGGGCGGCGGCATGACGGGCATGTGCGCGGCCATTGCCAGCGCGCGCCACGGCGCGAAAACCGCCCTGGTGCAGGAGCGGCCTGTGTTTGGCGGCAATGCCAGCAGCGAAATCCGCATGCATATCTGCGGCGCGTCGGCCAACATGGTCAAGCCCAATGCCGAGGAAACCGGCATCCTGCGCGAGATCCTGCTGGAAAACAAGCGCGTAAACGATTATTACAACTATTCCGTGTGGGATCGCGTGCTGTTCACCGCCATCCGCGAGCAGGAAAATCTGTCGATGTTCCTCAATACCACCATGCATGATGTGGACACCGAGGGGCATCGCATTACGGCCATTCATTGCTATCAGATGACTACCGAGATCGAGTGGACGCTGCGCGCACCGGTGTTCTGCGACTGCACGGGTAACGGCACGCTGGGCTTCATGGCCGGCATGCCCTTCCGCACCGGCAGCGAGGGCAAGGCGGAGTATCATGAGCCGCACGCGCCCGAGCAGCCCGATCAGCACCGCATGGGCAATACCCTGTTGTTCAAGGCCGTGGATCGCGGCCATCCGGTGGCGTTTGTGCCGCCCAAGGGCAGCTATACCTTCACCGAGGAGCAGCTGCGCTACCGCAAGCATGCCGATGCGAAGCCGCTCTTTGGCGTGCTGGAGACAGAAAACAAGGCCGATCCGATCCTGGACAACGTGGACAACACCACCAAGGATATGGTGTTTGACGCCTATTGTCTGGATTACGGCTATTGGTGGATTGAACTGACCGGCGAAAAGGCCGATATCATCGAGGAATATGAGGACATCCGCGACGAATTGATCAAGTGCGTGTACGGCGTGTGGGATCATATCAAAAACGGCGGTGATCACGGCGCGCAGAACTTTGATCTGGAATGGGTGGGCATGCTGCCCGGTGTGCGCGAAAGCCGCCGCATGGAGGGCGAGTACATGCTCAATGAGAACGATCTGCTGGAAAACCGCGTGTTTGACGACGCGGTGGCCTATGGCGGCTGGCCGGTGGATAACCATGTGGAGCACGGCCTGCTGGACTTTGACAAGATGCCCAGCGAAATCTACGCATTCAACGGCCTGTATACCATTCCTTATCGTTCCTATGTAGCCAAGGATATGGATAACCTGTTCATCGGCGGCCGCAGCATGGGCGCAAGCAAGCTGGCCATGGCCTCCAGCCGCGTGATGGGCACCTGCGCCGTGGGCGGCCAGGCGGTGGGCACCGCCGCCGCGCTGTGCAAAAAGTACGGCTGCACGCCCCATGATGTGGAGGCGCATATGAAGGAGCTGCAGCAGCTGCTGCTCAAGGACGACTGCTACATTCCGGGCTATAAAAACGAAGATCCCGCCGATCTGGCCCGCACGGCGCAGGTATCCGCCGGCAGCGAAAAGCAGCCCGCGGCCAATGTGATTAACGGTGTGTCCCGCACGGTGGGCGAGGATGAAAACTGCTGGCAGTCCGACGGTCTGGCGGGCGATAACGGCGTGCTGTCCCTCAAATGGGATGCGCCCCATACCCTGCGCCAGGTACGCCTGACCTTCGACCCCAACCTGTGCTCCTCCATCAAGATCACCCTGTCCTCCAAGCGCATTGCCGAGCAGGTGCCCGGCGTGCCGCCCGAGCTGGTGCGCGATTACGATGTGGAGCTGCTCAAGGACGGCCAGGCGCTGGCCTCCCGCAGCGTGCGCGGCAACTATCAGCGCCTGAACGTGCTGAGCTTTGACGCCTGCGACTGCGACGAGGTGCGCCTGCATGTGCTGGCGACCAACGGCATTGCCGACGCGCGCGTATACGAGGTGCGCGCCTACGAGCAGGCGGACTGATCGTCGTTGACAGATGGCGCCCGGCATGCTATATTGGCAATAGAAAATCGCTATTGGAAGCGGGAAAGGGGAGGCACGATGGGCTGGAGGCTGATGCATGTTCGCCTGCAAAAGGGCAATGTATGCGCGTCTTCGGGAGAAGTGCGCCCTTTTTGCCCCTTCCTGCCGGTATAAACGCAGGAAATCCTGCAAAAATGCCGCTTCTCTCTTTCATTGCAGCAATACATGAAAGGGAGCTTTTTTATGCCTAAAATTCCTATGCCTGCGCAGATTCGCCGTTTGTATCTGCATACCGGGCTGAACGCCGTGCAGCTGGCTTCAGCCTCCTGGGTGGCGCTGCTGGCGGCGCGCGGCTATTCTCTGGTGGAAATCGGCCTGGCCGAGAGCGCGTTTCACTTGACGAGCCTGTTGTTTGAAATTCCCTCCGGGGTGATGTCGGATGTATTCGGCCGCAAGCGCATCCTGCTGTTGAGCCAGGCATGCAGCCTGATTTCGGCGCTGCTGATGCTGCTGAGCCGCTCGCTGCCCGAAATCATGATCGCCATGGTATTCTGCGCCCTGGGATACAATTTTGCCTCCGGCACGCGCGAAGCGTTGGCCTATGACAGCCTGGAAACGGCCGGACGCGCGGCCGAATATGATCGCTATGCGGCTGCGGATATGGGGATTTACCGCGTGGCCAATGCCTGCGCGACGCTGGGCGCGGGGCTGGCGCTGACCCTGGGCTATCGGCGCGCCTATGCTTCGGATATTCTGCTGGGGCTTCTTGCGTTTGCCGTCACGCTGCGGCTGCGCGATGCTGCGGCGCAGCAAGTGCAGCCGCCTGCTCGCCAGCGCATGGCAGCCTGCCTGCGCGAGAGCATGCGCTTTCTTAGCCAAAGCAGGCAGGCGCTGCGGCTGATCAGCATCAATGCGATTGTGGGTGTAGGGGCAACGCTGCTGCGATTCTTTCTTCAGGCTCGGCTGACGCAATATGGCATGCCAGATGCGTTGCTTGGTCCGGCGCTGTTTATCATGGGGCTGGGCGGGGCGCTGGGCGCGCGCTGCGCTGCCTGGCTGCGCGGTTGGCCTTATCGCCGCGTATGGCGGCTGACGGCGCTGATAACGCTTGTTTGTCTGCTACTGTCGCTACGCCATGCGCTGTGGCTGATGTGCCTGTGCGGCTTTACAGCGGCGGTGATGGACGATTGGCTGGAAGTGCGCACGGACGCGGCGCTTAACGCGCTGGTGCCTTCCGCTCAGCGTGCTACGCTGATGTCGGCTTCCTCCCTGTGCTTTTCGCTGGTCATGCTGATTCTATCGCCCTTGATGGGTCATGTGTTTTCGATCTTATAAAATAAAAAGCCCGTTAAGGAAATGATCTTTCCTTAACGGGCGGGTCGGAACGCATGCGAAAGCCGATGGCTGCGCGGAGCATTCCGGCCGCTTGGCGCGGGGGAGAGGGTCAAGGGATCAATCGCTTGCCGCTCTCCTTTAACCGCCTGACAGCCTGTTTCTTTCAGCTGTCAATGCTAATGTATCCCGCGCGGCGGCGTTTTATGCGCAACCGGCAATTTTTTATTTGTGGATATACAGAATGCCCAGGGTATTGTGGCCGCAGTGGCAGCTGATGGTGCCGCGCGCATCGGTGGGCAGAACCTCGGCGAAGGGCTGATACTGCAAAATTTCGTCGCGCACCATCTCCACAATGCCGTCGTCCACCGGCGTGTGGGTAATCATGATGCGGTGCGTGCGCAGGGTATCGTTGCCCTCCAGGCGCTCACGCACATAGTTGCGCAGCGCTTTTTCATACGTGCCGCGGTATTTTTTGGCCACGCCCATCTGGCCGTTGTGCACCTCGATGCAGGGCTTGATGCCCAGCATGTTGGCGCCCAGCGCCGCCACGGTGGAGCAGCGGCCGCCCTTGCGCAGATATTCCAGGTTTTCCAGCACAAAGCTGCCGTCCACCTTGGGCACGATTTCGCGCAGGCGCTGGGCAATCTGCGCCTCGTCCAGCGAGGAATCCTGCGCCAGCTCCGCGCCCTCCATCACGATCAGTCCCTGGGCGGAGCTGAGGTTGAGGGAATCTACCACCTGTACATGCTCGAAGCGGCGGGCGGCGCTGCAGGCATTCTGATAGCAGACGGACATCTTGCTGCTAAGCGTCACATGCACAAGACCGTCGCAATCCTGCAATTCGCGGGTGAAAAACTCGATGTAGTCGTTTTCACTTACGGCGGAGGTGGAGCACAGCGCGCCGCCGGCCGCCACGTGGGCGAAAATCTGCTCGGTGGTGATATCCACGCTGTCCCTGTAGGATACGCCGTCCATGATGACGTACAGCGGCACGGTGGCAATGTGAAAGCGATCCAGCAGCTCCTGCGTCAGGTCGCAGGTGCTGTCCGAGGTGATCTTGATCTTCATAAGAGAAAAATCCTTTCAAAGTACGCGGGCTTCCGCGCGTTTCAATGGCGGGCAATATGCGACGTGTATTATTATGGCGCAGGATGTTCAACTGAAGATCAACGATTGTTAATAACCACGCTTTCGCGCCTTTTGTCATCACTTTTTAAAAGGAAAGTAATGGCTTCGTGCCTTGTTTTTTCGCATGGGGCGTGGTATCCTTAAATCCAAAGGGGTGAAAACGTATGCCGTCCTGTCCGCTGAACCGCTTTTTTTCGCCTGCGCAGTGCGCGCGCTATTATGGGGTGATTTCCCGTCGATACAGCTGCCGCGCGTATGCCGCCGCGCCCGACGCGGGTGAGCTGGCGGCGCTTAATTATGCCGCCGCGCGCGTGTGCCTGCCGGGCACGCGCATCGTGCTTGCCGACTGCACGGATCAGCTGTTCTTCGGCGTGCCGCTGGTGGAGCGCATCCGCGGTGCGCGCAAGTGCGCCTATGTGATTGCACAGGATGGCATGGAAAAGCCCAAGCTCCTTGCCGGTGTTAGCGGCGAGGCCTTTGTGCTGGAGGCCGCAGCGATGGGGCTGGATACCTGCTGGGTGACGGGCACGTATCGCCGCGGTGAGGTGCCGCAGGAGATGCTAAGCGACGGCGAGCGGCTGATCGCCGTGATTGCCCTGGGGCATGCCAAGGAAACGCCGCAGCAGATTGTGCGCCATCGCAAGAGCCTGTCGCAGATCTGCCTGGACGCGCCCGATCAGTGGCCGTTGTGGGCGTATCGCGCGGCAGAGGCTGTGCGTATCGCGCCCTCGGCGGTCAACCGTCAGCCCTGGCGGCTTGCCTATGCCCAGCGCTCGCTGCGCCTGATGGGCAAAAATCCCGACAATGTGGATCTGGGCATCGCGCTGATGCATATCGAAGCGGCATCGGGCGAATATAAACGATATTGGGAGTGGGGAAGCGGCGGATGCGTCGCTCACTTGACGATCGAGGAAAAATCATGACGCTGCTGGATCAGTTGAATCAGGAAAACATCAAAAAAAACGCGCCGCTGGCCGAGCGCATGCGCGCGCGCACGCTGGATGAGTTTTATGGGCAGGAACATCTGCTGGGGCCGGGGCGGCTGCTGCGCCGCGCCGTGGAGGCGGACAGGCTGACGTCCAGCATCTTTTACGGCCCGCCTGGCTGCGGCAAAACTACGCTGGCGCATGTGATCGCCGCGCATACCAAATCCGCTTTTGCACGCATGAACGCCGTTACCTCGGGTGTGGGCGATGTGCGCGAGGTGCTGGAGCAGGCAGCCCAGCGCCGCGCCATGTATGGGCAAAGCACCTACCTTTTGCTGGATGAATGCCACCGCTGGAACAAGGCGCAGTCGGACAGCATTCTGCCTGCCATCGAGGAGGGGCTGATCCGCTTTATCGGCTCCACCACCGAAAACCCCATGATCTCCATGACGCCCGCCATCGTCAGCCGCTGCCGCGTGTTTGCCTTCCGGCCGCTGACGGATCAGAATGTGCGCGCCATCCTGCTGTCGGCCATTGCCGATCGCGAGCGCGGGCTGGGCGATATGAACGTGCATATCGACGTGGATGCGCTGTCGCACATTGTGCGCGTGGCCAATGGCGATGTGCGCTCAGCGCTCAACGCCCTGGAGCTGGCCGCGCTGACCACGCCCACCGGGCGCGACGGCATCCATATCACCCTGAGCGTGGCGGAGGAAAGCATCCAAAAGCCCGTGGTGCGCTGCGACGATACGCTGTTTTACGATATGCTGTCTGCCTTCTGCAAAAGCCTGCGCGGCTCGGACAGCGATGCGGCGCTTTTCTGGTTCAGCCGGCTGCTGTATGCCGGAGCCGATCCGCGCATGCTGGCGCGGCGCATCATTGCCCATGCCAGCGAGGATGTGGGCCTGGCCAATCCCATCGCCATGCTGCAGGCTGTGGCAGCCGGGCAGGCGCTGGAATTGATCGGCATGCCCGAGGCCAGGCTGCCCTTGTCGCAGGCCATCATCGCCATCTGCGAAAGTCCCAAGAGCAACAGTGTGGTCTGCGCCATTGACGCAGCCATGGCCGACGCCGAATCGGCGCGCGGTCAGGTGCCGCCGCCACTGCGCGATACGCATTATAAGGGCGCGGACAGGCTGGGCGCGGGCGGGGGCTATCTGTATCCCCACGACTACCCCGGCCACTGGGTTAAGCAGCAATATATGCCCGATGAAATCAAGGATCATGAATACTATCACCCTTCCGATCAGGGCCACGAGACCAAGATCCATAAGCATGAAAAATGACGCGGGGTGATACAACCATGAAAGGCATATTGATTACCAACGCATTTATGCGGCAGGGCAGCTTTGCACGTATGCGTGAGCTGTTTGAGCAGGCGGCCAACCGGGCGGGCATCAGCCTGATTCCGCGCGTGAACACGGATTTTATGCTCATGCCTCCAAGTGCCCACCTGAAGGTGGACTTTGTGCTGTTCTATGATAAGGACATTCGCCTGGCCGCGCGCCTGGAAGCGATGGGACTGCCGGTGTTCAACGGTGCAAAGGCCATCGCGCTGTGCGATGACAAGACGCTGACCTATCTGGCCTTGCAACGCGCGGGCGTGCGCCAGCCCGATACCGTGCTGTGCCCGCAAACCTTTCCGGGGCTGGGCTACGGCGATATGGATTTTTTGCAGGGCGTGGGCGCAGCGCTGAGCTGGCCCATGGTGATCAAGGAGGGCTGCGGCTCCTTTGGCGAGCAGGTCTACCTTGCGCAGGATGAGGCGCAGGCGCGCGATATCCTGCATCGCATCGGCGCAAAGCCAGCGCTCTTTCAGCGCTTTATCGCCTATAGCGCCGGGCGCGACCGGCGGCTGTTCGTGGTGGGCGATCAGGTGATCGCCGCCATCGAGCGCCGCAACGAGCATGGGGATTTCCGCGCCAATATCGAGCATGGCGGCGTGGCGAGCGCATATTTTCCCACGGCGCAGGAAAGCGTGCTGGCACTGGCCGCCTGCCGCGCCCTGGGGCTGGACTTTGGCGGGGTGGATCTGTTGGAGGCCGAGGACGGGTCTATGGTGTGCGAGGTGAACAGCAACGCGCACTTTGCGGGGCTGTTATCCGCCACGGGCGTAAACCCCGCCGACCATATCATGCAGTATATTCGGAGAACCGTATGCGAGGAATAATTTGCTACGAAAGCCATGAAATCGCCCGCAATCAGGGGTTTATCGACCTGTGGCTGCGCGAAAGCGCGCGGCGCGGCATTGCGCTTACCCTGGCACGGCTGGAGGAAACGAGCTTTGGCCTGCGTGATAACGCGCCCTATCTGCGCATCGGCGGGCAGGATGCGCACCCTGACTTTGCGGTGATGCGCATGAAGCAGCCGCTTTTATCCCGCCACCTGGAGCGGATGGGCGTGCGCGTGTTCAACAATGCCTATACCAGCGAAATCCTCAATGATAAGCGCCGCACGCACGCGCTGTTCAGCCATCTGTCGCCCATGATGGATACCGTCTATATCACCGGCGATTCGCCCTGCCCCTTTGCGTATCCCGTGGTGGTCAAGGCGGCGGGGGGCTGCGGCGGGCGGCAGGTGCGGTTGTGCAGCGATGAGGCCGCCTACCGCGCGGCGATCCGGGAGTTTTCCTTCCAGGCTGTCGCGCAGCCGCTGTGCGATACGCCGGGGCGCGATCTGCGCGTATACATGCTGGGCACCGCCTGCGTGCAGGCCATGCTGCGGCAGTCGGACAGCGCGGATTTTCGCAGCAATTTCGGGCTGCATCACTGCGCGCAGCCGGTGGAGATTCCCCCTGAGGCGCGCCGCGTGGCCTGCGCTGTGGCGGAGGAGCTGCGTTCGGCGCTGATCGGGGTGGATTTCATTTACGATCATGGCCGGCTGCTCTTCAATGAGGCCGAGGACGCGGTGGGCACGCGCATGCTGTATCAATATACCAAGCTGGATATCGTGCGCCTGTATATGGATTATATCGTTGCTCAAATGGGAGAATGAAAAACGAAAGAACGCCGCCAGATTGATCAAAAGATCAGCCTGGCGGCATTTTTGCTTTTAATGCGCCGGTTCGATGGGGATGACGCGCCCGGTCTGCGCGCCGGTTCTGTGGGAAATGGAGATGACCGTGCGGTCGGCGGACACGCGCCGGAGCGCCTGCAGCACGGTATTTTCGGTTTCCGCATCCAGGTTGGCCGTGATCTCATCCAGCAGCAGCATGCGCGGATCGGCGGCTGCGGCGCGGGCGATGGATAGCAGCTGCCATTGTCCCTGCGAAAACAGCTCGGGTGTGCAGGGGGTATCGTAGCCCTGCGGCAGGCTTTCGATGGTATCCGAAAGCCCGGCCAGCTTGGCCGCCGTGCGCACGGCCTGATCCGAAATGGCGGGATCATACAGCGTGATCTGATCGCGCACAGTGCCGGGCACCTGATGGAAGCGCTGCTCCACATAGCCCAACAGCGCGCGGCGATCCTGATCTGCGATATCCGCCGCCGGCACGCCTTCGATCAGCACGCTGCCAGACTGCGGCGCGTAAAGCCCCAGCAGCAGCTTAAACACCGTGCTTTTGCCTGCGCCTGTACGCCCGGCAAGCGTTACCTGCTCACCCGCCTGTACCTGCAGGCAGATGTTTTGCAGCACCGTGTGGTCGTCATAGCCAAAGGCGACGTTGCGCAGTTCCACCTGCGGCTGTCCAGCGGGCAGATTGGCAGGCAGAGAGACGGGCTTGCGGGGGGCAGGCTCGCTTTGCGACAGGAATTCATTGATGCGGCGTACGCCCGCGACGGCGGACTGGATGGTCTGAATTTCCATGCCCAGGCTTTCCACGGGGGTGAAAATCTGGGAGATATAGTTGATTACCGCCACCGCCGTGCCAGCCGACATGCCAAACAGCGTCAGCACCCTGGCGTTGCCGGAGGCGGATAGCAGCATGACCGCGGCCACAACCACGGCGTTTAGAATCAGAATTACCGGAGAGTAAATCGCGTCGTAAAAATTGGTCTTTTCCATGGCGCGATAGCTATCCTCAATGTAATCGTCATAGCGCTGCTCCATGTAAGCTTCCTTGCCCAGGGTGTGGATGGTGCGGATGTTATGCAGCGATTCGGGCACATGACCCGCGGCGCGGCTGACGGCGCGGCGATTGTCCAGCTGGGCTGCAAGCATGTTCTTTTGCACATGCCGCGTAAACCAGAAAAGGAATGGCAGCAACAGCACCAGAATCAGCGCAAGTCCGCGGTTTTGAAACCATACCACAGCCAGAATGCTGATGATCTTGCATGCATCGGCAAACATGCTGACGATGCCGCTGGTGAACAGGTTTTCAACGGCGTCTACATCGCCCACGAAGCGCGATACCAGCGCGCCCGGCTCAATGTGGCTCAGCGTATCAGCGCTTAGACGCACCATCTTGCCCATCAGGCGGCTGCGCAGCGCGTGGGTGATCTTTTGCCCAAACAGCGTCAGCCCGCCCTCGCGCAAGGATTCCAGCAATCCAGCCAGCGCCAGCAGCGCAAAGTACAGACCCGCCATGCCGATGGAAACGCTTTGCCCGGCCGTGAGGGAATCGATGATTTTGCCCAAAATCAGCGGCGGAAACAGCGAAAATGCAATGGCTCCGGCCACGGCGCATACAATCCCCAGCGACAGCGCCTTTTTACGCCGCACGGTTTGCCAGATAACGCTGCTAACGCGATCCTTATTTTTCATTGGAAGCGCCTCCCTCCTGCTCATGGAACAGCCGCGCGTATTCGGCGTTGCTTTGCAGCAATTGCGCATGCGTGCTCACCAGCGCCTGGCCGTGATCCACGAAAATCACCTGATCCATCTGCGGAAACAGGTACAGCCGGTGCGAGATCAGCAGCACGATGCTGTCCCTGCACAGCTCCTTCAGATGGGCGAACACCTGCGCCTCGGTCCGCTTATCCAGGGCGGAGAAGGGATCGTCCAGGATCAGCACAGGCTTTTGGTGGCACAGCGTGCGCGCCAGCGCCAAGCGCTGCGCCTGACCGCCCGATAGCCGCACGCCGCCGCTGCCCACGCGGGTTTGCAGGCCATCCTCCATGGCGGCGACCTCCTGATCCAGACATACCGCCCGCAAATAGGCGTTGGCGTCTTGATCGTCGCCCAGCAGGATATTGTTTTCGATCGAATCGTTGAACAGCTCGGGATCGTGTCCCAAATAGCCCGCCATGCCGACCAGCTCAGCGGGGCGCAGGGAAGATAGCTCGCGATCTCCGAACTTCAGGCTGCCCTGATAAGGATACTCGCACAGGAACATCCTGCCCAGCGTTGATTTGCCGCAGGCAACCGGGCCGGTGACGCCGATGATTTGGCCGGGCTGGGCGCTAAGGCTCAGATCCGCAAAGATATTGCTTCCGCCGGGATAGGCAAACCCGGCATGCGTGGCCGTAAGCGCGGCCGCGGACAGCGCAGGCACAGGCTCATCGGCTTCGGCCTGATGCATCAGAGGCTTGATGCGCCGCCAGGATACCTGTGCCTTGTGCACGGCATTGAACAGCTTGGCCGCGCTGGAAGATTTGGCTGCCAGCCGCGTAAAGCAGGCCAGGAAGGTGGTGAATACGGCGATATCCCAACTGGTCCAGCCTGTGCCGCGGATATTGCGCGCGCCGAAGAAGATGATCAGCAGCGTGCCGGCCATGGAGATGATGCGGTACAGGGGAGGCAGCACGGCGCTCCAGATATTGGCCTTGACGGCGGCGGATTCATAGCCGGACAGCTCCTTTTCATAGGCGGACTGTCGCTCATTCTCACAGCCGAACACGCGATAGGTAACGGCGTTTTCGGCGCGATCCAGCGTGGCGGCGTTCAGATGCGCCGAGGCTTCTTTAAAAGCCGCGCCCGTGCGCTGCACAACGGTCTTCATCTTTTCGGCAATCAGGAAGGAAAGCGGCGGGAAAAGCATGCTCAGCAGCGCCAGCCGCCAATCGTAGCTGAGCAGCATGACGGCGTATGCGCACAGGGCCACGCCGGTATCAAAGACCTCGGTGGTAAACTTGCGCATGCCCTCCACGCAGTCGTCCACATCTTGAATGGCTTTGGTCATCGCACTGCCTACGCCTTCGCCCTCCAGCTCGGCGCGGCTTTTGCGAATCAGGCTGCCATACAGAATGCGCTTCATGCGGCGGTTTACATCATTGGCAAAGCGGCGCACATAAAAGCGCTTAATATAACGTGCGCCCTGCACCAACGCGGTGACGGCTGCATAGCAGACGGCCAGCCTCAGCATGGAGGGAAGCGCGCCGCTGCCGCCCAGAATATCCACCAGCCGTCCGGCCATGCGGCCCTCAAACCACGGAGCAGCCAGCAGGCCGATATTATAAATCAGCCCGGATACCGTGACGGCGGCCAGTGTGACCCATTCGGCCTTGAAATAGGAAAGAACGCGCTTGGCCTGAAAGCCCTTTTTCTTATTCATGCGTTTGTTCCTCCTCGCCCGCAATCAGCGTGCGCACGGTGGGGAAGCCCGCGCGGCTTTCCTGCTTGGCGCGCAGATAAAGGGTATCCAGCGTGGCCAGGAAGGCTTCGCGCTCTTTCTCCGACAATGTGGACAGAAGCCATTCATAAAACACGGCTTCCAAGTGCGCTTTGGAATTTTTTAATCCTTCAGCCTGTTCGGTGGCGTAAAGCAGCTGGCTGCGCCCATCGTTGGGATTGGCCTGACGCACCAGATAGCCCTTGGCCTCCAGACTGGATGCGCGCCGCGCAGCTGCGCCTTTATCAATCTTGAGCCGCTTACGTACCTCGGCCTGTGTGATGCCGGGATTGTGGCGAACCAGATGGATAAAGTCGAACTCCGCTGTACCGATCCCTTCGGCTTTCATTGTTTGTACGGTGAAGGCGCTCACCTCGCGCGCAATCTTGGTGATCTTGCGTTCGCTTCTGTCCATATCGGTAACTCCTTTGGACTACCTTCAAATTAGATGCATATACATCCAACAAGATGATAGTACAACTAAATGAAAATGTCAAATGCAACGCAAAGCGAAAAATCAAAAATATTTGCATTTACCTATTGCTTTTTTTCTTCGCTTTTGCTATAATAATTAGGTACCAGCGATGTGGGGCATTAGCACAGTTGGTAGAACGAACCAACTCGAATGCATCCCCACTACTGATTTTATATCAGAAAGCAGTTAATGTCAAATCTGCACAAAATTTGGCGGGAATATTTGGGGCTATAGCACAGTTGGTAGCGCGCTACATTCGCATTGTAGAGGTCAGGGGTTCGAATCCCCTTAGCTCCACCAAATCAAAAGAAGTCGAACCAATCAAATGGTTCGGCTTTTTTCTTTGGCACGGATATTGCGCGCCCTGCTTCACTACCGGTAAATTCATAGAAGAAGCCGTAGCCGTTGTGGATGACCGACTGGCTGCGCTGCTGGAGAAAAGTTAATATCATCACCCATCCGACCTAAAGACGTTCAGCAATGAGCGTCTTTTTTTTGTTCCCATCAGGAGGTGAACGAGGTGCCCACTACCCGAAGATTCATAGCCATCCAGGCTATGATGCTTGAACCGCATGCGCGATCATACGACAGCGGAGAAGATGGTATCTTCCCCGAATGCCGTTCGTGTCGTTTTCATCGGCCTTACGCACTCCGACAGACTTGCGTGTTCAGGCTGTGCCCCTATGAATCCAAACCCATTTCAACGGTGCGTCCTGCGACACATTGGCGGCTGGCTTATGTCGCACCCGAATACAGGAGGGATCACAAGTGAACGCAAACATCATCGCCGTCGCAAATCAAAAGGGCGGCGTCGGCAAAACGACCACGACAGCCAATCTCGGCATCGGATTGGCTCAAGAAGGGAAAAAGGTGCTGCTGGTCGACTGCGATCCGCAGGCCAGCCTGACCATCAGTCTGGGTTATGCGCAGCCAGATGAACTGCCCGTGACGCTTGCTACGCTCATGGGAAAAGTCCTCATGGACAAACCGATTCTGCCAGGAGAAGGCATCCTGCATCATGCGGAGGGCGTGGATTTGCTCCCCGGCAGCATTGAAATGTCGGGCTTAGAGGTATCGCTGGTCAATGCCATGAGCCGCGAGAGCATCCTCAAACAAGTGCTGGCTCAGGCAAAAAAGCAGTACACGCATATTCTCATCGACTGCATGCCCTCGCTTGGTATGCTGACCATCAATGCGCTGGCTGCATCGGAGCGCGTGCTGATTCCCGTGCAGGCGCAGTATTTGCCCGCCAAAGGCTTGGAGCAGCTTTTGCAGACCATCGCCAAAGTACGGCGGCAGATTAACCCCAAGCTGCAAATTGACGGCATCCTGCTGACCATGGTAGATATCCGCACAACATATGCCCGTGAAATTTCTGCCCTGCTGCGCGAAACCTACGGCAGCAAAATCAAAGTGTTTGCCACGGCCATTCCTCATTCCGTCCGCGCCGCGGAAATCAGCGCGGAAGGCAAGAGCATTTTTGCTCACGATCCCAAAGGCAAGGTGGCAACGGCCTATCATGCGCTGACACAGGAGGTGATGAAAATTGAGAAGCAGCGTGAAAAACATCAAGCTGAATACAGTCGATGATCTATTCTCTACCGAAGAAAGCCGGCAGGACGCCAACCGGGAAAAGGTCATAGAAATTCCGCTTGTCGAGCTATACCCTTTCAAGCATCATCCTTTCAAAGTCGTGGACGATGAACGTATGCTTGACACCGCCGACAGCATCCGAGAGTACGGCGTACTTGTTCCTGCCATCGCCCGTCCCCGCGAGGAGGGCGGGTATGAACTTGTTGCAGGACACAGACGCAAGCGCGGATGCGAGCTGGCGGGGCTATCTACGATGCCCGTCATCGTGCGCAACCTTGACGACGATGCGGCGACAATCATCATGGTTGACAGCAACATACAGCGTGAAAGCCTGCTCCCCAGCGAGCGGGCTTTTGCTTATCGGATGAAGCTGGAAGCGATTGAACGGGTAAAAGGGCGACCGAAAAATGTGGGACAAGTCGTCCCGGATTATTTCGGCAAACGCACAACTGAGATAATTGCCGATGGAACTGGTGAAAGCTACAAACAAGTCCAGCGCTTCATCCGTCTCACAGAACTCATCCCCGAACTGCTGGACATGGTGGATAACCGAAAAATCGCCTTTAACCCAGCGGTGGAACTGTCATATCTCAAGCCCCATGAACAGACCATGCTGCTGGATGCCATGGACAGCGAACAGGCAACGCCCTCTCTTTCGCAGGCGCAGCGGCTCAAACAATTCTCACGGGATGGCAAGCTGACAGAGGAATCCATGCTGGCCATCATGTCTGAGGAAAAAAAGAGCGACTTAGATCGGGTCACGCTCAATACCACAACGCTTCGCAAGTATTTCCCCAAATCCTACACCCCGCAGAAAATGGAGCAAGTAATCCTCAAACTGCTGGAAAGCTGGAGCCGCAAACGACAACAGGAGATCGACAGATGAAGAAAACTCAATTCCATTCCAAGCGCTCCGAACAGAGCGTCGTTTTTGATTCTCCCGCTCAGTATCATGCCGTCAGTTTATCGGGTGGAAAAGATTCAACATGTATGCTGTTGATGATGATTGAAAAGCAAATGCCCATTGATGTTGTGCTTTTCGCAGATACAGGTATGGAATTTCCTGAAATGTACGGACATCTGGAGCAACTGGAAAAGCACTTGCAACGCGAGCGCGGGCTGTCCATCACCATCCTTCGCCATCCCCAAGGCTTTGAATACCTCATGTTTGAAGAACCCAAGCAAAAGGCAGCCAGTATTGCCAACCGTAAGCAAATGGGTGTACCTCTGTGCGGAAACGGTTGGCCCGGCATCCGCGTCAGATGGTGTACAGGACAACTCAAAACTCACTTGATTGCAAAAGAAGTCAATCAGCTCAAAGCAGAAAAGAACGCGCTGCACTATGTCGGCATTGCCGCCGACGAAGCCCAAAGATGCAAAGGCGATCAGTATCCTCTGGTGGAATGGGGCATCACGGAAAGTGAAGCCTTGCAGCATTGCTACGCCCGTGGGTTTCGCATCGGCAATCTGTATGAGATTTACCACCGTGCGTCCTGCTGGTGCTGTCCGTTCCAGCGAATTGGAGAATTGCGAAAGCTGCGTCGCCATCATCCCGAACTTTGGCAGCAGTTGATGGATATGGATAACCGTGCATTGGCGCAGTTCGGGCAAACACCGCTGGGAAGATTCAAGGAGAACTGGACGGTAGATCAGTTGGACAAGCGATTTGCCAAGGAGGATTTACTGTTTGGAGGCGATGAGTAATGGCTGTCTTTCGCATTGAGAAAACGAGGGATTACACCGTCATGTCGAATCATCATCTGAAAAACAAGAACCTGACGCTGAAAGCCAAAGGACTGCTGTCTGTCATGCTCTCCCTGCCCGAAACATGGGACTACACCCTCAAGGGGCTGGCCATCATCAATCGCGAGGGCGTGGACGCCATTCGTGAAGCGGTGCGGGAGCTGGAGAAGGCGGGATACATCGTCCGCACACGGGTGCGCAACGCTAAGGGGCGGCTCACCGGCACGGAGTACGTCATCTACGAGCAGCCACAGGCACCGCAGATTGACGAGTCGGAACAGCCTGTATCGGATCAGCCAACATCGGAAAAGCCTGTATTGGAAAATCCAATATTGGATAACCCTGCGTTGGAGAATCCTGCGCGGGAAAACCCTGTATTGGGAAAACCTGCGTTGGAAAATCCAACGCAATTAAATACTCATAGAGAAAACACTCATCCAGAAAAAACGTATCCATTCATTCCGAACGGAGGAAATCCGTATCCATCCAATCCTTATCCATCCATGCGCATGCTGCGTGAAGCCGTAGAGGCGCAGATCGGATACGATGCGATGTCGGAAGAATACGGCAAAGACCGTCTGGATGAAATCGTCAGCCTGATGGTGGAAATCCTCTGCACCACATCGCCCACCCTTCTCATTTCGGGCGAGGAATATCCCATCGAGCTGGTTCATGAGCGCTTCCAGCAGATCAACAGCCTGCACATCCAGTATATGTTTGAGTGCCTTCACAATAACGCATCTGCCATCCGCAACATCAAGGCATATATGCTGGCTGTGCTGTTCAACGCGCCGTCCACCCTTTCCGCTTACTACGATGCACAGGTGCGGCATGACCATGCCTGGTGAAAAAGGAGGCTCACAGCACATGAATCACGATTTTCCTTCTTCCCCTAATACTATCTGTCTTTGTGGTGGAACCGAGAAGAAAACCCTATCCGAAGTCCTTGCCGCAGCAGGAGGTGCGTTGAATGACCCATGAAGAACTGAACACCAGCCTTTATGAAAAGTGCTTTGCCGCGCAGGAACATTACAGAGAGTGGCTTCTCTCGCTGCCGCCCGAAGAAATCCTCAACCATACCTACGAATACACCATTCGGGAGGACATTCTCCTTGCTCTGGAAACCAATGATTTGAGCGATGAACAGGCGACTGCGCTGCTGTCCTCCCCTGCGCCGCTGGACGATGTGTTTCATGACTTTGAGCAGATCGAGGGCGACCACATGGATTTGATCCGCGGCTGCATCGAAACACGGGCAGACGATATTCTGAAAGATCAGCGGGAAGCAGCTTTGAAGCAGCCCGTGTACAAATTCCCTGCGTCCTATGCGAAAGAGCATGGCGAAACGGCGGAGTACCGCGAATCCTTCAAGGCCAATATCGCGTGCAAAGCCGCCATTGAGGATGCGATTGCCCGCTATTATCACGATAATCGGCTGGACGCAGCCTGCACAGAAGAAGTGGTCAGCCGCTTCGGCATGGAGCGTACAGCCTATGTAATCGCCGCCACCTTGCAGGATCGGGAATGGGACGGGCGCATTTCGCCCGAAAACAAAGCATGGGCAAAAGGTATCCGCATCCCCTCTGATCAGGACGCATGGGGCGGCAACAGAACACGCGAATATGTTGTCAGCAGACCTCATCCCGGTCTTTTGAATCTCTTTGCCACGCTGGTTCGAAAGGAACAGGCCAAGGAGCGGGATTCTCCCGAAAAGCGTCCTTCGGTTTCTGCGATGCTTCAGAAGCCCGCCAAGAAGGAAGCGCACACACCTGCGGCAAAGAAACCGCATGAACCGGAACGCTAAGCAGCGAAAGGAGCGTACATGAGTAAAAAAACGAAAAAGTCCTCAGCGTCCGTCGTATGGGCGGTCGTTTTGCTTTTCGCAGGCATTGCCGTTATCGCAGCATCCTTTGGGATGCAGGAATGGCAGATTCGGCAGGATGCCGATGAATACGAAGCCCTGATGCAATCGGTCAAAGCGCCGCCGCAATCCTCGATGGAGGAATCGTCTAAGCATCTGCCCGATGAAAATGCCGCCGATGCCGCATCCACCGACATCCCCATGCAAAGCGAAGAAAGCCCCGCGGGTATTCCCGTCAGCACGGATGTCCCGATGGCAACGGCGTCGCCCCCGCCGGAGCAGAGCGCCGCGCCCGTTTCGGATGCTGCATCACGGACTGCTGCATCGGGAGCAAGCGGCATCGACCTTGCCGCCTGCAAAGCGCAAAACAGCGATTTCATCGCATGGCTGCAAATTCCCGGTACAAAGATCAGCTACCCCGTGGTGCAAACTGATAACGCGACCTATTACCTGACCCATACCTTTTCACGCAAGGAGGGCGTTTCAGGCTGCCTGTTTTCGCTGGGCAAGAGCGACTACCGACTGCCGGGAAGGAACATCGCCATTTACGGACATCACATGCGCCGAAGCCGCAGTCAAACGATGTTTCAGCCTTTGCATGGCTATAAGGACGCGGACTATCTCGCCAAGCATCCCGTCATTCAGCTCGATTCGCTGTACCATTCCGACACCTACGCGGTGTTCGCCGCGCTGAATATGCGCGAAAGCGATTGGGATGCCGCCAAGGCTGATTTTTCATCGGACGCCGACTTTCTTTCCTTCGTGTACCGCGCCCAAGCCCTTTCGTTTTACGACACAGGCATTGAAGTGGGCGCAGACGATCAAATTCTCACCCTCATCACCTGCGACCGTGATTACCATTCCGAAAACGGACGGCTTATCGTCATGGCCGTCAGACAATAGGAGGAATCTATGAAACACATCAAAACCAAAATCATGAAAGCGCTGGCTCTTGTGCTTTCCATGACATTCCTGCTTGCTTTCCCACCCGTGTCCATGTATGCCGAGCCGCTGCCCGCAACGCCTACGGATGCGGAGTATCCGCCCAAAACCATCATCGAACAAGCACCGCCTTCACTGGATGAAGAAGCGACAGACGATACGACAGATATTCCCGATGCGTTTCCCGTGGAGGAGCCTCCTGTATTAGAGAAACTGTCCGCCGAAAATGCGGACGCTGCCGAAACGGACGATGTACTGGACGAGCCGCCCGCCGTGGAGGACGATTTGCAGGAGCCCGCAGCGAATGAACCGCAGGAGGAACCGATTCCGTACCCCATTCGCCACGAGATTGCTGCCCATGCATATGCCTACCTTCTGCTGGATGAGGCACTGCAGCTCTATGGTTCGCCTGAACTGACGGAGCCTATCTTCACCGCCGCTTCCGGCAGCGTAATGCTGGCAACGGCCTTTTTTGAACAGGCGGATGACGCGATCCTGACCGTTCACTTTCTGGCAGACAGCGGCGAGGTTGTCACAGCCTATGCTGCCGAAAGCAGCGTGTCGGCGGCAATTGTGACTGACAGCGAGCTTTTCGCTCTTACGGATGGGCTGGACTACATGCCGATTCTTGTGAACGATAGGCAGCTCAATGTGTTCTTGGCGGGCGGTGAATGTCCTGTGTCAGAGCCGCCTGCGGAGATTCCCGACACCGCGCCCGATGCGGAGATTCCCGAAAAAGAACCTGATTCACTGGACGAACTGCCTGCAACCGACGCTCCTGAACAGGAACCGTCCGATGCGGTGACGGATGACGCTTTCCCGGATGAGCAGCCCGATGTGCAGCTTGGCGACTTCGCCATCGTCACATCGGACACCCGCGTGTTCTCCGCTGTGGATGAAACAGAGGAAGATGCGTATCTGGGCGTGTTCGTCTGCGACGCCATCGTACAGGTGGACGCCATCGAGCAGGACAGCCAAGGCCGCAGTTGGTATGAGGTCTGCTACATCTATGGCGATGATTACGCGGACGGTACGATGAAATGGACGGAGTACGGCACAGCCTATGTGCTTGCCGATGAAACTGCGCCCACGGATGCACAGGAATGTACGGTCACGGACTTTGCCCTGCCCGGCACCCGCCCTTTTAGCCTGCGTTCCGCCACCGCCATGAGTGGATTCAGCCTGCGAACGCTCAACGCCTATACCGGCAGCTTTTGGGCGGGGCAATCCGGTCTGTACGGCGATTCCGGCAGAGACAGCGAGTATTTGCAGATTGCCTCCCTTCCCGGTCACGGCAAAATCTACGCCACCCCGCACTATCTGGACGGCATCACGGTGTACTGCATCGAGCATAACCTCCCCGGTCCCGGCGAACGCATTTCGGGCGGCGGGCATCAGCCCAAAGGACCGTATTGGCTGGTGGATATCAACACCTACCTGAATACGCCCGGTTATTCCGGCGTTGTGTACAGCGCGGAAACCATGCACGCCATTGCCTGGGTGCTGCGCCACACCTATCCCTTCATGGTGCTGGACCGCAGCGACGCGGACAACAATACATGGAGCCGCGTGGCAGGGCAGTTTGCCATCCGCGAGGTCATCAAGCAGCTTGAAGGCTCCGAGCATGTGCGCGATTACTGGCAGATGGACGAGTTTTACGCCGGCAGCGGGCATGCCCCCGGCGTGTATCTGGAGTATGCCAGATGGCTTGCGGAGAACAGCATTGCCCGCACACGAATGACCGGCGACATCAATGTATCGGGGAAAAGCACCGCATTGTCCGGCGGCATGACCGTCGGCACGGTCACGCTGACCACCGACGCCGACCTCATCCGCATCAGCCGTTCCTACGGTACGCTGATGGGCAATACCGCAGGGCAGGACGGTTCGTACTATTATCTCAACAGCGGCGACACCATCAGCGTATCTTCCGCCGCCAATCCGCTGACCATCGTAGCGGAGTCCATGTCTTCCGAGGATGAAGAGGCCTCTTTCCTCGTAGGCGTGACGGACGAAGCCATTCAGAAGGTGCTTGTGCCGCAGACAGGTCTGCCGTATCCGCTCAAATCGGCGTCCATTACCTTTGATATTCCGCTTGGCGCTGTATCGGTTCTCAAAAAGGATGCGGACAGCGGCGCGGTGCTGGCAGGAGCAGCCTTTGACCTGATCAGCGGCAGCACGGTCCTGCAGACGGTGACAACCGGCGCAGACGGCAAAGCCACATTCACCAATGTGCAGCCGGGAACCTATGCCATTCGGGAACGGTCTGCGCCGGAGGGCTTTCTGCTTCCTTCCGTCAATGTACAGGAGGTGAACGTCGCCAGCGGGCAGACCGTCAGCATCTCCTTTACTGATCAGCAAGTGGAGGGCAAAATCAAGATCATCAAAACGGATGAGCTGACCGGTGCGCCCTTGGCGGGGGCTACGTTCACCATGACCCGCCTGAGCTGCGCGCCCGCGCTGAACGGAGCAGGCGTGGGCGAACAAATCACCATCACCACGGATGCAGACGGCGTGGCGGAAACAGGCTGGCTGCCATACGGCCGCTATCGCGTGGAAGAAACAGGCGTTCCTGCGGATTATGTGGACAAGCAGTTCAGCATGGAGATCAACGCCTGCGAAAACGGAAAGACCTATACCGTCAGCGTTGCCAACGAGCCTATGACCGGCTATCTTCAGCTTGTAAAAACGGATGCACTGGATCAGCACACTATCGCCGGCGTTCAGTTCGATATTTATCACAACGATCAGCTTGGGAACGGTCTTGCGGGTACGATGACGACCGATGAAAACGGCGTGGCCATCTCGCCGCCGCTGAGAAAGGGTCAGTATATCGTGCGGGAGCATGAAAACCCCACCGGCTATGTGTCGGAGCTTACGGAGCAGGGCGCTGTGGTGGTATCCAATAAGACCACCAACCTGAGCGCAGTCAACCGGCCTGTTCAGGGAAAAATCCGCATCACCAAAACCGATCAGTTGACGAAGGAAGCGCTGGCAGGCGCGGAGTTCACCATGACCCGTCTATCCGGCCTGCCTTCTCACAACGGTTTGGGGGACGGCGAAGTGGTGGCGGTGATCACCACGGATGTAAACGGCGTGGCGGTGTCTCCGCTGCTGACATGGGGTACTTACCGTGTGACGGAAACCAAAGTCCCGCCGCATTTTGTGGACAGCGGTTTCTCTGCGGATGTTGTCATTGCGGAAGAAGGGCAGACCGTAGAGGTTGCTGCGGAGAACGAACCGACCAAGGGCCATTTGAAGCTCATCAAGACGGATCGTCTGAACGGCAATCCCATCGAGGGCGTGATCTTCGACATCTACCACCATGACGCTTACGGCGAAGGGCTTGCAGGCAGCATGGTGACGGACAAGAACGGAATCGCCGTTTCATCGCCGCTGCAAAAGGGTCAGTACATCGTGAAGGAGCGCGGTACGACAGCGGGCTACGTTTTTGAGGAAGTCACCTTGCAGGCTACGGTCAAATCGGATGAAACGACCGAACTGATCGCAACCAACCAGCCTGTACAGGTACGGCTGACGCTCTACAAGCGGGATGCAGACGAATACGCGGGAAACCCGCATGCTGTGCCCACTGTACGCGGAGACGGCGAACTGGCAGGCGCAGAGTTTCAGGTGCTTGCCGCAGAGGACATTCTGGATCGTCAGGGCAATGTGATTCACGAGAAGGGCGCGGTTGTCGTTGCGTCCATCAAGACGGTTGGTGAAGACGGCAGCGCAACAACCGAGCCGCTTTGGCCCGGTTTGTACAAAATCGTCGAAGTAACGCCGCCCACGGGCTATCTGCCCGGCACGGGTTCGATCACGATGGATGCCCGCGGCGCGACGGAGCAATCTGCCGAAGCCATCATCACCTATGAGAGCGTTATCACCAACAGCATCAAGCTGGGCGCGCAGGCCATCGTCAAAATTCTGGGCGACAACAGCCATGACCCCGATCCTTCGCGGGTGGAAACGCCCGAATCGGGCGCAGAGTTTGCAGTCTACCTCCGAAAATCCGGGTCTTATGAAGCTGCCCGCGAATTTGAGCGCGATTATCTCACGACTGACGAAAACGGCTACGCCATGACCAAGCCGCTGCCTTATGGCATTTATATGCTGGAGCAAGTGTCAGGCAAGGCGGGCTATGAAATCAAAGGCCCGATTGCCTTTGAAATCGACGGCACGGAGAGCCTCGTCAACCCGCCGCCCCTCACACTCAATGACAGGCCGATCCTCTATCGCCTGAGGCTGGTCAAAACGGATGCTGAAACCGGTCTGCCCATCGCGCTGGCCCGTACTTCCTTCAAGCTGAAGGATGCAGAGGGCAAGTATGTGCGGCAGACCATTCATTACCCCAAGGAACAGACCATCGACACCTTTACCACAGACGATACGGGCGGCGTAACGCTGCCTGAAACGCTGACATGGGGGCTGTATTTTGTAGAGGAAGTCAAAGCGCCTGACGGATATTTGCTCCGAACGGAAGATTTCGCTGTGATGATCGGCCATGAGGGCGATACGCCGGGGAACACCTATGAGCTGACCGTGGAGATTCCCAATGAACCCATCAAGGGCTGCATTGTGCTGGAAAAGCGCGGCTTGCAGCTTAAGGGCTTTGGGGTGCGTGAAGATGCCTACGGCAACGCGGTGCATCACCCCGTGTATGAGGACGGGTACCTGGCGGACGTGACCTTTGAAATTCGCGCCGAGGAAACCATCACCGGCAAGGACGGAACGGTATGGTATCAGGCGGGTGAAACCGTCGATACGCTCGTCACCACGGCGGACGGCCCCGTTTCCTCCAAGGCACTTCCTTTGGGGCTGTACCAGCTCGTCGAAGTGTCCGCGCCGTCCGGGTATATCCTTCAGAGCCAGCCTGTTTCCGTGCGGCTCTCTGTGGGCGACGGGCAAAAGGCACTGGTAAGCGAAACCGTCCCTCTGAACAACACCTATCTGCCTGCGGAAATCACCATCTGGAAAGAGAAAGAAGCGCTGCACACCGTCAGCGGTCAGAAAGACACGGTTCAGCAGGTACTGGTCAACGAACCGGGCGAAGGCTTTGTTTTTGGCCTATTTACCGCGCAGGACATCCCGTACAGCAATGGCGTTTTGATGAGCGACACGCTGATTGCAACAGGCGCAACGGATGAAAACGGTCAGTTGACCTTTGCCGGAACCTATCCGCATGGCGAATATGTCATCCGTGAACTCAAAGCCCCGGAAGGCTGGGAAATCACGCCCGAAGCAATCCCTGTTTCCTTGCAGCCCTCACAAATGACGGAGGATGAAACCATGCTTCGCGTCCTGCTGGTCGAACCTGTCCACAACAAGCTGATTCACCAAAAGGTGACGCTCACCAAACTGGACATCACAGGCGCAGTCCCTCTGCCGGGTGCGCTGATTGAGGTGAAGGACGAACGCGGAACCGTGATTTATCGGGAGTATACTGACGAAAACGGCAAAACGGACAGTATTCCTGTTACGCCGGGACGCTATACCTTCCGCGAAGTGTACGCGCCGGAGGGCTTTGCGCTCAACGAAGCAGTCATGACCTTTACCGTGGAGCAGGACGGCACCGTCATCGGGGATACGGCCATCCGTGACGACTATTCCCGATTTGCCATTGAAAAGCATGACGAAGCCAGCCATCCGCTGGCGGGCGTGACCTTCTCACTGGTCAACGAAAGCGGGAATACCGTGATGACCGCCGTAACCGATGCAAATGGACTGGCTGTTTTTGAAAAAGTCCCCTTCGGAACGTACCGCGTTGTGGAAACCGCGCCGCTGTCCGGATATACGGCATCGGCCATGGATGTTTCCATCACCGTTGACGGCACGTTTGTGAGTCCCAAGCAGCCCATCGCCACAGTGGTCAACCATCCCAATGAAGTCTATCTCAAAAAGGTCGATCAGGACGGCAAACCACTGGCCGGGGCAGTCTTTGGTCTGTACAGCGCGTTTGACGGCTGTATTCAGCAAGCCACATCCGACGAGGACGGCATCGTGAAATTCACCCGCATCCCGTATGGCGAATACGTCATCAAGGAACTGAAAGCCCCGAGCGGCTATCTGCCCAGCCAAACGGAACTCCCGCTGGTGATCGGCGCTGACTTTAAACCTGACAATCAGCCGATTGCAACCGTGGTCAATCACCGAAAGGACATTCCCTGTATCAAGGTGGATACCACAGGCAAGCCGCTGGCAGGCGTGACGTTCAGCCTCATTCATGCGGTCACGCATGAGGTTGCGGAAACCGTTGTCAGCGACGCTCAGGGAAAATTCCATTTCACGCAGTTTGACTACGGCAAATGGCTGATCCGCGAGGTGGAAGCGCCCGAAGGGTACAACAAAATGGCAGATATTGAACTGACCGTGGACGAAAACTGGACAGCACCGGAAATCATCCGCTGCGTCAACATTCCCAACAAGTTCTGGTTCTTCAAGTCTGACAACCACAAAAATGCCCTTCCCGGCGTGACCTTCGCATTGGAAGACGACCGGAGCAATTTCCTGCGTGAGCTGGTTTCAGGCGAAGATGGCGTGGTGCATGTGGAAGATCTTGCGCCCGGTTCCTATGTCATCCGTGAACTGGAGCCGCCGGATGGTTACGCACGAACGGACGAAACCATTGAGTTTACCATCGACGAAACCTATCAGGTACCTGCAAAGCTCAAACGGCTGGTCAACTATCCCAGCATTTCAACCGGCGTAGACTTCACAGCCACGCCCCTGACATGGGCAGGCATTGCGCTGGTTGGGATTGCAGGGCTTGTGATTGTGCTTGGAAAGCTGAGAAAAAGCGGCAGGCGCTTTCGACGATAACATGCAAAAGCGCCGTGGAGGCATCATCGCATCCACGGCGCAATCCATTGCTTAGTTCATTTGGCAGAGTGCATACAGCTTTCGCACAGAATCCATGACGGTATGCCACGAGAGTTCCGCTGCATAAGAGAATTTCTTTCGATAAGCTGTCCAGAGCTTGTCCATCACAACGCTGTTCTCCACCTCGTCAAAAACGGCAGGCGCATCAGCCAGATACTTTTCCGTGCCACGCTTGCGTGCTGTTGCCAGCAGCGCATTGTGAAAATCCGTGGGGACAATGCTGCTTCCGTGAAGCTCCTGCAAAATGTGCATATCGTAGAAATCACGCATGCGCGTGTTCGTCGTTGCTCTGGCAATGACGGTTTCCAGCTTCTCAGCCAATACGGTTTCAAGGTTATACGCCCACACATCGATCGCACGATCTTCCAGCATCAGCTTAAAGCTGTACCGTACCTCATGGGGCGTAATGGCGTCGCCCGTGGAAATATCAATCTTCAGGGGCGTAATCACCCGGTCAAACTCCGTTTCCATGCTGACGCGGATGCCCGGATACTCTGCCTCATCCATAATCTCAGAAATGCGTTTCACTCGGAAAACAACACCATCCTCAATCGGCGTAGAAACGATGTCGGCCATGATGTTTTCGACTTCTTCCACACCGACCGTCGCGCCCTTGATGGTCGCGTCCAAGTCCATAGTAGAGCGTGCATCCAGCCCCACCATAGCGGCAACCAGCATACCGCCCTTGAGAATGAACTTGTCACGGTATTCCGAAAGCGAAATGCGCTCCAAGAAACGCTCCATCATGTAGTTGCGCATGAGAAGCTGTGCATCTGCCGCTTTGGCCTTGGAGAGATTGCGAATTAGGTCTTTCAACTGTTTGGCGGTCTTAATCATCACAGAAGTACCTCCATGTACTGTCTCAAAGTTTTCTCTACTCGCAGCAGCTCTGCATAGTGCATCAACCGCCGTAAATCCTTGTCTTTTCGATGAGCGTATTGTTTGAGTGCGTTCTGGAAAGTCTGCATCTCCACATTGCTGCGGCTGCGAACGATGTCGCAAATGGTGCGCTCCATATCATAGACGGGGACATCATGGCCGAAGGGCGTTTTCATCATCGTCACACCGACTTCATGCAGGTCCTTCTTAATCGTATAAACCTGTACACCGTCCGATTTCAATGCGGAAGGGTTGTATCCGGTTCTGACGGTGATGGCATACTGCGCAGGTTCTCTGTCTGTCAGGTCGTGAAAAAACAATGCGGTTTCATGGGAAAAGACAGCCTGAGAACAGCGAAGATGGAGCAAGTACATGGCGTCCGTCCATGCTTCGGCGGAAATATAAACGCCATGAGCCGCCTGCTCTACGCCGCGCTCCTTTACATAATCGTATAGGATCGGCTTTGGAATCTTTGCCGACACGACATGCGCTGTTTTTAGGATACCGCCGTTGGCTGCAAACAGATGGTCAAGCTGTTCAAACTGCGTCACACCATCACTTCCTTTCTTGCTAATATCATACGTCACATTAGCAGGAAAGTAAACAAGAAATTTTCGACACAAGAGGTGAATCCTATGAATTACTTGCTTCACCGCCTTTTTGTTCCACCCTGATACACCACATTCCATTCCTGCGCCATCTGAAAGGAGGGAGTGAACTTACAGGAAGATGTTGAAATGAAAACGGTCATGCTGGTTATCAACGGCAGCAAGCTGACCGGCCGCACGCTCAAAAGTGCGATTCAAAAGCTGCTGGCGCACATGCGGGACCACTCGCGGCGGGATGTAACGCCTCATGGCAAGCAAACCGTCAAGCAGCTTTTGCAAAAGGATCAGGGAGCCAGCACCATTGAGATTAATGACCCGTCCATCAAGGACTTTGAGCGCATTGCCCGCAAGTACGGCGTTGATTACGCCATCAAAAAGTGCAAGGGCGATAAGCCCAAGTACATGGTGTTTTTCAAGGGGCGTGACGCAGACGCGCTGACCGCTGCCTTTTCAGAGTATACGGATAAGCGCGTCAAGCGGCAGGAGCGTCCTTCCGTTCTCAAGGTGCTGCACAAGTTCATGGCCGCCACGCGCAGGCAGAGCCAGCCTATGAAGGATAAGGAGCTGAGCAGATGAATCTGAAAAAACTGCTGATTCCAAATCTTCCATACGCGGTCATAGGATTGTATGCCACCAAGCTGAGTGAAGCATGGCGGCTGACTCCGGGCGTGGATTTTTCCGAAAAGCTGCTGAATATCGGAAACGGCTTTGCGCAGGCGTTCGCTGTGCCGCTGCCCAGCTTTCACCCAACGGATTTGTGCATCGGCCTGATGCTGGGAGCGGTGCTGCGGCTGGCGGTGCATCTGAAAGGCAAAAATGCAAAGAAGTACCGCAAGAACACCGAGTACGGCTCCGCCCGCTGGAGTGCATAATTTTAAGTGTAAATGACACATACATGGACGCACAGGA
>ERZ827150.776-NODE-776-length-44578-cov-6.240033_pt1 | contig 44578 bp, 35 predicted proteins | sample MGYA00519779_ERZ827150 | MGnify/ENA primary metagenome ERZ827150 (study PRJEB31778, sample SAMEA3449267) | human gut metagenome | biome: human gut; feature: human-associated habitat; material: faeces | place: United Kingdom | collected 2010/2012 ...
AGAGCGCATGATTCATAATCATGAGGTCCCCGGTTCAATCCCGGGTCCCGCTACTGTAAGGCATTTAAGAATATAATTTCTTAGATGTCTTTTTTGTTTTTATACACCATCCTGTATATTGAAATTCGGTAGAATGTTTTGTATTTCAAAAAATAATATATATATATATTTACAAACTCAATCAGTTATGAGAATCATAGCAAGAAGCAAGGTTGTTGAAAACTATACAGAACACCCAGGCGAAACTTTCAGAACTTCTTGGGTTAGCCCATCACGTGTCAGCGATTATTTGACAGGTCGTTGCGAACAGCCTTGATTTTCAACAGGCTGCATCGTGCGTTCGTTGAGCCCGAATCGTGCGGTCGTTGAAGCCTGATCGAGCGGTCGATTGAGCCGGATCGTGCGGTCGTTTCCGGCCCGTTGAACGGACATTGTGAAAACGCTCTCCAAAGACTCCCGGATTCCTTTGCGGAAGTTGTGAGGGCGGTGTGCCTGCCTGTTTGCGAAGAAGGCTGCTTCCACCTGAGCGGAAACAGCCTTGTTGAAACAACGGAGTTTACTTCCCGGACAAATCCGGAAAATCTCTTGAATTTATTTTAAGGGAATACTGCTTCTTACTGCTGCAGCAGAACTGGAAGAAGCCGATACCGACTTGCGTGTGCAATAATCAAATTCTGCTGATTTTTCCCCGCTGAAAGAGTTCCATTTTAATGTCAGTTTCACGGTCTTTCCTTCGGTGTCCGGCAGGCGGTCCAGGCTGAAGGCTACCAAAGCATCTGCTTCTCTGCCGTATACATCGCCATAGGCGTTATGACGGAATTCTACGACATACGGGTTGTCAGCTTCCGGAACGTGGAGCAGATTGACAAAGTGTGCCTTTCCCATGTCGCTTCTCAGAGTGCGGAAACGGAGGGTTAAATAGCCGTCTTCTGCCAAAGTAACCCAGTCGTTGACTATTTCTACCGGGTCGGTTCCATATACGGCATCGTTGTCTGAACCCAGCAGGGGAGCGATCGGTTTGGTCAGGATACTGTCTATCCAGTTGATGTGTACAGCCTTGCTGTAATTGCCGTGTGCCTCGTCGGTCTCAACATAGTTGACCAGTGCCCGCACTTCCTTTTCTCCGAATGGGGAAGTGGCCAGATTGGTAGGAAGCAACGTGGTGCTGTCATCCAGTTGCAGGTAGAAGGAATTGTCTTGCTGAGGCTTGACCGTTACCAGTGCATTGGGATATGGTAATACATAATACGAGTAATTGTCTTCTTTGCATGACTGAAAGCCGAAAGCACAGCAGCATGCGGTTAGCCCGACGATCCATTGAGTTAGTTTAGAACAGGTTTTCATACGTCACGTTATTTATCATTAAACTTCATTCTTTGTCTAGTAAATGGAATTTGGATGAAATACTGCGTAATAAATTGTTAAATTCAACCTGTTGCAATGCATTTATTCCTCAGATATTCCCAGAAAACGGAGAATGTCACAGGCTTCGTCAGCGATGAAGTCGGGGTTGTATGCTTCCAGTTCGGTACGCGGACGGAATCCCCAACTTGCTCCAATGGTTGTTACTCCGGCATTCTTTCCGGTTTCCATGTCCACGCAGGAATCACCGATGTAGGCTACGTCTTCTCGGGACACATCGGCTTTTTCCATAATTTCCAGTACGGCCTGCGGATCCGGTTTGGCTGGAACTCCTTCCCGCTGGCCCAGCACTTCAACGAACTGGATGTCCGGGAAATATTGTGCAATCAGTTTGCTGGTAGCTGCCTGGTATTTGTTGGAAGCCACTCCGATCAGAATCTGGTTTGCCTGTAAGGTGTGCAGCACCTGCTCAATTCCCGGATAAGGCCGGCTGAGATCTGCATTGTGTATATTATAATAAGGTATAAACTGCGAACGGATCTTCAAGACATTGGCTTCTGTCCGTTCAGTTTCGGGCAGGGCGCGTTCGAACAGTTTGTTGATACCGTTGCCTACGAAATAGCGGTAAGCATCGGTGTCATGGGTAGGATAGCCGTAATGTTGCAGGGCGTGGTTGGTGGCGGCAGCCAGGTCGGCGATGGTATTCAGCAGCGTACCATCCAGATCGAATATCACAAGCTTCTTCATAAAATTCTGTTTTTGTGACCGCAAAGGTATAACAAACTTTGTTACTTTTGCAGGCGAATCTAAAACTTTTACGTATGAATTTCCTTGAATTAACCCGCGCACGTTATTCCGTACGCAATTACACAGACCGGTTGGTTGAACCGGAAAAGTTGGATTATATATTTGAATGTGTCCGTATGGCTCCTTCTGCCGTCAATTATCAACCCTGGCGATTTGCCGTTGTTACCGATCCGGAACGTCTGGCAGCTTTGAAAACAGCCTATCCCCGCGAATGGATACAGACAGTTCCGTGTATCATTGTGGCTTGTGCCAACCATGAGGAATCATGGCACCGGAAATCGGATGGAAAAGATCATGCTGACATCGATCTGGGCATAGCCGTCGAACATCTTTGCCTGGCAGCAGCGGAACAGGGACTCGGCACCTGCTGGGTTTGTAACTTTGATGTTCCCCGTTGTCGGGAAGTGATGCAGTTGCCTGAAAACCTTGAACCTGTAGCTTTGATTCCTCTGGGCTATCCGGCCGACCCGTCTGTGGCAGAGAAGAAACGGAAAGTTCCGGCAGAACTCTTTCTGTGATGAAATATTTCTTTTTTAACGCGAATTATAACAAAATATAGTTCGAATTCTTTAATTTTAGGTGATTTTTTAGTTTTGAACTGAATTATAGCATATAATAACATGGAAAACATTGGAACAGGATTGATGCTGATGGTGGTCGGTATGGCTACTGTCTTTGTGATTCTCCTTATTGTAATCTGGTTGAGTCAGTTTCTGATTAAGGTGGTCAATAAGATTGCCCCTGAAGAAGAAGTGAAAAAGAAACCTGCTGCCAGCGGTCCTTCTACGGATGCCGGAGCAATGGATGCCATCAAGTCGGCTGTGAATATTCTTACGGCAGGCAAGGGCCAGGTTATCAAGATCGAGAAATTATAACAATTCTGAAAATTAGAAAAACACATTACTTACTACAATGGAAAAAGAAGTAAAGTTTAGCTTGGTCTTTCGTGACATGTGGCAGAGTGCCGGAAAGTATGTTCCTCGTGTAGACCAGCTGGTAAAAGTGGCTCCGGCCATTATTGAAATGGGCTGTTTTGCCCGTGTAGAAACAAACGGGGGTGGTTTTGAACAAGTTAATCTTTTATTCGGGGAAAATCCGAACCGTGCGGTGCGTGAGTGGACCAAACCTTTTCACGAAGCAGGAATTCAGACGCACATGCTTGACCGTGCACTGAACGGTCTGCGTATGAGCCCGGTTCCGGCCGACGTCCGTAAACTGTTCTATAAAGTCAAGAAAGCTCAGGGTACAGACATTACCCGTACATTCTGCGGACTGAACGATGTCCGTAACATTATTCCTTCTATCGGTTATGCGCATGATGCCGGAATGATTTCCCAGTGCTGTCTTTGCATCACTTATTCACCGATCCATACTGTTGAATATTATCTGAATATGGCCAAGCAGCTGATTGAAGCCGGCTGTGATGAAATCTGTATCAAGGATATGGCAGGAATCGGACGTCCGGTGTTCCTGGGCAAGATTGTAGCTGGCATCAAACAACTGAAAAAGGACATTGTCATCCAGTATCACTCTCACGCCGGTCCCGGTTTCAATATGGCTTCCATTCTGGAAGTATGCAAGGCAGGTTGCGACTACGTGGATGTAGGTATGGAACCGCTGTCATGGGGAACCGGACATGCAGACGTAATCAGCGTGCAGGCCATGCTGAAGGATGCAGGCTTCAAAGTGCCTGAAATCAATATGCAGGCTTACATGAAGGTACGCTCCATGATTCAGGAATTTATGGACGACTTCCTGGGATTGTATATCAGTCCGAAAAACCGTCTGATGAACTCTCTGCTGATCGGACCGGGACTTCCGGGCGGTATGATGGGTAGTCTGATGGCCGATCTGGAAACGAATCTGGAATCTATCAATAAATACAAGGCTAAACGTAACCTGCCGTTCATGACACAGGATGAACTGCTGATCAAGCTGTTCGATGAGGTAGCTTACGTATGGCCGCGGGTTGGTTATCCCTGTCTGGTTACTCCGTTCAGCCAGTATGTGAAGAACCTGGCCATGATGAATGTCATCCAGATGGAAAAGGGTAAGGAACGCTGGGGAATGATCGCCGATGATATCTGGGATATGATTCTGGGTAAGGCCGGTCAGCTGCCGGGCAAACTGGCTCCGGAAATCGTGGAAAAGGCAGAACGAGAAGGCCGCAAGTTCTTTACCGGCAATCCTCAGGACAACTATCCTGATCAGTTGGAAAAGTACCGTCAGATGATGTGGGAGAAGAAATGGGAAACCGGACAGGACGACGAAGAACTCTTCGAATATGCCATGCATCCGGCACAGTATGAGGCTTACAAGAGTGGAAAGGCGAAGGCTGACTTCCTGGAAGATGTACAGAAGCGCCGTGCTGCCAAGGAAGAAGTCCATATGGCTAACGATACGACTAAGGTGCTTACGGTTGACGTGAACGGTCAGGCATACCGCGTGACGGTTGCATTCGGCGATGTCAATCCGGCTACCCTGGCAACAGCTCAGGGAGCAGCTCCGGCCCAGTCGGCTGCACCGGTAGCTTCGGGCGAAGGAAAAGAAGTGCTTTCTCCGCTGGAAGGCAAGTTCTTCCTGACCAAGGGAGCTCAGGAAACTCCGCTGAAGGTCGGCGACAAAGTCAATCAGGGCGATGTGCTCTGCTATGTGGAAGCCATGAAGACCTACAATGCCGTTCGGGCTGAGTTTAGCGGAACAGTGACCGCCATTTGTGTGAATTCCGGCGATGCCGTATCAGAAGATGACGTTTTAATGAAAATATTATAATGGAAGATATATTTGCAAGATTATATGATATGACTGCGTTCAGCAACATTGTTGCCGATCCGCGGTTCCTCATCATGTATGCCATTGCGTTTATTTTGCTGTATCTGGGAATCAAGAAGCAATACGAGCCTCTGTTGCTTGTACCGATTGCTTTCGGCGTGTTGCTGGCCAACTTCCCCGGCGGTGACATGGGCGTGATACAGGCTGACGAGAACGGCATGGTGATGGTTAACGGTGTGATGAAGAACATCTGGGAAATGCCGTTGCATGAAATTGCCCACGAACTGGGACTGATGAACTTCATTTATTACATGCTGATCAAGACGGGATTCCTTCCGCCTATTATCTTTATGGGAGTCGGTGCACTGACAGATTTCGGTCCGATGCTCCGCAATCTCCGCCTTTCTATTTTCGGTGCGGCAGCCCAGCTGGGTATTTTCGCCGTATTGCTCGTGGCCATTCTGATGGGATTCACTCCCAAGGAAGCAGCTTCACTGGGTATTATCGGTGGTGCCGACGGCCCGACTGCAATCTTTACTACCATCAAGCTGGCTCCTCATCTGCTGGGCCCGATCGCCATTGCAGCTTATTCGTACATGGCTCTGGTGCCGGTTATCATTCCGCTGGTTGTCCGTCTCTGGTGTACCAAGAAGGAACTTTCCATCAATATGAAGGAGCAGGAAAAGAAATATCCTTCAACAACTGAGATCAAGAATCTGCGGGTGCTGAAGATTCTGTTCCCGATTGTCGTGACTACCATTGTCGCTCTGTTCGTACCGAGTGCCGTGCCTTTGATCGGTATGCTGATGTTCGGTAATCTGGTGAAAGAAATCGGATCCAATACTTCCCGCCTGTTTGATGCGGCTTCCAACAGCATTATGAATGCAGCAACGATCTTCCTGGGCATCTCTGTCGGTGCAACCATGACGACTGATGCTTTCCTGAACTGGACGACCATCGGTATCGTGATCGGCGGTTTCCTGGCATTTGCACTGTCTATTTCCGGCGGTATCCTGTTTGTCAAGATATTCAATCTCTTTACAAAGAAGAAGATCAATCCGCTGATCGGTGCAACAGGCCTGAGCGCTGTGCCGATGGCCAGCCGCGTGGCTAATGAGATTGCCTTGAAATACGACCCGAAGAACCATGTGCTCCAGTATTGTATGGCAAGCAACATTTCGGGTGTCATCGGATCAGCCGTGGCTGCCGGTGTGCTGATCTCATTCCTGGGATAAAAAGGCCTCGGGCTTTTTAAAAAAGAATTCGGCGTTTGCATGAAAAGACTTCGACGTTTTCATGTAAACGCCGAAGTCTTTTTTTACTCTCTCATTTTGATGGAGTTCAAAATATTTCATGGAAGAAAAAGCCTGTGTTTAAGGATTTGTTTGTATCTTTGTGGCGAATATATAATTAAAATAAGTATGAGTTATAATTTGCTAAAAGGTAAAAGAGGTATTGTTTTTGGTGCATTGAACGAACAGTCAATTGCCTGGAAAGTGGCAGAAAAAGCTGTTGAAGAAGGTGCCATGATTACATTGTCCAATACCCCTGTGGCAGTACGTATGGGTGAGGTTTCTGCATTGGCAGAGAAGCTGAACTGCGAAGTGATTCCGGCTGATGCTACTTCTGTGGAAGATCTGGAAAATGTATTTAAGCGTTCAATGGAAGTGCTGGGAGGAAAGATTGACTTCGTTCTGCACTCAATCGGTATGTCTCCGAACGTTCGTAAGAAACGTACTTATGACAACCTGGATTATGACATGTTGAGCAAAACTTTGGATATTTCTGCTGTTTCATTCCATAAAATGATCCAGTCAGCCAAGAAGCTGGATGCAATCAATGAATACGGTTCTATCGTTGCTTTGAGCTATGTTGCTGCACAGCGTACATTCTATGGTTATAACGATATGGCTGATGCAAAGGCTTTGCTGGAATCTATTGCACGTAGCTTCGGATATATTTACGGACGTGAACATTATGTTCGTATCAATACGATTTCTCAGTCACCGACCATGACCACTGCCGGTTCAGGAGTGAAGGGTATGGACAAGCTGTTTGACTTTGCCAACCGTATGTCTCCGCTGGGTAATGCTTCTGCTGACGAATGTGCAGACTATTGTATCGTGATGTTCTCTGACCTGACCCGTAAGGTGACCATGCAGAACCTGTTCCACGACGGAGGTTTCTCCAGCGTTGGTATGAGCTTGCGTGCCATGGCAACTTATGAAAAGGGACTGGATGAATACAAAGACGAAAACGGTAACATCATCTACGGATAATCAGCGTATTCATGCGTAGATGGATATTCATATTGATAAGCATTCTGACACTTTCTGCCTGCCATTCCGGCAGGCAGAAAGACGATGCTTTGTCTGATGTGGATATCAAGGTGATCCGTTACGACCGCCTGCAGTATGAAGCTTTTGCCTTGAACAGTTTCTCGGCCTTGCAGAAAATGAGTACCGAATGTCCGCAGGCCACCAAGCTGCTGATTGAAAGAGTGCTTGACATCGGAAGAGCAAAAGATACGGATATCAACGAGCGGTTGTGTGCATATTATTCTGATTCCATCCTGCAACGGATCATGGAAGATGCCACACTTGTGAAGTTCAAGGATATGAAGGATATCGAGAAAGGACTGACCGAAGGCTTTCGGAAGTTGAAGAAAGAACTGCCTGATCTCGTGATTCCTCAGGTATATTCGCAAGTTTCGGCTTTAAATCAGTCGGTGGTGGTAGGCGACAGTCTGCTGGGCTTCAGCATCGACAAGTATATGGGAGCGGATTATCCCCTTTACAAACGTTATTATTACAATTATCAGCTTCGGGCGATGAATCCTGATTGTATAGTACCCGATTGTCTGATGTCCTATCTTTACAGCCAATATCCCTTTCCCTGGGAAGAAGGTAATCGTACATTGTTTGATATCATGATTTACCATGGCAAAGTGGTCTGGGTGATGGATAAGATTCTGAATTATGATACGGAAAGCGGAAAGTTGCTGAACTATACGGCAAAAGAAACGGAATGGTGTCAGAAGAATATTTCCAGTATCTGGGAATGGATGAAGGAACGGAATCATTTGTCTTCTACTGATCCCATGCTGATCCGTGCTTATACACATCCTGATCCGAGTGTGATTTTTGGCGGAAAGAAAGTTCCTCCGTTCCTGGGAACATGGATGGGAGTACAGCTGGTGGATGCTTATATGTCGCAGCATAAGGAGGTAACTGTGCAGCAGTTGCTTCAGCGGAAAGACTGCCACACCTTGTTGCAGGAAATGGATTTTAATCCCTGATTAAACATAGTCTAAAGAATTCTTTATGGAAACAGCCTTATATTTGTTGCCCGTGACACTGGGCGATACGGCCATTGACAAAGTCTTGCCGGCTTATAATGCCGGTATCATTCGTGAAATCAAGCATTTTATTGTGGAAGATGTCCGTTCGGCACGTCGTTTTCTGAAAAAGGTAGATCGGGAAATTGACATTGATACTCTTTCTTTTTATCCGCTGAACAAGCATACTTCACCGGAAGATATTTCGGGATATCTGAATCCTTTGGCGGAAGGTCATTCCATGGGCGTGATTTCAGAAGCTGGTTGTCCGGCCGTAGCTGACCCGGGAGCAGATGTTGTAGCTATTGCCCAGCGCAGGAATCTGAAGGTTGTTCCGCTGGTAGGGCCTTCTTCCATCATTCTTTCCGTAATGGCTTCGGGATTCAACGGACAGAGTTTTGCTTTTCATGGTTATCTGCCAATTGAACCGAATGAACGCTCCAAGCGGCTGAAAGAACTTGAAGGGCGGATTTATTCGGAACATCAGACGCAGCTTTTCATTGAAACTCCTTACCGGAATCATAAGATGCTGGATGATATTCTGAAGGCTTGCCGACCACAGACCAAATTGTGTATCGCAGCCAATATAACTTGTGAGGGAGAGTATATCAAGACGCGTACGGTCAAGGAATGGAAGGGTACAGCTTTGCCTGATCTGAGCAAGATTCCTTGTATCTTTTTGTTATACAAATAAGGGAGAGCAGAAGTCTGGATTCCGGTAATGCAGAAAAAATGGTTTACCGGAATCGGATCAGCGTAGTTTTTTCTTTATCACCGGTGGAGTGCCCATTTCTTTCCAGACGTCGCTGACCATCCAGATTTGAAGCAGTTCTTTATAGAGGCGTTCTGCCTTGGGAAAACTTTCTTCCATTATTTTATCAATCGGAATATATTCTCCTCCGGGAACCGTGACATCGGAAATATTTTCTACCGGCAGGATATACAGCTGTGTCTTTAATGGAAAACAGTCGGGATTGGGATGAGGTGCCGTGTACGACTGGACCATCATCAGGGGGATTCTTTTTTTGTAATGCAGAAAGTCTTCCACTAATTGTTCTGCAAACGAATCAGCCTTTCTTAAAGCTCCGTTGTAAGTACGGATCACTGGCAGGTCCCATTTATTGTCTTCACGGCGTACCAAAAGCAGTTTGTTACGGCATAAAGGTGCGATGCGAATGACAATTTTCAGTATATCGTATTTGGCAGCCATCCGGATACCGGTAATATTTGCAATCAGACAGAGAATATAAATAGATACAGGAATTACATTTCCCATAATGAATCTCCAGTTTTCGCTGAGCGGTGCATGACGGGAGATCATGATTTGCAGAATAATCAGATGGATGGCAGACAGAGCGAATATGATTCTGGCTTCCAGTATGTAAGAGAACCGGGAAGTCAGCCGTAGTTTCTTGAGCAAGAAAAAATAGATATCGGGGGCAATGACGTGAATGAAGGCAAAGATCAGTAGCATGAATTCCAATGCAGGGGTTATTCCATTCAGAGGAACATACTGATAGCCATAAAATACTCTTAAGAAGAAGCATAAGCCGATACCGATGGTTCCTTGAAGCAAAAAGAAATTCAATCCTTTCAGGTGAAAAATATCGTATAGAAGAGCTGTAATACTGATAACCAGTCCGACTCCCAGCATTTCTGTTGTAGGGAAAAAATGCAGACCGATCAGCGTTATGATGGTTGGCAACAGGCCAAAAGATACGATTTTGTCTTTATGCTTCAATAAAAATTCCATTCGTTTTTCCTTTTATGAATGTAACAACAGGAAAAGCTTGTTTGTTTATGAAAAGTGATAAAAACAATTCGGATAATCTGGAAATTTTGCAGTTGGAAGACTGCTTCTCCGGATTATCCGAATCTGTTGTCAGAAGTGTCCGATTTTGCAGACACTATTTGTTGATCTTCAGGAAATGTTTCTCTGCATGATAGGAAGAACGGACCAGAGGACCGCTTTCCACAACTTCAAATCCTTTAGAGAGTCCTGTTTCTTTATAGGCCTGGAACTGTTCCGGAGTGACATATTCCGCCACCGGATAATGGTTCCGGCTGGGTTGCAGATATTGGCCGATAGTCAGGATCTTGCAACCGTTTGCCAGCAGATCATCCATGGTTTCTTCTACTTCCTCAACCGTTTCTCCAAGTCCGACCATAATTCCTGATTTGGCAGTGATGCCACTTTCGGCAATCTGTCGGATTACTTCCAGGCTTGTATCATAACGGGCTGCACTTCGTACCAGCGGGCTGATTCTTCGCACAGTTTCCATGTTGTGCGAAAGAATATTCGGCCGGGCATCTGTAACCAGTCTGATCAGTTCCGCTCTTCCCTGAAAGTCGGGGATCAGTGCTTCCAGTGTTGTGTCCGGATTGGTTTGTTTGATGGCGGCAATAGTACGTGCCCAATGGGAAGCACCCAGATCTTCCAGGTCATCCCGGTCTACGGAAGTAACTACGGCATGATTCAGTTTCATAAGCCGGATGGAATCAGCCACTCTTTCTGGTTCCTGCGGATCCAGTGGCAGAGGTTTTCCAGTCCGGGTGTTACAGAACTTGCAGGACCGGGTGCAGATTTCTCCACCAATCATAAATGTGGCGGTTCCTTTTCCCCAGCATTCTCCAAGATTCGGGCAACGTCCGCTGCTGCAGATTGTATGCAGTTTATGGGTATCTACAACTTTCTTGGTTTCCGTATACCGTTCGTTGGTACCAATGCTGATCTTCAGCCATTCCGGTTTCTTAACGTGTTCCATGCCTTTCAGAATAAAGAGGTTTAAAGATTCTGGATGAAGAAGTTGGCTACCCGGTTCATCAGGTGTTCTCGGGTTTTTCCGCCGAAGATACCATGATTACGGTTCGTGTACACCTGCATGTCAAACTGGATACCTGCCTGTACCAGCGCCTCACTGTATTCAGCACAGTTCTGATAATGTACATTGTCATCGGCTGTACCATGGATCAGCAACAGGCTTCCTTTCAGTTGCGGAGCACGTTTGATGGCAGATCCGGCGTCGTAACCTTCAGCATTTTCTTTCGGAGTGCGCATGAAACGTTCTGTATATACAGTATCGTAGAAGCGCCAGTCGCTGGGTGCTGCGATAGCTACTCCGGCCTTGAAGGCGCCGCTTCCGTCACTCATTGACATAAGTGTATTATATCCTCCGAAGCTCCATCCCCAGATTCCGATTCGTTTACCGTCAATGTAGGGCAGTGTACCCAGATAGCGTGCAGTTTCCACCTGATCTTCGGCTTCTTTGACACCCAGTTGCAGGTAAGTACATTTTTCGAAAGCAGCTCCTCTTCCTCCGGTTCCACGGCCGTCTACGCAAACCATGATGTATCCTTTATCGCACATATAAGCTTCAAACAAGCCTCCGTCGCCGAAGCTTCCGATTCCCCAGCGGTCAATAACCTGCTGAGAACCCGGTCCGCTGTATTGATGCAGGATGACCGGATATTTCTTGTTGGCATTAAAGTTGGCAGGTTTCATCATCCATCCGTTCAATTCCACACCACTGCTTGTACGGAAGGTAAAGAATTCCTTCTGCGGCATATTCAGCTGGGCTGTCTGTGCTTTCAGTTTGCTGTTATCCAGCAAAGTTGTCAGTTCTTTACCCCGATTGTCATTTAAAGTAATCAGTGTCGGTGTGCTGATATTGGAGAACGTATTGATGTAATACTTCTGGTTTGTGCTGAAGATTGCACTGTTGCTTCCGGTACGGGTAGACAATTTAGTCTTTTTGCCTTTGCCGTCTATTTTATAGATTGCGGTACGGAGCGGGCTTCCTTCGTTACTGGCATAATAAAAGACATTGGCTTTCTGATCCCATCCCAGGAAAGAGGTAACCTCAAATTGTCCTTTTGTGATCTGTTTTACAAGATTTCCGGCAATGGTGTACAGATAAAGATGGTTGTATCCGTCTTTCTCGCTCATCATAACGATGTGTTCCGGATAGAATTTAATTTTTGAATAAGCACTTTCTTTGATATATTGCTCTGCTTCATCACGGATCGCTACCTTGCAAAGGCCGCTGCGTGGGTTGGCCATGTACAGATCCAGACGGTTCTGATGGCGGTTCAAAGTCATGATTGCCAGTTTTTCCGGATCAGATGTAAACTTGATGCGGGGAATATAGCCGTCGCTGTCTATCTGCAAATCCATTTTGCGGGTAACGTGACTCTTGATATCATAAGTATGTACGCTGACTTTGGAGTTTACTTCGCCGGCTTTCGGATATTTGTATTCGTATGCTCCCGGATAAGTGGCATAAGAAGTCTTTTCCGGTGCGAGTCCCTTATACCAGGGGAAAGAGAACATAGGAACGGCACTTTCATCAAAGCGTACGTAAGCAATCATTTTGCTGTCTGCGCTAAAGTCGAAAGCCCGGTTGAAGCTGAACTCTTCTTCGTATACCCAGTCTGGAATACCATTCAGTACATGATTGTATTCTCCGTCTTTGGTGACTTGTGATTCACTGTGGCCGAAAAGCAGTTTCACCAGATAGATGTTGTTGTTGCGTACAAAGGCAATCTGGTTACCGTCCGGAGAGAAAAGAGGAACTTGCTGAGGACCATTGTTGGACAGCGGTTCCATCTTGTTGTTCTTGACATTGTAGATATAATATACCGCAGTGAAGGAATGGCGGTAAATAGGTTTGGTTTCTGTCTGGATCAGAATCAGTTTTTCGTCGGGAGAAAGAATATAATCATCGAAGGACTTCAGGTCGCAGTCGCGTGCCGTGGTCACATCGAAAAGGGTTCCGACTTCTTCTCCGGTCTTGAACGAGTATTTGACAATTCGTTTGTGATCGCTGCTGATCTGGGTGTAATGCTCGCCGTCCAGCATGGGTTTCAGTCCGCTGATACCCTGTGCCCGGTAAGTTCCCTGAGCGATGTCCCGCAATGTTACTTTTTGTTGTGCCTGTATGCCTGTGACAAAGATGGCCAACAACAGCAAGGTGAAAAATCGTTTCATGGTTTTGTTTGGTTTTATCAGTTATACTCGGACAAAGATACGACAATAAAATGAGAGCAACGACATGTTATGTCTTTAAATGCAGGTAAATTACATGTTGTTGCCTTATTTCAAAGGGAGCTTTTCCGGGATAACGGCAGGCCGGGGAGGAATAAACAGGGGCTGAGGCTTTAACCATCCTAATTTGAACACGGGGCGTACCGGTTGAGGTTTGTCAGCCGTGTCCGGTCGTCTACGCCGTGAAGACGGAGTTGCAACAACTTTCTCTTCCGGAACCTTGAACGAAACAGGCAGAAAATAGCGGCATCTAACCGTAGTACCATGATCTTTGCCGGCAGTCCACCGGGGCATTTCCTGAATTGCTTTCAGCGCCAGGGTATCCAGTGTTGCTTCCAGCGGACGGACTACGTGAGGAGTTGAGATACTTCCGTCTTTTTCCACGACAAACTGAATGATGACAATACCTTCCGTCTTGTTTTTCTTGAGAGCTTCCGGATAGGTTATTTTCCGGTCCAGATATTCCTGAAAAGCTTTCATGCCTCCGGGATATTCCGGCATTTCTTCTACGCTTGTGTAAATGCGGTTTGAACCTTTAGGTTGCAGACGAATCGGATAAGGTTCGGAAGTATTCTGTAAGAAAGGCTGTATAGAAAGAGACTGGTTCTCCATACCGTCAGCACGTATCGTTATGGGATGACTGAAATCCGCATCAAGACGGAACAGTCCGATTTCATCGGTCAGGGATTTTCTTCCAGTACCCTGAATGCTGACTACCGCACCTGTAATGGGTTTTCCCTGATTGTCCAGTACATATCCTTCAATCGGATACAATTGTCCGCTTTGTTTGAACAGTCTGCGGTCTTCCGGACTATCCAGATAGATAATGGTATCTTGAGCTGCTTCGTTCAGCCGGAAGCTCAGTACCGGAGTCTTTTTATCATCGTTGAAAAAAAGATTTGCCGTACGGAAGATATTGTTACTGCTTTCTTCCTGAAAAGAAATGATTCCCTGAGCATTTCCAGTATATTCCTGAGTGCGTCCCATGATTCTCAAAAAGACTCCGAGCTGTGGATCACCGTTTGACTTTTTGACCGTAATGCGATAATCGGTCTTGCCGTTTTGGGCAGGACCCGGAACTGCAGCCTGAATACTGATACAGATCATGCTGATCATTACAGGCAAGATGAAACGACGGCTGAGGTTTCCGCTTCTTAACTTCTGGAGACGTTCCAGGGCATGCCGGCGGCTGAGCATGACTTGCCGGCGGTAAACCAGACAGGTTGTCAGAAAATAAACTCCGGCTTGTATCCATAAGGCCCGATACTCCGGCAAGACTTCCTGCAAGGTCGCTCCCATATTGTTGATTTGTACGAATCCATTGATTCCGAAGGTTGAGGGAAACAGCCAGGAAAATACTTTCCAGAATGAAGGAACTGCTGCTCCCGGCCAGGAAATACCCGAAATAAACAGCAACGGGATAGACGTGAAAACATAAACCAGCATACAGGCTTCCCGGTGATGGATGAAAATCGAGCAGGTCATGGCAAAGAAAATGCAGGCCAGCAGATAAGGGAAGATGAAAGCCATCAAAGTCGAAGGCTGGGCAATTTGTACCAGACTGAACATTTGCGGCACAGCACATAAAACATATGCTGAGATCGCAATGTATATCAGTAAGTAGGCCATAGACTTGCCAAATACAATACGCAATGTTCCTTCATAATGGCGTCCGATCGGTACCAGATCTTTGAAGCGGTTGGTTTCCCGGGCTGTTCCGGCAGACATACCGATTCCCAGCAGCAAAGTCTGTTGCAGAATCAGCATCAGTACGGCCGGAATCAGAAAGCTGGCAAACCCGTCCTGTGGATTGAATAGAGAGATATCTTCATATTCAATAGGAGCTGTGCTGACCTCATCCTGCCGCTGGGTTGTATTTCCCATCCGTTGGATTTTTATTTGTTCATTGACTGTTAAAGAGGCATTGGTCGCTGATAGCAGAATGGCCTTGTAATAAAGCATACCACTCATATCACAATAAATATTGACCTGAGTCTGACGACCTTGTGAAATGTCCCGGCTGAAACTCTCTGGAATATGGATAACACCATATACCTTTTTTTCTTTCATCAGACTTTTAGCTTCTTCCATGTCTGCGCAATAAGACTGGATCTGCACATCGGCACTTGCATCCATTAACCGTAAATATTTCCGGCTGAGTGTAGAGTTGTTGTCATCCACAACTGCGGCAGGAACTTCACGTACTACTTCGTTGGTATAAATGAAAGCATACACCAGCGGATAGGCAAGAGGTACCAGCAGGAAAAAGATGAGTACTCCTTCATCGCGTACCGTGGCTTTCAGTTCTTTGGCAAAGATGTGGAATAATCCAGCCAGGCCGTTTCGGATAATATCTGAGAATGAACGTTCTTTCATGAGGTTATCGTGTTATTAGGGGACATAAACATATTGCAGCAGAATAGTCCGCAGTTTCTTTAATACCAGGAAAGGAAGAAGCAGGAATACAAGTAAGGCTGCTACTGCCTGCCATGCGTAGATCAGCGGATAGCCGTTCAAAGCAAAATTGACATAAAGCAGGTAATAATGCCGCAGAGGAAACAGGACACACAATGCCTGCAGGGTCGGATGCATGGCCATAACCGGAAATGTAAATCCGGAAATGGAGAACGAAATGACTCCCCATAAAGAGGCGGCACTCAAGGCCAGACGGAAAGATCCGAACAGGCCGTAAAGGAATACACCGAAGGCCTGTGAGGAGAGTACCAGTAAAAGTCCGGCCAATAACATCGGAAAGATTCCGCTGTGGCAGGGATAATGTAAATATCCATATAGATATACATTATAGAATACTGCAATGACAAAGAAAACAAGGGTATGTGGAAGCAGCTTCCCGATCAGTACTTTGGTGATTGAATTATCAGCTAAACGCATCAGCTCTCTGCCTGTTCCGTTTTTCACTTCTTCTCCCAGGGTATAAATGGTGGTCAGGAATATAAGTAACATTAAAATACCCGGAAACAGCGTGTTGCAGAGATAAACCGAATAGTTAAGCCATGGATTATTCAGCGCGTGAGTATCTATGACAATCGGTTGTAGAAAGGCCATGGCCTGGTCTTCCGTAGCTCCCTTTGCATACAAGGTTGCCCGTCCGACAGCTCCGGCTGCCAGTTCGGAAATGGTCCGCTGATCCTTGTAAAGCAACGAGCCGGCAATCAGATAGGAATAATTGACATAAAAGGAAACTTTAGGCTGCCGGCTGGCCAGGGTTGCTTCTGTAGTTCCTTCGGGAATATAATAAAAAGAATAAATTTCACCCCGCTGGATAGCTTTTCGGGCTTCCATGACACTGGGATAGTGGGCTACGATATGTGTCTGCTGAAAGGCATCCAGATTCCGGATAATATTTCGCGTGGTAGAAGTATTGTCCAGATCCACAACACCGGCAGGCAGGTCTGTCGGCAGTCCGTTCGCCATCAGGGTGGTGAAGAACAGATAACAGAATACCGGCGCAATAATCATGCAAAACAGATACAGCGGCCGGACGGCGATGCGCAGAACTTCTCGTTTGGCAATATTGAGCAGACACATAATTTCCTGTTTATTTATTGATCGTGCAGATTGCTGACATACCAGGTCTCAGGTTTTCAACAGCTTGTACGGGCTTGGCTTTCACTTCGAATGTTTTCAGATCATACTGTCCGGTTGTCTTGGTTGCCTTCCAGGCAGCATACGTTCCCAGATCTTTCATATAAGTAACCTTAAAGGTTGCTTCTTTTTCCAGGGCAGGGATATAAGCCTTGATTTCACCTCCGACGGAGAATTGCTTCAGGAAATCTTCACGGACATTAAATGTAACCCACATTTCGTTCAGGCGGGCTATATTCATAATCGGAGCTCCGGTTCCCACCAGTTCTCCTTCTTTGGGAAACACTTCGGTTACTTCTCCATCAGCAGAAGCCAGCAGATAGGTTTCGGCAATATAGGAAGCCACCTCGGCAACGGCTCCTTTGGCGCGTTCCACCTGTGCTGCCGCCATGGCTTTATCTTCCCGTTGTGCTCCATTCTTGGCCATTGTGTATTGAGCATGAGCTGCACGTTCGGTTGCCGCCATGGCATCATATTGTGCCTTGGCTTCATCGCGTTTCTGGGCAGTCATGACTCCCTGTTCAAACAGACGGTTGACGCGGTTGTAGGATTTTTCAGCAATCTCCAGACCAGCTTTGGCCTTTTGCCACATTTCAAAGGCAGCCTGCAACTGTTCGGCACGTGTGCCTCTGATTGCTTTTTCGTTAAGTGCCTGCGCTGCCTGTTCCGCAGCCTGTGCCTGCGAAAGTTTAGCCATGACGTCCGGAGCTTCCAGAATAGCCAGCGTGTCACCGGCTTTCACCTGGTCGCCTTCCGATACGAAATATTTTAAGATCCGGCCCGGTACTTTACTGGATACCCGGTATTCAGTCGCTTCTGCTTGGCCCTGGATGACTTCCGGTTCAGTTCCTAAAGTAAAGAAGCCTATTGCGCTGACTACGGCAACTACGGCCACTAAAGTAATGAAAGCCAGCAAAACATTGTTGCGTTGAGTTTTTTCAGCCATATCTGTTTGTTATTTTAAAGTTCCCATTGATTTGTTTAAATATACTTCACTCATTTTTAAATCGATCTGAGCATCAATCTTTCCTGATTGAGCTGACAGCCAAGCTGTTTGTGCTTCCAGTACGTTACTGGTGGAAATTACTCCTTCCTTGAAGCCGAGATTGGCGTAACGCAGGTTCTCATTGGCTTTATCCATGTTTTTCTCGGCCATTATCAGACGCTTGGACGCTTCGTTTACTTTGTATGAACTTTGAGTAACCTGAAGCTCGACTTTCTCTCTGACGTCTTCCAGCTGATAGCGGGCAATGTTGGCTTCGGCTTTGGCTGCTCTTACCTTATAGATACCTTCTCCCCAGTGGAAAACCGGAATCTTGACAACAACTCCGGCAGCCCACATTCCGCGGAACTTGTTTTCAAATCCGTTTATTAATGAAGGATTGGTGACCAGATAATTGGCGGTGAATGCAACAGACGGAAGAAAGTCTGCTCTGACTACATTGACCTTTTGCCGGTAGATCTGTGAAGCCAGTTCCAGGCTGCGCAATTCTTCCCGGTTGGCCAGGGCCGTATTCACATTGCTCTCCGTATATACGTTGGGCAGGCTGAGGTTCTCCATTTGTTCATCTGCCAGTCTTATTTCACTGTCTAAAGGCAGACCGCATAACTGGCAAAGCACCATTTTGGAAAGACTCAGGCCGTTTTCCACCTGTGTCAGAGTCATTTCTGCTTCATTGACTTTTACTTTGACGCTCAGTCCGTCCGCCTGGGTTGCAACTCCTTCTGCCACCATCTTTTCTACATCTGAATCCAGCTTGCGGACCAGTTCAACGTAACTCTCAGCCAGTTTTTTCTTATTGACCAGAGAAATGACCTGCCAATAAGCCTGATCCGTGTTTAGAATCAGATCCTGCATGCCTGTGGCATGTTGTGATTGAGCCAGCTGTTCTGCATATTTGGTGATCTTGTTGTAGGCGATGATCTTTCCTCCCATGAACAGCGGCTGCGTCAGTGTAGCGGTTCCTAATGTCATGTTTCGGGTATCCGTACGAAAAGCATCCACGATACCTTGTCCTATGCCATTAAGTCCGGCGCTGAGTCCGGGGATCATTCCGGCAAGAGGCTGGAGCAGAGATCCCAGCATCGGGTTTGAAGCCCCCAGTTGCTGCAAGGCCTCTTGCAGCTGTGCTCCGGTAGCTGTTCCTATGTTGCTGATTGTCTGTTTCTGTTCGTCACTTAACAGAGAGATTTCTTTCTGCGTACGCATATACGCTCCCATGACATCAATCTTGGGCAGAAAATTGGTGAATGCCGCTTTCTTCTGATAGCGGGCTGCATTGATCTTTTCCTGTGAGATGCGTAATTCCTTGTTGTTGGCAAGGGCCAGCGTTCTGCAGCTGTCGAGAGTCAATACTTGCTGTGCATAGCTTCCGATAGCTATGCCAGTAAAAACGATGAGGCTTAAGATTCGTTTCATGGCCAATTGGGTCTTTGTGTTCTTTTGGTTGCTTATGCAACAGTGCAAATGTATGACATTCTAACAAACTTCCCAAGCATTTTGTTGAAAAGAGTGTCAATGCAACCAAAATTTAATGGAAATTATTCTTTGCCAGTTTCGGCTTTTTACTGATCGAACAATGGGTTACCTCTACATTCGGATTGGAACGTGTTGTCTCTGTGGCTGTATCTTCTCCGGCAGGGAAGCTTCCTGTTGCCATTCTTGTGAATACAGGTGCCAGCAACATGTCTTCTGCCGTACCCAGCTCTCCAAGTTCTCCTGCATAGTTCTCGGCGAGTTCATAGTCCGGCTGCAGTCCGTTGTCAAAATAATCCTGGAATCCTTCGGCATTGCTGAGATACGCAGTTGTCAGCCACAGCTCCAGTTGCGGGCTCTGTTCATCGGTAAATAGACTTTGTGCCACATTCTTGCCGAAAGTTGCTGTACCAACCTGCAAAAGTCTTTCTTTCAGGTAAGGACGCAGACAGTTTATGACTATTTCAGAGGCCGAAGCCGTATTGTTTGAAGTTATGATGTATAGATTCTCGTAGGCGAGAGGTGTTCCTCCGGGGATGAGCGAAGGTTCGAAAAGATAACTTTCCGTTTTCGCAATTTTGTCATTGTAAGTCATGTTCAGAAAAGTCTGTCCCATGGCATTCTGGGGGGCAAGCAAGGTACTCAGTAATTGAGATGTGCTGACATATCCGCCCGGATTGTAACGTAAATCAAGAATGATGTCATTGGGCTGGCGGGCAGCTATCTCAACGAACATATTCTGCAATGTTTCGGTATCATCTGCTCCGAAACTGTTGTAAAGAATATAGGCAGCAGTCCGGTTTCCGGCCGTGATAAAGCTGGTCTTCATCAGGTTGGTTTCTTCGATATACCGGGGAGCCGGGATTTCAGTAACTCCCAGTGTGTCGAATCCTTCTCCGTTATAGTTGCCTAAAGTGAAGGTATATGATTGAGTCGGTGCAGATACATATTTGCTGTAATCTCCGCTTCCTATCTTTTTGTTGTTGGCTGCAATGATCCAGTCTCCTCTTTTTAATCCGGCTTCTTCAGCAGGAGATCCCGGCTGGGTGTAAAGCACCCGTATGGCGTAGTCTCCGCTTCCTGTCCGTATCAGGGCTGCTTCATATCCGAATGTAGGGCTGCTGCTTAAGGCGCGGGAGACATTCACCGAGTCAATGTGAGAAAACAACGTACCGTTTTTCTGATCCCTGCTGGAGGCTGCATTTTTCAGGAAGTTCTCCGGAGTCTGGAAAAAGTCGAGGCTCTCTTCAGCAGGAATATCTTCATAAAAGAGATAATTCTGCTGCATGGTTTCGTAAATCCATGTTTTGCTGGCAATCAATGCATAATATTCTCCTGAGCGGTCTTCTCCACATGCCATTAATGTCAGGGAGATAACCGTTCCATAGATCAGACGGTAAAAAGCAGTTCTTTTCATGCGAAATCTTATTTCATGCTGAATGAACCTTGACCGATCATATTTCCGTCGGCAAAGATGTATACTCTGTAATTTCCAGAGGGAAGGAATTCTTCCACATTCCAGTATACCGTAACGGTTTGTTCTTCTCCGGTATATTCGATGTATTTTTTGATGGAGTAGCCGATGTTTCTGTCTTCATAAGCAAAAGTATTGGCATCGCTCTTGGTCAGAATATCATTGTCCGGTTTGGCGATCCGGATATACAATGTCTTGTTTCCTGTTTCAGCCGTAATATTCTTTACGATTGTAAACTGGATGGAGATCTTTTTGACGTCTTTCACTTTTCTGGCAGTTTTGCCCCGTTTGTTCATTGGATTGACGATAATATTGGTAGCATCCAGCTGCGCTGCAAGCGAGACTTTTTCGTTCAGACTTTTCTTTTCCTTTGAAAGTGTGCTGATCTGTGCTGTTGCTGCCGAATATTTATTCTTGACTTCCTGATTTTCTTTGGTCAGTTCTGCATTCAAGCGGTTCAGAGAGTCGATCTGTATGACATAAGTACGCAATACGGCACGTACTGTTTTCAATTCCTTCTTCAGACGCATGATTTCAGCGGCATTGCTGCTCTTGACCTGACGTAATTCTTCCAGCAGACGTTGGGTCTTCAGTTTTTCACTTTCCAGTTTTTCCCGCAAAGAGTCATTGTTGATCTGAATCTGCAGCTCGTCATATTGGGTGGCAAAGGTGCTGTATTCATTCTCCATTTCCTCTTTTTCTACAGCAAACAACTCGCTCATTTCCTTATTTTTCTGTGCTTCATGTACAGCAAAGAACGAAACTCCACCAGCAATTACCGCCAGAATGATAATAACTATAATCAGTTTTTTGTTTTTGTCCATATTGTATGAATGCTATGATTTTTGGCAAAAATACAATAAATCATTGAATAAACGAATAAAACCTTCAGATTAAAAACGTTCTAAACTTCCGCCGGTGAAAATTGGAAGCAGAACCGGGCCCTCCGCCGGGCTGTCGTTTTCTTGCCGGATACCTTGGACCAGTGTTGTTTTGTCCCAGTTGTACAAAGCAATTTTGCGTATATTTCGCCTGAAAACTAAGGATATTCTGATCAGCTGACACGAGAAAGTTGATTGATTTCCATCAGGCAATCAATCAACTTTCATTAGGAAATTTATCGACTTCCATATGGAAGTCGATAAAAAGATGAAGAATGTTCGATAAACTTTATCTCATGTTCGGACCTGATCCGTTCGATGGTTTGAGAGATGGGGCAGTAATCTGTGTATGTTTCCAGGCAACAAGAACGGCAATGGTCGGCGGCTTGTCCCGGAAATTCAGCTTATAGAACCAGAATGGCAGGAGGAGAATCATTGGATTGCCAGGATTGGAATTCCAAATTAGGAAAGAGAGATGCTCCTTGTCCGGTGATCCAGTTATTGAGAAGATTGGTTATTTTATAGGATGTCTGGTCTGTGAAATAATACGTTATGTCCATAATAGTGCCAGATCCCTTTTTCCCGATTCTTGTTGTGCCTTCGGGGTAGTAGCAATATTCGATGGTACATTTGTTTATTGTCTGATAGCAGAATGCATAGCATGTGGTTTTTAAACCTATGCAGTAACAATTGTAAATATTGCCCGAATTGCATGAGTGACAGAGCATGCCCTGCGTTTTGCTTCCCAGATCACAATTGGCACTGTAACTATTGAGAAGAAATCCCTGGTTTACTCCAATAAGCCCTCCAATGTGTGCCACAGAGGCTTCTGTGTAAAAATCCTCCGTGGTACAATTGGCGATATATCCTAAATTATTGGATGCAATGCCTCCAACTTCTTTTCCTTCTGCATTGGCTGTTTCTGTAATAGATACATTTTTAACGCTGCAATTAGTGATTGTTCCCCAGTTTTCTCCTGCAATGAAGCCTATGCCTGTTTTTTCGCAAATGTGAATGGAGGAGTTCTGTATATGCAGGTTTCTTACGATACCGTTTTCTCCGATACTTCCGAATACTCCAAACCGGTTTCGTTCTTCCGGAGTAGTTAAAGTCAGATTGGATAAGCAATATCCTTGTCCGTCAAAGATATCTTCAAATGATGATTGTTTTTGTGTATTACGATATGCGATTCCAATTTCCATCAGCTGACTGCATTCTTCCGGAGTAAATTCAATGTCTGCACACAGCCTGTAGATGTTTCTTCCGTTTTCTTCGGTCCGGAATTCATCCAGACTACGTCCTTCGTAAGCTTCTCCGTTGATGAGATGGGTAAAGGCGATGAAATCTGCAGCCGTATGAATCCCTTGTGTGTCAGCATTCGAAAGAATGCGACAGGAATACGACGTACCTGCGGCGAAATGGCTTTCGGGCATGAATGTTTCATAGCTTTTTCCATCAGTTGTTTGTATGCAGATGTCTATTTTCAGATGTTCTGAGGGAGGAATGATCAGTGAATAGTTTCCGTCGTCGGCTTTGTTCAGTGTGACCGACTGCGGATTTTCTGTTGTTTCCATACTCAATGCTCCCGTCCGATGGTTCAGACCGGTTATGAGAACTGAGGGACGGAACGTAATGCTTTGCAGGGTTTGGTTGATTCCTGCTGCTACATGAAAGGTGATACAGGCAAAAAGATGTTTAAACGTCAGGTTGATCCGGTCACCTTTCCGGCAACTTTGCCGGTCGTACAGGATATCTTGCAGCTGTCCTTTTCCGTCATAAAAAAGTTGAGGATCCGTGTCGATATAAGGTGTATAAACGGTAAGTTCGGCTGCATTTCCATTTTCATTCCAGACGTCGGGCAGCTCTCCTTCCCAGAATGTACCGTTGTAAGTCATGAGAACGTTGTCGGCTTCCATCCCTCCGGTGCTGAACAGGGAAAGCCTGCTGCCTGCAGGAAGTGTTGCGGCGGAGGTTCGTGATTCCAGGAAGCCGGAGTATTGGTTGCCCGAAATGAGAATGGATGGCGACGGAGTGAAACTTTCATCACTGGAGCATCCGAAAACCAATGAAAGCAGAAACAGGCAGAAAAGGCAGGAGGGTTTTATGGGAAAGTAACTTTTAGGGCATGTCATAAGGCGTTTTTCTTTTAAAAACGCAAAGCCTTATTTAAAGATACCTTTCAGGCTAAAAAAAAACGTTGCCGGGCTCTCACAGCCAGGCAACGTTTATGATTAATACAAATACAACTAAACGAGAATCTTCTAAACTATATTAAATAGAAAGGATTATACAATACCCTGAGCCATCATTGCATGAGCAACTTTCATGAAGCCTGCGATATTTGCACCTTTTACATAGTTGATGTAGCCGTCAGGCTCTGTACCGTATTTAACGCATTGCTCGTGGATATTATGCATGATCTGATGTAACTTCTGATCAACTTCTTCTGCCGTCCAGCTCAGATGCATGGCGTTCTGACTCATTTCCAGTCCGGAGGTTGCTACACCACCTGCATTGACTGCCTTGCCCGGTGCATACATCATCTTGTGTTCGATGAATGCGTCGATAGCTTCCGGCGTACATCCCATGTTGGAAATTTCGCCTACGCACAATACTTTGTTCTGGATCAGCTGAGCGGCGTCTTCTCCGTTCAATTCATTTTGAGTTGCACACGGAAGAGCGATATCTACTTTAACTTCCCAAGGACGTTTTCCGGCAACAAAAGTAGCACCCGGGAACTTTTCTGCATACGGAGCTACGATATCGTTGCCCGAAGCACGCAGTTCCAGCATATAGTCAATCTTTTCACCGCTGATACCATCCGGATCATAAATGTATCCGTCAGGTCCTGAAATAGTAACCACTTTGGCTCCCAGCTGGGTTGCTTTCGTTGCAGCTCCCCATGCTACGTTACCGAAACCGGAGATTGCTACCGTCTTGCCTTTGATGTCAATACCCTTTTCGTCAAGCATATGTTTCACGAAATAGAGTCCTCCGAATCCCGTAGCTTCCGGGCGGATCAGAGAGCCTCCGAATTCCAGTCCCTTGCCTGTGAAGGTTCCGGTGAATTCGCGGGTCAGCTTCTTATACATTCCGAACATATAACCAACTTCACGGCCTCCAACGCCGATGTCACCGGCAGGAACATCCATATCAGGACCTACATGACGCCAAAGTTCCAGCATGAATGCCTGGCAGAAACGCATGATTTCCGCATTGCTCTTTCCACGTGGAGAGAAGTCTGAACCGCCTTTTCCGCCGCCCATCGGCAGAGTGGTCAGTGCATTCTTGAAAGTCTGTTCAAATCCGAGGAATTTCAGGATAGAAAGATTGACGGAAGCGTGGAAACGGATACCTCCTTTATAAGGGCCTATGGCGTTGTTGAATTGTACGCGATAACCTAGATTTGTTTGTACTTCACCTTTGTCGTCTACCCATGTCACACGGAATGTAAAGATACGGTCCGGTTCTACCAGGCGTTCAATGATTTTTGCCTTTTCGAATTCCGGATGCTGGTTGTAAACAGGCTCGATGGAGAGCAGAACTTCCTTTACGGCTTGCAAATATTCCGATTCACCTGGATGTTTGGCTTCCAGGGAAGCCATGATTTGACTGATGTTCATACGTCGTAATGTTATAAGGTTTAACAAAATGAAATCTTTTGTATCTGCAAAGTTATGCTTTTTCGTCGTATGACAAAATGTTTCGGCCGGTTTTTGTGCTAAATAATGATAAAATGTATAGTCTCTCATTTCGGTATTGCAAAACTCACGGGAATTTCCGTTCTTTGCATAGAATAAGCTTAAATCCTGCTATATGCTCACAAAATTAAAATTGAACCGCTTCAAAGATACCCAATTCGCCAATCTGATGACGAAACGTATCTTTAATGTCTTGTTGGTTGCCAATCCGTACGATGCATTTATGCTGGAGGATGACGGTCGGATAGACGAAAAGATCTTTATTGAATATATGAACCTCAGCCTGCGTTATCCGCCGCGTTTCACGCAGGTTTCTACGGAAGAAGATACCTGGAGACAACTGGGAAATACAATGTTTGATCTGGTAATCTGTATGCCCGGATCCGACAACAGCGATACGTTTGATATCGGACGTCAGATCAAGGAGAAATATCCGCATATTCCGCTGGTCGTTCTGACTCCTTTTTCCCACGGCATCCGGGCGCGTATGGAACATGAGGATCTGAGTATATTTGAATATGTATTTTGCTGGCTGGGAAATACGGATCTGCTCTTGTCCATCATCAAGCTGATCGAGGATAAGATGAATCTGGAGCATGATATCAATGAAGTTGGCGTTCAGATGATCCTGCTGGTGGAAGATTCCATCCGTTTCTATTCTTCTGTCCTGCCGAATCTTTATAAGTTTGTCCTCACCCAGAGTCAGGAGTTTGCCACAGAAGCTCTGAACGAACATCAGCGGACGTTGCGAATGCGTGGCCGTCCCAAGATTGTACTTGCCCGTTCGTATGAAGAAGCAATGGATCTCTATGAAAGATTCAAGAACAATATTCTGGGGATTATTTCCGATGCCCGTTTCCCCCGTGAAGGGGCTGTTGATCCGCTGGCTGGCATTAAACTGTTGGGAGAGATCCGCAAGAGTGATCCTTACATGCCGCTGATTCTTCAGTCGGCAGAGGAGAGCAACCGTGCCTATGCTTCCCGGCTTGAAGCTTCTTTCATCGATAAGAATTCCAAGAAAATGAATATCGATTTGCGGGATGCTGTTTCGCGGAATTTCGGTTTCGGCGATTTTATTTTCATTAATCCGCGTACGATGGAGGAAGTAGCCCGCGTTCATAATCTGAAGGAATTGCAGAACGTTATATTCTCTGTTCCGGCTGAGTCCCTGCAATACCATATTATACGCAACCATGTATCCCGCTGGCTTTATTCCCGGGCTATTTTCCCTGTGGCCGAATTCCTGAAGCAGATTCGTTGGGAAGGTCTGCAGGATATCGACGCTCACCGGAAGATTATTTTCGAAGCCATCGTGAAATACCGCAAGATGAAAAATCAGGGAGTGGTGGCTGTGTTCCAGCGCGACCGTTTCGACCGCTATTCTCACTTTGCACGCATTGGTGACGGATCGCTGGGAGGAAAGGGACGTGGTCTGGCTTTCATAGACAACATGGTGAAGCGTCATCCTGAATTTTCGGAGTTTGAGAATGCTTCAGTAGTTATTCCCAAGACCGTGGTGCTGTGTACCGATATCTTTGATGAGTTCATGGATACGAATCTTCTTTATCAGCTGGCTTTGAGCGATGCCGATGATGATACCATTCTGAGAGCCTTTCTGAAAGCAAAACTTCCCGACCGTCTGGTGGAAGACTTCTTTGCTTTCTTCGATGTAGTGAAAGCTCCGATAGCCATCCGTTCGTCCAGTCTTCTTGAGGATTCGCATTACCAGCCGTTTGCCGGTATCTATTCCACCTATATGATTCCTTATCTGGAAGACAAATATGAAATGCTCCGTATGCTGAGTGATGCGATAAAAGGTGTGTATGCTTCGGTTTATTATCGTGACAGCAAGGCTTACATGCAGGCCACCAGTAACGTCATCGATCAGGAAAAGATGGCCGTTATTTTGCAGGAGGTAGTCGGAACCCAGTATGGCGACCGTTATTATCCGGCCATATCGGGAGTGGCCCGTTCCATCAACTATTATCCGATCAATGACGAAACGGCTGAAGAAGGTACCGTCAGTCTGGCACTGGGACTCGGCAAGTATATCGTTGACGGCGGACTGACTTTGCGTGTCTGTCCGTATCATCCGGACAAGGTGCTTCAGACCAGTGAAATGGAAATAGCCCTGCGCGAAACGCAGACCCGTTTCTATGCGCTTGACTTGAAGAACAACGGACATAACTTCTCGCTTGATGACGGATTTAATCTCCTGAAGCTTACCGTAAAGGATGCCGAAAATGACGGTGCCCTCGATTATATTGCTTCCACCTACGATCCGTATGATATGGTGATCCGTGACGGAATCTATCCGGGCGGCCGTAAGCTGATTACTTTTGCCAATATCCTTCAGCATGATGTCTTTCCTCTGGCACGCATTCTTCAGCTTGCCCAGCAATACGGACAGGCAGAAATGAGGCGTCCTGTAGAGATTGAGTTTGCTGTTAACTTCGATGCGCGTACCAAGAGCGGTGTCTTCTATCTGCTTCAGATTCGTCCGATGGTCGATGTGAAGGCCGGACTTGATGAAGATCTTACCCAGATACCTGATGACCAGTTGCTGCTGAAGAGTGAAAATGCCCTGGGACATGGTATTATGGAAGATATCAGCGATGTGATCTACGTGAAGACGGAAGGCTATTCGGCTTCCAATAACCAGTTGATTGCTTATGATATAGAGAAGCTGAACCGCCGTTTCCTGGATGAAGGGAAGCATTATGTGCTGGTAGGGCCCGGCCGGTGGGGCAGCAGCGATACGTGGCTGGGGGTACCGGTCAAATGGCCGCATATCTCAGCGGCCCGTGTCATTGTGGAAGCCGGACTGACCAATTATCGGGTAGATCCCAGTCAGGGAACTCACTTCTTCCAGAATCTGACTTCATTTGGAGTGGGGTATTTCACCATTAATGCCTATATGAATGAAGGTATCTACAATCAGGAATTGCTGAACTCCATGCCGGCTGTGGAGGAAACGAAGTTCCTGCGCTGGGTACATTTTGACCGTCCGCTGACTGTGAAGATGGACGGCCGCAAGAAACTGGGAGTCGTGGTACTGCCGGAAGAAGAATAAGAACGAAAGAAGCTGTTATATAATAAGGAGGCGGGCAAATGTCGGTGGATGTTTGCCCGCCTCGGGCTTTTAAAAAAAGACTTCGACGAATGCAATAAAACGTTTCGGCGTTCGAAGGAAAAGAATTCGACGTTTTTTAAAAAGCCCGAAGGGGAACAGGCACCGTGAAAAAGTGTATTTGGAATAATTTTCTAAAATAAGAAAAAAGATCAAAAAATGTCCGTAATTTTTTGTCTGTTTTTCATATGATGTGAAAAATAGAACAAAAATCGCAAGGATAGACCTTGTAGGTGTATTTATTTCCCTCTTACTTTGCACCCGATTTGAAAAGGAATAACTATTCATTAATTATTAAACATTATTTCATCATGAAAAAAACATTATTTATTGGCTTATTCTCTATTGCTTTGGCCGGAGGTGTGCTGACTTCCTGCAGCAGTGACGATGACTCATCTGTCGTATCTCCGATCACGCAGACTAAAACCTATGCGGATGCCAGCGGGCTGACTCTTACATATAGCGGTGCTCCTATGCTGGGCAAGCAGGTTGTCTTTACACCGGATGCAAATGACATTACCAAGGCAACGTTGACTTTATCAGGTGCTCAGACAACTTCTCCGTTGAGTGATAATGCTTCCGGTCTGGCTACGGCAGGTGTCATTCCGGGTGAAGTTAGTACTACCATTGATGTAGACCTGACAATTAAAAACGATACGGTAACCTTTGCCGGAGAAGAAAACAGGGGAGGATATACCTTGAAATATCAGGGATCAGCTACCGATGCTTCTTTGAATCTGGCCTTGAATGTGACTTTTGTTGAAACTGCCTGGACCAATACTTCCTGGCAATTGCTTCCAGCTTCAGAGTCTTCGTTTAGTGGTGATCCGATGCAGCCTATTCATGTAGTATGGGATGCAGATCCATTTGACTTTATGGGTTCTCCTAATGAAATACAGTCATTGATTACTTTGGTTATTTCCATGACTCAGATTGAAGGAAATACCATTCCGAAAATGCTTTGTGAAGTATTAAAAAAGGTAACTTTTCTTTCTGACGGAAATGTTCAGGCTGAATACAAGGATTCGCTGAATGCAACAGAGTGGAAGACTTCACCTTTGAATCTGGCCACTTATACTGTGCCTGAACCCAATAAAATCCGTTTGTTCCTGAATCCGGCACAAATTGCAGCAACAGCTTCCGGTAAGAGCCGTGCCGGTATGACGGATGTTCTTTCACAGCTGATGGCTGCTGTTACTCCGATGCTTTCCGAAGGAATTCTGATCACTTTGGACAAAGGTGAAGAAGGTGTGCTGAAAGCTTATCTGGATACAGAAACTCTGCTCCCGATTCTGAAGATCGTAGCACCGCTCTTTGAAGATGAAGCAGCAGTGGAACAGATTCTTTCTATGTTGAAAGCCCAGGCTGGTGAGATGGCCGGAGTGGTTGATGTATTCCTGAAACCAATTCTGGTTGCCATGCCGCAGATCATCGGTTCAACAGAAACCATTCAGATTGGTATCAAGATGCAGGCCGCTCAATAAAACAATAAGAAAAGACCGCAGCCGTTTCCGTTTGAGGAGAGGCTGCGGTCTTTTTTGTGTTCTTACGTGTCGGATCTTTCTGCTCAGAAAGCATATCCGAATCCGAAATTCAGATAAATGGGATACATGGCGAATGAGATTGTCTGGAAATCTTTCTGGAAAATATCATTCAGTCCCCATGTCAGGTCGGCGAATACTTTCAGATGCTTGAATGCTTTCCAGTCAGCGCCAGCCTGTACACCCCATTGAAAATGATTCATATCATTATGGAAATCATATGTTGCAACGGCACCGTCCGTGAATACAATCTTCTGTCCCGTAGGGTTTCCTTCCCGAAGATAGCCTTCATATACTTCACCGGAAAAATCCCCGTCCATCAGATACGAGAAATAAGGGCCCAGCTTGACACTCCATCTTTCGCCGAATTTGTGGGTGGCCAGTAAAGGAATGGTTACCAGTGAACTTCTTAATTTGGTCCGTACACCGCCGGTCCAGTTTCCTTTCAACCGGTTCCCGTCGCTGCCGATGATCTCCATTCCGTAGTTTTTCACCGTAGCCCGTGTTGTCATGTTTTTGTTTTCCAGTCTCAGTCCGGTGGTCAGTCCCCATTTCTTTTCTGCCCCGAACCATTTGATCGCATTTCCCTCCAGCATGATGGCAAGCGTGGGATTATACGAATCAATACTTCTGATTTCAGCTGGCAAAGGCAGGGGAGAACTTCCTCCGATACTGATACCTGCCCGGACTTCGTATTCCCATCCGTGCAGGGCTGCATTCAGCAACGTCTGATTCTCGTTCTTTTGGGCATAAAGACAGCTTCCTGCAGTAATTATGGCAGCTGTCAGTGCAAGTAAATATCTTTTCATATTCTTGTCAGATTCTGTTTTATGGATCTTGAGTGATCCTTCTGTTTATTCAAAAATCAGTTCCATCTCGTCAATAAGCAGTGTACTTCCCGGTGCACCTTCAAAAGAAGCCCCGTCTTTGCTGGAAGCCATGACAATGCCCAGGCTGTATTTTCCTTCGGCCAGTTTCTGTGCATCTACTCCTTTTCCGAAGGAATCATAATCAAAGTTGAGGCTGAAGCTGGTCCATTCATCTGTTTCGTGAGCATCCTTGATGCGTGCCACAGCTACCATATCCGGATGAGTATATCCGTTGGACGGCAAACTTCCGTCGAGCATGCTTGTTCCGTTGCTGTTGTCAAAGAAGAACGCATAGATGTCAAAAACATCTTTCTGATCCGTATATGCGCCATTAGCAAAGAACTGTTCGCCCGCCTTATACTTATAATATCCTGTCAGGCGGATCGGTTTGCTATAGAAAGGTATTCCGAACTTGGTTGCCTTGAGCGGAGCAGTCAGAGCGTTTGTCAGGTCAAACTGCCCGATAAACAAGTTTCCGGCTGCGATCGGCATGCCCACAAGGCTTCCCAGGCTTCCTGTACTCCGCGTAACCAGTTTCAGGCATTTTCCGTTCCATCCGTTATCATCCTGTGTAGTCGGATAATCTTTAGCCGCAGCCTGGCTGACCGCCAGAGCATATCCTCCGTTTCCGCTTGCCCAGGTAAGTGAATGCTCTCCCTGCTGTTCATAGAATACATAATAATTGCCCGAAGTCTTGACATTTTCAAAATGATATACCGTCGGTATGTTGGTCGAAGTCTGTTCCGTGACCGACACACTGTAAGTGCGGTGCCATTGTCTGTCTTCCGAAGTCACGGTATATCTCACTGGGGAAGAGAAGTCATGAATGCTCCCGCTTTCCGGACTGATGGTTGCCCCCGGAGTCAGTTCAAAAGTCGGTGCGAGGCTGGAAAGGTCAGTACCTTCCTTCACCTTTATTTCTATGGGATAGGCATTCAACTCATCACTGTAAGGCAGTCCAACCTCAATGGTATTGCTTGCCAGACAGTCCACAGGCAAGAGTGAGCAGGCCGTGATGTCAGCTTCTGCATTGGGAGCCTCTTCCTGGATACAGGAGTTCAGCGTCAGTCCCAGCAGGAAGGTTCCAGCCGTTGTTACATACATTTGTTTCATACTTTAATCTGTTAGTCTGTTTAGTTTATCCATTATTGCGATATTCCAGCGGGCTCATACCCACGTTCCGCTTGAAATACTTTCCGAAGAATGACATATTTGCAAAGTTCAGTGAATCTGATATGTCCTGTATGGACAGATTGGTAGATTTCAGCTGCGATTTGGCATCCATGATTACCATGGATGAAATGATGTCCACACATGTCTTTCCGGTAACTTGCTTCACAGTCGTGCAAAGGTGAGCATGCGTGATACCCAGTTTCTCGGCATACCAAGCTACGTTTCTTGTCTGGTTATAATGTTGCATGACCAGCTGTCCGAAGTTCCGGCAGATTTGTTCACTCTTTGAAACAGGACTCTTGTCCGTATTCTTATTCTTATATAATATGGATACACCTTTATGTATATCCGCATACAGATTGGGAGCCATTTCCGTTCGCATCTTCTCGGGAAAAGTCTCATACATCCGGATCAGCAGTTTCAGGTAATCCTGCATAACACTTGCTCCCTCCGGTTTCAGCGAGAGGACAGGATGCCCCAAAGTCAGATAAATGGAATCCAGCATTGCTCTGGTCTGATTGCTTTCCTCAATGTATTTGGAAGAAAAGCCCAGAAAATAGATTTTCAGATTCCCGTCCACACGATAGATCTGGAAGATATTTCCCGGAGTAAGCGTAATGATGTCGTTGGGGCGTACCTCAATACGGTTCAGGTTCACTGAGGCATCCACTTCTCCGTCCATGCAGAGCACAAAGATTTCACATTTCAGTCTCACCGGATAATTGGTGTAGAGGCTGAGTAGTTCCTTGCTGATGTCCGTACCGATCAGCCAGGGTTCAGGTAAATCTATTTTAGGCAATTCTTTTTCCATGTCTCTTTTTGTTTGAAAATATTTCATTTGCAAAGTTAGCCAATTTGAAATATCGGCTATAAAGTAATGCTATAAAATAACATAAAACAGGGAAAATCGGTGTGTTATGTCTTTCTTGAAAAGGCAAAGATAAAGAATAGACCAAAAATAAAATAAATTGACCTTGTGAGGGTGTGTAAAAAGCCGTTACTTTGCAGCCAGAAATAAAACTATAAAATTATTGTTGGATGAAAATGAAAAACTATTTGAAAGTCTTTTTTTCATTGGTATTACTGATATCTTTGGGAAGCTGTACCAGTGAGAAGGAAGAAAATGTTTCAGGCCAGGGAAGTATTATGATTGACCTGTCAACTGATTTGTCCTATAGTCGTTCGATAGACGAAGGTGCTTATCAGGATGTGAATAACTATAAGGTGTCTTTGTACAAAGGTGAAGAAGCTGTTTATACGGATAAACCTTATGGGGAATTAGATCTTACCCAGAAAGTTGATTTTGGAGTTTCTTACACTTTAACTGCTTATTATGGGGAAGATGTTGCTGCCGGTTATGATAAATTGTATGTGAAAGGCAGTCAGACATTCTCTGTTTCTCAAGGAGATACGAAAACAGTATCAGTGCTTTGTAAACCAGCCAATGCAAGATTGGCAGTTGTCTATAAAGGTAATGATGAAAGTGATACCTTTGAAGACTATTTTCAGGATTGTTCTGTTACCATAAAGACTGACTATATGGATGAAGCCTGGACTATGAATAAGTCGAATGTAGGTCAGCAGCTTTATTTGAAGACTGGAGATGAAGGAACAAAGGCTATGTTGTCTTTCTCTTTGACAGACAAAAATGGAGAACCTGTAACTGTCGAAGGATTTGAAGCTACTAAAGAAATTAATTTGCAGCCCTGTTATTCTTATACGTTGACGATCAAACCAAATCATACAGATATAGCCGGAGGTAAATTCGGCCTGACTATTACGGTTGATGACGGAGTGACAGAGGAAGATGTAACTGTTGAAATTCCTGGGGAATACATTTAATTTAAATTATAAAGAAGAAAGATATGAAAAGATATAAAAGTTTAATAGGACTTTTGAGTCTGATAATCGGTCTTTCATCTTGCGAAATGCGTGATGAACTTTGGGGTAAAGGTGAAGTAGGACCTAACGATGGAGTTTTAGAACTTGATTTGTCTTCCTTATATAATGGTGTCAAGATAAGCCGTGCTACTGATGCTGTAGATAATGGAACTACAACTGGAAACTTTAATGAGGAAGATATCAATATTGATAATTATACTCTGGTTGTAACCAAAACAGATACTCAGGAAGAAGTTGAAAAAGGACTTGTCAGTGACTTGAAAAATGAAGAAGGTAAGGTGTTGATTCCTTTGAGTGAAGGTGATTATTCTGTTAAGGCCTATAATTATGAGGGTGAGAATGTAACGGTATCCGAGCGTCCCTTCTTTAAAGGTGAGCAGACATTCTCTGTAAAAAAAGGTGTATCTACCGGCGTGGATTTGTCGTGCAAATTGGCATGTGTTGAGATCGAATTGGGCGTGACAGAATCATTTACAGCTTCTTTTAAAGATGATTATACTGTGACTGTAGATAATGGCGAAGGAGCTACTCAGGTATTTACAAAAGATAATTTGGATAAAAAATATTATTTCAAAACTCCTGATCAGCAGGATCATTTGAGTGCAGCGATTAAAGCGACATCTATAGAAGGTAATTTTATTGAGTTGAAGGCTACTATACAGAAACCTGCTGATGCTGAAGGTGGTCATGCAAATTTGGCAGGTGGAGATTCTTTTGTGATCAATCTGACAGAAGATGGTGCTACAGATTCTTATATTAAGCTCGGCTTGAAAGTAGACTTGACCTTTACGGAAGTTGGGGAAACTATTGAAATACCGGTAGAGAATATTATTTATGATGGACCGGATGTACCGGAGGGCGGTGAAGATACCGATCCTGAAGAACCGGAAGCGTCTATTACTTTTGAAGGGTTGCCTGCTACTTATACTTGTACATATGGTGATTCAATTGCAGGTTTAAAGGATGTTCACATCTTAGCTCCTAATGGTATTAAAAATCTGAACGTTACTATTTCGGGTGAGATTGCTGCTCTGTTAGGCATGGTAAGCTTGCCGGAAACATTTGACATCTGTAATATGGATGATGATCTTAAGGGAAAAATCGTAGGTTTAGGTCTTGTAACAGAAGAGGATTACATTCAGCTTCATGCAGGAACTTGTACAGATTTTACCTTTAAGTTGGGAGGATTGTTAGTTTTGATTCCACAGGTTGTAACATCTGGAACTAGTACGTTCAATCTGGCTGTTTCGGATGGTGTTAGCACTAAAGACGGAGATATTACAGTTATTGTAAATCCAAAGGAAGGAGAGTAAGAGTTTATGAAATTAACAAATATAATGATAGGATTATTTCTGGGTGTAGGACTGTTTTCCTCCTGCCAGTCAGAAATTGATGAAGCCAAAGGATATGGCTATCTCCAGTTGTCTTCTGTTGAAGTTAATAAGAGTGTAACTACTCGTGCTGATATTACAAGTACGGAAGCAATTGCTGTAGATGTAATAGATGAATCGGCGTTGGTTGTGAAACATGCCGATGATTGGAATGAAATGAATGATGTGTTGTTGCCAGTTGCAACTTATACCATCAAAGCATATTCAGCAGACAAGGATAAGGAGGCTCAAGGTTTTGATGCAGCTCCTTATTATGAAGGTCAGACGGAAGTGGCTATCGAAGCAAATAAAGCTAAGGCGGTTGAAATTACTTGTAAACTGGCACAGGCTAAGGTTTCGATTAATTGTTCAGAAAGTTTTAAAACAGCTTTTAGTGATTATTCTTGCACGGTTGAAGGAACAGATCTTAGTATTCCTTTTGTGAAAGATGAATCGCGTGCAGCTTATGTAAAGGCAGGTCAGTCTTTGACTGTAAAGGTTGATTTTGGTAATGGAAAATCTTTCTCTCAGCAGATTACTGAAAAGACAGAAGCTGCTTATTATTATAAAGTGAACTTAGATGTTACAGAAGGTAATGCTTCATTTGATATTTCTGTAGACCAGACTATTCATCAGTATGAAGTAACAGTAAAAGTTCCTACCAAACAGGAAAGTGCTGATATGGTGACCGGTGATATCAGAAACGATATTTCTAAAGTTTGGGGACAGTTCGCTTATTTGTCAGGTGCTTGCAATTTGGAAGAAATAACTTCTCCGGTACAGTTCCGTTACAAGAAGAAAGCCGATGCCGAATGGACTACAGTAGAAGCTGTTCAGGAAGAAGGTACCAAGAACTATTCTGCAAAGGTTGCTCCATTGGATTTCGATACTGAGTATGAATATTATATCTTGTGTGGAGATAAAACAGGTGAAACTTGTACGTTTACTACAGAATCGTATGTAGAAATTTCGAACTTAAATTTCGATACATGGACTCAGAAGGGGAAGAACTGGTATCCGAATGCTGATGCCTGTAATAGCTATTGGGCAACGGGAAATGAAGGAGTGACAACATTGGGTGATTCTAATAGTATTCCTGTTGAAGGTAGTGAGGCTAACAATGGTAAAGCTGCTAAGTTGAAAACAGTGTCTGTTGCTTTGGTTGGATATGCAGCAGGTAACTTACTGATTGGTAACTATTCTACAAATCTTAATAATATGGCAGCTAGCGTACAGTTCGGACGTTCTTATAACGGTGCTCGTCCTGTTAAACTGTCTGGATATTATAAATATACTCCGGGTACTTCGATGAATAAAAATGGTAAGATACCTTCAGACCGTACATTAACTGTAGATGAGTGTGACATATATGTAAAACTTTGGTCAGGAGATGTTGTTATTGCTGAGTCACACTTTGTAACCAATCAAACGGTTTCTGAGTATACTCAATTTGAATTGCCTATAGAATATACAGATATGACTAAGCGTCCAGATAAGATAACAATTGTAGCTACCTCTAGTCGTTATGGTGGTGAGTTTGAAGGTTCGGGAATGTTGAATTCAAAAGTTGTAGGTCAGGTTGCTGAAGGCAGTACTCTTTGGGTAGATGATTTTGAATTGTCATACTATTAATATTTTACATGAAGAAATATTTAATTCTATTTTTAACTTTTTTGTGCGTCACTTCGGTGTACGCACGAAAAAGTTATGATCGTAATATAAAGCCATCTCTGTTTGTTCCGAAAGGCTCATGGATGGGGGGAGTGACATTCTCTTACACAGAGTTGATGGGTGATAATTATAAGTTCCTTATATTGGATGATGTAAACGGAGAGGGATATACATTTAAGGTAAGTCCATACGCAGGATATTTCTTTCGGGATAACATGGCGGCTGGTGTCCGTTTGAATTATAACCGTACATATGCGGATGTAGGAAATATCAATATTGACTTGGGCGATGATTTGACTTTTGATATAAGCGATTATAAATATCTGGAGCATGAATATACAGCTGCCGGGTTTCTGCGTACTTATATGGGTCTTGGCAATAGTAAGATATTTGGGTTCTTTAATGAATTGCGGTTAACTTATGGATATGGTGAAGGTAAAACCTTATCCGGCGAAGATCAGAAAGCAACAGGTACTTACCAGACTTCTCATCGCTTGCAGATTGGTGCGGCACCGGGATTGACAGCGTTTGTTATGAATAATATGGCTGTCGAAGTTTCCATCAATGTTGTTGGTCTGGATTTTAAGTGGATCGAGCAGACAATCAATCAGGTAGAGCACGGATCATACCGTCAGAGTTCTGCGGATTTTAAGATTAATATATTTTCAATAAATATCGGTATTTGTACCTATTTCTAAATTGACAGATTATGCTTATAAAAGCCTTGAAATATAGCTTTGTATCATTTTTATTACTGAACATGTCTTCATGTATTGAGAACGATATTCCTTATCCTTATATCGAAGGAGTTATTCAGGATATTCAGGTAGAAGGAATGCAAGGGGAAGCCGTGTTCAATAATCAGGCTCGTACCATAGAACTGACTATTGGTGAGGATGCTTTTATAGATAGTCTGCCGATAATGAAACTGGTTGCAAATTCCGAAGCATTGATTTATCCGGATTCTGCGGCATGCATCAAGGCATCCGGTTTTCCTGATTTTAGTTTTTCTTCATTAGATGAACTTCCTTCTAACGCTAATACAGCCATAAACTTCACTAATCCGGTTTCTGTCTTATTGAAAACTTATCAGGAGTATTGGTGGAAGATTACTGTAAAGCAGGAGATAGAACGTACCATCGAAGTCGAGAATCAATCGGGTACTGCACCTTTATTGGATTTGAATACTCATGTTGCTATTATTTATGTAACAGAAGATGCGGATTACAGAAATATAAAAATAAACAAACTGAATCTGGAAGGTTCAAAAACCAAGCTGATTCCTTCGCCTGATACGATTACTGATTTTACTCGTCCTCGTGTTTTTCAGGCTTATCGGAACGGACGTTATGTCTGTGACTGGACAGTGGATGTTCAGAAATCTTCAGTTCCTGCTTCAGTAGAGAAGGTGAATGCATGGGCTAAGAAAGCTTATCTGAGTGGAAGTTTTCGTGCTGGAACAAAGTTGTCTGTACAATATCGTGTACAGGGAGAAGAAGAGTGGATTTCTTTGGATGAAGCTTCCATAACGACTACGGGGGCTACTTCATATTCAGCTACGCTGACAGGATTGGAAAGCGGAACGAATTATGAGGTGCGTGCATTGGCGGATGGAAATGAAGGTGAAATTTTCTCTTTTCAAACAGAGACGATTGTTACGATTCCCAATATGGGATTTGACACCTGGACTCAGGATGGCAAGAACTGGTTCCCTAATTCAGATGCTGCAGACAGTTATTGGGCTTCAGGAAACACCGGAGTTACAACGGTGAAAGATGCAACTACAGTTCCTGTTGACGGAAGTGATGCGTATAAAGGAAAGGCTGCAAAGATGACAACAGTTACTGGGGTTGTACTGGTTGGTTCAGCGGCAGGTAACCTGTTTATTGGAACTTATAAAACGAATATGGGTAATCCTGCGGCAAGTGTGAACTTTGGCCGGGACTATACAGGAGCACGTCCTACCAGGCTGAAAGGATACTATAAATATAAATCAACACCGATAACGGCAGGAACAAAACCGGGCAATCTGCAGACAGATCAATGTCATATCTATTTGAGATTATGGGACAGTTCCGATACTGAGATAGCTTATGGAGAGTTTATTGGCAGTGAAACGGTGACTCAGTATACTCCTTTCGAATTTGACATAGAGTATAAGAATACGGAAGCTAAACCTGCTAAGATTACCATCGTGGCAACATCCAGTAAATATGGTGGTGACTTTGAAGGCTCAAAGGTAGTCGGTCAGGTAGGTGAAGGCAGTACTCTGTGGGTAGATGAATTTGAATTAAGTTATGATTAAACCTATGAACGGATATATGAAGAGTTTAGGAAGCTTTTTTTTATTGATATTATGCGTATGGTTGGGAGGGTGTCAGTCTGATGAAGACTTGCGCACTTCAGATAATACTGGTTTTCTGGTAACCTTGGCGGATGAATTGGAGCAGGCTTATACACGTACTACTCCTGCAGAATTGGGTAAGCCTATAAAAGAGCAGTTTAAATTGCTTGTAGTGGATACTGCTACGGGTAAAGAAACTTATTCAGGTCAATGCTCGGAATCAGTTCTAGTGAAAGCAGGCCTTTATAATCTGACTGCAACCTTTGGGGATAATCCGATCATTGCATTGGATGCCCCTTATTATGAAGGAAATCTGGAAGGACAGGAAGTAAAGACAGGCGAAATGACTTCTGTTGAAATCCCCTGCTCGGTAGCTAATGCATTACTTTCTGTAAGTTTTAATCATGAAAGTTTGAAGAAAGCTTTCGAAAATTATTATGTAACAGTTTCGGTGAATGACCAGGCTGTAGAAATAGATTCAACTGGTGGAAAGAGTGCTTATTTCCGGGCTAATTCATCGGTGAAATTGGTCTTTCATGGATATTTGTCTGGAACAGGGCAGGAAATGACGTATGACATTCCGGAAGAAGATAAATTTCAGAATGTTGTAGCGAGAACTCATGTGAAGGTTACTTTAGGGTTAAATTCTGAGGATCTCTCTTCAGGAGTTGGTATATCTGTAGAGAAGTTGGATACAGAAATAGTATCTGTCACCTCTACTATTCCTGTGGAGTATATGCCGAAACCGAAATTGGAAGCAGAAGGCTTCTCGAATAATGAACTGACCTTTGCGGAGACGGAAAAGAAAGCAGCTTCCGTTCACCTGAAACTTGCTTCTCCTTTACAGGAATTGAAGATGCGATTCCACTTTGAAGATGCTCAGTTTGCATCGTTGAATGATCAGGACTATTTGTTATCAAAAGACAAAGCTGCTCTTGAGAATGCTTTAGGTATCACTCTTCCTGATGTCAATGCAACAGATGCAACTATAGATTTCAGTAACCTGATTGCTAAAATGCAGACGAATGCCGGTGCGACGACTCGCAATGTGATTGAACTGGATGCACAGGCAAACAATCGTTGGAGTAGTGAAAGTATGGATATAGAAGAGCAGAATTCTCAGAATAAAGCATTTACTTTGATATGTAACAAACCGGAGTTTAGTGTAGTTGTAGAAGATAAGAACTGCTGGTCAAGAGAGTTTACAATCAATGAAGTCAATGTAACAGCGGGAGATGCGGAAACAATAAAAAAGAATTTGGTTTATCAGTATTTTGATGGATCAGATTGGAAAGAGTGCTCTACGCGTGAATCTGTCAAAGGGCGAACCCAACAATTCATTCAACGCGCTGAAGAGATTTCAAGTAAAGTCTATAAAGTTCGTGCATTATATAGAGGTGTGATTGCGTCTGCCGAGGCTGAAGCAACATTGGAAACACCGGAACAACTGCCTAATTCGGGAATGGAAGAGTGGAATACTGAAAATTATTCAAAGAGTTTTTATTGTTTTTATCCTTGGATGGATAAAGGGGAGTGTCATTGGGATACTAATAATTTATATACAACACGGCATAGACATAATAGTTCGGATGTGGTTAAAGTGAATTATAATGGATTTCATGCCGTATCTTATGTTTTAGGACGTGGAAATATAGGATTGGCAGCGGAATTACGTAGTACGGCAAATGGTAGAGGGAATACAAGAGCAGAACTTCCTGAGTGGCTTGGTGGTGTGAAGCATTCGGAAAAAGATCAAAATAAAGTTGCCGGAGAATTGTTTTTAGGTGATTGTAAAGTAAATATTACAGGTAATGATATAAATGGAAACGATTCTTATGAGCGTGAAAAGAGCGCTTTATTTTCCAATCGTCCAACAGCATTGAAATTTTGGTATAAGTATGTACCATACAATTTAGATGCGTGGAGTGTTCATATAGAGCTTCTAGATGAATCGAAAAAAGTGATTGTACAAAAAGATTTTACTTCTTCGGAAGCTAAAGGAGATTGGACAGAAGCAATTGTTACTTGGAATGAAGATTATAATGAAAGTGTCATTTATGCGAAATGTAAATATATTTATGTAATATTTAGTTCTACAATAAATGCCGGAGCTAATATGCCTTATCGAGAAATAACTCAGACATTTTATATTGATAATGGTAATAATTCTTTAACTTTTAGTCCGGCATATGTAGGAAGTGTTTTGACTATTGACGATATCTCTTTAGTTTACGATAAATAAAGAAACTTATGAAACTAAATATTTTTTATATAATATGTGGACTTTTCCTGCTGGCTAGTTGCCAGCAGGAGGAAATTCCTTCTGGTGAAGGATTTCTGTCTTTGACAGGAATCGAAGTGCAGACACAAGAGATCACAAATGTGGCTTCGCGTGCTGTGGATGAAGATTTGACCGTTGACCTCTATAAAGGAGAACAAAAGGTGCGTACTCTTACTGCAGAAGAGATGCAGAGCAAAATAAAGTTGGAGCCGGCGACAGATTATAAGCTGAAGGTGTATAGTGCAAATTACGGACAGGATGTCAACTGGACAAATGAGATGTCAGGAGAACCTGTTTATTATAAAGAGGAACCTTTTCAAGTGAAGGAGGGAGAAACGACGGCTTTGAAGGTACAGGTTCCCATGTGTAATTATGCCGTTAGTCTGGCATTGCCGGAGGGCTTTGAAAAATGGATGACTGATTATACATTTGAAGTGACATCCGGTGACCGGGCGGTTATTTTGCAAGATGGCGGTACGGCTTATTTCCCTGTTTCTGCGCTCGTTTCGCCTTTCAGTTACAAACTGAAGCTTACAAATACAGATTCAGAATCGTTTGAACTGACTGGTACATGGGGAGATACGGAAGGTGAAACTGTGGAGATGAATACAGTTTATGTCATCACTTACAGTATGGATTACAATGCTTTGAAAGTAAGCTTTTAATCCACCCCCAGGTAATCACTGAACTACCCCGCAGTAGTTGTCGCGTTACCCCGTAGTAACGGACGGACTACTGCGGGGTAGTTTTTAGGCAGAGAATGATGATTCTTTCCCGGTAAAAGCGTATTTTTATCCCGACTTTTACTTAATGAATGACACAAAAATTGCCTATGAGAAGATTAGACCGATGGAAAAAGACTTTGCTGCTGGCCTTGGCCGTGGCTTCGTGTGAGTGGATGGGAGCGCAGACTGCTACTATTTTACCTGCTCCGGTAGAGATGACAATGCAGGAAGGATACTTCCGGCTTGCGGACGGAATGACTATCTGTGCGGAAAAAGATGAACTTTATCCGGTGGCAGATTATTTTGCAGAAGCCATGAAGGAAATGAGCGGCGTAACGCTGAAACAGGTTGATACGGATGGCGGCTGGAAATCAAGAAATATCCGCGGCTTACTTCCGTGGGAGCGTGGAGAGTGAACCAGACAGACCGTCCGTTCCCGGACCGCAGAAATCCGGAGCCGGGCGAGCCGACACCTATAGGAGGCTATTATACTCAGGAGGATATGAAGGAAATTATCCGTTATGCTGCCGGCCGATGCATTGAGATTATTCCGGAAATTGATATGCCGGGACATTCGAATGCGGCACTGGCTGCTTATCCGGAGCTGGCTTGCCCTTCGGTAGACAAGCACATTTGTGTAGTTCCGGGTATGGGACAGGGCTCGGGTAATATCATTTTCTGTGCCGGAAATGAGGAAGCGTTCCGTTTTCTGGAAGGGGTGATTGACGAGGTTGCGGAACTGTTTCCTTCGCATTACATTCATTTGGGAGGCGATGAGGCCTGGAAAGAATACTGGAAGAAATGCCCCCGGTGTGCGGACCGCATGAAGCAGATCCCGCCGACGGAGCGGAGACTGATAGTTCAACCGGTAAACGCTGCCGAAACCCGCACGGTGCCGGCTCTCCCGCTCCAGCGCGGTACAGAAAATATCCCCGTAAGTATCGGTTTCCGGACTGACGATCAGAATATTGCGGTGCCCTTTCTTCTCCATGTGCGCAAGAATCGCATCAATCCACAGTTTCAGCGGCGGAAACAGCGTGACGAAATTATCCGGCTCCAGTTGCGGCAGTTTTTCGGAACGGACCGTCAGCGGAGAAATCAGCGGCAGCCCGTGAAACTGCGTCAGAGCGCGGGCGGACGGAATATAGCCGGAACTGAACGGACCGATCACTGCGGCAATCGCGGGATCGTCGCAGAACTGTTGAATCGCCATACAATATTCCGGCAGAGTCTTCACATCATCCCGGCGGCTAATCTCCAGTTTCCTGCCGTTGACTCCGCCGTCCTGATTGAGCAGTTCCGCCGCCAGACTCACCCCCTCCATCGCTTCCACCGCGGGACGGTCTGCGGCATCATACGCCGCTCCGAGCTTCAGAACCGGAGATTTCCGCACGGATTTTTCCCGCATCCGTTCATTCCACGAACGGTGACCACGGTCGATAAACGAGCCGAACTGGAACACGCCAAGCGCATTCAGCAGAAGGCATACACAGACAACGGCAAGCAGACTGATAATACAATTCTTCATAAGCGGTCGTTCCTTTCCGTCAGCTGCCGCTCCGTAAGGCGACGGAACAATCCGTCTTCGGCGGCAAGCTGTTCATAAGTTCCCTGTTGCACCACGCGCCCTTTATCAAGCACATAGATCCGGTCCGCCCGGAGAATGGTCGAAAGACGGTGCGCGATCACGATCCTGGTCATCCGTAGCTGTTCCATGTTCATCTTGACAATCTCCTGCGAACGGTTGTCCAAAGCGCTCGTGGATTCATCCATAATAACAACGGCGGGAGAGCCGACCAGTGCGCGGGCGATCAGGATCCGCTGCTGCTGACCGCCGGAAACGGTTTCGGAACTCACCAGAGTATGAATTCCCATCGGCATCTCCTCCACTTCGCGGCGGAACGCGGCAAGCTCCAGAGCGCGCCAGGCGTCCTGCACCGTATAATCGGTCCCGGTAACGATATTCTCAAGAATCGACCCCGGCATAATACGGCTGTTCTGGAGGATCACCCCCATCCTCCGGCGCACGGACCGCAGTTCCAGATTCGCCAGATCCCTGCCGGAATAACAGATCATACCCGATTCCGGCTGTTCAAAACCGAGCAGCAGACG
>ERZ827150.777-NODE-777-length-44524-cov-15.685489_pt1 | contig 44524 bp, 35 predicted proteins | sample MGYA00519779_ERZ827150 | MGnify/ENA primary metagenome ERZ827150 (study PRJEB31778, sample SAMEA3449267) | human gut metagenome | biome: human gut; feature: human-associated habitat; material: faeces | place: United Kingdom | collected 2010/2012 ...
CCGCCTCTTCAAGGTCAGATCTTCAAGGTCTGACCTTTTTTTGTGTGCATGCTTGAGGGGGATGTGGGGGGGGGAATGTGAGGGTGCAAGGATGGAATTGTGGAGAGTGAGCGAGTAGGATTTGGGGATTGAGGTATGGCCGAGAGGCCGGGTGAACGGCCGTTGAACCGCAAGGTTTTGTATGGAGAGTCGTAATCGTGGTAAAAGTCGTGCGAACAAGATAGGCTAACTGGACGGCAGAGATACCTATTAATATATAAGAGTTTTGGTGGTTCTGTTAGGTTTGGGCATAATGTATAGAGATAACAGTTTGGCGCCTTTCCTGTGGGACAGAGTGGATAGTATGATTTTTTGTATTGAGGTGCCGGTTGTGGATGTCGGCGGGTATAATGCAGACGCCCCAAGGGGTTATGAGAACATTGTTATAGGTAAAACAAAAAGCAGAAGGCTTCAGATACTTGAATCTGAAGCCTTCTGTGTGTAAGAAACTGCTGTCCCGATCAGTAGCTGATTGCGAACAGGACGCGGCGGTGCGACGGTTTGCCGGAGTAGATGCACTTGCCCTCTTCCTCCTCGGCATCCATCGGGATGCAGCGGATGGTGGCTTTGGTGGCCTCCTTGATGGCGATCTCCGTCTCTACGGTGCCGTCCCAGTGCGCTGAAATGAAGCCCCCCTTCTCGTTCAGGACGCGGCAGAATTCATCCCATGTATCGACACGGGTGATCATGCTGTCGCGGAACTTGCGGGCCTTCTCGAAGATATTCTTCTGTATCTGGTCGAGCAGTTCGACAATATGATCTACGATGCCTTCCTGCGGCATGGTCATCTTTTCGAGCGTGTCGCGGCGTGCAACCTCGATCGTACCGGCTGCAATATCACGTGCTCCGAGCGCCAGACGTACCGGAACACCCTTGAGTTCGTACTCTGCGAACTTGAAGCCCGAACGGACGTTGTCGCGGTCGTCGATCTTGACGCTGATGCCTTTGGCCTGCAGAGCGTCGGCAATCGGGCGGAACTTCTCGACAACCGTTGCAAGTTCTTCGGCACCCTTGTAGATCGGGACCATAACGACCTGTATCGGAGCGAGTTTCGGAGGAAGTACCAGGCCGTTGTTGTCGGAGTGGGCCATGATCAGCGCACCCATCAGACGGGTCGAGACGCCCCACGAGGTTGCCCATACATATTCGAGCGAACCTTCGCGCGTGGTGAACTGTACGTCGAAGGCCTTGGCAAAGTTCTGGCCGAGGAAGTGAGACGTACCGCTCTGAAGAGCCTTTCCGTCCTGCATCATCGCCTCGATGGTCAGGGTGTCGAGGGCTCCGGCGAAGCGTTCGTTCTGGCTCTTGTGGCCGACGATCACCGGAAGGCTCATGTAATTCTCGGCGAAATCCTTGTAGACGTATATCATCTTCATGGCTTCGGCCATAGCCTCCTCCTTTGTTTCGTGCGCGGTGTGGCCCTCCTGCCAGAGGAATTCGGCCGTGCGCAGGAACAGTCGCGTACGCATCTCCCACCGTACGACGTTTGCCCACTGGTTGCAGAGGATCGGCAGGTCGCGGTATGACTGGATCCAGTTTTTATATGTGTTCCAGATAATGGTTTCGGATGTGGGGCGGACGATCAGCTCCTCTTCGAGTTTTGCGGCGGGGTCGACCGTGACACCGCCGTCGGGATTGTTCTTGAGGCGGTAGTGCGTTACGACTGCGCACTCCTTGGCGAACCCTTCGACATGTTCGGCTTCGCGCGAGAAGAACGATTTGGGAATGAAGAGCGGGAAATAGGCATTCTGATGTCCCGTAGCCTTGAACATTTTGTCCAACGCGTCGTGCATTTTCTCCCAGATGGCATATCCGTACGGTTTGATGACCATGCAACCGCGTACGGCCGAATTTTCGGCCAGGCCTGCCTTGACGACAAGGTCATTGTACCATTGGGAATAGTTGTCTTCGCGACGAGTCAGATCTTTCAACTCTTTTGCCATTTTATGTTGTTTGTCTTGGTTTGTTGTTTGTCTGAAAATAGAATGAACAAAGGTAGTGCTTTTTTTGTAATTATTAATAAATTATCTACCTTTGAAAAGGTCAAAATGTGTGTTAAGATGCATGTCGATGCAACAAAATGCATGTTTTTTACGTCTTTATAGAAAGCCGGCCGGAGGAATGGCAGCTGATGTCGGGATATCGGTACGGTTTTGGATAACTGAATTTAGTTGTTGAAAGATACAAAAACCTGCAAGACTATGAGAAATGGAATTTTTTTCGGAACGATTGCTCTGCTTACGGCGGCAATCCTGAGCGGGTGTACGTCGGCGCTCTACGTGGGCTACGGCAACGACGATCTCTACGGTGTGCACGACCGGGTGGCCATAGCCAATGCCGAGGCGCGTCAGGCCGAAATCGAAAAGGCTGAAGCCGAAGCTCGGCAAGCTAAATACGAGGCGTTGATGGCACAGATGGAGGCCGATAACCTCGAAGCCGAATATTATTCACGTTCGTCGGGCGATGCGATAGATTATCAGAGTGTGGTCGAGGATACCTATGAAGGTGCTTACGAACGCCGCCTGCGCGGTTTCAACTCGGCTACCTACCGCCTGCCGTCGAGCTATTACAACTACCGTTACGGATCGTCGTATACGTATGTTTCGGCATACGACCCGGCGGTCTACAACGTGATCGTAATGGGTGACGAGGTGTGGGTCGAACCCAAATATATCACCGCAATGTTCGGCAACTGGGGTACGGTGGTCAACTTCTCGTTCGGCGTGGCCAACCCCTGGAGCTACTACTACTCGCCGTGGTACTATCCCGCTTCGTGGTACTGGTATGGCTGCTCGCCGTGGTGGTATCACAGCGTCTGGGACTGGGGCTGGACCTGGAACTGGCCGTATTATTACAGCTTCGGAAGCTGGGGACCCTACTGGGGCTTCTGGCCGTACCACCATCCGCACTATCCGGGCGGTCCGGGGTTCTGGCCGGGACACGGTCCGGGGCATAACAACTATGCCGGTCATAACCGTATCTACCGTCCTGCATACCGTACGACGGGCAACGGCGGCGGATATACCTCGACCTACCGTTCCGGAACGGGTATCTCGCGTAATCCGGGATCGGCGGCCGGCGGAAGCTACCGGACCCGTTACACGAACGGCAATTCCACGAATTCGTCATCGCGATACGAGGGTACTTACCGCAACAATACGCGCGGCAACTCGTCGAACGACAATTCGTCGAACCGTACCGGAATCCCGAGCCGTTACCGCAACAACAATAACGACACCCCGTCGCGTTCGACCTATACCGCACCGAGTACCTCGCGTCCGTCGGGCGGTGGATTCGGTGGTGGCGGCCGTTCGGGCGGCGGTTACGGCAGCGGCGGAACATCTTCGCGCGGCAGATAGTACATCGACCGGTTGCTACCGGACGACGGCATGACCCTGACCGGTCAGCGGCATACCGGCAGCCGATCGTTGACAATCGATATTTTTGGATTAAAGTTTGTAATGGAGTTTAAGATTATGTCACTGAAAAGATATTTGCTGATGACGCTGTTTTCGGCGCTGCTTGTTCCGGCCTCGGCGCAGCAGTTCGGTGGTCTGGCGCTCGGCCAGTCCGATTTCCTGATCACCGACATGGTCCGCTACGGACAGAATGACTTCAGTTTCGGAACGGCCCGGACTTCGGCCATGGGCGGTGCCTTCACCTCGCTCGGAGCCGACCTGTCGGCGATGTCGATCAACCCGGCTGGCCTGGGAATGTACCGTTCGACTGAATTCGGCGTTACGGGGGCGGCAAACTTCGCAGCGTCGAAGTTCGACATGCCATACGGAGACAATTCGCGGAACCGTGTGGCCCTTAATAATATAGGTATAGCCTGCAACCTGTATGCAAGTTCGGGGACGCTGACCAGCTTCACGTTGGGCGTCGGATACAACAAACTGGCCGACTACAACTATCGCTATTCGGGCCGCACTCCGAACAGCAATGCCTCGATAGCCGACCTGTTCGAACGTCAGCTGGAGGGTACGGCATCGAGTTCGCTGAGCGGCGACCGTGCATACTGGAATACGAACCAGTATCTGTGGGGAGCGGTGCTGGCCTACAAGAACTATCTGATCGATCCGGCCTCGTCGGATGCCGGCAACATGAGCTATATCACCACGTCGATAGCCCCCGATGCCGATATCGAACACCTCTCGCAGGTGGACAGCAAGGGGTATCTGGGTGAATATACCATCTCGGGCGGAGCCAACTTCAACAACAAGCTCTACGTCGGCATGACCATCGGCATGCAGGACCTGCATCACGATAGCCAGGTCTTCTACGGCGAGACCTACTATAACAACGGTCTGACGTTCGATGCTTCGGGCAACGTGAACGGTGAGACTGGAAATGCCCCCTCGAACGTGCCGCTCATGTATACGGATTATATTCAGCGGACGGTTGTGGACGGTGTCGGAATCAATTTCAAGGTGGGAGCGATAGTCCGTCCGATCGGAGGGCTTCGTATCGGAGTTGCGGTACACACCCCGACCTTCATGAAGATCGACCGTTCGTATCAGGGCATGATGTATGTCAAGGGTTACGATCTGGAGAACGACCGTTATGTCGAGAGCGACCGTAACGTACAGTATACCGACGAGTTGAAGTCGAAATGTGAATATTCGACCCCGACCCGACTGTTGGCCGGCATCTCCTACACGTTCGGGCAATATGCCATCCTGGCGGTGGATTACGAACGTACGTGGTACAACGGCATGCGTTTGAACAACGTGGACGGCGTGACCAAGTCGATCTACAAGTCGGCCGTGCGGAACAACTTCAAGGCTGCCAATACGCTTCGAGCCGGACTGGAGGTTCGTCCGCTGCCGTTCGTGGCGCTTCGCCTGGGATATGCCTACTACGGTTCGATGCTGCGCAACAACGACATGGTGTTCGACAATCCGGTCCAGTATGCCACTACAAGCATCTCGGCCGGTGTAGGGCTCAACTTCGGAAGTTTCGTCCTTGATCTGGCCTATGTCAACCAGAGCGTCAAGCTGTCGACCTACGATCTGTTCTACTATCAGAATGCCGAAGGCAACTTTACCTCGGAGAGCGGCCAGATGACCGGCAAGCTGAATCGTAACCAGGTTATGGTATCGTTCGGGATCAAGATGTAAAAACGGTTGATATTTAGGGATTTGATTAAAAAAGCACTCCAATGAGCGCTTTTTTTCGTCGAAACGGAATACAACTTAACGGAAAAATCCCTATATTTGCACACCTTTTGAGAGGAGAGATGCCGGAGTGGTCGATCGGGCCGCACTCGAAATGCGGTGTACGGGCAACTGTACCGGGGGTTCGAATCCCTCTCTCTCCGCTGGAAATGCCGAACAGGCCGGAAGCGACAGACTTTGCAAAGTCTGTCGCTTTTTTTATTGCAGCTACGGCAGCGTACTTGATTTGTTTGCGGAGAAGCCGGGCGTGGCGGGGGAAGCAAGTTGACGTGTGTCGTGGTTGCCGGGCGGAGAGTTTCGGGAGTGTCCAGGCCGGTGAAGGTGCGACAGGTGAAATGATACCAGGCGGCAGCACTCGTCCGGCCCGGAAACCGGCAGGTGCTGCCGCCTCAATTGTCAACGGCCGCTTGTCGGATTGTCTCCTTACGGCCGAATGCCCGTCTAATGCGGATAGAGTGGATTTCCGGTTTCGTCGACCGTCACCCAGTCGGTTACCTCGACCGACGGGAAAGTGACCGTATCGGCATCGATGATCGCACGGAACAGATAGGAATTGCCCGCCTGCAAACCGCCGTCGGGAATCGGAACCTTAACACTGTATTGATGCGGTGTCGGATCGTAGTTCAGATTGAGCGACATGTCCAGAGTCATGGGCGAGGTTGCCTGCAGGGGAAGCATCGTATATTGCAGCGTCAGCCCGTTTATTCCCATCGAGGCCGGAACGGTTCCGTATTCTGTTGCCGGGGTGATTATACCGGTGGTCAGATCCATTGTAGCCCCGGTCTGTGGCGGGGTTATCGTTGCCGAAACGACCTGCTGAAGGACTATTCCGGAGCCGGCGGCGATCTCGAAGACAACCTGTGTGGCCGAATGGTTGAATACGATGGGAACGGAGACCTGCGGGCTGTTTATTTCGTAATTTGCGCACCCCCACCACAGATAGTCAACACCGTTCTGGAGGGCGCTCGAAACGCCGTTGGTGAATACCGGCGGTCTGTCGGTGGAGTTTGCCGAGACGGCGTAGAAGTCGAATAGTCCGTTGCTCAGATACATGTTGTAGTTGGAGACGCCGGAGAGCATTCCGGCCTGTTGTGCGACGTATGATCCGCGGGCCATCGGGGCGGTCGAGGTGGCGTTGTCGGTTTGGCCATGGTATGCGAAGATCGTAACGCGTGTATTGGCTGCAATAGGCGACATTGATCGGGTCATGTTCAGGCTCTCGAGCGTAGCGTGGAACTTGACCAGATTGTCGGCTACGGTATCGGCTGCCGAATCGTTGTCGGAGACGGATGGAGATGCCGCAGGAGCGTTGCAATCGATTGTGATGGAGCTTTCGGAGCAACTGCCGAACAAGAGAACTATGGCGGCTATCGGCAGGATGAGATAAAAGGCATGAGATTTCATATCGTTTCGATTGGTTTGTATGAAATTGTTCTGAATTGCATGGACCGATGCAAAACCTGTGCCGTACGGGTCCATCAGTTACAATGAGTTATGGCGATTGTGAATGTTGTCATTTCGGCCCGGTATGCGCGGCATCGGGACGCGAATTTCTTGGCCTGCGTGGATTGTGGAAGATGGGGCAGATAGAGAGCGGAATGGATCGGCAATAAAATTCAGATGCTTTGCCGTATCCGGCGGGATGTTCGGGAACTCCCGAACGGTTGGCTGGGTCGGGGGGGAGGGATATTCGATTGATAGTCGAGGCGCCCGCTTTTGATTTTTTCATTATTGCATGAAGGGGTCGCTACTCCCAATTCCATAAAAAACGTCGGTTTTGTGGACCGACGTTCGAAAACTTGTGACTCCGACAGGACTCAAACCTGTAACCTTTTGATCCGTAGTCAAATGCTCTATTCAATTAAGCTACGGAGCCGTTTTGCGATTGCAAATATAGACATATTTGGCAGAATAGCCAAAAAAATAAAGTTTTTTTTTAATTTTTTTCACCGAAGAGTCTTTCCAATTCGGTCTTTAATGCGCCTATATCGTTAGTGCGCAGGGAGATATGTCCGTCGGGCGAAATGAGGTAGCTCATCGGGAGTGAATCGATTGCATAGGCTTCGGCCGCTGCGGCGCGGAATGTGGCCGTGTCGACGGCATTCAGCTGAATCCATTGCGCCGGGGACTCCTCTACGGCCGATCTCCAGCGGCTGCGGCTGTTGTCGATCGAGATGCGGCAGACCGTAAGTTGCTCCTCTCCGTACGGGGCGGTTATCGTTTCCAGCATCTGGTCGCGGTCGCGCCTGCCATCCCACGTAGCCCAGAAATCGAGCAGTACGTATCTCCCCTCCGCCAGCAGACTGTCGATCGATATCATCCGGCCGTCGGTGTCGGGAAGTGTCACGGGAATGGACTTGCGGCCCGGCTGTACGGCGTCGAAACGCTCGATCGAGTTTCGGATGTCGGCCAGCAGCGGATTGTTGCGCAGAGGCTTCGATATGAGGTTGAGCGTCGTGCGCCGGCTTCCGATATCCATCCGTCCGGCCGTTCGGGCGAAGAGCCATACGCCGCACATGTTGTCGCGGTTGAGGGCTATATGGGCATTTGTGAGCGAATCGATCATTGACGCTGCCAGTTCAATGTCGGCGGCATAGAGGTGTGAAAGCGAGTCTTCGGCCGCAATGAAACGTCTGCGGGCATCGTTCCCCGCCGTACCCGAAGCGCGGCCGGCGGTATCGATTCTGACGGTTCCCCGTTCGATGAAGAACTGGCTGCAGATGACCGACTCGTCGGTTTCGATCGAGGCGGTGCAGGGGCTTTTCAGCCTGCCCGAGAAGGAGAAGTGCGAATCGGTAACCACACACGAGTCCAGTACCTCATCGGAGACGTATAGCCATACGGTTGCGCCATTTTCATGGGCCGGGCCCTCGATTGTGAAGTTGAAGCTGCGCGGGGCGAACATCCGGCCGCTGAGCGACCAGACGATCAGGGCTGCCGACAGAACGATTACGATCAATGAGACGATTCGAGCGGGTTTCATTCTTTTGTGATCTTGTTAATTCGAGTTTTAGGGGGCGTTGCAGGTTTAATTTCGCGGTCGGGGTGTTGGTCGAGGAAGTGCTCCCACGACTGGCTGCCGCGTTGCGAAACGGCCTTGAGACCACCGCCGAGCCCCTTGAACCGGGCCCCGTCGGTCAGCGCGTTGATGGTCGAACGGGTGGCGAAGTAGTGGCAGACGGCAACGGCCATGCCGTCGGTGGCATCGAGACGCTTCGGGTTGTAGTCGATTCCGAGCATTCCGTGCAGCATCGAGGCTACCTGCTCCTTTGCGGCTGAACCACGGCCGGTTATGGCCTGTTTGATTCGAGTGGGGGCGTATTCGGCAACCGGAACCCCGCGGCTCAGGGCGGCGGCCATGGCAACACCCTGTGCGCGTCCCAGCTTGAGCATGCTCTGGATGTTGCGGCCGAAGAAGGGCGACTCGAGAGCCACTTCGTCGGGCCGGTAGTGGTCGATCAGCGCCCCGACCCGTTGGAAGATGTAACGCAGTTTTTCGTACGGGTCGGCGATTTTGTGCAGGTCGATGTCGCCCAGCACCATTGCATTCAGCCTTGTGCCGTCGGCCTCGAGCAGGCCGTAACCCATGCGGTTGGTACCCGGGTCGATACCCATTATTATGCGGTGTTGTCTCTCCATCTCCGTCCCGAAAATGGAATGCGCCATACGTGAGCCCGATCATTCGTGCCTGCCGTATGGCGCATTCGGGTGGTTACAATTTATTATTCGCCGAGCAACTCTGCGAGTTTGTTTTCGAGGTCTGATTCACGCAGGCCGGTAGCCACGATCGTACCGTCGGGGCCGATGAGGAAGTTGGCCGGGATGCTGCGCACGGCATAGTTTACGGCATCGGGCGAGTCGAACGCCTCAAAGTTGCAGACATGGATCCAGTCCATCTTGTGGTTTTCGATAGCTGATTTCCAGCTGTCGGCCATCTTGTCGAGCGATACGCCGTAGATTTCGAAACCCTTGTCATGATATTTGGCATATGCCTGGAGCATGTAAGGCACTTCGCGCATGCAGGGGTTGCACCACGAAGCCCAGAAGTCGACCAGGACATATTTGCCGTCGCCGACGATCGACGAGAGTGCGATCGGATTGCCATCGGCATCGTTCTGAATGATGTCGATATACTGGCGGCCGGGTTCGACCATCTGTTTCTTTGCGGCGAACTCCTTCAGATCGGTCAGTTCGGGAGTATTCTGCATCTCCACAGGGAATTTGGCTATCTGGGCGAGGATCTCGTCGGCCGAATCGTAGTAGAAGAGCTGGGTGGCATAGAGGTTCAGGCCGAAGAGGTTGTCGAGGTTCTGGTCGAGCCGCTGGCGGACACCTTCGTTCATGGCCTCGTAGAGCGAATCTATTGCGGCGGAATCCTGCTGGTTCTGCTGCATCTTCATGAACATCTCGCGGTTGAACTGATCGTATTCTGAGAGAGCCTCGTTTGCTGCGGTGCCCGAGATGGTCATTGGTCGGGTGATGTCGGTGATCGAACCGTTGATCTGGATCTTACCGTTTTCGAGGAAGAGCGACATGATCGGGCGGGTTGTGAGCAGATATACCATCTGCGGAGTATCGATCTGCCCCTTGAAGGTGAAACTGCCGTTCGAGACGGTGGTCGAGTCGATGGCCTGGCTGTCAGCATTCATGAGGTATACGACCGAATCCTGAAGGCCCTCGATCGTGCCCTTGATGACGTAACCGTTGTTGTTGCAACTGGCGGCCAGAACTGCCGCTGCTGCCATTAAAAAGATCTTTTTCATTTGTTTATCGTCTGTTTTTGGTTTGTCGTATTTGTGTCTCCGGGCCGGCCCGTCATGGTGTGGAGGGCCTGGCTGTCGGACGTTTGCGCAGCTGCCGTATGTTACTGCTTTTCGGCCATCAGTTCGGCCACCTGTTTCTCGAGGCGGCTTACCGTGCGGCTCAGTTCGGGCAGGTTGCGGAATATGGCATTCGAACGGTGGAACTTGATCCCCGACAGCGAAGGCGTTCCCATACGCGTATCGTTGCTCTCGACATTGTTGTCGATGCCGCTCTGCGAACCGGCCTTGACATTGTCGCCTATCGAGAGGTGTCCGGCAATGCCCACCTGGCCGCCGAACATGCAGTTGTGGCCCACCTGGGTCGAGCCGGCAATGCCGACCTGTGCCGCGGCAACTGTATTTTCGCCGATTACGACGTTGTGGCCGATCTGTATGAGGTTGTCGAGCTTGACGCCCTTCCGGATTAGGGTCGAACCCATCGTTGCGCGGTCGACGCAGGTGTTTGCACCGATCTCGACATCGTCTTCGATGACGACGTTGCCGATCTGGGGGATCTTGTCGAAGCTGCCTTGTGCGTTGGGGGCGAACCCGAAGCCGTCGGCTCCGATCACGCAGCCGGCATGGAGTGTGACATTATTCCCGAGGACGCATTCCTCATATATCTTGACACCGGAATTTATTATGGCGTTGTTGCCGATACGGACATTGGCGCCGATGTATGCCTGCGGGAATATCTGGCAGTTGTCGCCGATCACGGCGCCGGCATCGACAACGGCGAAGTCGCCCACATAGCAATCCTTTCCCAGACGTGCCGAGGGGTCGATAGCGGCTCGTTCGCTGATACCGGTCCGGCGGGGTTTGTTGGCGACATACAGTTCGAGGAGCTTTGCGAATGCGCCGTATGCATCCTCGACGCGGATCATCGTTGCCGGGACGGGCTGTTCGGGTTCGAAACTCCTGTTTACGATCACCACCGACGAGCGGGTGGTATAGATGTAATGTTCGTATTTTGGGTTTGCGAGGAACGAGAGGGCTCCTTGATGGCCTTCGGTAATCTTGGCGAATGTGTTTACGGTAGCCGTTTTGTCTCCTACGACCTCGCCGCCGATAGCTCCGGCGATCATTTCAGCGGTAAATTCCATATTCAGAAAGTTTTTGTTTTGAAGCGTTCCATTGGCACGGAGGCATCAGGTTGGTTCAAAGGTATTTTTTCAGATCGACCCCCTCGGGCAGAAACTGTGCCGGATCGCCGCCGAAGTGTACCAACTCGCGGATGATGCTCGACGAGATGGCGGCATAGCGCGGCGGGGTAAACAACAGTACGGTTGTCAGTCCTGGCGAGAGCCGTTCGTTGATGAGCTGCATGTTGTGTTCGTATTCGAAATCCACGGCATTCCGCACGCCGCGCAGCAGGAACTGGGCCTGGCATTCGCGGCAGAAATCGACGGTCAGGCCCTTGTATATCCTGACACTGATTTTGGGATTGTCGTGGTAGAGGTCCTCGATGAGTCGGGCCCGCTGTTCGGGGATGAGCATCCCGCGTTTTTCGCTGTTGTCGCCCACGCCGATGACGATATGGTCGAAGATGTCGATACCCTCGTCGACTATGGCCTTGTGGCCCAGTGTGAACGGATCGAACGATCCGGGGAAAACCGCAATGCGTTGCATGTTTGCTCTTTGTCTTGAATTAAGTGCATAAAGGTATGGATTATTATTAGAATTTGCAAGCCCGTACATGTGAAATGACGCATGCGGAGATGAATGACTGTTGTGCGGACGGGGATTCAACGGGCCTTCTCGACGGTGATGTGCGAGGTGTAGACCAGACGCGTATGGGGGTTTGAGGAGGTGATGACCTGCCTCAGCTCCTTGGTTCCGAACCTGATGAAGAGGAATCGGCGCGGAATGCGGTAGACGACCTGGTGGAGCGTGTCGACGCTCTCGATACGGCAGCTGACCGAATCGTCGCGGATAATGGCATGGACCTTTGTCCAGGTGTCCGACCAGAAGAGGGTCCGCAGCGTGTCGGGAGATGTGACGGGCCCGTACGGTTGGGGCTGTATGATCGAATCGCGCAGTATGCCGTCGAATTCGGTCCGTGAGGCGGTGACGGCCGTAGCCGCCGAGGTGACGCGCTTGAGCCGTATGCCGAGGTCGCGGATACGGTCGGCAGCTTCGCCGTTGAGCCGTTCCAGTTCGCTGCAGCGCAACCGCAGCGAGGTGATCTCGGCGGCGCTTTCACCCGATTTGGTACGGTAGAGGTCGACATCGTCGGTCAGAGTCTCGATATTTGCTCCCAGGCGGCGGTTTTCGTCGTGCAGCCGCGCTCGGCCGCGTAAGGCTGCTATCGCAACCGCGGTGGCTGCGACGGCATAGATCAACAGTGCTTTTTTCATTGAATTGGGACTTCGTATTGTGTTGTATTGTCCCAAAGATATGACTGCGTATGTGGCGGCGGTTTCCCGTCCGGTTGGAAAAAATACTTATACGCCTCCCGCCCCTCTAACGCATCTGCCGTATGATGCGGTCGACCATAAGGGACATGTATGTGTTCTCCCCGCACTCGGATATGGATGTCAGGCCGCGGCAGTCGCTGAAAAAGAGTTCGTCGTAACGGCCGAGCCGCTCTTCCGTCAAGGGGCGCTCTTCGAATGCGATGCCGCCTCGGTTGACGGCCTCGATCGTCAGGCGGCGTTCGACGCTGTCCGGGGCTCCGGCTGTGGTCGGGGATGTTATTACGGTTCGGCCTTCGACGGCGAAGAGGGCGGCGGTTCCGGCTGCAAGCAGTTGCCCGGTGCTGTCGGCACGCAGGACGATGTTGCTGCCGGTAATGTTGCGGCGCATGCGGGCTGCGGCATCGGACTCAAAGGCGGCCGAGAATGGCAGCGAGGGATAGGGCAGGTCGTAGCGTTCGATGACGGCGCGGGGGCGTATCGCACGGATGTGGTATCCTGTTTCGAGCATGATCTCGCGTGCGATGAGTGTCGTGCGCAGACGGATCTGGCCGTCGGACCGGTACGGAGCCGCGAGCATTGAGATTCGGATGCTTGAATCGGGATATCCGTTGCGGTCGAGCAGTTCTGTGCACCATGCCGCGACCGTTGCCGGCGGGAGTTGCGGACGTATGCCGTAGAGCGTTTCGAATGCCCGCCGTATGAGTGCGAGATGTTCGTTGAGGTGCATTGGTCGCCGCCCTGCAACATGAATATCCTGGCGGATATATCCGCCGCGGCAATACTCCGTTGGGTCGTACATGGCTGCGGCCGGTGTCGGCACGCCGTCGATCGATATGATGTCGTTGGGCGTCATGCGAGGATCTTGAGAATCATTTCACGCAACAACTCTCCGTCGCTCAGGCCGCCGGTGTCGATGCCTTTGCTTCGGGCATCGTATTCGCGGATTATACCGAGGACGTTGAACAGCCTGGAGTTTGGCCACTTTGCGGCTGCGGCCCGGATCTCGCCCGCAATGAATGGCGAAGGTATTCCGAGGGCGCGGCACAGGGCGTTGTTGTCGGGCATCGGTACGCCGCGGCTACGCGACTGCCAGATGATGCAGTTGACCGTGAACATCTGCCGGAATTGCCGGAACAGAGCCATGAGCGTAACCTGGAATGGGTTGTCCTTGGGATCCCGGGCGAAGTTGTCGGCTATGAGCATGGCCTGTGCCATGTTCCGGGCGGTGACGGCCTTGCAGAGTTCGAAATTGTTGAAGGTCTTGCTGATGCCGATATTCCGTTCGATGTCGGCGGGGGTGATGACGGCGGTATTTTCGGGCAGCGAGATGAACAGCTTGTTCAACTCGTTCGAAATCCGCGATATGTCGGTTCCCAGGTGGTTTACGATGATGGCCGTGGCGTTGTTGTCGATGCGGCGGCCCTTGCTGCGGACAAATCCGGCGAGCCATGGGCCTATTTCCGAGTCGTAGGGGCGGACCGATTCGAGGACCTCGCCGCATGCGCTGATACTCTTGTAGAGCGAGGTGCGTTTGTCGAGCGACTTGTGCTTGACGCACAGGACCAGTACGGTCGAAGCCAGCGGCGAGGCCGTATACAGGGCAAGTTCATCGAGCTTGCGGAGCGACTGCGCCTCCTTGACAATAACCACCTGCCGCTCTCCGAGCATTGGCATCTGGCGGCAGAGATTAATGATTGCTCCGGCATCGGTATCCGGGCCGTATGCGATGGTCTGGTTGAAATCGCGTTGGGCTGGTTCGAGAATCGATGAGGCAAGCAGGTCGGCGATTGTGTCGATGAAGTAGCTCTCCTCGCCCATGAGCAGGTATACGGGCGCAAAGTCGCGGGCAGCAATCTTCCGCTGCAACTCCTCGAACTTCGAGACACTATCCTTGAAACCGATTTTGCCGCTTTTTGCCATCTTCGTATGCCGGATCAGATAATCTCCTTGGTTATTTTGAGTACCGTTTCGGTCTCGCCGGTGATGCGGTATCGGTCGTCGATTCGGCGGCCGACAAGCCATACGATGTCGTCGCCCGAAACAAGTACGAATTGACGCGCCTTTTCGGCCATCGAAACCTTGTGGTCGATCAGGAAGTCGCTGACCTTCTTGCGGCCGGTCATGCCGTAGGGTATGAACCAGTCACCGTCGTGCCACCGTCGCAGCGTCAGCGGATAGTGCAGCCGCTCCTTGTCGACCAGAGCCATGTGCTCGGGGACGGAGAACTTCTCGATGGTATCGATCTCCTCGGTGTCGAAGGTGAGCATCATGTTGCCGCAGTAGGCCTTGTGCATCGACTCCTGGACGAGCACCTGACAAGGGTCGTCGTCGGTGATCCGTGCCACGACGATATTTCCACGGTCGACCGTGGCCACCCACTCTTTCGAATAGAACCGCCGTCCGGTCGTTCCGGCCTCGAGCGACCGGCAGAGGGCGTCGGTCACGTCGCCTTTGAATCCGAATGCTGAATTGAGCAGTTCGTAGATGACGAATCCGAGCGGCATGTTGCGGTCGATACGGTCGACATGGATGGTGTGTATGCCCTCGTGCTCGGTGCAGACATCGCGCCGCATGATCTCGATGGCCTGGTTGATGAAGAGCTGCGTATCGGTCAGACGGCGGATGTTGTCGTTCATCGTCTCGGTGAACTTGGGGTTTATCTCGCGTATGCGCGGGATCAGGCCGAGGCGGATCTTGTTGCGCAGGTATTTTGTCGAGCGGTTCGAGGAGTCCTCGCGGAAGGGGATTCCGTTTGCGACGGCATATTCGGTGATTTCGCGCCGCGAGGCGAACATCAGTGGCCGGAAGACGCGACCGTTAGTAACGCTGATTCCCGTGAGCCCGCGGAGGCCGGTGCCTCGGAGCAGGTTGATGAAGAATGTCTCGATCGAGTCGTCGGCATGGTGGGCTATTGCGATTTTGGTATATCCGTGTTCGACGCACAGCTCCTCGAACCAGGCATATCTCAGACGGCGGGCCGCCATCTCCATCGATTCGCCGGTACGCTCCATCTCTTCGCGGGTTGGGAAGCGGCGGTTGAAAAATTCGACGCCGTACTTTGCGGCCTCCTTTTCGACGAGAACCTCGTCTTCGTCGCTCTCCTCGCCGCGCAGGCAGAAGTTGCAGTGTGCGACGCCGATGCTGTATCCGCACCGCGCAAAGAGCGACAGCATGACCATCGAGTCGACACCGCCGCTGACAGTCAGCAGTATGCGGTCGTCCGGGGCGATCATCTTGTGGACCGCGACGTAATGTTTGAAACCTTCGAGCAATTGATTTTTTGCAGGCATGATCAGTGGCTTACAATATGTTGACTTCCGTTTCGAGCGAGACTCCGAAACGGGTGTGTACGCTGTCGATAATCTTTCGGGCGAGGTCGATCACTTCGCCACCCGTGGCTCCGCCGAGGTTTATGAGCACCAGGGCCTGACGGTCGTGCACTCCGACGCGGCCGAGTTTTGCACCCTTCCATCCGGCACGGTCGATGAGCCAGGCGGCGGCCAGTTTCACCTTTTCGGGTTCGGACGAGGGGTAGAGCGGGATGTCGGGATACTGCTCCTGCAGTGCCTGGGCTGTGCCGCGTTCCACCGACGGGTTCTTGAAGAAACTGCCGGCATTTCCCGTGACGGCCGGGTCGGGCAGTTTGTGACGGCGGATCGAGCAGATTGCCTCACGTATGTTTGCGAGCGTGGGGCCTCCGAGCTCCTCGACACGTTGTTGCACGTCGCCGTATCGGAGGCGCGGCCGCGGCGTGCGCGACAGGTTGAACGTTACGGCGGTTATTATGGCGCGGCCGCGTAGCATACGTTTGAAGATGCTGTCGCGGTATCCGAATTCGCAGTGCTGGTTCTGAAGGATGAGCTTGTTGCGGGTTTCGGGGCAGAACATCTCGACCTGGTCGATCGTATCCTTGGCTTCGGAGCCGTATGCGCCGATATTCTGTACCGGGGCGGCTCCGACCTTGCCCGGGATGAGCGAGAGGTTTTCGATTCCCCACAATCCGTTTTCGACGCTCCAGGCCACGGCATCGTCCCACTCGACGCCGGCGCCGATACGCACCTTGACCGTATCGTTTTGCGAGGCGACGATCTCGATGCCGTCGATACGCGGGCAGATCAGTGTGCCGTCGTAGTCGCGGGTAAAGAGTATGTTGTTGCCGCCGGAGAGGACATACCATTTTTCTTTGGAGCAGTCGTCGTCGGCGAAAATTTCGTTGAGGTCGTCTGGGTTGTCGAACTCGACGAGGCGTGCGGCGTGCTGCCGTACATGGAAACTGTTGCGATCGGATAGATCGACATTCAAAAATTCGCGAATCATATTGCAAATATAGTTAAATTTTAATTAACTTTGAGAAGCGAACCTCCCTAAATCCGAGCCAATGTCAATCGGGTGAGGGGGCCGGGTCGATACGGAGTGGCGAATACCTGTGTGTGAGGGGGGGTAGGAACAAGAGGGGGGGATGAGAGACAAGAGAAGTGTGAGGTGTGTGATGGACAAGAGGTGTGCGAGGGACAATGGGAGTGCGAGGTATGTGTGGGGGAAGAGGGGAATCCGAATCGATTTGTCCGGTTTCCGGGGAGGGGATGACTTGTAAGACCTGAAAAACCTGAATGAAATATGTTTGAAGCGAAAGATTTGCAACAGATCCGACAGCACGGGCTGACGCCGGAGGCTGTCGAGCGACAGATCGGGAATTTCCGCACGGGATTTCCACCATTGAAAGTAAAAGAGGCCGCTTCGCCGGCGAACGGCGGCATCGTCAAGCTCGATGAGCAGGCGGTCCGGGCAGCGGCGGAGCTGTACGAGAGTCGCCGCGACGCTTTGCGCACGGTGAAGTTCGTGCCGGCATCGGGAGCGGCAACGCGTATGTTCAAGGCGTTGTTCGAATTCGTCAACGAGGGCAGGCGCAGCCGGGCGATCGACGAACTGTTGGCAAATATCGACCGTTTCGCATTCGGACGGCGGCTGCGGGAGCTTGTTCCGGCTGGTGCCTCGGATGAACGGATCGTTTCGGCGATCGTCGGGAAGGGGCTGGACTACGGCTCGAAGCCAAAGGGGCTGATCCTGTTCCACCGCTATGGCGAGGAGGTGCGCACGGCCGTCGAGGAGCATCTGGTCGAAGGGGCTCAGTATGCGTCGGGGAACGGGCGCGTGTCGCTTCACTTTACGGTTTCGCCCGAGCATGTCGACGGTTTCCGCGAGCTGCTGTCGCAGGTGCAGCCGCATTATGAGGAGCGTTTCGGGGTGAAGTACAACATCTCGTTCTCGGTGCAGAAGCCTTCGACCGATACGATTGCCGTGAATCCCGACAATACTCCGTTCCGCAACTCCGACGGTACGCTTCTGTTCCGTCCGGCGGGCCACGGGGCGCTGATCGAAAACCTGAACGAGGTGGATGCCGACCTGATATTCATCAAGAACATCGACAATGTCACGACCGATGCGCGTCGCAACGATACGATACTTTACAAAAAGGTGCTGGCGGGATTGCTGCTGCAGCTTCAGGAGCAGATATTTGGACTTCTCGGGGAGCTACGGGGCGAAGTCTCGCAGGCACGGTTGTCTGAAATTGCGCATTTCGTCGAGCAGAAGTTGTGTGTACGGTTGCCCGAGGGTTGGGACCGCGCATTGCTCGTGACGTTGCTCGACCGTCCTGTACGTGTTTGCGGCATGGTCCGCAACGACGGCGAACCGGGCGGCGGCCCGTTCTGGGTCGAGGGCATGCATGGCCAGGTCTCACTGCAGATCGCCGAGTCGAGCCAGATCTCCGAGGCCGACAAGCCGATGATGAGTTCGGCGACGCACTTCAATCCGGTGGATCTGGTGTGCGGTGTTCGCCGCGCCGACGGTTCGAAGTTCGACCTGTCGAAGTATGTCGATCCGGCCACAGGTTTCATTTCGAGCAAATCGAAGGATGGCCGCGAACTGCGGGCGCAGGAGCTTCCCGGATTGTGGAACGGTGCAATGGCCGACTGGACAACGGTTTTTGTTGACGTGCCGCTGTCGACCTTCTCGCCCGTCAAGACGGTCAACGACCTTTTGCGCCCCGAACATCAGTAGTGCATGACCGGTCGCAGTATGGCATATCCGGAGGACTTGCGAGTTCTCCGGATATGTTCGTTTGTGAGCCGTGCTTTTGCCGGTTAATGCCATCCCCCACGCAGGGCCGAAATGGCAGTGCGGTGAGGGAGATTGATTCCCGAAGTACGTATCCGGGATATGGCAGCCGGCATCAGTGGAATTTTTTTGTCAAAAGAGGAATAATTTTTGGCCAAAGGGTATAAAATGATTCTCTTTGATTGAAAAGGATCGGATATGTTTTTGTATCTTTGTAGGCCTGAAACATGGAGAGCATATCGCGCAAACTAAATGAAAACAAAATATAGACTGGATTTATGGAAAACAAACTTGAAGAGTTGACCCGCAAACTCTACGACGAAGGTCTGGAGAAGGGACGGGCCGATGCCGACAAGCTGGTATCGGATGCCAAGGATGAAGCGGCACGCCTGGTTAGCGAGGCCCGCAGTGAGGCAGATGCGATCGTTAAGGCGGCAGAGGCGAAGGCCGAAGAGTTGCACAAGAACTCCCTGACCGAGATATCGCTGGCCGGCAAACAGGTTGTCGCCGAGCTGAAGAAACAGATTGCCGATCTGATCGTGACCAAGAGCACGACCGATAATGTGAAGAAGGCAAACATGGATGCCGATTTCGTGAAGAACATGCTTCTGGAGGTTGCCCGCAACTGGAACGGGACATCGACCGATACGGTTTCGCTGTCGGCGCTGCTGCCCGAGAGCCGTCGTGCCGAACTGGATGCCGCCTTCGAGAAGAGCGCCAAGGATCTGTTGAATGCCGGCATCGAGGTCGGTTATTCGAAAAACGTGAAGAGCGGTTTCAAGATCGGTCCGAAGGAGGGCGGATACCATATCAGCTTCTCGGATGAGGATTTCGACGCCTTGCTGGGCGAGTACCTGCGCGACAAGGTGGCCAAAATGCTGTTCGACAAATAGCAGACCGGGATATGTTCGAACGGAATTATTACAGTCTGGTCGCCGGCCTGAAGGAGTATGCCCTCGAGGCCGACAACAAGGGTTTCGATGCTCGCGAGATCATCGAAACGATCCGTTGCGAGCTGTCGTCGGGCGATCGCCGTACCCTGGAGCTGTTTTACGGCAGCTGCGACGTTGCCAACCTGATCGGGTTGCGTTCGGGAAAGACTAACTTCTCACCGCTGGGAAACTTCTCGCGTGAGGAGTTGGAACAGGCTCTGGAGGGCAAGTTCCGGCTGCCGTCCTATCTGGCGGATGTGGTTGCGGCGTATGCCGACCCCGAAGGCGAGGAGGCCGAACGGATGGATATGACACGCCCCTTCGAGCGGAATCTCTACGAATCCTATTATAGGGCCTGTGCGGCGTCGAAGTGCCGGTTCCTGCGCGAATGGAGCGACTTCGACCGTACGCTGCGCAATGTCTGTGCGGCATATTCGGCCCGCCGGAGCGGCGTGGCACCGGAGACGGTCGTGGTGGGACATGACGACATTACCGATTCCCTGTCGCGCAGTTCGGCGTCGGACTTCGGCCTGAAAGGCGAACTGGAGTACCTCGACGATGTGGTTGCGGCGGTGTCGGACGAACGGAACCTGCTGGAAAAGGAGCGCAAGATCGACCGTATACGCTGGCGCATGTCGGACGAGCTGGCCATTTCGAACTATTTCGATATGGCGGCGATACTCTCCTATCTGGTCAAGGTTAACCTTGTCGAACGGTGGTTCTCGCTCGACGAGGCTACGGGCCGCAGGCTCTACGATAAACTGCTGACAACGCTGAGCGGCAGCGAACTGATCGACCGAGCGGTTGCGGCGGAAGAGAAAACTGAAAAATAATTACAAAAAACATTATATGAAGACAACAGGGCGAGTAGCGGGTATCATCTCCAACATCGTTATCGTGAAGGCGGACGGAGCTGTCAGCCAGAACGAAATCTGCCATGTATGGTGCGGAGATGTCCGTATGATGGCCGAGGTCATCAAAGTGATAGGCGACGATGCCTATGTACAGGTATTCGACAGTACGCGCGGTCTGAAGATCGGCGAGAAGGTCGAATTCGAGGGTCACATGCTCGAGGCGACATTGGCGCCGGGCATTCTGTCCCGCAATTACGACGGTCTGCAGAACGACCTCGAAAAGATGGAGGGACTGTTCATCAGCCGCGGTTCGATCACCGATCCGATCGATTACGAACGCGAGTGGGATTTCAAACCGCTGGCCAAGGTCGGCGATCAGGTTACGGCCGGATCGTGGCTGGGCGAGGTCCAGGAGCAGTGGGTTGCCCACAAGATCATGGTCCCGTTCGTGATGGAGGAGAACTATACGGTCAAGAGCATCGTGGCGGCTGGCCCGCACAAGGTAACCGATACGGTTGCGGTGGTGACGGATGCCGAAGGCAGGGATCATGAAATAACGATGGTGCAGAAGTGGCCGGTCAAGCGGGCCATCAAGGCCTATGCGGCAAAACCGCGCCCCTCGAAGATCATGGAGACGGGTGTGCGGTCGATCGATACGTTCAACCCGATTGCCGATGGCGGTACGGGCTTTATTCCGGGGCCGTTCGGTGCGGGCAAGACGGTGCTTCAGCACGCCATAGCCAAGCAGGCCGATGCCGATGTGATCATCATGGTTGCGTGCGGCGAGCGTGCGAACGAGGTGGTCGAGATCTTCAAGGAGTTCCCCGAACTGGAGGACCCGCATACGGGCCACAAGCTGATGGAGCGTACGACGATCATATGCAATACGTCGAACATGCCGGTTGCGGCGCGTGAGGCGTCGGTATATACGGGTATGACCATCGGCGAGTACTACCGTGCCATGGGACTGAAGGTGCTGATCCTGGCCGACTCGACCTCGCGTTGGGCACAGGCGCTGCGTGAGATGTCGAACCGCCTGGAGGAGCTTCCGGGTCAGGATGCATTCCCGATGGACCTCTCGGCAATCATCTCGAACTTCTATTCGCGAGCCGGTCTGGTCGAGCTGAACAACGGAGAGTCGGGTTCGGTGACCTTCATCGGAACCGTTTCGCCGGCCGGCGGTAACCTCAAGGAGCCGGTGACCGAATCGACCAAGAAGGCGGCGCGTTGTTTCTATGCGTTGTCGCAGGGCCGTGCCGATTCGAAACGTTATCCGGCCATCGACCCGCTGGACAGCTACTCGAAATATCTCGAATACCCCGAGGTTCGCGAGTATCTCGACGAGCGTATCGAGAAGGGTTGGGTTGACCAGGTCTACAAGGGCAAGACGATCGTACAGCGAGGCAAGGAGGCTTCGGAACAGATCAACATTCTGGGTGACGACGGCGTTCCGGTAGAGTATCATGAGCGTTTCTGGAAGAGTGAGCTGATCGACTTCGTGATCCTGCAGCAGGATGCCTTCGACTCGATCGACGCCAACTGCCCGCTCGAGCGTCAGAAATACATGTATGAGAAGGTTCTGGGGATTTGCGACCGCAACTTCGAATTTTCGGATTTCGAGGAGTGCTCGCAGTTCTTCAAGTCGCTGATCAACATGTTCCGTCAGATGAACTACTCGCCCTTCGAGAGCGAACAGTATTTCGCCTACGACAAGCAGATCGATGAGGCGGTAGAACAGAAAGTGGCAAAATAAAAAGACAGATGCTATGACAACCAAGGCATTTCAGAAGATATATACCAAAATCGACAACATTACCAAGGCGACCGTGACGCTCAAGGCGACGGGCGTGGGTAATGACGAGTTGGCCACCGTTGGCGGCAAGCTGGCCCAGGTGGTCAAGATCAACGGCGAGAGCGTGACGTTGCAGGTGTTCCAGGGCACCGAGGGCATTTCGACCGATGCGGAAGTGGTCTTCCACGGCGAACCGCCCAAGCTGAACGTCAGCGACAATCTGGCGGGGCGTTTTTTCAATGCCTACGGCCAGCCGATCGAGGGTGGCGAACAGCTCGAGGGTGAACCCCGCGAGATTGGCGGTCCGACGGTAAACCCCTTCAAGCGTATCCAGCCGAGCGAACTGATCGCAACCGGTATTGCGGGTATCGACCTGAACAATACCATCGTATCGGGCCAGAAGATCCCGTTCTTCGCCGACCCCGACCAGCCCTACAACGCCGTTATGGCCAACGTGGCCCTGCGTGCCAAGGCCGACAAGATCATCCTCGGCGGCATGGGTATGACCAATGACGACTTCCTCTACTTCAAGCAGGTGTTCGAGAATGCCGGTGCGCTGGACCGTATCGTGAGCTTCGTGAACACGACCGAGAACCCGCCCGTCGAGCGACTGCTGGTTCCGGACATGGCCCTGACGGCTGCCGAATACTTTGCCGTCGACAAGGGCGAGAAGGTGCTGGTGCTGCTGACCGACATGACGCTGTATGCCGATGCACTGGCCATCGTCTCGAACCGTATGGACCAGATCCCCTCGAAGGACTCGATGCCAGGTTCGCTCTATTCGGACCTTGCGAAGATATACGAGAAGGCGGTGCAGCTGCCCAACGGCGGTTCGATTACGATCATCGCCGTGACCACCCTTTCGGGCGGCGACATCACCCATGCCGTGCCTGACAATACGGGTTACATCACCGAGGGTCAGTTGTTCCTGCGCAACGACTCCGATACGGGTAAGGTCATCGTCGACCCGTTCCGTTCGCTGTCGCGTCTGAAGCAGCTGGTTATCGGCAAGAAGACCCGCGAGGACCATCCCCAGGTGATGAATGCCTGCGTCCGTCTCTACGCCGATGCGGCCAATGCCAAGACCAAGCTGGAGAACGGTTTCGACCTGTCGGACTACGACGAACGAGCATTGAAGTTCGCGCACGACTACTCGGAGAAACTGCTTTCGATCGACGTCAATATCGAGATCACGCAGATGCTTGATACGGCATGGGCGCTGTTCGCGAAATATTTCACCCCGACGGAGGTTGCCATCAAGCAGGAGCTGGTGGATAAATACTGGAAAAATTAGCTGAACGTCAAACTGATTGGCAATGGCTATAAAGTTTCAATACAACAAGACATCGCTTGGCGAGTTGGGCAAGCAGCTCACGATGCGGCAAAAGGCCCTTCCGACCATCAAGAGCAAGGAGAGTGCCTTGCGGTTGGAGGTCAAGAAGGCCAAGGCCGTAGCCTCGGACTATGAGCGGCGGTTGTCGGATCTCTCGGCGCAATACGACTATATGGTCGCCTTGTGGGGAGAGTTCGACCCGGAACTGCTGACGGTTGAGGATGTCGAGCTCTCGACGCAGAAGATCGCCGGTGTTCGCATACCGGTTCTGCAGGAGGTCAAGTTCCGCGAGAAGCCTTACGATCTGTTCGGGTCGCCGATATGGTATCCGGACGGGATTGCGCTGCTCAAGGAGCTGGCAACGTTGGGTCTCGAGTCGCAGATCGCCGAGCGGAAAAGCCGCATGCTCGATTTCGCCCGCAAGAAGACCACTCAGAAGGTAAACCTTTATGAGAAGGTCCAGATTCCGGGCTACGAGGATGCCATACGCAAGATCAAGCGCTTCCTCGAGGATGAGGAGAACCTCTCGAAGAGTGCGCAGAAGATAGTCAAGAACAAACATCAACAGGCCGAGGAGGGCGCGACGGTATGATAGCGAAGATGATCAAATATGATATCGTGCTTTACAGCGGCGAACACGAGCGGTTCCTGGACCGGTTGCAGGATCTGGGTCTGGTCGATGTTACCGTTGCAGGCTGGGAGCCTTCGGAATCGGACATGAAGTTGATTTCGGAGGTGGATTCGCGCGGCAAGGCGGTCGAAGCGCTGCGGGCCAAGTGCGCGGAGAAGGATTTCAAGGCCGGCACACCCTATTCGAATGGCGACGAGGCTTATGCGGCCTATGTCGAGGCATCGTCGCGAGCGACGGCGCTCAAGGCCGAGATAGCGCGTCTGCGCAAGGCGTCGGAGGATCTGGCGCCGTGGGGCGAGTTTTCGGCCGAACGGGTTTCGAAGCTTGCCGGCGAAGGGATCGTACTGCGATACTTCACCTGTTATTCCAATGTATTCAAGGCCAATATCGGGGATTGGAGCGAGCGTTATGCGATCGAGACGATAGCCGATACGGGTCATTCGGTATATTTTGTGGTTGTCAGCCGGCCTGGCGATGAGATTGCCATAGATGCCGAGGAGCAGAAGGCGCCGACGATGAACTATCTGGAGGCTGCCGAAGCAGCCGAAGCTGCGGAACGTGAACTGGAGACGGTCGAGTCGACCATAGCGCGTTGTGCGGCGACGGTGGATGCGATAGCCTCTTCGACCGACCGGTTGAAGGATCAGTTGGAGTTGACGCGGGTAGTAAGGTCGAACGAGAAGGCTGCCGACGGCAAGCTGGTTGTTATGGAGGGATGGGCCGAGGCCGATACCGTGGCACAGGTCGATGCGCTGCTGGATGAGACCCCTTACCTGATCTACTTCAAGCGCAAGCCGACGCCGGAGGATGATGTTCCGGTGAAGCTGAAGAACCACTGGTTTGCGAGGGTGTTCGAGCTGGTTGGCGACATGTATGCCCGTCCGAAATACGGGACGCTTGATCTGACACCCTTCTTTGCGCCCTTCTACATGCTCTTTTTCGGAATCTGCCTGAACGATGCCGGTTACGGTTTGGTCCTGCTGCTGCTCGGCCTGGTCATGTACCGCAAGTCAAAGGGCGGAATGATGCGTCAGGCTTCGTGGTTCGCAATCCTCTGTGCCATATCTACGATGGCGGTGGGACTGATCTGCGGTTCGTTCTTCGGCATAAGCCTGTCGGAGTACTTCCCGTCGATCCCGTTCTACGACTTCCAGGGCAAGTTCTTCTCGATGGCAATGGCAATAGGTATAGTACAGATACTGTTGGGTATGCTGCTGAAGGTGATTACCACCTCGGTGACTTTCGGATTCCGCTATTCGTTCGGGACGCTCGGATGGTTCCTGGTTCTTCTGGCGGCATGTATCGCCGGAGGCCTGCCGATGCTCAACAGCGCGTGGGTCATCCCGTTCTTTACTACCTCGTCGCCGGCATTCTATGTTGTGATCGGCATAGGCCTGGTTCTGATGCTGCTGTTGAATACTCCGGGACGCAATCCGCTGGTCAACTTCGGCAGCGGACTGTGGGATACATATAACAATATCACCGGTATCCTTTCGGATGTGCTCTCCTACATACGACTCTTCGCCATCGGCCTCTCGGGCGGTATCCTGGCTACGGTATTCAATTCGCTGGCCGACGGTCTGAGTCCCGACATACCGGTCGTGAAATGGATCGTGATGGCGATCATCCTTCTGATAGGTCACGGAATCAACCTGTTCATGTCGGTGATCTCGTCGTTTGTCCACCCGATGCGACTCACCTTCGTGGAGTTCTACAAGAATGCGGGCTTCGAAATAGCGGCACATTCGTTCAATCCGTTGCGCAAATTATCGAAATCGGAAAAATAAAAAACAACAATAGAAACCAAAAAACATTTTTTCAATTATGACAGCAATTATTCTGGGCTACATTGGTGTAGCATTGATGGTGGGACTCTCGGGTATGGCAAGTTGTATCGGCACTTCGATTGCCGGACAGGCTGCCGTCGGAGCAATGAAGAAAAACAGCGGTGCTTTCGGTAGTTACATGATCCTTGCCGCTATCCCGGGTTCGCAGGGCCTTTACGGATTCGTAGGCTTCTTCCTGATCAAGAACTACCTGACTGCCGGTATCTCGCTGATGCAGGGTGCGGCTATCCTGGGAGCAGGCCTTCTGACGGGTTTTGTCTGCCTTCTGTCGTCGATTTACCAGGCCAAGATCTGCGCCAACGGTATCAATGCTATCGGCAATGGGCATGACGTGATGGGTAAGACCCTGATCCTGGCTGCATTCCCTGAGTTGTACGCCATTCTGACCGTTGCGGCGATCTTCCTGATCAAGGCTCTGATGGGTCCCGTAATCGCGTAATGATGATCCCGTGCCGAGTCGGCGGCCGATGGCCCTGACCTCACGCGGTGACAAAACGAGCGGCCTCCCTGAATGCAGGGAGGCCGCTCGTTTCATATTGTTATGTGAGAGTGTTTTGACCGGAAAGAACCGCAGCGGTGCGGCCTCCGGTGTGATTCTGGCGCCGGTTATTTTGCGGCACGCTTGCGGTCGACCTCGTTGAGGAGAATCTTGCGCAGGCGGATGGCCTTCGGGGTCACTTCGACGTATTCATCCTCCTTGATGTACTCCAACGCCTCTTCGAGCGAGAATTTTATCGGAGGTACGATCACAGCCTTGTCGTCCGAACCCGAAGCTCGCATGTTGGTCAGCTGTTTGGCCTTTGTGACGTTTACGGTAATGTCGCCGCTGCGGGTGCTCTCGCCGATCACCTGTCCGCAGTAGACCTGCTCCATGGGCTCGATGAAGAAACGGCCGCGATCCTGCAGCTTGTCGATCGAATAGGCGTATGCTGTGCCGGTCTCCGAAGCGATGAGTGAACCGTTGGTACGCATCTCGATGTCACCGGTCCAGGGTTCGAAATCCTTCAGACGGTGTGTCATGATCGCCTCGCCGGCGGTTGCGGTGAGCATGTTCGAGCGCAGGCCGATGATGCCGCGCGACGGAATGTCGAATTCGAGCCGTGTACGGCCGTTCGAGGACTCCATGTTTGTGAGGGTGCCTTTGCGCTTTGTGGTCATTTCGATTACGGTTCCGGCATATTCGTCGGGACAGTCGACGGTCATCTCCTCGATAGGTTCGCACTTCTTGCCGTCGATCTCCTTGATTATGACCTTTGGCTGGCCGACCTGCAGTTCATACCCTTCGCGGCGCATGGTCTCGATCAGCACTGAAAGGTGCAGCACGCCGCGGCCGTAGACGATGAAACTGTCGGAATTCTGGCCGGGTTCGACGCGCAGGGCGAGGTTGCGTTCCAACTCGCGGTCGAGACGCTCCTTGATGTGGCGCGAGGTGACATATTTGCCGTCTTTGCCGAAGAAGGGCGAGTTGTTGATGGTGAAGAGCATCGACATTGTCGGTTCGTCGATGGCGATCGGGGGCAGGGGTTCGGGATTCTCGTAGTCGCAGACCGTATCTCCGATCTCGAATCCGTCGATGCCGACTATTGCGCAGATTTCGCCGCAGGGAACCTCCTCAACCTTCTTTTTGCCGAGCCCCTCGAATACCATGAGGTCCTTGATCTTGGAGTGCTGCATGGTTACGCCGTCGCGTTTTGCGAGGGTGATGTTCTGACCGGCGTGCAGTGAGCCGCGGGTTACCTTGCCGATTGCGATACGTCCGACGTAGGGCGAGTATTCGAGCGAGGTGATGAGCATCTGGGGGGTACCCTCTACGGTCTTCGGTTCGGGAATCTCGTCAATTATTGCGTCGAGCAGCGGGGTGATGCTGTTGGTCCGCTCCTGCCACTTGTGTGACATCCAGCCCTGTTTTGCCGAGCCGTAGATGGTTTTGTAATCGAGTTGTTCTTCGGTGGCGTTGAGCGTGAACATCAGGTCGAAGACCTGTTCGTTGACGGCTTCGGGACGGCAGTTCGGTTTGTCGACCTTGTTTATCACTACGATCGGTTTCTTGCCGAGTGCCAGGGCCTTCTGCAGTACGAAACGCGTCTGTGGCATCGTTCCCTCGAATGCGTCGACAAGCAGCAGTACGCCGTCGCACATGTTCAGTACGCGTTCGACCTCGCCGCCGAAGTCGGCGTGTCCCGGGGTGTCGATGATATTGATCTTGTAATCCTTGTAGATGACCGATACGTTCTTCGAAAGTATCGTGATGCCACGTTCGCGTTCGAGGTCGTTGTTGTCGAGGATCAATTCGCCGGCTTTGGCGTTGTCGCGCAACAGGTGTCCGGCCATGATCATCTTGTCGACCAGTGTCGTTTTGCCGTGGTCGACGTGCGCGATGATGGCGATATTGCGAAGTTTCTGCATAATTTATCCTTATTTTCCGGCTGCAAAGATAATTTTTTTTGTCGAAGAATGTAATAGTGTCAGCCCATTAACTTGCAACATGGTGTTGGTTTGTACGGCCGTAAGGGGTGCCGGCATGGGCGGCCGGCCGGTTTCGGGTTCGGAACGGAATTTCGGCGGCATGGCGCAAAACGGGTGAAAAGTATTATATTTGTTGGGTCGTTCCGGGCCGTGGGCCTGAGCGGCAAACGTTAACCGTACAATATCTTTTATTTGAGTCATGAGTCGCATACTTGAACTTAAACGCGGCGATACGGTCATCAGCCGTATCGTGATGGGCAGCTGGCAGGATGATCTGCATGATCTTCTGCCCTGGGGACATCGAGTCATAGTGATTACCGATACGGTTGTAGCCCGCCGTTACCGCCGTCTGATCGGCCGTTACGAACATCTGGTTATCGGGACGGGCGAGAAGATCAAAACCCTCCAGACGGTCGAGACGCTCTATCGCGAGCTCGAAGCCCGGAATGCAGACCGCGAAACGTTCATCCTCGGTATCGGAGGCGGCATCGTGACCGACATTACGGGCTTCGTGGCGTCGACCTATATGCGTGGAGTACGGTTCGGATTCGTGTCGACGACGCTGTTGGGCGAGGTCGATGCGAGTGTCGGCGGCAAGAACGGCGTCAACCTGGACGGTTACAAGAATATGGTGGGAACGTTCAACCAGCCCGAGTTCGTATTGTGTGACACGGGCATGCTCCGGACCCTTTCGGACCGTCAGTTCCGGGCGGGGCTGGCCGAGATCATCAAGGCCGGAATGCTTGGAAACCGTGTGCTGTTCGAGATGCTTGAATCGTTGGATTTCGGGGAGCTGCGCAGCAATGCGGCCCTGTTGTCGGATATTGTCATGATGTCGATCCGCGTCAAGGCCGAGATCGTCGAGCGTGATGAGCGCGAGGGCGGCGAACGGCGCAAACTGAACCTGGGCCATACCATAGCGCATGCCATCGAGAAGTGTTCGCGGCGGATGCTTCATGGCGAGGCGGTGGCCGTAGGGTGCGTAGCGATGTCTCACCTGGCCGCCGCGAACGGCATGCTCGACCAGCCGTCGTGTGACCGTATCGAGAGACTTTTCCAGCGGTTGGGATTTGAAACCCATTCGCCGGTGGGTGTCGACCGTCTTGTGTCGGCGCTGCGCAAGGACAAGAAATCGGCCGGCGATCAGATCCATATCGTACTGCCGACCGGAATCGGATGCTGCGAGGTGCGCACGGTATCGTTCAAGTGGCTCGACAACCGGCTTAAGGGTATCGGCGAACTGATAGAGGCTTCGGATAAGCAGGGCAAGGAGTAGCTGCGCGAACGATGACTGCCGAAGTACATCCTCTTGAACCGTTTCTGCCTGCAAATGCGCGGCTGCTGATGCTGGGAAGTTTCCCGCCGGCCCGCAGCAGGTGGTCGATGGAGTTTTACTATCCTAACCTGCAGAATGACATGTGGCGGATCGTGGGGCTGGTGTTTTATGGGGATAAGGAGCATTTCCTGACTCCTGACCGTAGGCATTTCGACCGCGGACGTATCGAAACGTTCTGCCGGGAGCGTGGCATAGCTCTTTCGGATACGGCGGTTGAGGTTGTCCGGCAGCGCGACAACGCCTCGGACCGGTTTCTGGAGGTGACGGTTCGGCGTGACATACGCGGTCTGATAGAGCGTCTGCCCGAGTGCCGTGCAATAGTTGTTACGGGGCAGAAGGCTGCCGATACGCTTGCTTTGGAATTGGGATGTGCACTGCCGAAGGTGGGCGAGGGGATCGCGATAGAGTGCTGCGGGCGTGAGATGGAGCTTTATCGAATGCCGTCGAGTTCGCGGGCCTATCCGCTGGCACTGGACCGCAAGGCTGAATTTTACGAGTCGATGTTCCGCCGGATCGGACTTCTCGGATAAAGATTATAAGTAAGATTGTACAAAACACGGGCGCCGAACAAGGCGCCCGTGTTTTATATTTTGTTGTATATCTGGTTGCAGCGGTCTTGTCTCAACACAACAAAAAAGCGGATACCTTTTATAGTATCCGCTTTCCATATCTCCAGGCCCTATCGTCCTATCTCTCTACCTCTCTCCATCATCTCTCCCTCTTCCCTCTATCTCTCGGCCCTCTCGGCCCCCTTGGCCCCTTGGCTCCTCAAGCAGGACTTGAACCTGCGACCCCCTGATTAACAGTCAGGTGCTCTAACCAACTGAGCTATTGAGGAATTTTCGAAACCGCCACTGCAAGTATTGCGAGTGGTTCGTTTTCGGAGTGCAAATATAGGGGAAAAATCGTTATCGCCAAACAAAAGATGCGAAAAAAATGCAATTCGGACGAAAAAAAGACGTTTTAATGTGAAAACGCCTATCTTTGCAACGATATTCAAGGTTATATGGGACGCAGACTGAAATATGTTTTGATGACGGTGCTTTTGGCAACGGCGCTCGTGGCGGCCGAATCGGTCCGGGCCCAACAGTCGGGATTGAAATTCGACCGTACGGAGTGGAACTTCGGGTCGATACGCGAATCCGACGGCAGTGTTACCCACCGGTTCGAATTCACCAACAACTCGTCGAAACCGATTGTCATAGAGCGCGTTGTCGGATCGTGCGGTTGTACGACCTCCGATTTCAGCCGCAAACCTATCCTCTCGGGCGAACGGGGCTCAATCGAGATCAAGTTCGACCCGACGAACCGCCCCGGAACATTCGACAAGGATATTACGGTCTATACGGGCGGCGGACGCAATCGCGATCACCTGCGGATCAAGGGCTTCGTGATCGAGCGGACGAAGACGGTCGAAGAGCTCTATCCGATCGACATGGCCGGCGGCCTGCGCTTCGATGAGACCTTCCTGCCATTTTCGTATATCACGCAGGGAACTTCACGTACGATGACGATCAAGTATGCCAACACGTCGCCGCATGCCGTGAGGCTCGATGTCAAACCGCTCTCACGCAGCGGATTCCTCAAGTGTGAATTCCCGAAGGTCGTGGCTGCCGGTGCAAAAGGCGAGATCGAGTTTACCTATTCGGTTCCGGTGTCGTCGGGGTTCTTCGGACTGCTGAACGACTCGTTCGAACTCTCGATAGCCGGCGGCGAGGCGTTGCGAATCTCAACTACCGGAATCTCGGTTGAGGAGTTCAAGAGCAGGAACCGGGCGGAATCACCTGCGGCACGGATCGACAAACAGGTCCTGAAGTTCGATGAACTGAGCCGGCGCGACAAACCGCTTACACTGGTGACAACGCTTCACAATGACGGTCACGCACCGTTGATCATACGGTCGGTGCAGCCGAGCGTCGAAGGGGTTTCGATATCGGTCCGGCCGGGCGATCGCGTGGAGGTTGGCGGAAGTGTCGAGCTGAAGGTTACGATTGCCCCGTCGAAGATTCCGGTCGGGCGCATGATCGAGCGTGTGACGCTTGTAATGAATGACCCGGTACGTCCGATGCGGCATATACGTGTTACGGGATTGATGATCGACTGACCGTAGCCGAAGGGCCGGCATGGCAGTGTGGGGGCGTAGGGACCCTCTGCGGAAAGAGACTGGAACGGGCTCTGCAGGCGGGTGTCGGAGAAGTGCGGCGATCGGGGGGGGGAAGTGAGTGAAAGATTTGTGCCGGATGTGTGTGGAGGGGGGGGTGAGACGATATAAAATGGATTTTTGAAGCAGCTGCGTGACGCGGCCGATCGGTGCGTCGGGGCTGTGTGAACATAATAAGCTATATGTACGAAGTATTGTATAAAAAGGAGCTGGCTGCCGGTATATGGGAGATGCATATTGCAGCTCCGCGTGTGGCCCGGGCCGCACTGCCCGGACAGTTCGTCATCGTGCGGGCCGACAGCCATGGCGAGCGTATCCCGTTGACGGTGGCTGATTACGATGCTGAAGCCGGATGGGTCTCTATCGTTACACAGACGATCGGTGTCTCGACGCGCAAGATCTGCGCAAAGGAGGTCGGCGAGTCGCTGGCCGATTTTGCAGGACCGCTGGGCCGTCCGTCGGAGTTCGTCTCGGAGGATCCGGAGACATTGCGCCGGAAACGTTATCTGTTTGTTGCGGGTGGTGTCGGTACGGCACCGGTCTATCCGCAGGTGAGGTGGCTTAGGGAGCACGGCGTGCGGGCCGATGTCATAATCGGTGCCAAAACACGCAACATGCTGATCTTTACCGAACGGATGGCTGCGGTGGCGGATCATCTCTATATCGCCACGGATGACGGAAGCGAAGGCTTCAAGGGCATGGTTACGGGCATGATCGACGAACTGATTGCCAATCGCGGCGAGCATTACGACGTTGTGGTGGCGATCGGGCCGATGATCATGATGAAGTTCGTGGCGCTGACCACGCTCAAGTATTCGCTGAAGACCATCGTGAGCCTGAATGCGCTGATGGTCGACGGTACGGGCATGTGCGGAGCGTGCCGTGTCACGGTCGGGGGCCGCACGCGGTTCACGTGTGTCGACGGGCCGGAGTTCGACGGACATGAGGTTGACTTCGACGAGGCGATGCGCCGCCAGGGTATGTACCGCAGCTTCGAGGAGCGTGCCAATGCCATTGCGGCCGAGCGCGCAGCGGGTCACAAGTGCCGTATCGGGCTGGACAAGTAATGGCTGTGGATTGAGGATAGTAAATAAGTATGGGTTGCGGAGTTTCGGGCTCTTCAACACGATCGAAAAAAGATTTTGAACGATGCCTAACAAAATACCACGCGTGCCGGTTCGCGAACAGAAACCGGAGGTCCGTGCGACCAATTTCGAAGAGGTCTGCTACGGTTACGACCTGGCCGAGGCGAAACTTGAAGCCTCGCGCTGCCTGCACTGCAAGAATCCGCGTTGTGTGGCGCACTGCCCCGTGTCGATTTCGATACCGGAGTTTATCGCCCATGTGGCGGCGGGCGAACTGCAGAGTGCTGCCGATACCATTTCGCGCGACAGTTCGCTGCCGAGCATCTGCGGGCGTGTATGCCCGCAGGAGACGCAGTGCGAGGGTGCCTGCATCCTGGGAATCAAGGGCGAGCCGGTAGCCATCGGCAAATTGGAACGGTTCGTGGGCGACTGGAATATCGCCGAAGGACGTCGCGACGAGCAGCGTCCCGAACCCAACGGTCACAGTGTAGCGATTATCGGCAGCGGCCCGTCGGGACTGGCGTGTGCCGGTGACCTGGCCAAGATGGGGTATCGGGTGCATGTCTTCGAGGCGCTGCACAAGGTGGGCGGCGTGCTGGTCTACGGCATTCCCGAATTCCGCCTACCGAAGGATCGTATCGTCGAACGCGAGATCGATTCGCTGCGCCGGATGGGTGTCGAGTTCGAGACCGACGCAATTGCCGGACGGACATTCACGATCGACTCGCTGCTCGACCGTGAGGGCTTCGATGCCGTATTTGTCGGTTCCGGGGCCGGCCTGCCGCGGTTCATGGGCATCCCGGGCGAGAATCTGAACGGAGTGGTTTCGGCTAACGAATTCCTGACCCGCACAAACCTGATGCACGCCTACGATGAGACTTACGATACGCCGATCTATGTCGGCCGCCGTACGGTTGTTGTGGGTGGCGGCAACGTTGCGATGGATGCGGTGCGTACGGCCAAACGTCTGGGGGCCGAGGCGACGATCGTCTACCGCCGTTCGGAGGTCGAGTTGCCGGCGCGTCGCGAGGAGGTCCACCATGCCAAGGAGGAGGGTATAGCCTTCCGCATGCTGACCAATCCCGTGGAGATACTCTCCGACGAGAAGGGTTGGGTACGGGCATTGCGGTGCGTCGAGATGGAGTTGGGCGAACCGGATGAGTCGGGACGCCGCTCGCCGGTGCCGAAGGCCGGTTCGGAGTTTGAGATCGAGTGTGAGGAGGTGATCATGGCGCTGGGAACCTCACCCAATCCGTTGATCGCCTCGACGACCGGGGGGCTGGAGACCAACCGCCGCGGATGTATCGTTGCCGACGATATGGGCCGCACCACGCGTGAAGGGGTCTTTGCTGGCGGCGATGCCGTAACGGGCGCTGCCACGGTTATTCTGGCGATGGGTGCCGGCCGCAAGGCTGCCCGGGCCATAGATGAATATGTCCGCAAGAAGTACGGCCGCGAGTAGTCGGTCGGAACTGCATAAACCAAACGGAGCCGGATCTTACACGAAAGATCCGGCTCCGTTTGTATTCAGGCCATGCCTGCAGCCATCGCGGGATTTGTTTTTAGTTTTTCATCTCCCCACCCCTCCCATGACTTCTCTGGTTTAGAGCTTTTGGGCGGGCGTTCATCCCTGGGCCTGCGTTTCGCATGGTTTGTTCCTCCATATTTGCCCCTATTTGCCCTTATTGACCTCGCCTGCCTTCTCGCGGCCGTCGGCCGGCGTGGGGGGGATGTGGTGCAGGTGGCAGGTCGGAGGGCGGTTACAGGGCACGTTCGAGAATGCGGCGTGCAACCTCACCCGTAATGTTCTGCTTCTCGCCGAGTTTTGTGCCGCGCTGCTCGAAACGGCGGGCGATTTCGTCGATCGTCTCGCGTCCGATCTTCTCCTCCGAGAGGCGGGTAGTGAGCCCAAGCGAACGGAAGAACTCCTCGGTGGCGCGGATCGTGCGGTCGATACCCGTATTGCGGTCAGCCTCCCTGATGCCGAATACGCGTTCGCCGAACTGGAGGATCTTGTCGCCCTTCTGCTCGCGCATCACGTCCATCAGCGCCGGAAGTACGATTACGAGCGTATGTCCGTGCGTCAGGCCGTGGAGCGCAGTCAGCTCGTGCCCGATCATGTGGGTAGCCCAGTCCTGCTTGACGCCCATTGCGATGAAACCGTTGAGGGCCATCGTGGCCGAGAGCATGTATGTGGACATGTTGTCGTAGTTGTGCTGGTCGGCCCGCACCTTCGGGGCAACCTCGACCAGGGTCTGCATGATACCCTCGGCCCAGCGGTCCATGAGCGGCGAGACACCCGTTTCGGTCAGGTACTGTTCGATGACGTGTACGAAGGTGTCGGCAATGCCGCATGCGATCTGGTACGGAGGCAGCGAGTAGGTGGTTTCGGGATCGAGGATCGAGAACTGCGGGTAGTTGGTGTAGAAGGCAAACTTCTCGGTTTTCTCCACGCTTGAGATCACGGCGCCGTTGTTCATTTCGGAACCTGTTGCGGGGAGTGTCATGACGGCCGCAAAGGGAAGTACCGATTCGAAATGGTGGCCTTTGAGAACCAGTTCCCAGGCATCATCCTGATAGTTTACGGCAGCGGCGATGAGCTTTGTGCCGTCGAGAACCGAACCGCCGCCCACGGCCAGCAGGAAGTCGACCTTCTCTTCGCGGCACTTCTCGATTGCCTTGCGGAGGGTTTCGATCTTGGGGTTCGGCTCGATGCCCCAGAATTCGATACAGTTATGAGCTGCGAGAGCTTTTGTTACCTGTTCGTAGACGCCGTTGCGACGTACGCTGCCGCCGCCGAAGGTTATCATGATTTTCTTGTCGAGGGGGATCTCCTTGGCGAGCTGCGCTATCGTGCCGCGTCCGAAGATCAGTTTTACGGGGTTGCAGAATGTGAAGTTGTACATACTCTGTTATGTTTTACTGGTTTGCAATATAGGCTTTTTCGATGCGGACGACGTAGACCGTGTGGAAATCCTTTTCGGGATACATCTTTTCGCAGAACGAAGGGTCGACGAACGCTTCGGGCCGGATGGTGTCGGCGTAGAGCTTGCGGCACTGGAGTATCAGCCGTGCCTGTGCGATTGCCGGAACACCGTCGTCGGTCGTTGTGACACTCAGACCGGCATTTGCGATTTTGGGCTCGTTACGGCCGCTGTGCGAACCGCAGTAGGCGAGAGCCTGACGGTAGCGGCGGTCGAAGAAACTGAGTGTCATCCGCTCTTCGCGTTCGGTATAGATATGTGTGTGTCTCTGCGGGCGGATGAACACGAATGCAACATGTCCGCCCCACAGCTCGCCGACACCGCCCCAGCTGGCCGTCATCGTATTGCAGTCGTCGGCCGTGCCGGCGGTCACGAGCATCCATTGGTTGGCGATGGCATCGATGAAGTTGTCGGAGATGCGTGTCGGGTCGATTGTTTCGAATCCTTTCATGGTTGTAAAAATTTTGCTCACTACAAATTTACGACTATTGCTCCGAATGTGCAACTTTTGCGCAAAACGTAGATTTCGAGTTTCGGGATTGCATTTTTTCGGATCGGAATTGTTAACTTTGAGGATCAAATTAACCTTTTAAAACATTTTCCGAAAGTGGTAAAGATAGGAACAACACTCACAACGGTGGGGCGGAAGGCTCTGCTGTGCGGTTCGGGCGAACTGGGCAAGGAGGTCGCCATCGAACTGCAGCGTTACGGAGTCGAGGTGGTGGCCCTGGACCGTTATGCCAATGCGCCGGCGATGCAGGTAGCGCACCGGTCGTATGTCTTGTCGATGCTCGACGGCAAGCGCCTGCGCGAGATCATCGAGCAGGAGCGACCGGATTACATTATTCCTGAGATCGAGGCCATAGCCACGCCAGTTCTGGTCGAACTCGAACGGGAAGGTTACAATGTGGTGCCGACGGCCAAGGCGGTGCTGCTGACCATGAACCGCGAGGGTATCCGGCGGCTGGCGGCCGAGGAGCTCGGATTGCCGACATCGCCGTACAGGTTTGCGGGCACGCGCGGGGAGTTCGACGAGGCGGTGGCCGAGATCGGAATGCCGTGTGTGGTGAAGCCGGTGATGAGTTCGTCGGGACACGGCCAGAGCGTGATCCGTTCGGCGGCCGACATCGACCGTGCATGGCACTATGCCCAGGAGGGCGGGCGTGCCGGTGCGGGACGTGTGATCGTCGAGGGGTTCGTCAACTTCGATTATGAGATCACGCTGCTGACGGTGCGCCATTCGGGCGGAACGACGGTTCTGCGGCCGGTAGGACACCATCAGGTCGACGGCGACTACCGTGAGTCGTGGCAGCCGCAGCCGATGAGCGCGGCAGCGATGGAACAGGCCGAACAGATTGCCCGAAGCATTACGGGTGCGCTGGGCGGTTACGGCATCTTCGGTGTCGAACTGTTCGTGTGCGGCGATCGGGTAATCTTCAGCGAGGTGTCGCCGCGTCCGCACGATACGGGTATGGTGACGATGATCTCGCAGGATCTGTCGGAGTTCGCACTGCATGCACGGGCTGTGTTGGGACTGCCGATTCCGTCGGTGCGGTTCTATCGTCCGTCGGCCTCGAAGGCCATCGTGGTCGAAGGCGATACCGACAAGGTGGTATTCGGCAATCTCGAGGAGGTGCTGGCCGAGGAGGATGTGCAGATCCGTCTGTTCGGCAAACCGGAGGTCTCGGGGCATCGGCGCATGGGAGTGATACTTGCTTCGGCCGACACGGTTGAGGAGGCACGTGCAAAGGCCGAACGGGCATACGCGAAACTGCGTGTCGAGGTTCTGCCGCGTTGATCTGACGGGGGAATATCCGCCGGACGGAAAAACCGGCCGTTAATATATGATGTCTTGCCTCCGTGTGCGGAGGCTGAAATGCAGATAAAGGGTTGGCGGTGCATTGCCGCCGGCCCTTTTTGTGTTTAGAATGATCTTCAGACCGTGGATCTGGAAACTGCCATGTAATCGGTTCGGAATTGCTGTCGGGGGCCGAATCGCGGTCAGGGGGCCGAATCGCGGTCAGGCCGTCAGCCTACCGTAACCTCGACCAGGTCGCCGGCACGTAGATATTTGTCCGAGAGCCGCAGGATGTCGTCCGGGGTGCATTCGCGGATGGCATTCACGGTGTGTCCGATCGCGCTGTTGTCGAATCCGCACTGGATGTTCTCGATCGTGACGTCGACAATCCCGAACGGCCCGTCCAGAATCCGCATGATCTCGCCGACCATCATGTTCTTGACCAGCGTCAGCTCCTGTTCGCCGACGGGTTCGTGGCGAAGACGTTCGATCTCGGTGTATATCTGCCGCAAGGCCTCGTCGCGGGCTTCGCGGGCAACCTGTGTGACGATGGCCATGTATCCGGCCTGTTCGAGCGTCACCATTCCGGCAAAGACTCCGTATGTGAGGCCGTTTTCCTCGCGGAGGGTGTTCATGAGCCGCGACCCGAAGTACCCGCCCAGAATCGACGCAACGACCTGCATGCCGACATAATCGGGGTGGTTGCGCGGGAAGAGCAGCCGCCCGATGCGGATTGCCGACTGTACGGCCCCGTCGTGCGGCAGGTGGATGCAGGGTGTCTGTTGCGGGGCGGGGAATACCGGTGCGGGGGTATCGCCTGTCATGGGCAGGCGGTTGCACAGCTCTGTGATGGCATCCAGCTCGTTGGGACCGATGTCGCCGCTGCATACCGCAAAACAGTTGCCGGCGGTGTAGAACCTGCGGTAGAACCGTTCGACGTCGTCCCGCGACAGGGTGTCGTATGCCGATTCGGGCGATGAGATTCCGTAGGGGTGCTTCTCGCCGAACATCGCCCTGGCAAACGCCTCGCGGGCCCGGACATCGACCTTCGTACGTTCGACGGCCAGTTGCTGGCGTCGTTTGATTCGGTACGAATCGAACTCGTCGGTCGGGAAGGCGGGTTGCAGCAGAATCTCCTCGGCAACCTTGAGCGTGGGCAGGAAGAATTTGCTCAGTGCGCAGAAGCTGATGACCGTTACGTCGCGGTCGGTCGAAATGTCGAAATAGGAGCCGTAGAAGTCGAGCCGTTCGGCGATCTGGCGTGCCGTATGCGACCGGCTGCCTTCGCTGAGGAGGTTTGCGGTGGTTGTGGCCGAGAAGGGAACCTCCTGCCGCGACGACCCAGCCCCGAAGATCAGGCTGAGCCGGATGACACGGTATTCGTGATTCTCGAGCAGGTGCACCCGAACGCCGTTCGAGAGTGTCAGCGTATGTGGATTGTCAACCTCCACGTGGTTCGGAATCGTTATCGAGGGCTTGCGTGGTCTCATTGTCTTTTGCGGTATATCAGGGTTGAACTGAGTTCGGGGCGGAATATGCGGCGCGATTCACGGATTATGTCGTAGGCGTTGATCGAACGGAATATGTCGGTTTCGCTGTTTATCAGGTCGGGGTGTCCGAGCATCAGGTAGTAGCCGATGTTCATCGCCTTGTTCATGACATTCAGCTCGCCGAACATGACTCCCGCCTCGAACTTGTTCTTGACCTTCTCCAGCTCGTAGCCGCCGACGGCAACCTCCTGCAGCTGCCGCAGCTCCTCCCACAGTGTCTCTTCGGCCTGCTGTTCGGAGACCCCCTCCATGATCTGGCCCGTAATGATGAACATTCCGGGGTCGATGTCGCCGGTTATGTATGCGTTTATCGCGCTGAAGAGTCTGCTGCGCCGGATGAGCGAATCGTAAAGCCGTGCCGACTCGCCGCCCGAGAGCAGGTCGGAGATCAGGTCGAGCAGATAGTAGTCGCGGCTCAGCCGGCCGCCCATCGGGAAGGCAATGGTGATTGCCGTAGCGGGCACGTCGCGGTCGACCTCGAGACGCCGTGCCGATGTCTGCATCGGTTCGGCCGGGAGCGGGTCGTGGTGTGCCGGAGTGTCGGGAATCTCGCCGAACCATCGCTCGGCCATAGCGAATACTTGTTCCGGCTCAATGTCGCCCGACACCGAAAGGATGGCATTCGAGGGGCGGTAGTAGCGGCGGTAAAACCGTTCGGCATCCTCGAGCGTTGCGGCGGCAACATGTTCCGGCGTCCGGCCTATGGCGCACCAGCGGTATGGGTGTACGCGATAGACCATCTCGCGCAGCAGTTTTGTCATGTCGCCGTAGGGCTGGTTGAGGTATCGCTGGTTGAACTCCTCGAGGACGACCCGTTTTTCGGTTTCGAGCTTTCGGCGGGAGAGCGACAGCCCTGTCATGCGGTCGCTTTCGAGCCAGAAGGCCGTTTCGATATTCGGAGTCGGCAGAGTGATATAGTAATCGGTATAATCGTTGTTTGTGAATGCGTTGTTTTCGCCACAGGCCATCTGCACGGGCGCGTCGAAATTGGGGATGCGTCGCGTGCCGCGGAACATGAGGTGTTCGAACAGGTGTGCGAAACCGGTCTGTTCGGGGTTTTCGTTGCGTGCGCCGACCTTGTAGAGCAGGTTCAGGGCTGCCATTTTCGAACATCGGTCGCGGTTTGCGGCCACCTGCAGTCCGTTGGCGAGGGTATGTTTTTCGAATGTTATCAATGGAGTGTATGTTGTATTACGGAGTGCAAAAATAGGGAATATCCCGGAGAGGCAAACAGCCTGCAGGAAAGTTTTTGAAAATCGTCGGGTTCAGGGTCTGAGCCGGGAGTGGTTAAAAAGGATAAAAAATAGGAGTTATGGGGGATAAAACATGGAAATTCGAATAATTGTGTGTAATTTTGTGCAAAATTTTTTAAGGCGAATAGCTGTAATATGGCGGCGAAATCCTTGACGGATCGGCTGTTGTATGCTCCTCGGCAACAGCGGTGACTATATGGGAACCCGCTCTGACAGGAAAGTTGGAAACAAATAATTAAACTAACATAATTTACACAAGATGTCTGAGAAAAAATTCATCACGTGTGATGGCAACTATGCCGCTGCGCATATCGCTTACATGTTCAGCGAGGTAGCGGCGATCTATCCTATCACACCGTCGTCCACAATGGCCGAACTGGTGGACGAATGGGCGGCATCCGGTCGCAAGAACATATTCGGCGAAACGGTCAAGGTCGTTGAGATGCAGTCGGAAGCAGGTGCCGCAGGTGCCGTTCACGGTTCGCTGCAGGCCGGCGCCCTGACCACGACATTTACCGCTTCGCAGGGCCTCCTGCTTATGATCCCGAACATGTACAAGATCTCCGGCGAGTTGCTTCCCGGCGTATTCCATGTTTCGGCTCGCGCCCTGGCTGCACAGTCGCTGTCGATCTTCGGCGACCATCAGGATGTTATGGCTACACGCCAGACCGGCTTCGCAATGCTGGCAACATCTTCCGTACAGGAGGTGATGGACCTGGCCGGCGTGGCTCACCTGGTGGCCATCAAGTCGCGCGTACCGTTCCTGCACTTCTTTGACGGTTTCCGCACCTCGCACGAGATCCAGAAGATCGAACTCATCGACGAGGCTCGCCTGACCGCTCTGCTCGACCGTGAGGCTCTGGCCGCCTTCCGTGCCCGTGCACTGAATCCCGAACACCCCGTAACGCGCGGTACGGCGCAGAATCCCGATATCTATTTCCAGACCCGCGAGGCTGCCAACCGCTTCTACGATGCAATTCCTGATATGGTGGCCGAGACGATGGCCCATATTTCGGAGATTACGGGACGTACCTACAAGCCGTTTACATACTACGGTGCCGAGGATGCCGAAAACATCGTGATCGCAATGGGTTCGGTGACCGAAACCCTCAAGGAGACGGTCGACTATCTGCGCAAGCAGGGCAAGAAGGTCGGTGTGATTACGGTTCACCTCTACCGCCCCTTCTCGGCGAAGTACCTGTTCAACGTGTTGCCCAAGAGCGTGAAACGTATCTGTGTACTCGACCGCACCAAGGAGCCCGGAGCTGCCGGCGACCCGTTGTATCTCGACGTGCGTGACGTATTCTACAACTGCCCGGAGCGCCCGATGATCATCGGCGGCCGTTACGGACTCTCGTCGAAGGATACCACTCCGGCACAGATGCTGGCCGTGTACGAGAATCTCGCTGCCGAGACTCCGAAGGATCACTTTACGGTGGGTATCAACGACGACGTTACCCATACGTCGCTGCCCGTGGGTGAGGAGATCTCGCTGGCCAAGGAGGGAACCTTCGAGGCACTCTTCTTCGGACTGGGTTCGGACGGTACGGTGGGTGCCAACAAGAACTCGATCAAGATCATCGGCGGTTCGACCGACAAGTACTGCCAGGCATACTTCTCGTATGACTCGAAGAAGTCGGGCGGTTACACCTCGTCGCACCTCCGCTTCGGCGACAAGCCGATTACGTCGCCCTATCTGGTCACCACACCTGATTTCGTGGCGTGCCACGTTCCGTCGTATGTCGACAAGTACGACGTGCTGAAGGGGCTGAAGCCGGGCGGATCGTTCCTTCTGAACAGCGTTCACGACGCTGCCACCACCTGCGCGACGCTGCCCGACCACATGAAGGCATACATGGCCAAGAACCATATCAATTTCTATATCATCAACGCAACCAAGATCGCAGCCGACCTGGGACTGGGCAGCCGCACGAATACCATCATGCAGAGCGCCTTCTTCAAGATTGCGAACGTCATTCCGTTCGACAAGGCTGTCGAGGAGATGAAGCACGCCATCCTGAAGTCCTACGGAAAGAAGGGCGAGGATATCGTCAACATGAACTATGCGGCTGTTGATGCCGGCGGTTCGGCCGTTGAGAAGGTCGAGATCCCGGCCGAATGGGCTTCGATCGAGGATAAGGGTGCAGATCACGGCGTTGACATGAGCCGTCCGGAGTTCGTGCGCAACATCGTCGATCCGATCAACGCACTCAAGGGCGACGACCTCCCGGTGAGCGCCTTCACGGGTCGCGAAGACGGTACCTGGGACAACGGTACGGCCGCTTACGAAAAGCGCGGTATCGCGGTGAACGTTCCCGAGTGGCAGGTTGAGAACTGTATCCAGTGCAACCAGTGCTCGTATGTATGTCCGCATGCTGCGATCCGTCCGTTCCTGGCAACAGATGAGGAGGCTGCAGCGGCTCCCGCAGGTGCTGCATTCAAGCAGGGCCTCGGCGAGACGAAGGCATACAAGTTCCGCGTTCAGGTGAGCCCGTACGACTGTACCGGTTGCAGCAACTGCGTTGACGTCTGCCCGGCCAAGAACAAGGCTCTGGTAATGAAACCGCTCGAAACACAGTTGCAGCAGGCCGAAAACTGGAACTACATGGTCGGGAAGGTCGGCTACAAGAAGGTTGTCGATACGACCAAGACGGTCAAGAACAGTCAGTTCGCACAGCCGCTGTTCGAGTTCTCGGGCGCCTGCGCAGGTTGCGGCGAAACTCCGTATATCAAGACCATTACCCAGCTGTTCGGCGACAAGATGATGGTCGCCAATGCTACGGGCTGTACGTCGATCTATTCGGGTTCGGCTCCGTCGACCCCCTATTGCACCAATGATGCTGGCCGCGGACCGGCTTGGGCAAACTCGCTGTTCGAGGACAATGCAGAATTCGGACTGGGAATGCATGTTGGCGTCGAGAAGCTTCGCGACCGTATCCAGGAGAAGATGCAGAGCATGATCGAGACGAGCACGTGCTGCTCCGACGAGCTGAAGGCAACCATGAAGGAGTGGATCGAGAACCGCCATTCGACGTTGCGCAGCGCCGAGATCACCGAACGTCTGCTTCCGATGCTTGAGGCATGCGGCTGCGACGACTGCAAGGAGCTGCTCTCGATGAAGGATTACCTGGTCAAGAAGTCGCAGTGGATCATCGGCGGCGACGGCTGGGGTTACGATATCGGGTTCGGCGGCGTGGACCATGTCATCGCATCGGGAATGGATGTCAACATCCTGATCGTCGACACGGAGGTCTACTCGAATACGGGCGGACAGTCGTCGAAGGCTACCCCGATCGGAGCGGTTGCCAAGTTCGCATCGAGCGGCAAGCGCATTCGCAAGAAGGATATCGGCGCCATGGCAATGACCTACGGATATGTTTACGTTGCACAGGTTTCGATCGGCGCATCGCAGAACCAGTTGCTCAATGTGATCAAGGAGGCCGAGGCATATCACGGACCGTCGCTGATCATCGCCTACGCACCGTGTATCAACCACGGTATCAAGGGCGGCATGACCCGCACGCAGACCGTCGGCAAGGAGGCCGTGGCATGCGGATACTGGCACCTGTGGCACTTCAATCCCGATCTGGAGAAGGAGGGCAAGAATCCGTTCGTATACGATTCGAAGGAGCCTGACTGGTCGAAGTTCCAGGATTTCCTGATGAAGGAGGTCCGCTATACGTCTCTGATGAAGACCTTCCCGACCGAGGCCGGCGAACTGTTCAAGGCTGCCGAGGAGAATGCCAAGTGGCGTTACGCAACCTATCAGCGTCTGGCCAAGATGGAGTATTGATCTTCGGAGAGTAGAATATTTGTTTGAATTGCGAAGGAGGGGTGCGTGTTTCGGCCCCACCTTTGTATATGGATGGAGATGACAGATAAAACTTATATTGACATTCATTAGTGTCCGGTAAAAAATCATAAAAGTTCTTTGAAAACATTGAAAGTTA
>ERZ827150.783-NODE-783-length-44222-cov-5.517966_pt1 | contig 44222 bp, 44 predicted proteins | sample MGYA00519779_ERZ827150 | MGnify/ENA primary metagenome ERZ827150 (study PRJEB31778, sample SAMEA3449267) | human gut metagenome | biome: human gut; feature: human-associated habitat; material: faeces | place: United Kingdom | collected 2010/2012 ...
GGCATAAGAAAAGGCCGCTTTAGCGGCGGCCCGAGAAAGTACTGCGGTTGCTGGACTGTTCAATGCGTCTTTAGGCGCGGCAGGTATCATTGCCTTGAAGGCATGGTGCATACCACCGGCTTAGCCGGTGGTTTTGATTAGGCTTTATTCAGCGGTTTGCGATTAATACATGCCGCCGCCCATGCCGGGGTTCGCGGGAGCGGCCGGTTCGGGCTGGGGAATATCGGTCACCAGGGATTCGGTGGTCAGCACCATCGCGGCCACGCTGGAGGCGTTCTGCAGGGCGCTGCGGGTTACCTTGGTGGGATCGATGATGCCGCGCTCGAACATGTCTACATACTCGCCCTTGAGCGCATCGTAGCCATAATCGGGCTTGTTGCGGCGACGGATATTCTCAATGATGACGCTGCCGTCGATGCCGGCGTTGCGGGCAATCTGGCGCATGGGCTCTTCCATGGCGGCCAGGATGATCTGCACGCCCGTGCGAGCGTCGCCGGTGTAGTTGGTTACGATCTTCTGCACGCGCTTCATCGCGGCCAGCAGGGCCACGCCGCCGCCGGGCACGATGCCCTCTTCAACAGCCGCGCGGGTAGCAGCCAGCGCGTCTTCGATGCGCAGCTTGCGCTCCTTCATTTCGATTTCGGTGGCCGCGCCTACCTGGATGACAGCTACGCCGCCGGCCAGCTTGGCCAGACGCTCCTGCAGCTTTTCGCGGTCATAATCCGAGGTGGTCTCGGCGATCTGCGCGCGGATCTGCGCCACGCGGGCGTCGATATCGCACTTTTCGCCGGCGCCTTCCACGATGGTGGTGTTTTCCTTGTCAACCTTGACCAAGCGCGCCTGACCCAGCATATCCATGGTGGCGTCCTTGAGCTCCAGACCGATTTCCTCGCTGATGACCTGGCCGCCGGTCAGCACGGCGATATCGCGCAGCATTTCCTTGCGGCGATCGCCAAAGCCGGGAGCCTTGACGGCCACGCAGGTGAAGGTGCCGCGGATCTTGTTGACAACCAGGGTAGCCAGGGCTTCGCCCTCAACGTCCTCGGCGATGATCAGCAGCTTCTTGCCCTGCTGCACAACCTGCTCCAGCACGGGCAGGATCTCCTGAATGTTGGAGATTTTCTTATCGGTGATCAGGATGTAGGGATTATCCAGCACGGCTTCCATCTTGTCAGGATCGGTGACCATGTAAGCGGAAGCGTAGCCGCGGTCAAACTGCATGCCCTCGGTGGTGGTCAGCTCGGTCTTCATGGTCTTGGATTCCTCAACCGTGATAACGCCGTCCTTGCCCACGATTTCCATCGCGTCGGAAATCAGCTTGCCGATGGTCTCATCGCCCGCAGAGATGGAGGCAACCTGCGCGATGGCCTGCTTGCCGTTGATGGGGCGGCTCAGCTCGGTCAGAGCGGAGACAGCCTCGGCCGTGGCGGCCTCGATGCCGCGGCGCAGCACCATGGGGTTGGCGCCGGCGGCCAGGTTCTTCATGCCCTCGCGCACGATGGCCTGCGCCAGCAGGGTGGCGGTGGTGGTGCCGTCGCCGGCCACGTCGTTGGTCTTGGTGGCGACTTCTTTGATCAGCTGCGCGCCCATGTTTTCAAAGGGGTCTTCCAGCTCAACTTCCTTGGCGATGGTTACGCCGTCGTTGGTGATGAGGGGAGCGCCGTACTTCTTATCCAGCACAACGTTGCGGCCCTTGGGGCCCAGGGTGATCTTTACGGTATCGGCCAGGGTGTTCAGACCCTTTTCAAGCGCGCGGCGCGCGTCCTCGCCAAATTTAATCTGCTTAGCCATAACAATAAACTCCTTTTTTAATCAGATAGATGATGGTGGATAAAAGCTTATTCGACCACGGCCAGAATATCGTTCTGACGAACGATAATGACTTCCTGTCCGTCCAGCTTGACCTCGGTGCCAGCGTACTTGGAGTAGATCACCTTCTGGCCTACGGACACCTGCATTTTGACTTCCTTGCCGTCTACCATGCCGCCGGGGCCGACAGCCAGCACCTCGGCCATCTGGGGTTTTTCCTTGGCGGCGGCGGTCAGGATGATGCCGCTCTTGGTGGTTTCTTCAGCTTCTACGTTTTTGATGACCACGCGGTCACCTAAAGGTTTGATGGTCATGAGTTTTAATCCTCCTATAGAATATTCAGTGCAATCGGGCTGTTAGCAATCACATCAATCGAGTGCTAACGCCTTACGCATATAGTTTATCGCAAACCGGCGATATATGCAATACCTTTTTTAGAAAAATTTTTGAATATTTTGTCCCCGAAGTGGGAAAACGGGCGGGCTTGACGTAAATCATGATTTTTTGCCGGGCGGCTGACGCGGCGGGGCGTTGTGTGTTATACTAATCGTGTTCTATTTATTGGAGGTTACTTGCATGGCGTATCCTTTGCTTCTTGACTGGTATGACGCAAACCGCCGGGTGCTGCCCTTTCGCGGTACGCGCGATCCTTATGCTGTGTGGATTTCCGAGATTATGCTGCAGCAAACGCGCACCGATACGGTGAGCGGCTATTACACGCGCTTTATGAACCGCTTTCCCAATATCGCCGCGCTGGCGCAGGCCGATGAGCAGGAAGTGCTCAAATATTGGGAAGGGCTGGGCTATTATTCCCGCGCGCGCAACCTGCACAAGGCCGCGCAGATTATGCAGCGGGAGTACGGCGGCCGCTTCCCTGCCGCCTATGAGGGCATCCGCGCCCTGCCTGGCGTTGGGGACTACACGGCGGCGGCGGTGGCCAGCATCGCCTATCGCCTGCCCTATCCGGCTATTGACGGCAATCTCACCCGCGTGCTGGCGCGCGTTCATGACGTGCGGGAGGACGTCGGTCGTCCCAGCGTCAAGCGACTGATCCATGAGTTGGGGGAACGGGAGATTGACCGCGAGCGGCCGGGAGATTGGAATCAGGCGCTGATGGATCTGGGTGCGACGATCTGCGTGCCCGGCACGCCGGACTGTGCGCGGTGCCCGCTGCAAGCACAGTGCGATGCTTATGCCCAGGGCGACGCCGATCAGCTGCCCATCCGCGCGGCGGCCAGGCCGCCCGTGCCGGTGGATGTGGGCGTGGGATTGGTGATTGCCGAGGGGCGCGTGCTGACGATCAAACGCGACGCGGCGCTGCTCAAGGGGCTGTGGACGTTCCTGCTCTGCGAGGGCGACAGCACGCCTGAGGGCATGGCCAGAAAGCTGGGAGCGCTGGGCATGCAGGCAAATCGAATCATTCCGCTGGGTGAGGCGCGGCATGTGTTTACCCACCGCATCTGGAATATGCAGCTGTACCGTGTGGATCTGCCCGCAATGCCTGGGCGCACGGCGGGGCAGTGGGCGGATGCGCAGACCCTGACCGGGCTGCCCCTGCCCACCGCCATGAAGGCTGCGCGCCGGGCGGCAATGGATATATTATTGAAAGAATGATACAAGGAGAAATCGATGAACCGGATTCAGGCATTTCTGAAACGCAAAAACGTGCTGTTTTCCGCCAAACGCTACGGCGTGGACGCGATGGGTGCGATGGCACAGGGGCTGTTTGCCTCGCTTTTGATCGGCACGATTATCAAAACCCTGGGGCAGCAGCTGGGCGCGCAGTTTTTGATTGACGCGGGCAATTTTGCCCAGCAGGTGGCCGGGCCTGCGATGGCGGTGTCCATCGGCGCGGCGCTTAGCGCCCCGCAGCTGGTGCTCTACAGCCTGATCGCCGTGGGCATGGCGGCTAACAGCCAGGGCGGCGCGGGCGGCCCGCTGGCAGTTTATATCATTACGATTATCGCGGTGGAGTGCGGCAAGCTCGTCAGCCGCGAAACCAAGGTGGATATCCTGGTTACGCCCGCGGTGACTATCCTGACGGGCTGCGGTCTGGCCGTGCTGTGCGCGCCCGCCATTGGCGCGGCGGCCAGCGCTGTGGGCGATTTTATCAAGTGGGCGACCAACTTGCAGCCTTTCCTGATGGGCGTGCTGGTATCCGTGGCTGTGGGCATGGCGCTGACGCTGCCCATTTCCAGCGCGGCAATCTGCGCGGCGCTGTCGCTGACAGGGCCTGCGGGCGGCGCGGCCGTGGCAGGCTGCTGCGCGCAGATGGTGGGCTTCGCCGTGATTTCCTATCGGGAGAACGGCGCGAGCGGGCTGATCAGCCAGGGCCTGGGCACCTCCATGCTGCAAATGCCCAACATCCTGCGCAATCCGCGCATCTGGATTGCGCCCACGCTGGCCTCCGCCGTGACGGGGCCGCTGGCTACCTGCCTGTTCCATCTGGAAATGAACGGCCCTGCCGTATCCAGCGGCATGGGCACCTGCGGACTGGTAGGGCAGATCGGCGTATATACAGGGTGGCTAAATGACATTGCCGCCGGTACGCGCACGGCCATTCTGCCCATGGATTGGCTTGGCCTTGCGCTGATTTGCTTTGTGCTGCCCGCAATACTGAGCCTGATCTTTTGCTGGATTTTGCGCCGGTTGGGGTGGGTGAAGCCCGGCGATATGAAACTGGCCGATTAAAAATAAGGTTGTTTTATTTGAAAACATGCTGCTGCGAATATTCTCTCGCGGCGGCTTTTTTTATGCTGAAAACAAAAATATGAACAATTTATGAACATTAGCACTCGCCTATTGACAGTGCTGATAACGCGAGTATAATAGGGCCTGTGCTTAGGAAAGAGGCTCGAAAGGGTCAAAGGAAATCCTGAGCATGCCCGGAAAGCGGCGCAGGACGAATGTCGGGCGCGAAAGCCTGCCGGGGATCCGCAAGGATACTGAAAGGAAGTATGTTTTATGTTGCCTATGGTTTTCAGTGAGAATCTGTTTGATGATCTGTTTAACGATACCCTTGCCCGCAGCATGTGGAACACCAACAAGGAGCTTTATGGCAAGAATGCCTCTCGTCTGATGAAGACTGATGTGCATGAGACTGAGGATAGCTACGAGCTGGCCATTGATCTGCCTGGCTTCAAGAAGGAAGAAATCAACGTGGATCTGAAGGATGGTTATCTGACCATCAGCGCCACCAAGTCCCTGGATAAGGACGAGGAAGATAAGAAGCAGCGCCGCGTCATCCGTCAGGAGCGCTATGTGGGCACCAGCCAGCGTACCTTCTATGTGGGCGATGTGAAGGCTGAGGACGTCAAGTGCAAGTATGAAGCCGGTGTGCTGATGATCGAAGTGCCCAAGAAGGATGTTAAGAAGATCGAAGGCCCCCATACCATCGCCATCGAGTAACGGCGAAGCAAACAAAAAACAAACAGCAATCACCTCATCCGGACGGCGAGAAGCCGCCCGGATTTTTTGTGGAAGCGCCGGACACGCCGCCGCTGCGGATTACAAAAGAAGGAGCTACGCCCCTTCTTTACTTCTCGGTTAAGTTGGCTATGTTTTCTGGCAGCTGTTGCTTTGCCAGGAGCGGCAGGCTTTACCGGATTTTTGTTTAACTGATTCTTTGACGGGTAGTAATTGCCGGGCGGATGTGTTATAATATATTCGTAAAGGATTACGCAAAGGGAGGCGACGCGCCCTTGATTAAACAGATTTCCGTTTTTGTGGATAACACGCCGGGCAGCCTGGCGCAGTTTACGCGCATGCTGGGGGAAAAGCGGATTGATATGATTTCGCTTTCCATCGCCGATACGGCGAACTTTGGCATCCTGCGCGGCCTTGTGCGCAATCCCGAGCAGGCAGCCATGCAGATCAGCGCCGCAGGCTACACCGCCTGCGTCAGCGATGTGCTGGCTGTGGAGGTGCCTGATCGTCCCGGCGGGCTGAGCGAGGTGCTGCAAAAGCTGTCTGAGAACGGCGTGGGCATCGAATACCTGTACAGCTTTATGCGCGCGGCCGGCCGCCAGGCGCTGATTATCCTGCGTCCGGATGATGAAGAGCGCGCCCGGCAGACGCTGTCCGCCTGCGGCGTGCGGATGCTGACGCAGGAAGAGGTAGAAAGCCTGTGATTAGCTCCTATCCTGATAGCCGCGGCACCTGCGTGCGCGTGGATCTGCACGCGATTGCCCACAATGTGAGCGCCATCAGGCGCGAGCTGGGCGAGCAGGTGCAATTGATGGCCGTTGTCAAAGCTAACGCCTATGGCCATGGGCTGATTCCCGTGGCGCAAACGGCGCTGCAAAACGGCGCGTCCTGCCTGGCGGTCGCCATGCCTGAAGAAGGGCGGCGGCTGCGCGAGGCGGGCGTGCAGGCTCCCATCCTGGTGCTGGGCAATGTGACGGCTGCGGGCGCGGAGATTTCCGTGCGCGAAGGCCTGATTCAAACGGTATTCGATCCTGCGGGGGTGCGCTGCCTGCAAAACGCCTGCGCGCGGCAGAATCAGCCCGTTCAGGTACACCTGAAGCTGGATACCGGCATGGGGCGCATCGGCGCGCGCGATGCGGATGAAGTACGTGCCGCGCTGGCTGCGTTGGCGGATGCGCCGCTGGTTCGCCTGACAGGCGCGTTTACGCACTTTGCCGATGCGGATAACCCGGACGACAGTTTTTCGCGCGAACAGTTTGCGCGCTTTATGCGCTTAACCGAAATGCTGCCTGCGGGGCTTACCCTGCACGCCGCGGCCAGCGATGCGTCGCTGCGTTTTCCCTGGGCGCGGCTGAACATGGTGCGCGAGGGAATCGCCATCTATGGCTGCCCGGCCGCCGATTACGGGCTGCATCTGCGCCCGGCCATGCAGTTTGAAACGCGCGTCAGCTATGTCAAAGCCGTTGCTCCCGGCGATACGGTGGGCTATGGGCGCGCGTTCCTGGCGGATCGTCCGCTGCGCGTGGCCACGCTGCCGGTGGGCTATGGCGATGGGTATCCCCGTGCCTGCTCGGGCCGTGCAAGCGTGCTGCTGCATGGGCAGCTGTGCCCGGTGCTGGGGCGCGTGTGCATGGATCAGATGATGGTGGACGTAAGCCATGTGCCTGACGTCGCCGCGGGCGATACCGCCGTGCTCATGGGCAGCCAGCAGGGGGCGAGCATCACCCCGCAGCAGCTGGCCGAATGGGCGGGCACTATATGCTATGAGATCATGCTGTCACCGCACGCGCGCGTGCCGGTGATTTATGAAGAAGAAGAAACAAAGGGGAAAAACGCCAATGCAGAGTAACGCCAAGAACAACAAAAAAGGCCCGCAGCCGGTATACAAGCCCTATCTGCGCGGCCGCGCTTTCAGCAAAACCGCCGTCAAGCGCTGCTGGCGCATCCTGGGCTATACGCTGATTTTTACCGTCCTTTACGTCATTGTGGGCAGTGCGCTGGCCTTTGATAATACCGCCCTGCGCGTGATATGCAACGGCGTAGTTTTGCTGATGGTGATGGGCCTGATGTATAACGACGGTGCGCGCATGGGCGAAAGCGATACGGCATTTGCAGAGATCGCCATGAACCGCAAAAACGAGGGCAAAAACGTGCCCGGCAGTGAGCTGGATCGGTGCTTCCATCCCCTTAAGGGCTTTGTGACCGCTGCGTGCGGCGCCGCGCCCGTGTTTATCATCGCGCTGATTTACGCCTTTATGGCGCAGAAGCAAACCTACTCCCTGGGCGTGCTGCCCTCCTGGGTATCCGCCTATGAAGAGCATGCCGATATCGGCGCGGCCCTGGCCTATTATCACCAGACCAGCGCTGTACAGTTGGCGGAGGTTCTGCGCGTGGCAGTGCGGCTGCTCTTGTTCCCGTTTGTCAATATCGCCGGCGCGAACAATGCGGACGCGCTGCTGCTGGTGGATCGGCTGTCGCCCCTGCTTTGTCTGCTTACCCCTGCCTGCTATGGCCTGGGATATCTGCGCGGCCCGCAGCTGCGCGCGTTGGTGCACGGCAATATCCGCCAGAACAAGCGCAAGCATAACGCCAAGGAGCGCAAGGCCCGTGAACAGCGCGCCAAGCAGATGGAGCAGAAGAACAAAAAGAAGGAATTGATCTGACCGCCCATGCGTATTATTGCCGGTGAAATGCGTTCGCGCACCATTCTGGCCCCAAAGGGCACGGATACGCGCCCCACGCTGGATCGCACGCGCGAATCGCTGTTTAATATCATCGCCGCCTGGTGCCCGGACGCGCGGGTGCTGGATCTGTACGCGGGCAGCGGCGCGTTGGCGCTGGAGGCTATCAGCCGCGGCGCGCAAAGTGCCGTGCTGTGCGATAGCTCCCGCGAGGCGGCGCGGGTGATCAAGGCCAATATCGAGGCTCTGCGCGTGCAGGATCGCGCGCGGCTGCTGCCCATGATGGACAGCCAGGCGCTGGCCCTGCTGGGACGCGAGGGCGCGCGGTTCGACCTGGTATTTCTGGATCCGCCCTATCGCCTGGATACCGCACCGGCTTGCGCGCAAATGCGCAGCGCGGGCGTGCTGGAGCCCGGCGCGCTGGTGGTGATCGAGCATGCCGCCGCTGTGCAGCCCAATCCTGGGCCGGGCTACCGCATGACCGATCAGCGCAAATACCGTGATACCATGATTACATTCTATCGATACGAGGAGCAACAAGATGGCGGGACTGTGGATCTTTCCGGGCAGCTTTGACCCGGCCACGCGCGGACATGAGGATCTGATTCGCCGCGCCGCCGCGCTGTGCGATCACCTGGTGGTCGCCGTGCTGATTAACCCGGACAAAAAGGGCTTTCTGCCGCTGAAAAAGCGGCTTGAACTGCTGGAACGCATCTGCGCGGACATTGATAACGCCAGTGTGGAATCCTATAACGGCCTGCTGGCCGATTATGTGCGCATCAAGCAGGCAGACGCTGTGGTGCGCGGCGTGCGTTCAGCGGCTGAAATGGAAACTGAGCTGCCCTGGGCGGCTTTCAACCGCGTGCTGTACCCGGCCTTTGAGGCGGTCTATCTGCCTGCCCGGCCCGAGCTGCGGGACGTGAGCAGCAGCATGGTGCGTCAGCTGGCGGCCTTCGGTGGGGATATCGCCCCGTTTGTGCCTGAGTGCAATGTGGAACTGATTAAAAACTACCTTACGCATCGCGTATAAAAGAACGGAGGGAAAATCATGGCGGAAATGCAAGTGTTCACCGTAATCAGCGAAATCAACAATCTGATGGAAACCAGCCGTAAGGTGCCCCTGAGCAATCTGATCATGCTGGATAAGCAGCGCATGGATCGCCTGCTGGATCGGTTGAGCGACAGCCTGGATCCCGATCTGGAAAAGGCGGAAAAGCTGCTGGCGCGTGAGCGTGAGCTGCTGGACGAGGTGGAGCGCCGCGCGCGTGAAACCAACGAAAAGGCCACCCGCGAGGCCAACGATATGACGGCAAAGGCCAAAGCCAGCGCGGATGAGACCGTGCGCGGCGCTAAGGCCAGCGCCGATGAAACTGTGCGTCAGGCCACCGAGCACGCCAATCAGCTGGTCGCCGGCGCGCAGGAGCACGCCAACCGCCTGGTCAGCGTGGCGCAGACCCAGGCTGCGCAGCTGGTGGAGGAAAACGAGATCACCCAGCGCGCTCAGGCTCGCGCGGCGGAAATTACCGAGGCCGCGCAGCAGGAATGCGCGCGTCTGCGCCAGGAAACGCTGGCCAACCTGTCCCAGCTGCTGGAGCATGCCGATATCGGCATGAGCGCGCAGTTGGACGCGCTGCGCACCATGCGTCAGCAGCTGGGCGCGAGCTTCCCCCAGCAGACCGGCGCGGACTATAACCCTGCCGCCTACCCCGATAACAACGGCTACGGTGAGTAACATATCGGCTTGCCGCGGAGGCTCAACCTGCGGCTTGCCGCAATGACCATAGAACATAGCATATAAAAAACAGACGGCATACGCTATCCGTGCGGAAGCGTGCGCCGCCTGTTTTTATTATTCATTCCCATGCATCATAACTTTTGCGGAGAAAACGCCGTTTTGATAGGAAAATGTGCATGCGCCGTTTGTCTTTTCTGCGATGCGGCGGACGGACTGGACACCGATGCCGTTTCCTTTGTGCTTGGTGGATTGAAAAACGCCGTTCTTTTCCTGGATGCTGCCGTCATAGGCGTTTTCAACCTGGATGAGCAGCAGACGGTTGGAATGCAGATAGACCTGCGCCCGGATCTGCCGCCGGGCGGGGGCGGTGCGCAGGCTGGCTTCCAGCGCGTTTTCCAGCAGGTTGGCCAGCGCAACGCTCATGTCGATTTCATTTACAGAGATCTGCACGGGCAGGTCGGCCTGCGCCTGGAAGGGGACGCCTTCGCGCTGGGCAAGGGCGCAATAATAGCCGATAACGCTGTCCGCGGCGCGGTTTTCACAAAAATGCACATCCAAATTTGGAATCCGTTCAACAGCTCCCGATATATATTCCTTTATCTGATCCCACTGGCCGCTTTCTGCCAGTGCGGAAATCTGGTTGAAATGATGCCGCATGTCGTGGCGTGCCTGGCGCGCATCCTCGATGGCGGTTTTCAGGTTTTCATAGCGCTCCCGCTGCATGGAAAGAAAGTGGTTTTCCTGTTGTAGCCGGGCGTTGCGGTTCAGGCTGTTGGCCATCACCAGAAAGATGGCGATAAACCAGGCCAGCAGAAGCAAAAGGGCCAGGCTGATGATGATATAGCCCTGCAAAATCCGGCCGGTATACAGCGTTTGCCGGTTGTTGGGAATCATGAACAGATTGAGCCCGATAAAAACAATGGGTAAAATCCAGAATACATACCAGGTTTGGGCGAAGTTTTCATCCTCAATCATTTTGCGCGCGACATGGCTGGCCGGATAGCAGGCGATGGCCAGTGCCAGCCAGCACACGGCGTTATAGCATATACCCGTTTTCAGGCAAAACCACACTTCGTCCGCCGGGGCCTTATGCAGGGCGACGGCCGCGTCAAACGCGCGGGCCAGGCTGCCCAGGCAGGCGAATACCGCGCAGACCGACAGGGCAATCGTTCCGGACTTCCACAGGGAGATATGCAGCGTCCGGATATAAATCGCCGACGCAATGAGCGTAATCAGCGCCAGCGCCGGTGCGGTAGGCAGACGCAGCCGATAGCAAAGCAGACCGCCGCCGATGGTAAGCGCCAGCATCAGGGGAAGCAGCCAGCGCAGCAGGCGCGCTACAGGCTGCCGCAGATAGGACTGCACGGGCACATAGGCCAAAAACAAGGCGGGAATAACGATTGTCAGCGATAAAACCGGCCGCAGCGCGTCCAGCATGCTCAATGCCCCCTTTGCAGCAGAAATACCATAAACGCCTGCCGGGCGCTTTTCATCAGCTCCCGGCTGAAGAACACCCGGCTGCCCTCATCCATAATAAAGGCGGTATCCTCAAAATCCGCCGCGTGCTCCAGATTGACAATCACGCCGCGCCCGCACACAAAGAAGCGCGCGTCCTGGCACAGCGGCGCAATGAAGCTTTTGAAGGGCAGACGGGTGATCAGCGTCTTTTTAGCCGGGGTGTGGATATGAATCATGTGCGAAAAATGCTCGGCGTAGACAATGCTTTGATAGTTTAAGCGGATATCGCTGCCGCTGACCTTGATATCCATATATTTATCGGGCTGGGGGATACGGGCGAGCATTTCATCCGTCAGGCTGTCTATGTCCTTTTGCGTGAAGGGCTTGACAAGATAGTGCATCGCGCGCACCTGAAAGCCTTCCAGCGCGTGATCGGTGGATGTGGTGGTGAAGATCAGCAGGCAGTCGGGGTCAAACGCGCGCAGCGCCCGGGCGGTATCAATGCCGTTTGCGCCCGGCATGTAGATATCCAGAAAGGCAGCGGAAAAACGCTGCTTTTCGGCTGCCTGGATAAAGGCTTCGCCATTTGCATATTCGCAGATATCCGCCTGGACGCTGCGGCCGTTCAGCGCCTGTTCCAGGCGATTCCGCAATAGCGCCCGTTCGTTCACCAGATCATCCACAATCGCAATCCGCATGCTCCGCGCCTCCCGAGTGCTGTCTTTTGCGTTCATTATACTACAAAATCCGCCCGGCGGATATCTATCCTGAAATGAGATTTCGTGCTATTATCGCCCGTTTCGTGCCAAAGCGCTTGAAAAAGACGCCGGCTCCTATATACTGAATGCGACAAGCGCAAAAGGCCGCTTCTGAAAGGGGGAAAGCTGTGTATCGAATCGCCGTACTGGCAGATCAGGACGAGGCAAGAAAAGGCTATGCGGAGCAGATCGCCCGATTCTGCCAGACAAAAGGGCTGTTTCCGCAGATCGAAGGCTGTTCAAACCAGGAGCAGTTCTTTGAAAACGTGCAGAAAACCGCGCCGACCAACGCGGTGATCGCGCTGCCGGGCGTGGCAGGCTTAAACGCCGTGGAGCATCTTCGCTCCGTCTGCCCCGCGTGCGCAATCATCTGGTGCAGCGATCTGGACTTTTCGTTGCAGGCGTTTCGGCTTCGGGTGGAATACTTTATCCTGGAGCCCGTAAGCGCGGAGAGCTTTCAGCAGGGCCTGAACGTCTGGTTTGCAAACAAAGAATTTTACGCAAGCGACCCAATCACAAATGAAACAAATTAACGCTCAACGACAGAAGGAGGATATGAAAATGAAAGGGCTTTTCCGATTTGTCATGACGCTGGCAACGATCCTGTGCCTGGCTGTGTCCGCGGCTTCCGCCGCCGCGCTGCCCGTCAAGGCGCTCAGCCCCAAGCAGGTGGATGTAAACCCCTATATGGCCAAGAGCGACGCCAATATCCATCATGACGGCTATAACACCGACAGCACGGACGAAGTGCTGCCCGTGGGCATTTATCCCGAAATCAACGTGTCCTATGAAACCACCAACGCCAACGCCTCTCCCGCGATTTATTTTGACAGCTATGGCCACGCGGTGGTGCCGCTGCTGGGCGGCATCGCCATCCGCGATCTGAACGCCGAGGAAACCAAGACGCTGGGCTATTTCTCCCCCAAGCAGCATGACGGCGGCGGCTACATGATCCAGAGTTCCTATACCTTCCTGGATCAAGAAAACCGCATCGTATGCCCCACCAGCAACAACCATGTGCTGATGCTGCGCGCCACTGACGAGGCGGGCAACGTGCTGCCGGAGTTTGAGAAGGTGCTGGACATCGACATCAAGGCCGCGGCCGAAACCGCGCTGGGCAAGGCGCTGGGGCAGAATCTTCTGTCCGTGGTGTTTGACTACGAGGGCAACCTGTGGTTCGCCACCGGCGGCTTCCGCATCTATCCGCAGCGCGCGCAGCAGGGCGTGATGGGCTATATCGCCCGCAGCGCCATCGACGCGATCCTGAACGGCGAAACCGTTGATCTGGCCAAGGCCGTTTATGTGTGCGATCTGCCTGCCGGCGAGGGCGCGGAAAACGGCATCGCCGCCTCCCGCGAGGGCGCGGTCATCCTGACCAACCAGAACTGTTATCTGCTGCGCGCTAACGAGGGTGTGGAGGTCGTATGGAAAACGCCCTATGAAAGCGCTGGCGCGAAGGTGAGCAAGGAGGGCGACAAGACCACCGGCGGCGGTCTGGCCTGGGGCGGCGGCTGCTCGCCCACGCTGACGCCCGAACTGGTACTCTTCACCGACAATCAGGAAATCGTCAATCTGATCGCGCTGGATATGAAGACCGGCGAAGTGGTGGCCAGCATGCCTGTGCTGGACGATCTGCCCGAGGGCTATCAGGTGGCTGTAGAAAACTCCGCCATCGTATATGACGACGGCCAGGGTAAGGTGAGCACCATCGTGTGCAACTGGTTTGGCGCGGGCAACGCGGGCCTGGCTAATCCTGACAGCGACTCCTCCATCCAAAGCTACGCCAACATCTACGATATGAACTGGCTGACCAAGGGCAACAGCATGATCGCCCCCGGCGTGGAGCGCGTGGATACGATCAAGACCGAAAACGGCTACGAGATGAAGAGCGTTTGGAGCCGCAACGATCTGAGCGACACCTCGATTATGAAGCTGTCCACCGCCACCGGCTATATCTACGGCTATGTGCAGGATCTGACCACCAGCATGTGGCAGTACATCATCCTGGATTTTGAAACCGGCGAAACCGTGTTCACCATGGACGTATCCAACAAGTATGGCTACAACAACATGGCCATTGGCATGTACGCCGGCAACAGCGGCAACGCTCTCTATTGCCCCACCGGCTATCTGGAGCTGCTGCGCCTGCAGGATCGCTTCGTTTACCTGCCCGAGATGCCCTATCGCAAGGTGGATTTGGATCAGACTGCGCGCAACGTGCTTTCGCAGCAGCAGTTTGCCCAGGACGGCGGTGAAGGCAGCGTCGCCAGCTGGCTCAATACCGTGACGGTGCGCAGCGTGCATCCCAACACCACCGTGGCCTTCCGCATGAACAACCTGTCCGGCAGCGCTGCCGAGCTCAAGCTGTATGCCTACGGCGCGGATGGCAAGCTGCAGCAGGTGGCACCCGAACTGTGGAAGATCACCGCTGAGGACGGACAGACCGTATCCGAACTGGCGGACGGCACGCTGTACGAGCTGCGCGTGACCGTGGCCGACGGCGGCAACCTGGATCTGAGCGAGACCGCTAAGGAAATCAAGGTTTCCGTTGTGATCGGGAAGTAAAAGCACAACACTTGGTCTGGCGTTACCCTGCACCAGACCGTTTTCAAAAAAACAGGAGGAGCGCCCTATGAAGCGTATCATCGCCGCTGCGGTTTCTGTTTTGCTGGCGTGCTCGTTTGCCCCTGGGCTTGCAGAAGACGCCCTGAATGCCGAAAAAAAGCCGGCCACTACGATTACGGAAGGCCTAAACGCCGCGGTTTATCAGCAGCTTGATTTCTCCGATGAGCAGGAGACGGAGTTTGCCCGCTGGGGACTGATTGCCGCCCCGGAAAGCCTGATCATCAAGGCCGAAAACGGCATGACGATCTGGTCGCAGGATGCGTATGATTTTGTCCGCGAAGCCGACGACGTGCCTTCGTCGGCCAATCCCAGCCTGTGGCGCAATACGCAGCACAACGCGCTGTACGGCCTGTTCAAGGTGACGGACGATATCTATCAGGTGCGCGGCTATGATATTTCCAATATCACCTTTGTCCGCAGCCAGCATGGATGGATCATCATGGACTGCGCCAGCAGCCGCTACACTGCCGCAGAGGCGCTGAAGCTGTTCCGTGAGCATATGGGCGAGGCACGTATCGTAGCCATCGTTATCAGCCATGCGCACGTCGATCATTACGGCGGCATCGAGGGGCTGATTTCTGCTGGGGACGCGGCCGATCCGTCGCTGCCGCTGGCGGAACAGATTGCCTCCGGCAAAACCGCGATTATCGTACCGCAGGGCTTTGTCGATTCGGTGATGCGCGAAAATGTGTTTGCGGGTACAGCCATGAAACGCCGCGCAACCTATCAGTATGGCAGCTTCCTGCCCTATGGCGCGCAGGGCCGCCTGTCTGTGGGCATCGGCCTGACCGCCGTGCAGGGCGGCACAGGCTATATCGCGCCTACCTATGAAATCACCCAGCCGCTATGCGAAATGGAGATCGACGGGGTGCAGGCGGTCTTCCAACTGACGCCGGGCACCGAATCGCCCGCTGAGATGAATACCTATTTCCCGCAGATGCAGGCGCTGTGGATGGCGGAAAACTGCACCGGCACCATGCATAACCTCTACACCCTGCGCGGCGCGGAGGTGCGCGACGCCAACGACTGGGCGCGCTATATCACCCAGGCCCAGACGCTGTTCCCGGATGCGGAGGTGGTGTTCCAATCCCACAACTGGCCGCATTGGGGCAAGGACGTGGTGGCCGAATACCTGACCAATACCGCCGCTGTGTATAAGTTCATGCACGATCAGACGCTGCTGTACATCAACGAGGGCTATACTGCCGATGAAATCGCCGCCATGATAGAGCTGCCTGAAGCGCTGGCCAGGGTGTGGTATACCCGGCAGTATTATGGCACGCTCAAGCATAACGTCAAAGCGGTCTATCAAAAGTACATGGGCTGGTACGACGCCAACCCGGTGAACCTGGATGAGCTGGCGCCCACTGAATACGCTAAGAAGTTAATGGAATACCTGGGCGATCCGGCCAAGGTGCTGGAAATGGCGCGCGCCGATTATGAAAAGGGCGAGTATCAGTGGGTGGCGCAGATTGCCAACACCCTGGCATTTGCCGATCCCACCAACATGGATGCGCGCTATCTTTGCGCCGACGCGCTGGAACAGCTGGGCTATCAGGCGGAATCCGGCGCATGGCGAAACGCCTATCTGGTTGCGGCCTTCGAGCTGCGCAACGGCACGGGCGCGTATCCGCAGACCGGCCGCATCGGTGCGGGCACCACCGCGCAGGGCATGGACGCGCAGACGATGCTGGACTATATGGGCATTATGCTGGATGCGGAAAAGCTGGCCGGTCAGTCCTTTACCGTCAATCTGAAGCTGGCGGGTGACGACAACTATCTGCTTAAGCTGCATCACGGTGTGCTGCTGTACTACAAGGGCGTCTCCGACGCGCAGGCCGACCTGACCCTATCCACCGTCCGTGCGGGCATTCTGGCGATGGCGAACGGCGATCAGGAGAATATCGAAAAGCTCGTCATCCTTGAAAGCGGCGACCAGGCACTGTTTGCGGCCCTTTGCGGCAGCATGGCCGTGCCGGAACTGTACTTCCATATTGTTGAACCATAAAGGAGAAAAAACATGAAGAAATTGATCGCACTGATGCTGGCGCTGTTGGCTGCCTGGCCGGCTTGCGCCCTGGCGGAAAAGGAAAACGCCGATCTGTTTGCGGAGGCGCTGTCTGAAAACTGCCATGTGCAGGAAGGGCATTTTGAGCATATGGACACCATCGCGCTTGCCAGCCAGGGCAAGCTGATCTCCTGCTTTGGCAATAATGCTGGCTCTGGGTATCTGGTGCCTATGATCCCGCCCGCGCCCAATCAGGAGCCTGCTCCGGCCACCGAGATGGGGCAGATGTCCTGGCCTGCGGAGGAGCCCTCTGCGCTTTATGATCCTGCCGCCGAGAACGCGCCCGCCAATCCCTATTTCAGCCCTGTGGGCTGGACGTATAAGCTGCGCCAGGATGAGGCGGTGGTGCTTGTGGGCACGCTGCCGCCCGCGTGCAAATACTTTTCCCTGATCAACTATGTGTTTGCCTCTGCGGTGAAGCCGGGCAAGGAATACACCGAACGCAGCTTTTTCAAGTATGGCAGCGCTGAAGCGGGCGTGTATCACCCGGTTTTTGCCAGCCTGGGCGAGCCGGTGAACATGAACAACATCCGCTATGCGGGCGGCGAAACCTGCTTCGGCGGTCAATTTGCCTACATTGCATCGGGCAATCAGGATACGGCGGAAGCCATCCGCGCTGCGCTGATTGAAGCGGGCTTTGACGCGGGCATGATCAATATCGCTCCCTTCTATGCCGATACGCTCCGCATGGGCCCGGAAAAGGGCGCGGACGTGTTTACCATCCTGATGCGCACCTCCCAGCCGGAGGATGCGGCGGCCTTTGAGCAGTGGAGCACGACGCTTTCCGAATCGATGCGCGTGTATCGCGTTACGCCCAAGGCCGAAACGCCTGTGAATGCCTATGCCTATCCTGCGCTTACACCGCGCGGCACGGGCGTGCACGAGGTGCAGAGCCTGCCCGAAGCTGATAAGGCGTTGGATCAGATTCGCCAGAGCCTGATTGCGCAGTATGGCGGCGAGTACGACTATGAGGAGTTTACCGCCCGCATCGCCGTGCCCGAGGGCATGACGGGCTATCTGAACGATGAAAACGCCCAGGGTGATAACCGCGATACCAGCTATTTGATGACCAACGATTTTACTCTGAACTCCGACGAGGACTTTGTGGTGGTTTATGGTGTAAATCACGTTGCTGCTGGCAAGGCGACCTACGCGAACACCGTGCTCTATGCCCGCCCCAGACTTAACGGCATTGTCAGCCTGTATGATTCCATGTACGGGGATTCTGCGGCTGAATACCTGCCTGACGTGGATAGCAGCAAATACTATGTGCTCAAGATGGCGCGAACCGCGCTGGATAGCCATACCGCCGTCATTCCTTACAGCACCGACAACCCCAACGGGCGCTTCTATGGCGCGGATAACGGCACGCAGCTGCTCATCGCTTATCGCGCCTATGTGGAGCCTGAAACGGGCGTTGGCCCTTCGTATTATGAAATCGTGTATGATCGCGCGATTGTGTTCCATAAAAAATAAGCGATTCGCGAAAATTGTATAGTTTCAAAGGCGGTTGATTTATTCAGCCGCCTTTTTTGCCAGAATACGGATCGATATGCAAAGATTTACAATTGAACTTTTGACATTCTTTCCATGATTTGATAAAATGAAGACGCTATCTAATCCCAAAAGCGTTTGATCAAAAACCCTGAAACGGGGGAATTGTATGAAAAAGACGAAAATGCACATAGTCGGAAACCTCCTGCAACGACAGCGAGTTTTTGTGCAGGCGTTCCTCCATGCAGCGGATGGCCTCGTCAACCAGATAGCCGTAGCCCGATTGGTTGACGGACAGCGCTTCCAAGCGTTCCAGATATACATTCAGCAGGGATTCAAGCGACGCAGCGCATGCGCGCGTATACATCTGCATCCGCGCGGGAAGCATAGTCTGCCTCCTGCCGTTGTAGCAGATGCTCAAAAAGGGCGCGCGCCTGCGCGGGCGCTGTGCGCGTGCTCAGCAGAAAGGGTGCAACCCGTTCCCGGATATAGGCTTGAATTGGGCCGATGCTCAATCCCAGCGCCAGGGTATCCCGCAGCCACGCGCTGCTCTGCGCGGGTGGTAGAACGGAAAGAGCGGTTTCCTGCGTGGGAAAAACGGGCGGCAGCGGTTCATAAAAGCCGTTTTTCAGCGCGTGCAGGTTTTTGCCGTGCTGTGCGCGGTAGGTGGCTTCGCCTGTTACCGGGCCTCCGAGAGCGAAATGAAGAGAATGAGGGATGTGGCCCGCATGCATCAGCGAAAGGAGTCGCCCCTGGCTTTCACGCAGCGGACGGCGCAGAAGCAGCTCAAAATCGCATTTGTCCATGCGCCCTCAATGCTCGTATCCCGCAGAAAGGCGAGGATGGCAGGCTGCGCGGGCGCGTAATGAGCCTTGGACAGCAAGCACGCAAAGCTGAATGGCAAGCCAGTAATCATCCAGCGGGCCAACCAGCCCAGCGCGCACCACACCGTCCTTGCCCTGGCGGTCAATATACGCATATCCACGCAGACGTTCGCACAGCTGTTCAAGCGTTTCCGTGCAGCGCTGCGCGCCGCTGATATCGCCAAACCACAGGCGCGTTTTATCCGCCAGCAGACGATTGCTCAGCGCGCCCGCCTGTTCAAAAGGAGGCAGGGCGGCGAGGACAGCGGCGTCGTTGGTCAGCACCGCCTGGGCAAAGCCGCGCTTGTCGCCGCAGGCAATGCGCAGCGCCGTATCCTGCACGGGTACGGGGGGGGGCGACGGGCACAATCGCGCCCACGCACATCACGTCCGGAGCCATCCGCGCGTAGTTGAGCGCATCCTGATCCATGGACAACGCCTTGCCGCATACCAACATGTTATCGATTTCCCTGGGCAGCAGGGCGCGAAGCGGCACGGGCGCATAGCGCGTCGCATCCTGCGCGGGCAGAAGCCTCAGCCGTCCGGCCGGGTGGAAGCTGCGGCCGTGCGGATCGTGCAGGCAGCGTTGAATCTCCTTGGACAGGCTATCCTTGCCGGGATCGTTCAGCGTGCCCTGATCCAGCCGCTGATAACCCGCGTGCGCGCTGTCGCACATGCGCCACTGGCTGTAATTTTGCGTGCGGCCCGTTTCGTGGTCGCCAAACGTCATGGCGCAGCCCAGCCGCTGCCGCCAGGCTTCCCATCCCGCCTTGGAATGAACGGCCCAGCTGCCTGCTGCATCCTTACCCAGCGCGTAATATGGCGTGCAGAGCGTAACCTGATGCCCCGCCTGCACGCTCGCCGTGGATCCGCCTAATACCAGCACACGCATGTAAAAATCGCCGTTGATTTTTTCATCCAGCACGGAAAAATCCTCAATTTGAAAATCGGCGCTTACAAACAGATAATCCAGAATGGCTGAATACTTGCCAAAGCCATGGACGGAGCCCTTCGCGCCGTATTCCGTCGCTACGCGCGTATCCTGATAGCCCGCGGCGTTTATCTGGGTCTCCAGATCTTTATTATAGCAATTTTTCGAGGCGGAGGCCGGATCGTTGTCTGGCCGGGCGTTAAAATCGCCCATGATCAGAGATGAAGCTTCGGGGTGTGCCTGCATGACCTGCGCGGCTTTTTCAAGCAGATATAGCGTTTGCAGCGCGCGCACCTCGTCGGCGGCTGCGCCCATGGGATCGTGCAGATGGGTGCTGAATACATATACGGACTGCTCCGTCTCTTGATCCAGCAGCAGCGCCCAGGTGCAGTTGCGCATGTAACGGTCCACAATGCTGAGGGCATGTCCGGCGTATCCGTCAGCCAGAAAACGCCCTCCTTCAGCAGCTCAAAGCGGCTTTGCTTATACAGGATCGCGGTATAGCCCTGCGCGTCGGGGTTGATTTTGACGGCCGCCGTATAGCCGTAGCCCGTGTCCTGGGGATAGCTTTCCAGCAGTTCCTGCCATTACGCCCTTGGCTTCCTGCAGGCCGACCACATCGGGCGCGTATTGAGCCAGCAGCGTTTTGAACAGCTCCGACCGATGCGCGGGGGACAGCGCCGGATCCGCCAGCTCCTTGCTGCTGGGCGCGCGCAGATTTTGGCACATCACGGTGTAACCGCCGCTTTCTTCGGCGCTTGCTAGTGCGCAGAGACCCAGCAAAAGCATCAGACAGGATAAAAATAAAAACGAGCCTTTCATCAAACTCTATGCTTTCTATGTGTTTCTAAATCATATATAGACCATAATTTACATTTTTACTATGCATGCAATCCATACAAATGTCATAGAATGCGGGGCGTTGCGCACAGCCGCCTTCGTCTGCCGGTGCCAGAAGCAACGCGGCGAATAAAAAATGCCGCCCGTTGGGCGGCAAGGATAAAGCCTGCATCAGCGATATAACAGGCAGACTGGCGGCCGGAAAGCCCTGCGCAAGGCTTATTCTGCGCTCTTGACGGGCGATTCCAGATAGAACTGCCCGTCGGACTCCTGAATAAAGTAGCGGTCGTCCGCCCACTGCTCTTTGAATGGGAAGAAATAATGGACGTATCGGGTTTCATCTGCGTGCTCATGCATGATGCCGACTGAGCGGTGGTATTTCATTACATCATAAATGAAATCATTGTCAATCCCATAGGACTCGTCTTCACGAGCAAAGTGTTTTTTAACATCGGTGATTTCGCCATAGCCGCTTTCAGAATACAGCACATAGCCTGTATTCTCATGGAAGCCGAAGCCTGTGAAGCGCAGATTGGGGAAGCGCTGGAAAATAGCCATGTCGGCCATCCAGACAATTGCCGTCGCAATGCCATTGCCAAGATCGGCCAAGGAGTCATCTCGAATTGGGTATACGCTCATCAGCGCATAGATATCTTCAATTCGGCCGCGGCAGTGCAAAGGAGCGTATGTCGTGCCATGCAGACAAGGTATTTTGTACGAAAGGCTGCACAAGGGAGAATCCGACTTTGGCTTCATCCGGCTATATGCTTCAGGTGTAAGCGGCTGCTTGAGCCATTGTCCCTGCTGCTTTTCATGCAGCAAGGGCGGAAGGGCGGAAAGCAGCATATCCACAGTGACCGGGCGAATCTTATAGCCGATCTTCATCTGCTGGATGATCGTATCAAGGCTTGTCATATGAACACTATTTTCATGTGAAGCAAAGATGACGCAGTATTCCCGATCAATAGGTTTTGCGTTCCAGTCCTTATTCTGTTCCCATACGCCGCCCATGTCCGTTATGCTTTTGTCAATATGCTCCTTAACGATGGAAGTGCATGAAAATGAAGTCCAGATAAAGCGAACATCCTTAATCTGAATGGGGGTATGGCGATCAAGCAGGATGTCCAGCGCAGACGCAGGGTGGACGTAATCTGCCGACCGCTGGGCGGCGGCAGCGTTGATCAATGCAAGCTGCTCCTGGGTGTAGACGGTTGAGGGGTCTCGCGGCTCCGCGCCTTTTTCCCAAGCGGTAAGGAAGAAGTTATCCTTGTAGTAGCCTGCGCGCAGATTGTGATCGCGATTGTAAGCGTACCATGCACGCTGAAGCTGCTGCAGGGAAATGACGTGCACCTGAGCGCCTGTGTTGGTTGTCACCTTGTCATATTCATTGAAAAGAATGGGATCGACATTTTTGTTTTCACTGATTACAAAATAGCTGACCTTATCGGAAAAGTGCGTATAGACCCTGCCGTGGCACCGTCTGATTTCGGTGATGATAATATTCGTCAAGCTGCCGAAGGCTGTATCGATTACAAACCCATGGCGCTCAAACACAATGTCCGCGTCTTCCTCGATGGCGATTGCGCGGCGTCTTTCTTCCAGCGCTAGTTGTCGTCCATAAAGGCTTCAAACAGCGTCAGCGTCTGCCCGTTGTAATCGCCGGGGAAAAACAGCACGACCGGTACGTCGTCGAAGACATGCTGCAGATTATTGAGGATGTTGTGACTGCGCATATAGGGAAATACGCGCCCCACGCCGGAGATCATCACCACATCGCCGGTCTGGTGATCGGGGTATTTCATGCGCTCGATATAGGCCTCCGGGGGCGCGACGCGCTGGATCTGCCTGAGCATAAAATCCGCGCCGTGCTGCACCTCCATCTGCGCAATGCGATCCAGGATGCGGCGCTCCCGGCAGATATCCAGCAGGATGTCGTACAGATCATATGCGATCACCCGGCAGGCGCCGTTTTGCCCGTTTTCACTGGCGGCAATGCTGTGTAGAAAATGCCGAACCGGCATTTCCTCGTCGGGGCGGTAGGCAAACACATACAGGCCCACCTCGTTGCTAAGTCCTTTGTTGCTTAAAAACGCTTCGTCATGCAGCTTTTCGCGCAGCGCGTCAAGCCGTGATAATATATTCTGCAATGCTGTCACCTCAGTCGATCACATTGAACGCCGGCAGAAAGCGCTGCATGCCCGCAGCCCTTAAGGCGCGTTCAAATTCATCTGAAATCTGTACGGGGCAAAGCCTGGTGCTTCCGATCTTTTCCAGATAGCCGTTCTCGCGCAGCACGTTCATCAGCACCGATTTGATGCGCTTGACGGTTTCCGGGCTCCAGGCGGCGACGGCCTCATCCTTTTCGCCCAGGCACGCAAAAAACACGTTTACGTCCTTGGACGTAAGCGTCAGATCAAAAGCGCGGTATTTTTCGCCGATAACGTCGGTCATAAACTCTGCCAGCAGCCTGCTCTGGCACATCATGGCGACCAAGGCGGCCTGCTTGGCCTGCTGCGTATCGCCCTGCGCCAGCATGTCAAGCAGCGCCTGGCTGCACGCAATGCATGCCAGACGATTGAGCGCGGCGCGGCAGTTTTTTGTGATCATGCGCTCCGTGGGATATTGAAACAGATTGTCCCGATATACTGTGTCCGTTATTTCCGCATTTGACAGGCCATTTTTGTACAGACGCGCGACGATGCGCATCTCCCGAAACATAAACTGCTCGCGGGTAAGAGAACCGTTGTACAGTCCCACATGCATCCTCCTATCGTTGATCCGATGACGGATAGCGGTGGCGGCGATTCGCTGCGCCGATAGGGGCTGCATTCCTAAATGGCATTTTCAGATCTTTTGCTGACGAGCCCGTTTGATATAATGCCTGTGCGATGGTTTTTCGCAAATTATCCGACTTTACGGCACGGGCAAAAGGGCCGACTGCTGCTGCCTTTTCTGCAGGGGCTTTACGGCTTTTGACGGCTTATTGCCGGCGGTCAGCAGGAGGCAAGCAGCGAAGCGGCGCGAATTTGCTGCTCCGTCAGGCTGTGCCCATAAAAGTCCAGCGTCGTCCTGGCCGATTCATGCCCCAGCAGCGCGCTGATGGTTTGAATATCCACGCCCAGCTCCATCAGCCGTGTGGCGAAACTGTGACGAAGCGTATGAAAATGAACGCCGGTCAGGCCGACGCTGTGCAGCAGATGGCTGAATCGCCGCTGCAGTGTGCGTGGCTCGGCAGCGCGCGCGCCCTTTCCAAAAATAAAAGTCTCGGGCGACAGGCTGCCGGCGGCGAAGAAAGCCTCGCGCAGCTTTGAAATCAAAAAATCAGGAATGGGCAGCACGCGGCGCGAACGCCTGGATTTGGGCGTGCCGACCATCAGAAACGTGCTTTCATGGGCGGATGGCAGGGCATGCGCAACCCGCTGCGCCGTGCGTCTGACGGCGACGGTGCGTTTTTTCCAGTCGATATCCTGCCATTTCAGTGCGCATACCTCGCCCAAACGCATGCCTGTATACAGGCTGAGCAGGACGGGCAGGTTATTCTGCTTCAGCGCTTCCTTGCGCAGCATTTCCTGTTCCGGGCGACTGAGCACGCGCTGTTCAGCCTTTTCGGAAAGCTGAATTTTGATTTTGCGGCAAGGATTTTTTGCGGCCACCCCCTCCTCCTGGGCGCAGCGCAAAGCAGCAGATAAAAGGCGAAAAATCCCCTTTCTTGTGTTATAGGCCAGGCCGCAGGCCTCCAGCCGTCCGGCAAAGGCGTGTACGCAGGCCGGCGTTAGCTGCGAAAGCGGCACATCGCCCAGTGCCGGAATCAGATGCAGGTTGATCTGCCTGCAATAAGCCTGATAGGACGAGGGCTTCACTGTACCCATCAGTTCGTTTTCGCGCCAATAGCAAAGCCATTCCCGCAGGGTAACATCGCGGGCCGATGCGGCGCTTGCAGCGGCAGTCAGGAGCTCTGACTTCTTCTGCAGCAATCGTGTGCGCACCTGCGCGTACTGTCGCCCATAAACATATCCGAATCTGGTTTTGCCGGACGCATTCTTGCCGATCACATAGCGTCCCTCGTATCGGCCGTCCCGGCGCTTATAAATGTTCTCCCCATGTCTTGACATGCTTCGTTCTCCTTGCTCCATGAATTTTGCTGCTGATACTGAACGGCTGGCACAATTGCCATTTTTGACGGCTTAGCTGACGGCTTACCCATTTGCGTGTCTTTGACGTGCTCTGCCGGCGGCACGCTTGCATGGCGGCGGTTCAAGCGCCGCCCGCGCCCGGCAAGCCTGCCGAAATCTGCCATAAAATTGCCATCGCAGGAGCCGATTATCTTGACATGGGAACGATTTCCACTTATAATATTATAGAAGATAGTCAGTGGCATTCCTCGCCGTTCATCAGTTTTAGCCAGCGTCGCAGAATCGGATAATTTGCGACGCTTTTATTCTGGCATAATCGCTTTGAGTTATTCCGCTTTGCTGCTTCGGTGCATGCGCGGCGTTGCTCCGCCGAGACCAAATGGCTGCCGAGGATAATAGAAACACCGAAACGGAGCCTGCTTGCCCCGCTTCGGCGTTCAATGATGTTCGATTTTTAGAATCAGGTCTTTTAATCCATATAGAACAACCCGTTTTTGTTATATGTTGTGCTTTGCGTGATTTCGATGCCGAAGTGATCGTAAATCGCGCCGGCTCCGTCCATGTCGATCCAGCGCCGGTTCAATTCGTCCGCATAGAGGATGGTATGTCCCACGCAGGCAGGGTCGTTGAAGATGAAATAGGGCGTTTCGGCGTTTTGACAGTAGCCAACGCAGATCACCCAATGCCCCTCAACGAGGTAGGATTCTGAATCAGAGGGGGCATCCAGATTATAACTGCCATCCTCTGCGGAAGACCAGGCTTGCAGCGGCATCAAAACGGGATGTCCCGCAGCCAGCTTTTGCAGCAGGTCGTCCAGGGATAGCTGCTGGGATGCTGTGAAAGCAACGTCATTTTTTTCCAGATATGCCATAATGGCGCTGGGCGGCGTGCCGCTTTCGGGCGTGGTGCCAAGCAGGTTTTCATATTGTGTCAGGTTCAGGTCGGCTGTATAGGGATCAAGCCAGTTCATCAGCATTTGTACGCAGGTGGCGCCGCAGGTATAATCGCCATATTGCCGCAGGGCCGGAAGATCGATGAACACCTCCGCATCCGTCAGAGAGGCGACATAAAAAGACGTGTCGTAGGCATTGGCGTTGCTGCCGATTGGAAGCAGAAGCATGCATGAAAGCAAAAGCAGGGCTGTCAGGCTGAGAAGGCTGATTTTTGTTTCTTTCATATTTGGCTCCTTTGGCATATTGGGCAGAATGAGTGCACGATCCGTTTGATTCTTCCCTATCATAGCATGCGGCGCAGCGCTTCGCAAGCCTTTTTGCAGGCATGGATTTGTTTACGCTTCATTCATTGCTTTGTCATTTTCTGGGGGTATGTTAAAATCGACCTTCAGAATAGGAGGAAGAAGAAATGATGCAGCTGAAAAAACTCGTTTGCCTGATGCTGGCGCTGGCACTTTTGCCTCTCAGCGCCGCGCTGGCGGAGGAGGAAAGCTATTTTACCGCGCGGGATTTGGCGCAGGATTACGATGCGAACAAGGCGGCGATGATTCAACTGCTTGATAGCGAAATTGCCGCAGGCACGGAGAGCGTGACCGTCAGCGGTATGACCGCAACGATTACGGCAGAGGGTGTTTACGTGCTGACGGGTACGCTGCAAAATGGGCAGATCATTGTGGACGCGCCCAAGGACGCCAAGGTGCAGCTGGTGCTTGATGGCGTGACCATTCATAGCGAAACTTCCGCTGCGATCTATGTACGCCAGGCCGATAAGGTGTTTTTGACGCTGGCGGCGGGCACGGAGAACAACCTTTCCAGCGGCGATGCGTTTGAGGCGATTGACGATAACAACATTGACGCAGCGGTGTTCTCCAAGGATACCCTGACAATTAACGGCGCGGGCGCGTTGACGGTTGCGTCCCCGGCGGGACATGGCGTTGCGGTCAAGGGCAAGCTGAAAATAACCGGCGGCAGCGTGCGCATTACCGCCGCCCGCCATGGCGCGACGGGCAAAAACGGTGTGTATATCTGCGGCGGAACGCTGGATATTACGGCTGAGCAGGATGGCCTGCATGCCGAAAATGATGAGGATACCACCCGGGGAATGGTGGTTATCAGCAGCGGCAGCGTGCGCATTGCGGCGAATGGAGACGGCATTGACGCGGGCGGCACGCTGGAAATCACGGACGGCGATTTTGATATCGTCACGGGCGGCGGCAGCCAGAATGCGCCCGCTCATCAGGAGGAGCGCGGGGGCCGCGGCTGGTTCGGCTGGCAGGATAGTGCGAGCAACTCCGCACAGGATACTGCCAGCGCCAAGGGATTGAAGGCCAGCGGCAGCGTGACGCTGACTGGCGGCGATTTCACGCTGGATTGCCAGGACGACGCGATTCACAGCAACGCCGATGTAAATATCGCAGGCGGGACGTATCAGATCGCCACGGGCGACGATGGCGTGCATGCGGATGAAAACGTTGCGATATCAGGCGGAACGATTGTCATCAACGCCAGCTACGAGGGGATCGAGGGAAAGTGCATCGAAATCTCGGGCGGTGAGATTGACGTGACCGCCTCAGACGACGGCCTGAACGCTGCAGGCAGCGACAGTGGCGACGATACGCGGCGCAGCTTTATGCAAAGCAGCGGCAATAACAAGCTGATTATTTCCGGTGGATACATTGTAATCGACGCGGCGGGCGACGGATTGGATTCTGACGGCAATTTGACTGTAACAGGAGGAAATGTATATGTATATGGTCCTGAAAGCAGCAATAATGGGGCTCTTGATTTTGATGGTACGGGCACGGTTACGGGCGGCGCGGTGGTCGCCCTGGGCGCGTCGGGCATGGCGCAGAACTTCGACTATTCCTCCTCGCAGGGCTCCATACTGGCGTCCTGCTCCACCCAGGCGGCGGGCACCGTGGTAACGCTGCTGGATGCAAACGGCAACGAGCTGATCTCCTGCACGGCGAAAAAGAGCTTTTCTTCGGTGGTTATCAGCTTGCCTGAAATCCAGAGCGGCCAAACCTACACGCTAAAAATCGGCTCCGCCACCCAGAATATCACGATGAACGGGCTGATCTATGGCAGCGGGTTTGGCGGTTTCGGCGGGGGAGGCGGATGGCGGCCATGAGCAGGGGCGCGAAGGTGCTGTATTGCGTTTATCTTACGCTGCTGATGGGCTTTACCGGCTTTGTGACGCTGGATACGTTTGTGATTGCGCGGGTGGAAACCACGCTGGAAGCGCCTCAGCCGACGCAAACGCCAAGCGTTGCCAGCGCGGAACCGATCGTTACTGAGAATAGCTATCAGGATGCGCATATTTCCATTCAAATTGATACCCGGCGGCTGGACGATACGACCGTCTATATCGCTGATGTGACGTTATCCTCCCCGGAGTATTTGAAAACTGCCCTGGCGCAGAATGCTTATGGCAAAAACGTGACGGAGACGACCTCCGCCATTGCCGCGCGGCAAAGCGCCATCCTGGCTATTAACGGCGATTATTATGGCTCCCGCGAACGCGGCTATGTGCTGCGCAACGGCACGCTGTATCGCAGCACCGCCGCGGCTGATCAGGAGGATTTGGTGATTTTTTCCGACGGTTCATTCGCCGTCATTGACGAAGGCAGCATCTCGGCGGATTCGCTGCTGCAGCAGGGAGCGATGCAGGTGCTCTCCTTTGGCCCGGCGCTGGTGGCGGATGGCGAAATCACCGTATCGCAAAAGGATGAGGTGGGCAAGGCCATGGTCAGCAATCCACGTACGGCCATTGGCGTCGTTGCGCCGCTGCACTATTTGTTTGTTGTGTCGGATGGCCGCACCAGCCAAAGCGCAGGCCTGTCGTTGTATGAGCTGGCGCAGCTGATGCAGTCGCTGGGCACGCAGACGGCCTATAATCTGGATGGCGGCGGATCGTCCACCTTGTATTTCAATGGTACGGTCGTCAACAACCCCACCACCAACGGCAGGCGCATCCAGGAAAGGAGCGTGAGCGACATTGTCTACATCGGCTACTGATATAAGCCGGGCCCGGATAAAAAGGCTGGGATGGCGCTTTCTGTGGATCAGCTTTGCCTGCGCAGCGTTCTCATTTGTTTATGAGTGCTTTAGCCATCAGGTATACGCGCGCAGCATGATTCTTGCCTTTTTATATCCAATGATTGGCGGCACACTGCCATGCTTTGTGATTTCACGCCTGCGTCGCCTGCCGAAACCTTGGACGCTGTATGCTTGGCGCGCGGGCGTGATGACCGCCATGATCGGCAGCCTGATGCGGGGCGCGCTGGAAATTTACGGCACCAGCAACCGCCTGACAGCCGCTTATTCCATGCTGTGCGGCGCGCTGTGCCTGGCAGGGGCGCTGGGATATCTGATTGCTCCGCAGAAGATGACATGAGCGGGGGAAGACCGCACGCTTATGCAAAAGTATCGCAAGATCCATGATTTTGCGGTACTTTTTATTTTTAACGTTTTAACCAGCGCTAACAACGGCGAATGATGCAACATTCAGAAAATGAATATGCAACATATAGATATTGCGGAAGGCTGGATTTTGACCGTATAATGCAAATGTTATAGCACAAATGTTACGCCTGGTGGGAGGAACGGATATATGGCTAAAATCGTCTTTATGGGAGCGGGCTCCAGTGTTTTTGTCAAAAATGTAGTGGGCGACTGCATGCTGTCTCGCGTGCTGAAGGACAGCGAATTTGCCCTGTATGATATCGATCCCGTTCGTCTGGACGATAGCCGCAGGATGCTGACGGCGCTCAACAGCAATATGGGCGGCCATGCGGTGATCACCGCCTATCTGGGCGTGGAAAACCGCAAGAACGCGCTGCGCGGCGCATCCTATGTGATTAACGCCATTCAGGTGGGCCTGTACGAGCCCTGCACGGTAACGGACTTTGAAGTGCCCAAGAAGTACGGCCTGCGCCAGACCATCGGCGATACGCTGGGCATCGGCGGCATCTTCCGTGCTCTGCGCACCATCCCCGTGATGCAGGATTTTGCCGATGATATGGCTGCGGTTTGCCCGGACGCGTGGTTCCTCAACTATACCAATCCCATGGCCATGCTGACCGGCTATATGCAGCGCTACACCCCCATCAAGACGGTGGGCCTGTGCCACAGCGTGCAGGTGTGCGCCAAGCGGCTGCTGGCTGGCCTTGGCATGGAATATGATCCGACCATCCGCACGCTGATTGCGGGCATCAATCATCAGGCTTGGCTGCTGGATATCCGCGATAAGGACGGCAACGACCTGTATCCCGAAATCAAGCGCCGCGCCCTGGCTCGCACGGAAAAACATGAGGACATGGTGCGCTATGAAATTATGAAGCGCTTTGGCTACTATGTAACGGAATCCAGCGAGCACAGCGCCGAATACACGCCCTATTTTATCAAGGATAAGTATCACGAGCTGATCGAGCGCTTCAATATCCCGTTGGATGAGTATCCGCGCCGCTGCATCAAGAACATTGAAAAATGGGCCACGCAGCGCGACGAGCTGACCAACAATCCCAACCTGCGCCATGAGCTGTCCCGCGAGTATGCCAGCCATATCATGGCCGCCATGGAAACCAATACGCCCTACAAAATTGGCGGCAACGTGATCAACACGGGGCTGATCACCAACCTGCCGCAGAACGCCTGCGTGGAGGTACCCTGCCTGGTGGATGGCTCAGGCGTAACGCCCTGCTATGTGGGCGATCTGCCTGAGCAGTGCGCGGCGCTGAACCGTACCAATATCAACGAACAGCTGCTGACCATCGAGGCCGCCAAGACCCTGAAGAAGGAATACATTTATCAGGCTGCGCTGATGGATCCGCATATGCAAAGCGAATTGTCCATTGACGATATCGTGGCGCTGTGCGATGATATGATCGAGGCTCACAAGGGCTGGCTGCCTGAGTATCACTAAGCGAATCAAACGGAAATGCATAGTGTTTCCGGGTTGAGATAGACCGTTTAAAAAACGAAAGGAAGGCAACGAAACATGAAAAAGATCCTGGCTCTGCTGCTTGCGCTGGCTCTGCTGCTGCCTACCGTGGCGATGGCCGAGCTGAACCGCGTCTCCGAGGACCCCGTGGAATTCACCTTCTGGGCTGCGTACAACCCCACCTTCCAGACCGATTGGGAAAACATGAAGTGCTGGAAGTACCTGGAAGAAGCGACCGGCGTCCACATCAAGTGGGAGCTCTACACCCTGAACGAAATGAAGGATAAGCTGGGCATCACGCTGGCTGGCGGCGATCCCTCTGTGCTGCCGGACGCCTTCTTCCGCTGCAATATCACCGATACGCAGCTGAAAAAGTACGGCCCCGAAGGCATGTTTCTGGATATCAGCAAACTGGTTCGCGAGTATGCCCCGAACCTGTGCCAGAAGATGGACGATATGAACGCCTGGGGTTCCATGCTGGATCCTGAGACGGGCGCGCTGTATGCCACCCCGACCCTGAAGGACAGCATCTCTTCCCGCATTCTGCCCAACTTCTACTTCAACAAGCACATGATGGAAAACGTCGGTTGGACGACCGGCGCGCCCAAGACGACCGACGAACTGTACGATCTGCTGGTGCTCATCCGCGATAACGACGCTAACGGCAACGGCGATCCCGGCGACGAAGTGGGCATCACCTCCAACAGCCTCACCCGTATTATGAACCTGTTCTCCGGCGCGTTCGGCATCAACAACCGTGGCCGCGAGGATCTGTGCGTGGATGCCGATCCTGCCGATGAGACCAAGGTGCGTTATGTATACACCACCGAAGAATACCGCAAAATGCTGTCCTACCTGAACAAGCTGTACACCAACAACCTGATCGACAGCAACATCTTTTCTCTGAAGACCTCCTCCATGGTGGCTCTGGGCAGCCAGAACCAGATCTTCGGCCTGGCTTATCACTCCCTGGCGGCTGCTGGCATCGATGAAGCCGACTACATCGGCATGGACGAACCCATCCAGGGCCCGGATGGCTACAAGGCCTGGAATACCACCGACAGCGGCATCTACAAGGGCGCTTTCGTCATCTCTGCCAACTGCAAGCAGCCCGAAATGCTGGTCAAGTGGATTGACAACCTGTACACCTACGAAGGCAGCTTGCTGATCAACTTCGGCAAGGAAGGCGAAGATTGGCACTACAACGAGCAGCACCTGCCCACCTGGAACGATTATATCCTGGATCAGGTGAACGAAAACACCAATTACGACCTCGTTACCGCTCAGGTGTCCTGCTATGCCTCCGGCAACGTGCCCTGCTGGTTCACCGATGAAACCTTCCCCGGCGCGCAGTGCCGCGGCCTGGGCTACGAAACCTCTCAGAAGCTGGCGCCCTACACCAACCAGCAGGCTTGGCTGTTCAACTTCACCATCGAGGAAGCGGAAGAAGTGTCTGCCCTCAAGGCTGATATCAACACCAACTGTCATGACGTTTGGCGCGCTGATTTCATCAAGGGCGCCAAGGACGTTAACGACGACGCCGTTTGGAACGAATATGTGCAGCAGATCGAAAGCCTCGGTCTGGAAGACATGATGTACCTGTATCAGACTGCGCTGGATCGTATGCTCGAGACGAAGTAAAGCAACCGTCGATCGGGGGCACATGTCGCGCTGTGCCCCCGATCTCCTTATAATCCTGACGCCGTAAACAAGGAGCTTCAAATCATGACTACAAATTTGAAAGTGCCCGGCCGGAAAAGCTGGACGCAGCGGCTGAGAAATGAAATGGCTGCCAACTGGCAGCTTTATCTGCTTGTGCTTCTGCCGGTCGTTTATCTGATTCTATTCCACTATTGGCCTATGCTGGGCGTGCAGATTGCCTTTAAAGATTTCAAGCCGACCAAGGACATCTGGGGCAGCCCGTGGGCTTCCTCCCGCGGCCAGGTGAATGTGTTCAAGCACTTTCAACGCTTTCTGCGCTCGTCCTATTCGCTGCAGATTATCGGCAACACCATCAGCCTGAGCCTTTACTCGCTGCTGGCCAAATTTCCCTGCTGCCTGCTGCTGGCGCTGATGATGAACGAGCTGCGCAGCACGAAGCTCAAGAAAACGGTACAGGTTGTTACCTATGCTCCGCACTTTATTTCCACGATTGTCGTCGTGGGTATTATGCAGCAGATGTTTGCCGCGCCCTCTGCCCTGATGCGTTCGGGCGGCGTGGTGAATATGCTCATCGGCATGCTGGGCGGCGAGCCCATTCCCTTCATGGAAAGCGCCTCCGCTTTCCCGCACATGTACGTCTGGTCCGGCGTGTGGTCCAGCGCCGGCTGGGGGTCCATCATCTATCTGGCCACGTTGTCCAATGTCGATCCGCAGCATTATGAGGCGGCCACGCTGGACGGCGCAACCAAGCTGCAAAAAATCTGGTATATCACCCTGCCTGTGCTGATTCCCACTGCGGTTACGCTGTTTATCCTGGACGTCGGCCATGTGATGAACGTAGGCTTTGAAAAAGCCTACGCCATGCAGAACGACCTGAACCGCACCTCCTCGCAGGTGCTGGCTACCTATGTGTATACGCAGGGCATTAAGGATGGCAACTATTCCTTCTCCACCGCCATCAGCCTGTTTAACTCTGTCATCAATCTGGTGCTGATTTGCACCGTGAACTTTATTAGCCGTAAAATCTCCGAAGTGAGCTTGTGGTAAGGAGGCGCGATTTGTTATGACTACCGCGAAAAAAACTTCCTCGACCGCTATCAAGCGCATTCGGGGAGACGTGGTTTTTGACGTTGTCAACGCCGGCATCCTGATCGTGATGATGCTGGTGGTGCTGTATCCGCTGATTTATGTGGTCAGCTGCTCGGTTTCGTCGCCGCTGCTGGTGGTGCAGAGCAAGGTGGTGCTTTTCCCCAAGGGCATGACCAAGGTTGCCTATGAGCACGTGTTTAACAACTCCCTGATTCTCAGCGGCTATGGCAACACCATCCTATACACCCTGATTGGCACCAGCATCAACCTGGTGATGACCATCATGGCCGCCTTCCCGCTCTCGCAGAAAACCTTCGGCGCGCGCAAGGGCATCACGTTCCTGTTCACCTTCACCATGCTCTTTTCGGGCGGCTTGGTGCCCACCTTCCTGACTGTGCAAAGGCTGGGTCTGATGGATACCGTGTGGGCGCTGGTGCTGCCCGGCGCGATCAGCGCATGGAACATGCTGATCATGAAAAACTATTTCCAGACCTCTATCCCGGGCGAATTGTACGAGGCTGCGCGTATTGACGGCGCGGACTGGATGACCATCCTGATGCAATTGGTGCTGCCGTTGTCCATGCCCATCGTGGCTGTGATGATCCTGTATTATGGCGTTTCGCATTGGAACTCCTATTTCAGCGCTCTGATCTATCTGCGCGATCGCATGCGCTATCCGTTGCAGCTGATCATGCGCAGCTATTTCTCCGGCAATGACTTTGCCGAGCAGGGCGGCGGCGGGGAGGATACCGCTACGGCGCTGCTGCTGACGGAAACCATCAAGTACGCGCTGATTGTGATCGCGTCCTTCCCCATGCTGTGCCTGTATCCGTTTATGCAGCGCTTCTTCGTGAAGGGCGTTATGCTGGGCGCGGTCAAGGGCTAAAGCAGGAGTTTGCCGTGCGCATGGCGAAATAGCTGGGGCGATAAGGAGGCGGAAGGATGGATATTCTGCTCAGACGCAGCGGCTATATGGCCTGCGAACCCCGGCACAGTTTCGGCCCAATGGCGCATGAGTGCTTTCTGTTTCATATCATCCTTTCCGGCTGTGGATTTTTTGAGCAGGAAGGAAAGCGCTATGTTCTGCATACCGGGCAGGGATTCCTGATCTGGCAGGGCAAAACAGCTTATTATGAAGCGGACGCGCATGATCCCTGGACGTATGCCTGGCTGGGCTTTCGCGGGGCAGATGCGCTGCGGATGATTGCTGCCATGGGGCTGAGCGAGAGCCATCCCATATGGGAAATGAGCGGGGATGAGCAGCTTCAGCACTCCTATCAGCGCATTCTGCACGATATCCCCAAGTGCGCGGATATCTTATCCATGCGCTCCATTATTGCGGGCGATATGCTGAATTTTCTCTCCTGGGCGGGGGAAACGAGCATCAAGGCTTCCACCCTGTCCATGCGCTATTGCGATCAGGCCGCGGCATACATGCGCTCTCACCTGAATCAAAAGGTCACGGTGGAGCAGTTAGCGGCGTTCATTGGCCTTAGCCGGTCGCAGCTCTTTCGGGCGTTTAAAGAGGTCTACGGCAAATCTCCCCGCGAAATGCTGGCCATTATTCGCACGGAGCAGGCGCAGTATATGCTGCTGAATACTTCGTTGCCGTTGGAGCAGGTGGCGCTTTCCTGCGGTTATGCAAACGAATCGCACTTTTGCGTGTCCTTTAAGCGCGAATGCGGCTTTTCGCCCATGGAGTTTAGAAAGACGCAGAGCGACGTTCTGCTGGATGAGTAAACGTAAAACAGAGATAAAAGGGTCGCCCTTCCTGCTGCCTGACGGCGCGTGGAAGGGCGACCCTTTTTGTTTTTTGCAGGCGGAGAGCCTTATTCTCATCGGAAAAAGCGGATGGCCATTTTGCATCACCCGCGGCATGATCTCCAGCGGCAGCGTTGTGCAGGATGAAGGAGCGGCCCTGCGGCGATAAAATGAGGTATTTAAAAATCAATTGGAAAAATAATCCTGCAATGCCCGGGCAGCGGCCTGCTCGTCCGGGCCGTCGATCACAGCTTCCAGGGTTTCCTGCTGGATATAGCCCAGCGACAGGATGGCAAGCAGGGATTTTGCGTTGATGGTGCGGTGCGCGTCGCACAGCAGCACCGAGGCTTCATAGCGGGAAAGCATTTGCGCAAAGCGTGCGGCGGTTTCCTGCGTAAAGGGGCAATTATGCTTGAGGGGCAGTTTCAGGGTCATCATTTTGATCATCTCCATTAAGTACGGGCGCGCCGGAGGCTTGCGCATACTGCATTATTTTTCGTAGTCTGTGGTTTACGCCGGATTTGCCCAGCGGCGGATCCAGCATTTCGCCCAGCTGTTCCAGCGAGGCGTCGGGGTTCTTCAGGCGCAGCTCCGCCGTTTCGCGCAGGGCGGGAGGCAGGGCGGCAAGCAGGGAACGCGCTTCTAAATATTGCAGCGCGGAGATCTGCCGCTGGGCGGCGGATAGCTGGCGCAGCATGTTGCTGTGGTCGCAGTTGGTGGCGCGCAGCACGCTTTCATGCAGGCTGCGCTGCGCCAATATGTTTTCATAGTGCATCATGGCGCGGGTAGCGCCCATAAGCCCCAGCAGGGTGGAAATCTGCCCGCTGCGCTTAAGATACACAATGTGCGCGCCGCGGCGCTGCATGATGGCGCAATCCAATTCGCACCGGGTAAGCAGCTGAGACAGCGCCTGCGCGCGGGGCTCGCTGTTGCATACAAATTCCAGGTGATAGCCGTGCTCGGGCGCGGTGACGGAGCCCTCGCCTAAAAAAGCGCCGCGCAAAAAAGCATGCTGGCAGCACTTGCGCGTCAGCGCGCGGCGGGGCAGGCCGCGATATACCTCGCCCTGCTCGCTTTCATGCAGCATGTGCAGGGACAGCATCAGCTTGCGGGTATCGCCCTGGGAAAGGCGGATCACGCACACGCGGCGGCCGCCAAAGCGTTCAACCTTGTTAAAGTGCGGGGTGGCATTGATTTCCAGCCGCTTTTTCAGCAGGATAAAGACACGCTTGGCCACTGTGACGTTCTCGGATAAAAACGCAATGGAAACCTGCCCGTGCCCATGCAGGGTCATCGAGGCGCAGGATTGGGTCAGCGCGTTTAATTCGCTGAGCATGCAGCAGCTTTTTTCAATGCGCAGGGATACAAGCTCCTGCTTGACTTCTGTGGAAAAGCTCATGCTTCAAAATGGCCGATCAGGCGAACCTCCGGCTCCAGCGTTACGCCGAACTGTGCCTGCACGCGGCACTGCACCTCCTGCATCAGGCGATAGATTTCGCTCGATGTGGCGTGTCCGCGGTTGATGACAAAGCCCGCGTGCATTTCGCTTACCTGCGCATCGCCCACGCGATAGCCCTTGAGGCCGGCCTGTTCAATCAGCGCGCCGGCGTAATATCCAACCGGACGCTTGAAAAACGACCCGCAGCTGGGATATTGCAGCGGCTGTTTTTCGCGGCGGCGCGCGGCCAAATCGGCCATCGTGGCCTTGATTTCATCGGGGCTGCCGGGGGCTAATTCAAACGTGGCCTCCAAGACGATCCAGCCGTTTTGCATCACGGCGCTGGAACGATAGCCAAGCGATAGCTCATCCCTGCTTACCATGCGCACGCCTTCGGGCGTAAGCACGCGGGCGGAGACGATCACCTGTGCGATTTCTCCGCCGTAAGCGCCGGCGTTCATGCACACCGCGCCGCCGATGGAGCCGGGGATGCCCGCGGCAAATTCCAGCCCGGTCAGACTGGCCTGTGCAGCGGCGCGCGCGGCGGCGGCCAGCGATGCGCCTGCCTGCGCCGTCAGCGTATTTGCAAATACAGAGACTTCGCTCAGCGCGCGCCCCAGGTGGATCACCAGCCCGTCAAAGCCGCTGTCCGCGATCAAAAGGTTGGAGCCGTTGCCCAATATCAGCAGGGGAAGGCCCTTCTCCTGCGCCCATTGATGAACGTGCGCAAGCTGCTGCGCGTTTCTCGGCTCCGCAAACAGGGCGGCCGGGCCGCCAGTTCTCATGGTGGTGTAGGGAGCCAGCGTGACGTTTTCACGCACGCATCCGGCGGGCAGCAGGGCGGATAATTGCTGATAACTGCTTTCGGACATAGAACCTCCGGTAAAATACAGACCTATTATAACAAATAATGATGTTCAAAGCAAGCGCAAAAGCGCTATACACAGATATTTTACAATTTCTTTCAGCTTTTATGCGCGCGGCGCGGAAATCAAAAATGTGCCGCCGCTGAGGGTAAAGGGCAGGCAGTCGGCGGGAATCAGCACGGTTTGCCCGGCGGGCAGGGCGCAGAAGAGCCGACCCTCGGGGCAGGAGAGCTGCCCATCCGACAGCGCCGTCAGCACAGAAAATGCCTCAGGATGGGCGGAGAAGGGCACCTCCTGGCAATCATTCAGACGCTCCACCCGAAAATAGGGGGTATCCAGCAGCAGCTCGCGGCGGCAGTGCGCGTCGGGTAGCGGCTGCGGCTGCACAGCTTCCAATTGCAGCTCTGGCCGCACCACATCCAGCGCCTGACGGATGTGCAGCGGGCGCTTGTTGCCCTGCGCATCGGTGCGGTTCCAATCATAAAAGCGATAGGTAACGTCGCTGGACTGCTGAATCTCATACAGCAGGATGCCGCCGCCAATGGCATGCACCATGCCGGCGGGAATGTAAAACACATCGCCAGCCTGTACGGGCACAAAGCGCAGAAGCGGCTCCAGCGGCGCCTCGGTTTCAAAGGCCTGGCGCAGCATATCGCGCGTAACGCCCGGACGCAGGCCGTATACCAGCTGCGCGCCCGGCTCGGCGGCCAGGATGATCCAGGCTTCGGTTTTGCCTAACTTGTTTTCATGCGCCTGGGCGTAAGCATCGTCCGGATGCACCTGCACGCTCAGCGCTTGCTTGGCGTCCAGGAGCTTTAGCAGCAGCGGAAACTCGCCGGTTATCTGCGTGCCTGTCAGCTGCGCGCCATAGCGGACGATCAACTCAGAAAGCGGCGTGCCCTGCGCGTCGGCGGCGTTTAATCCCGGAATCACGCTCATTTCCAGGCTTTCGCCGGTGCGCGTGTCAGGCGTTGGTTTGCCATAGCGGGTTTTCAATTGATCGCCGCCCCAGGGGGTAGCCGCGCCGTAGCGGAAGGCAGGATAAAGCAGAATGGGCGCTAAAGACATGAAAGCAGCTCCTTTCCGATACGCAAAACACGCCGCTCCCGACGATCGAAAGCGGCGCGTAAGAAAACCACGGACTCGATACGCGCTTACAGCACGGACTTGGTGGCGATAACGTCCACACCGGTGCCTACCACGTTGGCGATCAGCACATCGCCGGCCTTGATGGGGGCTTTGAGCTGCAGCTCGTCAATGGCGCGCATGCATTCGTCGATCTTGGCCTTGGGGATGGGGGTACGGGTCTTGAGGCTTACGGGAGCCACGCTGCCCGCCACGGGAGCCACGGCGGTGATCATGCGCAGGGGCTGGGTGCACTCCTGATGGGCGTACAGATCACCGCGCTTGCAGGTGTTGCCCTTGACGGATACAACCGCGCCGTCTTCCAGCGTTACTTCCATGCGGCAACCCATGGGGCAATTGATACAGGTGATGATTTCATTCTTTTGCAAGGAAGGATTCCTCCTTAGAAAAATGATAGATTAGTCAACCCTATTTTACGCTTTTCCCGCCAATTTTACAATAGCCAAAGCAAAGATTTTAATGTTTTTATACAAGCCTTCGATATCGGCGTATTCGTTGGCCTGGTGCGCCAGATCCTCATCCTGGGGGAAGGACGCGCCGAAGGCCACGCCCTCCTGCAGCGAGCGGGCATAGGTGCCGCCGCCGGTGTAGAGGCACTTGCGTTCATAGCCCGTTACCTCGTGATAAGCGTCCAGGAGATTCTGCACCAGCTCGCTGCCTGCGGGCACATGGTGCGGCTCCTTTACCTCCATGGCATCCACCCGCATGCCGGGCAGGGAGGAGGATACGTTTTTGATAATCATATCGGGATTGGTCATCACGGGATAGCGGATATCCAGCGTGGCGTATACGCCGCCCTCGTCAGCGCGGATAATGCCAAGGTTGCAGGTTAGGTAGCCGCTGATGCCGTCCGACACGCTGATTTCGAGCCCTTCGCCCTTGTAATCCAGGCCGATCTTATCGGCCAGCAGGCAAAGATCACCCTGCACGCCCAGCTCGCGCAGCAGCAGCAGCATTTCGCTGTTGGCGTTGCGGGCGGTTTCGGGATAGGCGGCGTGGCCGCTGATACCGGTCACGGTGATGGATACGCCCTTGTCCGTCAGCTGCACCTCGGCGGGGATATCCAGCTTTTTGGCGGCAGCTTCGGCCTGCGCAACGGTTGCGGCGTCGCCCGCCACCAGCGCGGAGGCGCGGCCGGGGATTACATTGGGGCGCTCTCCGTTGTTAAAGGCGATGACCTGTAGGCCCTCGTTGGAGAGCACGCTGTGCAGCTCCAGCCGGCAGATGCCCTTTTCGATGTTGATGATGGGGTAGGATGCGTCAGGGCTGAAGCCCATGCGCGGCATGGTGGCCACCTTGTTGTAGTGCGCAATATCCTTCCAGCCGCTTTCCTCATCGCAGCCCAGAATCAGGCGTACCTTGCGGCGCAGGGGGATGCCCGCGTCCTTGACGGCCTTCATGGCGTACAGCGCGGCCACGGCGGGGCCCTTGTCGTCGCTGGTGCCGCGGCCGTACATGCGGCCGTTTTCAATCACCGCGCCGTAGGGGGGATACTTCCAGCCGTCGCCCTCGGGCACCACGTCCAGATGCGCCAGGATGGCCAGCGCGTCTTCATCGCTGCCCTCGCCCAGATCGGCATGGGCGATATAGCCGTCAAAGTTCTGCGTCTTAAAGCCCATCTGTTCGCAATCGGCCAGAGCCATATCCAGCATGCTGCGCACTTCCTTGCCAAAGGGCGCGCCGGGCGCAGCTTCACCTTTGACGCTGGGTACGCGGATCCATTTTTGCAGGGTATCGATCATTTCATCGTGCATGGATTCGATAATGGCGTTTAGTTTAGCATCCATTTTTTTATAGTCTCCTTTTGTTTTATTCGGGATCGTTCATGGCTTCGGCCAGGCGCTTGAGACCTTCCAGCAGCCGCGCGTGCGGGCAGGCAAAGTTGAGCCGCAGGAAGCCCTGCCCCAGCGTTTCATCAAAGAAGGTGCCGTCGTTGAGCACCAGATGATGCTTCTTGACCCGGCGCTGCAATTCCTCGCAGGTGGGGGCATAGGCGCGCAGATCCAGCCAGCACAGGCATGTGGCCTCAATGGGGGAAAGCACGGCCCTGGGCAACAGCTGCGGCACGGCGCGGGCCAGGATGGTGCGGCTTTCTTCCAGATAATCCTTCAGGCCGCGAAGCCAGTCGTCACACTCTGTATACGCCGCCTGCGTGGCGGGCAGGGCGAAGCTGTTGCCGCTGGTGACGCCCGCGCACTCGCCCTCTTCTTTCAGGGCGGCAAGCAGCTGGGCGTTGTGGGACATGGCCATGGCCTGCTGAAGACCGGGCACATTGAAGGTTTTGCTGGCGGCGGCAAGGGCAAGCACGCACTGCTCGTTGCCTTCCAGCGTCAGCGCCGATACGAAATGATTGGGCTGGTAGACGAAATCAGCGTGGATTTCATCCGACACCAGCACGGCCTGATAGGCAAGGCACAGGTTCAGCAGGCGCTGCAGCTCCTCCCGGCTCCAGGCGCGGGAAACGGGATTGTGCGGGTTGCACAGAAACACGCAGCGCGACCCGGCCTTGAGCTGCGCTTCGATAGCGGCGTAATCCATGGAGTAGCGCCCCTGCGCGTCGGACACAAGCGGGGCGGCGGCAGGCTTGCGGTGATTGCACACGATGGACTGGCGGAAAGGGCCGTACACGGGCGGCATCAGCACAATCGCATCGCCAGGCTTGGTGAACGCGCGGGCGGCCAGCTTCAGCCCTGTGACCACGCAGGGCAGCATATAGGTTTGCTCCGGGGCGATGGTTACGCCATGGTGCCGCTGCCAGTAGCCGCAAAAGGCGGCTGCGTCGCGCGGATCGTCGCAGTTATAGCCGTAGCAGGCGTGCTCCGCGCGCTGGCGCAGGGCTTGTACAATAGGCTCGGGGCAGGCAAAATCCCAGTCCGCCACCCACATGGGCAGATCGTCCGGGCCGATAAAGCCCGCGTCCCATTTCGAACAGCGGGTGTTTTTGCGCTCGATGCCCGCGTCGAAAAAAGCCTTGTCGTAGATCATGCAAATATGCCTCCGTTCATGCAGCGGATCACCCAGTAGCCGCCGCTTTTTTCAATGACCTCCGCAGAGACAAACAGGGTGCTCAGGTATTTGAGCGCCGAGGGCGCGCCCTGCTGCTTGCGGATGACCAGGTATAGCTGTCCGTTGGGATTCAGATGCGCCGAGCTGTCGGCGAACATGCGGTAAATCGTCTCCTTGCCCGCGCGGATGGGGGGATTGGTGATGATGTAATCGAACATGCCGTCGATGCCCGCAAAGCCGTCGCTTTGGATAAACGTACCCGTTACCTGGTTGGCTTTGGCGTTCTGTTCGGCCAGCGCCAGTGCGCGCAGGTTGACGTCGGTAAAGACGATTTGACAATCGGGATACAGCGCGCCCAGCGCCACGCCCACCGGCCCCCAGCCGCAGCCAAGATCCAGCACGCGGCCCTGCAGACAATCAGGCAGGGCGGAAAGCAGGATGCGTGTGCCGCTGTCCAATTCACCGCGTGAGAATACGCCCGCGTCGGAGATCAGCGTAAACGCGCGCCCGCGATAGTCAAAGCGCGCTTCGGCCGGGTGGCTTTGGCTGCTTGGCGATTCGGTGTAATAATGATCGTTCATTCAGCGTCCTCTTTTGATACCGCCGCAAGCAGCTCAGTCAGCTCCTGGGCGGTTAATTCGCGGTATTCGCCGGGCTGCAGCGATGCGTCCAGCGTAAGCGGCCCCAGCGACAGACGGCGCAGCGCTGTGACCGTGCGTCCGCGGGCGGCGAACATGCGCCGCACCTGGTGAAACTTGCCCTCCCGCACCCGTACCTGAGCAACGGCCTCCTGCGGGGATGAGCGCAGAATCTCAAGCTCCGCAGGCAGGGCGGTAAAATCGGATAGTTCAAGCCCGGCGGCGAAGGCGGCGGCGTCCTGCGCGTTTAGCGGGCCGTCCACCGTGGCCTCATAGCACTTCCACACATGGCGCTTGGGGGACAGCAGGCGATGAGCCAGCTCGCCGTCCGTGGTCAGCAGCAGCAGTCCCGAGGTGTCCTTATCCAGCCTGCCCACCGGCATGCAGCCGCAGGCGCGATAGGCGGGCGGCAGCAGATCAAGCACGGTGGGCTGCTTGGGATCACGCGCGGCGGTCAGCACGCCGCAGGGCTTGTTGAGCAGCACATGGCGGGTCGTGCGCGCATCCAACGGCTGCTGATCCAGCGTCAGCCTGTCGCCTGGCTGCACATGCGCGTCCGCGCTGCGCACAACCTGGCCGTTGACCGTCACGCGCCCGGCGCGCAGCATGGTTTTTACCTGGCTGCGAGAGCCTACGGCCAGCGTGGTCAGCAGGCGGTCCAGCCGCATCGCGGCGTCAGCGCACATCGGCATAGGCGTTCACCACAACGGCTGCGTTGCGCAGCTTTCGATAGGGCAGAAAGGGCAGATACAGCAGCAGGAACAGCCCGGCGGCGATGTAGATTACCCCGCCCGAAACCATGCCTGCCTGGAAAAATACATACAATAGCTGCAAATCCTCCATGGCGTGACCCGTCAGCATGGCGCGCAGGTGCAGATAGGGCGCCAGCGGCGGCAACAGGATAGGCGGCAGGCAGAGCAGCGTATGAATCAGCGCGTTTTTGCGCAAGGCGCTGCGCACATGGGGCAAACGGCGCGCGCGGCGGGCATTGTGAAGGGCGTGGATGGGAGAGATGTTTCCTACCAGCTGAAAATCGTAGGCAGCGCCGCGCCACCAGCCATAGAGAAACAGCAAAAGCGACATAAAAATGAGCCCGAAAAACACAAGGGTGCCAACAGCCATTTGCATTTCTTCGCTGGCTGCCCCCAAAAACGCGCCGATCGCCAGGAAGTCATGGTTGAAACGCGAGCCGGGCAGTACGAAAATGTACTGGTACAGCCGGTAAATCAAGAACGCAAAGGGCATACCCCATACGCCGCCCAGCAGCAGCCGCAGCGCGCCCGCGCCCACGCGGGCAGGGTAGGAGGCAGGGCGCAGTCCGCTGGCGTCAGTCAAACGCACCATGCGCGTAAGCGTCAGCGCAGCGCGAAAGCGCAGGGGATAAATCATTAAAAGGTACAGAGCCAGGCAGAGGATCAGCACTGCGGTCATCGAGTATCCCAGGCGCAACGCGATATACAGGGGCGAAAGCGCTACAGCGCGCAGCGCAATCTGTTCAAGCACCCACAGGCATAGCTGCATGGGATACCGTTTATAGGCCTGCGCGGCAAGACGGCGCATTTTGGCGGAATAGACACGGCGCTCCATAGGCCCCTCCCGGCAATCAAGAATACCGTTATTATATATGAAATAGCGCTAAAAATCAACGCGAAAGCCCCGAATCCGCCGTATTTTTGCCGCACATCCAATCCAAGTTGCCCGCCCTGCAAAAAACTGGTTGACAACCGACGACGGATATTATATAATAGCTATTGCATTGTGAATGCATGCGGCCGTGGCGGAATCGGCATACGCGCACGTTTGAGGGGCGTGTAGGGAAACCTGTACGAGTTCAAGTCTCGTCGGCCGCACCAAACCAATATAATCCGAACCAAATCTTCTTAATCGGAGATGGGTTCGG
>ERZ827150.785-NODE-785-length-44131-cov-21.352369_pt1 | contig 44131 bp, 52 predicted proteins | sample MGYA00519779_ERZ827150 | MGnify/ENA primary metagenome ERZ827150 (study PRJEB31778, sample SAMEA3449267) | human gut metagenome | biome: human gut; feature: human-associated habitat; material: faeces | place: United Kingdom | collected 2010/2012 ...
AGAGCCGCCCAGGTGCTTCGGTCGCTGGGCTACCGAAGCGGTAGCCCAGACGGTTCGCACAAGGACGGCTATATTGGAAGTATAGCATATGACGCCGACGGTGTCAAGATATCCGGAGAAAAATTTACAAGCGTGATTGGGCCGCTGCAGAAATTCTCCGTACAGGAGGATCTGCAGGACATCCGCGAGAACGGCATCCGTGGGAAGGAGTTGGCAAGCGACCGGGAGGAGACGCAGCCGGAGGACGTGCTCGGGTATGCGGATGACCGCGGGGAGCCGGTCCTGAGCGAGAGCTATTTCCGGGACTGGGTGCAGCAGAAAACGAACGCCATGCCGCAGGGGTTTGTATGGGGCAAGGATGTGCCGTTTTACTCGCAGACGACGGACCTGTCGCCCAAGCAGGCCGTGGAGCTGCTGGAGGCCGTGACCGGGAAGCGCTGGCGCGTGGAGCCGCGCAAGAACGGCGGCTGGCGCGCCGTGGAGACGGACTTTGCGGCAAAGCAGGGCATGTACACCCCGCAGGAGGCGGCGAACCGCCTGAACGCAGCCAAGAAGGCCAGAGCGGACGCGGACGCAGCAGCATACCGGAACGGAGAGGCCCCGGCAAGGGCGACGACCGTGGCGGCTGAGGGCGTGGCAAAGGACAGCTTCCGCGCGACCCCGGCGCTCGACAAGATCGGCGTCAAGATCGACATGGGCGTGACGGACTACCGGACGACCAAGGAGATGCGGCAGCGGGCCGAGGCGGAATACCAGACCGACAAGCTGATCTCCAAGGCGGAGCGCCGATGGGGCGCGACGGCGCTCGAAAAGAACTTCGCGCGCGACATCGCGGCCGGGCGGTACTCCTATGCTGATATCCCAGACACGGCAAGGTGGGACACGGTGACGGACCTCGCCAACCTGTACATCGACAAGCGCATGCTCGGTGAGGACCTGCGGCTGCAGCGCAAGTACGCGATCCGCGACGCGCTGCTCTACAAGGCCATGGAGCTGCTGCCGGACGAGCTGGAGCTGATGAGCGATCCGGGCGGCTTTGACAAGGAGGCCCTGCTCGTACTCAACTACCGGACGCCGCAGCGCTCGATGCTCAAGATGTTCGGCGACAAGCGCGGCGAGGAGATCAACCGGTACTACTTCGACCCGGTAACGAGAAACGAGGCGGAGAGACTGCGCTGGATGAACCGGCAGCTCGACGCGGTGCGCGAGTTCCAGGGCGAGGGCGACAAGGTCAAGGGCCTGAACAAGGCCGAGAGTGCCTACGTCCACATGGCCCTCGACATCGAGGCGACCGTGCAGCGGATCAACCAGTCGCCGAACAAGGCCGCGATTCAGAAGGCCGTGACGGAGCTGACCAAGATGGAGACCGCGCAGAAGGCCAGCCCGGACGCGGAGGCCAGAGAGGCGGAGATCCAGCGCGTGGCGACGGAGCTCGACCTGAACGCCGCAGAAAGCAAGTGGGCGCAGCAGTACGCACAGTTCCTGACGCAGAAGGACGGCGTCAAGGGCGAGATCGACGAGAAGAAATGCGCGGCGGCCGTGAAGCAGTACCGGCAGCTCTTTGACGACTACTACAACGCCATTGCGGATTTCCTCGTGTCGCATGGTGACGAGCCGATCGGCAAGATCGACTACTACGCGCCGCACCTGAGCACGGCAGACAAGGTCAACCTGCTCAACCAGGCGTTCGAGGCGCTGGGCTTTAACGCCAGTGCAACGAGGCTCCCGGCGGAGATCGCGGGCAGGACGGAGGACTTCCGGCCGAACAAGCGCTGGACGCCGTTCTTCCAGAGCCGCGAGGGGACGCAGACCGAGTACGACATCGTGCACGGGTTTGAGAGCTATGTGACGTACCTGTCCGACGTGCTTTTCCACACGGACGACATCCAGAAAATCCGCGCGCTGGAAAATTATACACGCCTCGGCGGCAAGAACGACTTCAAAAATTCGCTGGCGGAGGCGATCGAGCTTTCCCGCAGCGGGCAGCGCGACGAGAAACTGGACTTTTTGCGCGAGCTGAAGCGGGTCGATGATTTCGCAGAGCCGACAACAGCGGAGATCAACAAACAGCTTGACCAGTATATCGCCGAGCTGTTCGCCGCAGAGAAAAACAATACGCGGTATTCCGATCTTGCCGTATGGCTGAAAAACTACGGCGACGTGCTGGCAGGGAAGCAGTTCGGCGGAGACCGCGGGGCAGAGCACAGAGGAGGCCGCGGCATCCTGAAGCTCGGCACACAGCTCACGCAGGCGTTTGCGAGGGCCAATGTTGCGGGCAACGTCTCGTCGGCCGTCAACCAGATCGCGCAGCTGCCGACGATCCTCGGGGAGCGGAGCAAGCGCTCCATCGCACAGGCGACGGCGGAGTTTGCAACCGGCAAGCTGCGGCAGTTCCAGATGGACAGCGATTTCATCACGGGCAAAAAGGGCGTGGATTATATCTCCAACACCTTCGCGGACTCGTTTATGTCCGGCATGTTTAAGCCGGCCGAATTCGTCGACACGATGATGTCGACGATCGCGGCCAGAGCGGCATACCTCGACGCGATACGTGACGGCAAGACGCACGAGGAGGCCATGCGGGCGGCAGACGCCTACGCACGCTCCATCATGGGCGACCGCACCAAGGGCGCAAAGCCGCTGATGTTCCACTCCAAAACGCCTGTTATGCAGATGGTCAACATGTTCCAGATCGAGGCGCTCAACAGCTGGGAACATGTGTCGCAGGATCTCCCGCGGCAGTTCCGGCAGATCGCGGCGGAGAGCGGAAAGGCCAAGGCAGCGCGCGTGCTCAGCAGCGTGATCCTGAAGACCGTGCTTGCGGCCTTTGTGGTCAACCGCGTGACGGAGGAGCTTTACGGAGGGACTCCGGCCCCGTTCGATATCATCGGCATGTCCATGAATTTCATTGCATCCGGAGAGGGCCTGACCACCAACGACTGGATCCGATACATGCTCAACAAGGCAAGCAACGCCATGTTCGGAACAGACCTGTTCGACGACGTTCCGACGCCGCAGGAGGGCTTTGACTGGGGCAACGCTGTGGAGGACACGCTGTATAACATCAGCAATGAGGTACCGTTCCTTTCCAATCTCTCCGGCATGGTCGGCGTGGGAGACAGAACTTTGATGATGCCGGACCTGTTCGGCAAGGGCAAAGACCTGTGGGACGCAGCCACAGAGCACGGCTTGATCTCTCCGGAGAGCGGAGAGGCACTGCTCGGGCTTGTGACGCAGGCGATCCCCGGCGGGCGGCAGATCAACAAGACGTACTCCGGCATCAAAACGATCGTCGAGGGAGGACGGACAAAGGGCTTCGGGGACAAGGAGCGGCTGCAGTATCCGGTCGAGCGGAACGTTGGGACGGCGCTGCAAAACATCCTCTTCGGGCCAAACGCGACGCCGCAGGCAAATGCCTACTGGGCCTCCGGGCTTTCCAGCCTGTCGACCAAGGACACGCAGACGTGGCAGACGTTATCCAAGGACGGGGCAGACCCGATCGAGACCTACAACCTGCTGCATGAGTTTATCAAGATCAACGCAGACGACACCCTGACGTCCGATCAGGCGCAGCGGGATATCCGGGACGCCATCAACAACTCCGGCCTGACCGACGAGCAAAAGGCTTACCTGTTCCGGCAGGAGTTCGGCCGGAGGAACAAGGAGACCGGCGAGTATGAGCACGCAACGGACGCCATGTTCGAGACCCTGATGGACGAGGGCGTGAGCTGGGACGGCGTGACGCAGTTTTACAACAAGCTCATGCAGGCGGACGGGGACGAGAATCTCTCCACCAACGACAAAAACCGGCAGAAGCGCACCGCGATCCGGGAGCTTGACGTGCGGGACAGCGTTAAGGCATACATCTATGCCGAGGTGTTCGGCGTGGCCGACAAGGAGACCGGCGCGAAGTCGACCTCGAAGGATGAGGTTTTCGCCAACATGATGGACGCCGGGATGAGCTGGGATGACGTGATGGACGTGTACGAGGAGTACCGGACGCTGTACGAGGACGAGAGCCTCAGCAGCAGCCAGCAGGCCTCCGAGTTTGCATACTGGCTCGACCAGCACAACATCAAGGGCAAAAAGCGGGAGGCGATCCGGAACGGCCTCAAGTATTACCAGATGTTTGCGCAGGAGGCGGAGCGCTACACCAACCTGACGGAGGCCGGGCTGAGCGCGACCGACGCCAAAAAGGTCAGCGACAAGCTGGCCAGCGCAAAGGGGACCGGCGAGAACGGGCAGCTCACGACCAACGACAAGGTGGACGTGCTGCTCAAGCAGAACCTGACGGACACCAGCCTCTACAGGGCGCTGAGCACCGTGCTGAGCGAGGAGACCTACGACAAACTGACGGAGGCAAGAAGCGGCGGAATCGGCGCAAAGATCTGGATGCAGTACTGGCAGAAAAAGGCCGAACTGAGCGCGGACAAGGACGCGAACGGGAAATCAATCAGCGGATCGAAAAAGGCGAAGATCCTTGCACTCATCAACAGCCTGCAGCTGACGGCGGAGCAGAAAGACCTGCTATACCGGGCGGAGGGCTACGCAGAGCGGGACCTGTACAAGGCTCCGTGGCATTAACAAAATACCGCACAGCGGGGGAGGGCGAAAGCCCTCTCCCATTTTTATGCACAGGAGGGGGAACTATGTCAAAGGGCAGGATGCAGGCGGGGAGCTGCACGGCCGGGATGCGGCGCGAGGAGGTCGAGGCGCTGATCCGGGCGGCGAACCTCGGGGAGGAGGACAGTTACATCGCGCGGCGCTGCCTGATCGATCAGGTGGCGCAGCTGGACATCGCATTTGAGATGGAGGACAAATTCGGGCAGGGGATGACGCGGAGCACGGTATCCCGCCGGATGCAGGGGATCGAGCGGCGGCTGCACACATTGCGGGCACAGACGCGCCGGAAGCGGGCACAGCACAGAGGCTGAGACGGTATGATATATCCATCAAAGACAGGAGGCGGAGACAATGGCATATCCCTATCAGACCGGGTACAATCAGGTGATGCCGCCGGTATACGGAGGCTACGGGCAGCAGCCGCTGCAGCCGCAGGGGCCGATGTGCCGGATGGTATCGAGCCGCGAGGAGGCAAGCTCAACGCCGGTGGACTTTTCCGGCAGCCTGATGGTGTTTGCGGACATCCAAAACAACCGCATCTACACCAAGCGCTGGGACGCTGCGGCGGGCGCTGCACGCTTTGGGGAGTATATTCCCGCGCCGCCTCCGCAGCCCGCGCAGAACGGCACACAGACCGCGACAGACCCGGTGCTGACGATGCTGCAGCAGATGCAGGCGCAGCTTAACGGCATCAGCGAGCGGCTCACTGCCGCAGAAAAGAAGGAGGAACCGGCAGAATGAATCCGCTCATGATGATGATCCAGATGGCGCAGCGGGGCCGGAACCCGCTGGGTGCCCTGCAGCAGATGGGCGCGGGACCTCAGCTCCAGCAGATGCAGCAGATGCTGGCGGGCAAAAATTATAACCAGCTCCTCCAGATGGCGGACAACGCCGCGCGGGAGCGCGGTACGACGGTAGAGCAGATGGCACAGCAGCTGGGGCTGCCCTTCCGTCGGTAAGCATATCCACTCGGTTTGCGGATCCTGAGAAAAGCCGCGCAGCAAGGACTCACCGGGCGCGCGCGGCCCGTGGGATCATAAATAACTGAGGAGGATATAACAATGGCAGATGATTTTGGCATGGGGTATGCGCTGGGCGCTGACTCCGGCAACCGCAACAACAACGATATGTTTGGCGGCGGCTCGTGGTGGATTGTGATTATCCTGTTTGCCCTGATCTTTGGCAACAACTGGGGCAACAACGGCAACAACGGGGCCGGTATGGCGGTGCCGTATCTCAGCGGCATCGACACGCGGCAGGCAGTCAACGACGGCTTTGTGACGGCAGAGATCCAGAACGGCATCCGCGGGCTCCAGAACGGCCTGTGTGACGGCTTCTATGCCATGAACACCGGCATGCTCAACGGGCAGATCGCGATGCAGCAGGGCTTTAACGCCACGCAGATGGGCATGATGCAGGGCTTTAACGGCGTGCAGGGCCAGATCTGCGACCTCGGAGCGAGACAGCAGCAGTGCTGCTGCGAGACGCAGCGCCTGATGGAGCGAGGCTTTGCCGACACCAACTACAACCTTGCGACGCAGAGCTGCGACATCCGCAACACCATCCAGAGCACGGCCCGCGACGTGATCGACAACGCCAACGCCAACACGCGCAGCATCCTGGACTTTATGGTCAACGACAAGATCTCGACCCTGCAGCAGGAAAACCAGACGCTCCGTCTGGCCGCCTCGCGGAGCGAGCAGAACGCCGTGCTCAAGGCCGCGATGGACGCCAACACGGAAGAGCTGATCCGCCGGACCGGCAACTCGACGCCGCAGCCGACGTACCTGGTGCAAAACCCGCATGCGGCGTACTGCGGCGCAGGCTGCCAGCAGGGCTACGGCTGCTTCTGACGGGATGAGAGATCGGGGCGGCAGCTGCCGCCCCTGAGCAAAGGAGGATATACCATGGCATGCAACAACGTGTGTAAGCTGTGCCGCCGTCTTGTGATCTCGCAGGCCGTGACGTTTGCTGACGGCGTGTTGACGATCAACCTGCCGGCCGGGAGCTACAACGACGGCGAGAAATACTGTCTCGTCGTGGCGCAGACGATCCCGACGACGGCGACCATCACGGCTCCGGTCGTGGTGACGATCGGCAGCGGGACAGTGCAGTATCCGCTGACAAGCTGCGGCTGCGCACAGTTGACCGCCTGTGCGATCCGCACGCGGACAAAGTACAGCACGGTGCTCAACACCACCGCGACGGGCGGCAGTTTCCGGCTGCTGGGCCGCGCGGCCTGCGCGCCGAGCAGCAATCTGGCGAGCGTCAACGGCACGGCGCCGACGGCATAAGGAGGGACGATATGGACGCCAGGACAAAAATGATGTTCTACCGCCGCGGGAGCGGCGAGGAGGAACGCAGAGACCGGCCGGAGGGCCGATTCCGCGACGGGCGCGGACGCGAGCGATACAATGACGGCCGCTATGCGCCGCGCAGCGACGGCGACTATGATCGCCGCTACCGCGACGAGCCGATGGGCCGCCGGTACGACATCGAGCCGAGAGGCGGCGGCCGAAGCCGCGAGCCGGGGCGCCGGGAGATGGGGCATATCGGATTCGAGAAGCAGCAGGACGATGACGACCGTCTGTCGTGGGAGGAGGCCGAGAAGTGGGTCGGCGGTATGAAAAACGCCGACGGCACGGTCGGCGCGAAGTGGGCACCGGACCATGTGCTCAAGATGATGCACGAGCGCGGCATTGACTGCGACCCCGTCGAATTTTGGTGCGCAATGAATGCGGTGTACAGCGATTTTTGCGAGGTACTCATGGACCACGGCTGCACCGGGACGGACCTCTACCTCGATCTCGCCAAGGCGTGGCTCGAGGACAAGGACGCCGTGCCGGACAAGGCGCGCGTGTACTACGAGTGCATCGTGGAGTGACACAAAAACAGCCCCGGCAGGAGACTGCCGGGGCCTTTTGTGCACCGAATGAGCACCGAGAATTTTGAGAATTTGAAAATTGAGGTCGGAGAAAGTTGGAGTTTGAGCAATGTAAAGAGAGAAAATGAGATGCGTTGAGAGGCAGAAAGAGAAAGAAACAGAAAGATGAATAAAAGTTGTTGTTGATGAGCATCAACGAAAAAAGAGAGGATAAAAAACGCCGGAACCATTGAAAACACAAGGGTTCCGGCGCTTTCGGAGATGGAGCATAAGAGGGAGAACACCGAAAAAACACCGAAAATCACGGGGTGGTTAGAGGAGAGAGCTGGACGGTGTCAAGAACGGTGATCGCGCGGTCCTGCTCGCGAGGATACAGGTGGGAATAGGTGTCCCAAGTCTCCTTGACATTGGAGTGGCCGAGGCGGCGCGCGACCTCCTGGATATTGATGCCATTATTAACGAGCAGGGAGGCGTGAGAGTGCCTGAAATCATGGAGGCGGATCTGCGGGAGTCCTGCGCCGCTCGCATAGGCAAGCTTGTGCCTGCGGACAGTATACGCCACGAGATGCGAAGGACCGCCGCAGACGAGGAAGTCCGGAGAAAAACCGGGCATGCCGCGCTGAAAACGGAGGTGCGCCTGCAGCTCCTCGAAAAGGGGGGCGGGGACGCCAATATCGCGGACAGAGGACTCCGTTTTGACAGGCCCCTCCCCATACCGATCGGAATAAGTGCGGCGGATACGGATCAGGCGGGCCGGGAAGTCGATATCCGTCCAGTGAAGGGCGAGGACTTCGCCGGGCCGCATGCCGGTATAAAATGCGACGACGAAAAACATCATGTATTGCCGCTCTTGGATGGGATTTTTTGCAATGGAAACGGCGGCGGCTGCCGATGCGTAAAAACGCTGAAATTGCTCTGCGGTATAGAATTGGAAATCGTGCTGCGGGGCGTCTGGCATGGCCTTGCGTCGGCAGCGGAGCCGCCCGAAGGGAGATGTTGGGATGATGCGGAGTTCGACGGCGCGCGCGAACATGGATTTTGTAATTGCGTAGACCTCGGAGATGGTATTGGGGGCGAGGCCCTTACTGTGCAGGGACGACACCCAATCGGCAACGTGCCGTGGGGTGACGGCGCGCATACGCAGCGGGCCGAAAAATGGGATAGCGTGCGTGCGCAGGCGGGCCTCATGCGTGGCGAGCGAGGATGCACGCACTTCGTTCGATTTGTATTTGAGATACTGCTGGGCAAACTCGGCGACGGTGAGGCGGTCGTCGGCGGTGGGGGCGGGGAATTTGGCCTCGGCGCTGAGCTGGCGCTCCATCTCGGCGGCCTCGGCCTTGCCGTAGACGATGCGCTCGATCCGGCGGTAGGCTCCGGTGTCGGGATCGGTATAATTGACGCGGACGCGATAGCCCTGCAGGCCGTCGCGCTTTTTTTGTATTTTTGTGATCGGCATAGCAGACTCTCCTTGGGGCATCAACTGCGGAACCAGCCGACGTGGGGGCTGAGCGCGTCGTAAATCAGCAAAAAGGCGAGCACGGCGACAAGCGTGGTGCAGATGATGGCGAGGAGCCGCATCCAGCGCGAGCGGAAAGCGACCTGCCGCTCCAGCCCGGCGATGCGGCGATCCTTCTCGGCCAGCAGCTCCGCAGCGGGAGGCGAAGCGGGAGAGTCCGGGAAGACAAGGCCATCCGGAAGGACGGCCGAGAGCGGGACCTCAGCAGCCGAGATCAGATCGAGGACCGTTTGGAAACCGGGGTTCTCCGTCGCGCCGGAGAGGATCCGCGAGACGGTGCTGATGGGGACGCCGGACCGCTCGGCCCAAGAGGCATTGGTGAGCCCGGTTTTCTGCTTGATCTCATTCATGCGATCGGATAACATGTGTCGCCTCCTGTCTGGTGCAAAAACGGGCACGCACAGGCGCAGAAACGGGAAGCAGGGGCCGGTTCTGCGGCTGGAAGCGCGCCGGGTGGACGTGGTACGATGAGGGCGCAAGGGGGTGCGCAGTATGCAGAGTTGGATCCGATGGTGGTGCCTGCGCCGGTACCGCGCAATGCGGGGGGAGCAGCAGGATAACATCCGAAGGCTGGCGGAGAAAATGCGGCTGGCTGCCTGTGGGGGGCAGCCAGCCACGGAGGAGAAGATCGTGCGGGAGTTTCTGCGGCTGCCGCCGGAGGGGCGGCGGGAGGTGCTGGACGTGCTGGAGATGTGTGTGCGTCAGGGATTGCAATGCCCGCACGGCGAATAACCGGCGGCGCGGGCCGCTTCGGCGGAGTAGAAATAGGCACGATTCCCTACATCAGGCAGATAACTGCAGGTAGATCGGTGAAATTTGCCGGTAGACATATTGGCAATGTAGGACGCAGAGGTCGGGGAGGTAGGCTGAGAGCTGGCTGCTTCATCTTTGCGGGCAAAGTATTCTGCAAGGACGTCCCGGCCGGATTCGGCACCACGCTCGGCAAGGCGGTAGTCACGCAGTTCTTCCTGCAGCTCGTCGATATATTGCTGCATGTACTGCTTGCCTTCCCAATAGCCCTTGTTCCGGCCGTTGATATATCCGCTCTCTTTCCCGGCGGCATAGCCGCGATTATATGCAGGGGTAGCCTCATCGTTTTTCCCCGCGACATAGCCAGAGGCATGGCCGGAATCAAAGCCGCGCTGGTAAACGGAGCTATCCGGCTCGGCGGTGGCGAGGACGATGATGAGAACGACGGACAGGATCAGGGACAGGGCTGTGACAATGTTTTGCACAATGCGGCGGCGCTTTGCAGCGGGGGATGGATAATCAGGCATAAGCAACACTCCTTCCAAAGTGAGTATACCATAAAGCGGCAGGGGATATCAAGCGGCACATTGCACAAATAGCAGAGTGTAAAATGCACAAAAATGCTAGAATGCGGGGGGGGAGGGGCAACCCTTACGACGGAAAAGGAGGAAAAAGATGGACATTTTGGCAGAGGTGATCGGGGAGCTGGCGCACCTGACGGAGGCGGAGCTTTACAGTTTGCTGCAGTTTCTTCGGGCGCTGCGGCGCAATTCGCGTTTAGAATATGAAAACGATGCGATATAATATAGGCAGGGGCGCAGGGTAGTAAGCGTTTATCGATTCTTTCTTTCGTTTTCAGTGCACAAAAATCTCCTTTCTTTTTGCAACAGGGCAGTCACCGTTAGCAGACCGGTGGCTGCTTTGTTTTTTGGTTACGGCAGCACCGCGCGGTGCTGCCGGTGGTGCGGAGGTGCACCAGAGCACTTGAGCAAAAGAATGGGTGCGTACCGGGCGCTCACTGAGCGCCGCTACCGATAGTGCGAACAGAGCGGCGCTGCCGACAGAGTATAGCAAAAGCCCGCAGCGGGTGCTGCGGGCTTTGCGCTATTTGCCGGGGTCGTCGGCGCGGCGGGCAAGGATCTCCTCCATAAAGTCGGCCAGCTTGGGCCAGAACTCCGGCGGGAGGTCGGCCAGGGCGAGCAGGAAGTCCCGGCGAAGGTCGCCCGGCGGGGCCTCCGAAAGGCTGCGCGCGAGGTCGAGGATCTCCTGCCGGAGGGTCCGCTGGACGTACATCTCGCCCTGCCCCTCCCGCAGCCAGAGCTCCGAGACGCCGTAGACCCGGCAGATGTCGAGGATCGTCCGATCCGAGGGCTGCCTTGCGCCGGTGCAGATGCCGGACACATAGGGCTGGCTGAGATGCAGGGCCTCAGCAAATTTTGTGCGGGTAATATTTTGGGCGGCGATGACCTGCGCAATGCGGTCATTGATCGTGCCGGACATGGTATCACCTCCTCTCGCAATTAGAATAGCACAGCAGGAGGCGCAAGTCAATAAAGAATATTGCTAGGGCATAAAATAGGGGTTGACAGCAGCGCTGAGTAATGATATAGTATAGCCAAGCAATATCCAATCAAAGCCTAGAAATGAGAAAAGGGGAGGAGGCGAGGGGATGCGTGGGATGCTGATCATGTTCTGCAGCACGACGGCCGCAGCGGGAACGTTTGTTTGCGTGCTCGCTGCGCGGCGCATGGTCGATCGCGGGACGCTGCTGACGATCAGCGGGGTGCTTCTGGGGATGCTGGCTCAGCTGGCCCTGTTTGGGCTGATGCTCGTGAGAGGATGAGAAGCGCCGCAGAGAAGCACTCATCCGTAATACAGTTAGTGCAATGCTGGCGCTGAAACAGATCCGCGATGCGAGCGAACTGCGTCTGAAGCTCCGCATCCGGGCAAAGAATCTGGAGGCGGTAGGCCGCAGACAAAAAGCGCCAGAAAGAATCCCCGCGATCGACCTCAGACATGCGGGCGTAGCTATCGCAGAGCAGCGCGACGGCGTCATCGTAGCGGGAGACGAAGCGCTCCCGGTCAGCGGCTGCCTGCGCAGCGCGGGAATCGGAACGGGATTTCAGTGCTGGCTGCAGGAGGCCGGAAAGAGCCGTCAGGATCGCCGGGACGAGGGCAACCAAGGGGATGACCCAATCAGACATACAATCAACTCCTTTCGCGGAAAGGATACCACGCGGGGGAGCGGATTGCAAGAGGAATGAAGAAAGGAGGCGAGGGGATGCCGAAAGTCAGAATCACCTACATCATGAGCAGCTACAAGGAGGTCGCCGAGACCTGCATTGATCTGCATGTTACGGAGGCCGTAGCGGAGAGCCTGTACAAGTACCAGGGCGAAAGCCCGTATGTGAGCTACGCCGGGCGGCGGCGCGAGATCGCGAAGCTGCTGAAAACGCTGGCGGAGCTGCAGGGCTACAAGGATGCGGAGTTCGAGATGGCGGAGCTGCAGGAGAACGAGTAAGGGGATGAAAGGAGAGAAAACGATGGAGACCTGGGTGCACCGATACTGTTACCGTGACAAGAGCGGTCAGGTGGTCGTGGTGAGCAAAACAGTCAAGCGGACGAGAAGACCGGGGAGGCCCCGGCACAAGGGCCGGGGAAAGGTTTACGGACAGGCGCGCGGATGAGCGCCAGAAAGGAGAAAAAGAAATGAACAACGAAAAGAAGATCGAGATCCCGGCGATGCCGGAGAAGTACCGGCTGATGCTGGAGATGCTGCCGGAGGAACCGGCGGGAAGCAAAGAGGAGCAGAGCGTGAGCTGGAAGCTGCGGTCGGCGATCCTCGATGCCTACAGCGCGGAGCTGAGGGGCAAGGACGTGGGCGGCGGCGTTGCGATCCTGGCGCTGCTCACGGGGATAATGACGGAAGAGGCCAAAAAGCAGGGGGACGAAAAGCCCAAGCAGGGCGCGGAGAAGACGGCAAACCCGACCGCGAATCCGGCAGAGGGCAATGACCGGGAGGGCATGCGGAAGTTCCGGGCCAAGGATGCAGAATCGGGGAAGTGCAGGAGGGAGCTGCAGGACGCCGAATGCGAATGGTGCAACCTGATCCCGGAGCTGGTCAACAGCGCCGCCGAGAAGGAGGCATGGACGCGGCTGGTCACGGCCGACGAGCGCATGCGCCGCACGCGCAGCCAGCTCCGGCGGATGGCCAAGATCGTGATGGGGTACATCGCGGAGTGAGGGGGGGACGAAAATGAGCGAGAGCCTGAAGCAGATGACGGACAAGCTGCTGACGCTGGCCGGGCAGATGACGGCGGCGGAGATGGCGGCGGTCAAAGGCTGTATCTACGGCATGATCGTCGCCGTGGACAAGCGGAATGAGTGAGAGAGCGCGGGGGCCAGAGATTGCCACGTCGGCCTTCGGCCTCCTCGCAATGACAAATATGGAAGAACGGAGGGCAACAACATGAGGATCGCAATGAGCTGCGCGCTGGCCGCATGGCTGGCATTGGTGGTGCTGCAGGAGGCTCTGGCAGCGCGGGAGCACAGCAGGCTTCAGCGGCAGGCCGAGGCGCAGGAGCGCATGTGGCGCAACGCGCGCGACATGCAGATGCGGCACTGGGAGGAGATCGGGCGCAAGCAAGACGAGCTGGACCAGCAGGCGGGAGTCCTGCGGGACTGGGAGGCCGAGCTGGCCCAGAAGGAGGAGCAGCTCCGCGCGCAGCAGCAGATGCTAGAGGAGCTGGCCAAGCAGATCGTTACCGGGCAGGATACCGGGACGACCAACGAGGCCGGAACGCTATGAGGACCGGGCGAGTGCGGGTCCCACAGGTGCGGAATATCGAAACGGCTCTGCGGCTCTACTATGAGCGGCTGGAGCTGAGCAACAAAGATATCCGAGCGTTGTTTGAAACATCGGCCGGGACGGTATACCGGCTCAAGGCTCTCGCAAAGGAGGAGATGGATGCCATGGGCATCCCATGCTGGAACGCCACCCATGTAAACACTGAGGCGGCATACAAGGCGTGGGGCCTCGATATCCAGAAGATGGAGCGAAACTACAAACGGCTGCAGTCCCTCCGGCTCAAGCCGGAGGGCGCGGAGGGCGGCGCGTGATCCGCCCGACCTGAGGGCGCGCAAGGGACGGCCGCGGCGAGAGCACAAGCCGCGGAGGGCAGGCTCGATACCTGCCGCCCTCTCCAAATATAGGAGGGATGTCAAATAATGAAGAATTTTGCGAGGCTCGTGGAGAGCACGGAGGCCATGGCGGCGGCGCTCGTCGAGGCCGAATGGTGCAAGAGCTGCCAGTACAACCAGCGGGGCGTCTGCCTCTACTACCGCAACGACGGAGCGGACGATACGATGGCCGAGGCCTGCACAAGGCGGGCGGCCGAATGGCTGCAGGAGGAAGCGCAATGAACTGGATGAGCAGCGCGGCGCAGATCGAGCAGGCCCGGCTCGACGAGCTGAACCGCAAGGCGGAGGCCAGAGCGAAGGCCCGCAGATGCCGGGAGGCGGAGCTGCGGGCGGCCGTGGCCGAGCAGAGGGCCAAGAAGGCCAGAGCGGACGCGGACCGCAAGGTCGCGATGCTGGTGCTGGCAACGGCCGCGATGGCCTGCATGATCCTCGGGGTGTGCGTGATGCGCGCCTCGGCGTGGATCGGGGCCGGTCTGCTGGGCGCGGCGGCGCTGCTGGTACGAAGGATCCCAGCGTCGTGACGGCTACGTGCGTCTGCCGCGCGTGCCGGTATCTCCGGGAGGAGGACGCCGGGCGCGATGCGAAATTTTACCGTTGCGGCGCGACGGGGCGCGTGATCGAGCACGCGCCGCTCTGCGCAAAATGGCCGAGCACGCCGCTGTGGCGCTGCCCGGCCGCAAGCATCAGAAAGGAGCTGCACAGCATGGAGAGGAGACACAAGTGGGAGCCCGGCGAGCGGGTGCTGGCGGTGTGCACGGGGACGTGGCACTACGGCGTCGGCGTGGTCCGCAGCGGGCCGGACAAAAACAACCGGTACGTCGTGGAGTTTGACCGCGACGGCCTGCGCAGCGGGTGCCGGGTGATCGGGAGGCCTTGATGGCCCGCCAGAAGGAATATAACCGCCGCCGCGCGGACGAGAAACGCAAGGAAAACCAAAAAAATGATGATAAGGAGACAAAAAATGGACAAGTATTACATCGTCAGAGGCGATCGCAGCGGCGTCTTTTTCGGGCAGGTCGCTGCGCGGAACGGTCAGGAAGTCGAGCTGCGCAATGTGCGCAAGCTCTGGTATTGGGACGGGGCCTGCGCCGTGGAGCAGTTAGCGGTTGACGGAGTGACAGCCCCGGCCAACTGCAAGTTTACCGTGGTCGTGCCGGAGATGACCATCACGGACGCGATTCAGATCGTCGCGTGCAGTGAGAGGGCCGTCAAGGCCCTATCGGGGGTCCGGGTATGGAAACGGTAAATGATGCCGCGCGCTTCGCGCAGGCGGCCCCCGTCGACGGCTACGGCTGCGGCTGCGGCTCCGACTCCGGAGACGGCTCCGGCGACGGCTCCGGCTACGTCGGCGGCTCCGGCGACGGCTCCGGCTCCGGCTGCGGCTCCGGCTACGGCTACGGCTGCGGCTGCGGCTCCGACTCCGGAGGCGGCTTCGGCGACGGCTCCGGCGACGGCTGCGGCTTCGGCTCCGGCTACGGCTTCGGCGACGGCTGCGGCTCCGACTTCGGCGACGGCATCCGCAGGTTTTGCGGAAAGGACGTCTACATGATCGACGGCATCCCGACGATGCTCGGCATCATCCATGGAAACATTGCACGAGGGAGGATCCTGCTGGAAGACCTAACCACGAAGCCTTGCTACGTCGTCAAGCAAGGCGGGGTGTACGCCCACGGGGAAACGCTCCGCGCGGCAATGGAGGCGCTGCGGGACAAGCTGCTTGAGGGGATGCCGCTGGAGGAGCGCATCGAGGAGTTCGTAACGTCCCACGAGTGGGGCAAGGCGTACCAGTCTGCCGATTATTACGACTGGCATCGCAAGCTGACCGGCTCGTGCGAAATGGGACGGTCAGAGTTTGCCGCCGCCCACGGCTACAAGCTGACGGCAGACGAGCTGCTGACGGTCGAGGAGTTTATCGACCTGACCGAGGGCAGCTACGGCGGGGATATCATCCGCAGGCTGCGGGAGGCCTACAACAAGGAGGAGACGTAACAGTGACAATTTATCTGGCCGGTGGGATCACCGGCGACGAAGACTATAAAACACAATTCGCGGCCGCAAAGCGGATGCTGCTGCGGGATGGCGAGGACCGACTGGACAGCACGGCGTGGTATTACGGCTCGCCGAGGGCCGACACGGTGCTGTCCACTGCGGAGCTTCCGGCGGACTGGCCGGGCAAGGTATACATGGACGTGTGCCTTGCGATGATCCGCGCAGCCGATCTCGTGGTGTTTCTGCCCGGCTGGGAGCAGAGCCGAGGGGAAAGCCTCGAGATGGAGTACTGCTGGCATCAGATAAAGCCAGTGTACAAGATCTCGACCGAGGAACTGGAGGGGTGGATGCGAGATGCGGAAACCTAAAAGCGGAGAGTTCAGGTCCTCCGTGTACACCAATCGCCCACCGTATGCGGACTTTGAAGCCCCGCAGAAGTTCGAGGCGATCAAGGGGATCATCGCACGGCGGCTCCGGGAGCATCCCAACACCATGTGCAGCTACAGCGGCGGGAGTGACAGCGATATCCTGCTGCACCTGATCGAGCAGGTGCGCGAGGTATTTGTCCTGCCGCCGGTGCACTACTACTTTTTCGAAACTGGCCTTGAGATGGCGGCGACGAGGCGGCATGTCAAAGAGCAGGCGGAGCGGTACGGCGTGGAGATCACGACCGTCCGCCCCAAGAAAAACATCGTGCAGGCAACAAGGGAGTACGGCCAGCCGTTTGTATCCAAGATCATGTCGGCCGGGCTGGAGGGCCTCCAGAAAAAGCAGATCCCGCTGTCGATCCACGACGAGTACAACGAGGCGGAGGACAAGGCTGCGAAGCGCGCCGAGCTCAAGGCCCGGTATCCGGGCTGCGAGCAGACGATCAATTTTGTGTGCTGCTGCAACTCTGCCGGGGAGCCGCGGCCGGACATCCAACTCGTTATCAACAGCAGCAAGTACATGCTGGACTTTGTCCGGGAGCACCCCATCCCCTTTCGGGTGAGCAACAAGTGCTGCGATATATGTAAAAAGCAACCGTCCCATGCCATCGAAAAGCAGTATGACATGTTAATCACCGGGGAACGGCGAGCCGAGGGCGGTATGCGAGTCATCCGGCACAGAGGAATCAGCGGGAGCATGTGCTTTGCGGAGACGACAAGCGGGAAATTCCGGCTGCGGCCGCTGTTTTACGTGTCTGACGCAGACAAGGCGTGGTACAAGGAGTACTACGGGCTGCGGTACTCGGACGCCTACGAGGTCTATGGGCTCAAGCGCACCGGGTGCTGCGGCTGCGCGATCTCTGCCCGCGCCGCAGCGGATCTGGAGCGGATCCGGCCGTATGAGCCCAACGTAGTCCGGGCCGCGTGGGCGATCTTCGGGGATAGCTACCGCTACCGGGAGAAGTATAACGAGTACAAGAGGCAGCGCATGGAGCAGGAGCGCCGCGGAGATTTGGCAGGCCAGCAGCGGTTTTTTTAGGAGGACTGACAATGGGTGATTACATAAGCCGAGACATGGCGATAGCACGCCTGACCAAGGTGGAAGTGACCAACAGACTGGCCACAATGACGGATGCAAAGCGGGTAATCGCGGAAATGCCAGCCGCCGACGTTGCCCCGGTGGTGCATGGGCGGGAAACTCGTGAAGGAGGATCGACAATGATTAGCGAGGCTATCGACAGGGCGGTAAAAGCGAAGTGGAGGGCCGATCTGGTCAACATGCTGACCGATGCCGGGCGCACGCTGGCGGGAACAGGCCTAAGGGCCAATGGGAGTGTGTATCGAGATATCAATATCGGACTGCTGCTCCTGGAAGCAGCCCGCAGCCTGCAGGAATGCCAGGACAAGCCAGAGCCGGAAAAGCCGGACGACGTGGTGGTCAAAGTCACCGTGCCGGACCGCTGGCCTATGACAGAGGCCGGTCAGCGGTGGGCCGCGCAGGAGGCGGCCGCGTCGAAGCCCATGACAAACGGCGACCGCATCCGGTCCATGACGGACGAGGAGCTGGCGAGATCGAAGTTTGGAGAAGCTATTTGCAATCTGATCCCGTATGAGTTTTGCCGAGTGAGCGATATCGAATGCAACGTTTGCAAGGCAAAATGGCTGGGAAGCCCAGCAAAGGCGGCCGCGCCGAAGCCCATGACAAACGGCGACCGACTCCGTGCGATGACGGATGCGGAGCTGGCGAGATCGAGGTTTGGAGACAACCTTTGCGAGCTGATCCCGTATGAGTTTTGCCAAGGGAGCGATATCGGATGCGACGTTTGCAAGGCAAAATGGCTGGGAAGCCCAGCAAAGGAGGCTGCTCCGGAGCCGGTGACAAACGGCGACCGCATCCAGGACAGGAAGGACGAGGAGCTGGCTGCGCGAGAAAGACTGGAGAGATTATACGAGGAAACAAGGCAGATCGCCGATCGCAGGGCATGGGACGAGACGTCGCGGACGATGGCGGACAGCTGCGGACAGGAGGCCAAGGATGGGCAATAGCTATGCGGAGCGGGTGCAGCGGGACCGGCAGCGTTATCTGGATATCGGGCTGGACTCCGGGGCGCAGATCGTGCACGACATGCTGTGCGTGGCGCTGCGAGATAAGCAGGCGATGGGCGACGATGTATGGGGCCGGGAGCGCATCGTGCGTCTGCTGACGAGGCTCAACGAGCTCAAGGAGGAGTTCGGACCAGCCTTCCGCCCGGGGCCGGAGCAGGACTACATGCAGGAGCAGCTCGACGGCGCGCTGCGCGAGATCTTTGGCGAGGCGACGGTGCCGTTTGCCGTGCGGCATCCCTACATCCGGGAGATCGACTACACAAAAAAGAGGAGATGACGGAGATGGCAAACTCGGGCAAGGGGGTACGGAACCCGATGCGGACGCGCGGCCGGCAGAGGCGGCACAAGCCGCGCCTGTGCCGGTGCTGCGGGCGGGAGATGGAGCCGACGCAGGTATGGATCTGCGCCTCGTGCGAGGCGGCGGGGCGGACGATCCCGCGCGCCTGCGGCGTGCAGAGCGGGGCGGAGCTGCTGGCGATCGCCCGAGCGCGAGAGGCGGCCGAGGAGCCGATCCTCGAGGGCTGGGGCCTCGACGAGATCGAGGCGCTGGCGAGGTACCTATGGGACAACGGGGCCAAGGCCTACGGGTCATACGGCAAGCTGCGCGGATGGTGCGATAACGTCGGATGGCTGCCGCCGCTGCCGGAGGGGCTGTGAGATGGCGCGGGACAAGTATTTTTTTACGGAGCCGGTACCGATGCAGGTGATCCTGCGGGACGGGCGCGTATATGAGGAGCGGGCCTACTGCCCGACAGACGCGCGGCTGGCCGTGGCGGCGCACGGAGAGGCCGGGTGGGAGGACGTGATGGACGCCAAAGTCGCGATCTCCACGGAGGCGATGCGGGCGGCGGGGTATTTGCCGTAGCCGTAAAAAACAAAAAGCCGGGAGCCTCACAGGAGGCTCCCGGACGGGCGCTGCGCTCAGCGCCGCAGGGATGCGGGGCCGAGCGGAACGGCCGGAAAGATGACAGCAACCGACACGGGTTTGGTGGTAGGATATTAGGCAAAGTCAGCCCTCCTCGGGGGGATCGGACTCGGCCGGGGCCAGGGCATCCGGGCTGGGCAGGAGGCCGAGGCACTCCTGCATCATCAGGCGGAGATACAGGGCGCTCTCGCGATGCCCTGCCGACCACTGCTCGACGGTGCGGTACGGGATGCCAAACCGTTCCGCCAGTTTGCGGCAACTGAAACCGGCGGCGGCTGCAATCTCTGGGACGGTACGATGCGCGGCATCCCAGATCTGGCCGAGAGCGGCTATACGGGATTCGGGGATGGGGGCCTCCGGGGCGTCGCCCCAGATCTCGGAGAGCGCGAGATCGGAGACGAAGAAATCGCGCTCGGCGTAGGCAAATACCTCGGCGATGCAGGAGCGGTACTGATTGATAGTCATGATGATTACCTCCCGTAGATATATTCTTCGATTTTGGCTTCCAGCCGCGGATAGAGCTCCTCCAACTGATAATCCCAAGGCTTAGGCCAGAAGTGATCAATGGGGTAGTAGGGGTAGTAGGTCTCGCCGTCCACGCCGCGGACTGCTAAAACGCTATCGATAAAATCTCCGTCGGGGTCGGAAACGGCGTTAGGGTGACGCCAATCGAGGTAAGCTCCGTCGATGTCATCGCGACTGTGCATGCAGGATGCATCGACGACATTCCAAAAGACAATGTAATGGCGGCCGTCAGCGTCAACAGCGTCGGCCTCGAACCAGACCCGGCCGCGCATACTGCAGCGCTCCGGGACGCGGGGATGCTGCGTGAGGGTGAGGGTAAGTTCCGTGCAGGCATGGATAGCGTCCGCGATCCTCTGCATAGTCATGGGCTCCGTGGTGTAGCAAATATTGATGATGTCCTTGTCAGAATACTTATTGCAACGGTAGGTATCCTCGTTCCGGTAGTGAGTCGTGAGGACCTTGTCGTTGCGGCGATCGTAATAGACCCCATAGCCGCCGAAGTAGGGACGGCAGTTTTTGGTTCGCGTGCATGCAGCTTTGAGGCCCTTGAGGCCCAGGCCATACTTTTCGAGCTTTGCCATGATGATCTCCTTTCAATTCGTGCGGCCGGTGGCCGCGGGCTTTGTGGTTTGGAGCATAGCTCCTCTTGGTGGTCTTATCATACCACTCATTGAGTGGCACGTCAAGAGGGTACAAGAAAAAACATGCACAAAAATAAAGTTGAAATTTGTGCAGAATGCACAAAATGGATAAAATAAGCGCAGCCAGAGGCTGCGGCGGGGGCCGATCGGGGGATCGGGCCTCGCCGGAACCGCCGGAAGGGCGACAAACGGGAACCTTGACAGCCGAACACACGGGTAACGCATGCGTGCGATTTTTGAAACACACGCGTGCGTGATACCATATTAAATACGCGCGCACGCGCGTATTTATCGGCTTGCTAAAAGCTTATGTATAGCCCCGCAGTGGCGGGAGAAGGGAGACCATGGTGAAGATCATGGAGAGGATCTACCGTTGCAAAAACGGAGTTACAGAAAAGACGCGGTATCACGTCGGCGACAACGCTCGTCCGCGCGGGCGCAAGACGGGCGTGACGACGCCGCGGCAGCAGGAGCAAAATTTTAACACGGCCGTCCGCCGCCTGGCACGCCTGCTCAACTGCAACTGCACGGCGGACAAGGGGCTGCTCGTGACGCTCCGCTTTGCGGACGAGGGGATCGACAAGCTGCGCGAGACAGCCGGAGACGATCCCGACAAGCTCCGCGATGCCGCAGAGCATCAGGCGATGCTCTGGCTGCGCCGTCTGCGCCGCAAGGACAAGGGCCGGATCCCGTTTTACACGCTTTCGGCGAGCGACATGGACGGCGACACCGGTGAGCTGGTGCGCCTGCATGTGCATATCTGCATGGAGACGGACGGGAGCCTCAGCTGGGATACGCTGCGGGACGCCTGGACGCTCGGGAGCGTCAACATCCGCAGCCTCCGCGGGCAGGACGACTACAGCCCGATCGCCTACTACATGCTCCGGCAAGTGCGGCGCGTGCCGGACCGCAAAAAATACAAGGTCAGCCGCGGAGCCGCTCTGCCGACGACGGAGGAGCGCGAGGTCGTGCTGTGCACCAAGATGCGCGCGCCGAAGGGCGCGAGGGTGTTGGAGGAGAGATACGTCGAGGGCGAGGCCAGGGCATATCTGCGCTACGTGCCCCGCAAGCGCGGCAAAAAGCTCGGAGGGCACAAACTAACGGCCCGCGAACTGCTGGAAAACGGCGAAAATCTCGAGAAAGAAAGTTGACTCGCGGTCCGCGCGGGGGCATGCGCAGGCGCGGACCAAACAAACGCGCGCGCGGATGGGATATCCAGCTTAATACGGGAGGACTCTGCCTGAGCGGCGCTCCGGCAGGGACAGGACCGCTATGCCGCAACGGTATAGCGGATATCGTGCATACAAGGGAGGCGAGGGGATGAGTTTTCGGCGGATGAGCGGGATCCGCCTGCCGTACCGGCGGCAGGGCCTGATCTATTTTACGCTGCTCAGCTACGAGGACATGGGCAAAAAGGGCAAAAAACGGATCGACGCCAAGCTGCTCGAGGCGGCCTACGGCGAGGAGGCCTTCGCCGCTGCACTGCGGGATTGGTGCTGCGGCAAAATGACGGTGCAGGCGGCGGCGATCGCGCACGGCGTCAGCGAGAGCACACTCTACCGGGCGCGCAAGCGGCTGTATGAAGCATGGTAACGCGGCACAAAAGTTGACGGCAACTAACACGGCTACCGTGGTATCCTAACGGCAAACAGGGAGGGATGCACATGGGCCGGAAAAAGGCTTATAAGCCCGCAGCGCTTCGGCGCGCGGTGCAGGAATACTTTGCAGCGCTGCGCTACCGGGAGCCGGTATACCGCGAGGAGCCGGTGCTTGACGACGACGGGCAGCCGGAGTTTGACCGGTACGGACACCCGGCGACGCGCTTTGTCCGCGTGGTGACGGAGGACGGGACGCCAGCCAGCAGGACGAGTTGGGTCAGCCCGCCGACGATCACGGGGCTGTGCGGGCGGCTGGGCATCAGCCGACAGACGTGGAGCAAGTATCTGGCCGCCGATGAGACGCACGAGATCTGCGACGAGGCCAAGCGGGTGATCGAGACGTACCTGCAGGAGCGGCTCGAGGACAAAAACTCCGCAGCGGGCGCAAAATTTGCGCTGCAGGCAAACTATGACTGGCGCGAGCGGCGGGAGATCAGCACGGACGCGCCGACGAGAGCCGCGATCGCGGGCGGCGAGATGACGATGGACGACAAGCTGGCGCTGCTGCGCGAGATCCAGGGCATGCAGCTGCCGGAAACGGAGGGGGAAACATGACAGCGACGGTACTGTTTGAGCGGCTGCGGCAGCTCAAGCCGATCCCGGCGGAGATCGACGACACGATCCTGCTGGACTGGCTCAACCAAGTGGAGGGACAGATCCTCCACGAGATCTTTTTGCTGGCCTTGAGCGAGATCACGCCTTATTCGGCGACGCCAACCGAGGCGCTGGCCGCGCCGTATCCCTACGACGGGATCTATTTGATGTGGATGGAGGCGCAGGTCGACTTTGCAAACGGCGAGTACGAGCGCTACACCAACACGATGCAGCGGTACAACACCGCGTGGAACGATCTGGCGCGGCACATTGCCAAGTGCATCCGGCCGGTATACGGCAGGGCCGTGGAGCAGGGCTATTACCTGAGCGCCTACGGGATCGCCAAGGCGCACGGCTACACCGGCACGGAGGCCGAGTGGCTGGAAAGCCTCAAGGGCGCAGCGGGCGCACCGGGCAAGGACGGCAAGCCCTTCCACTGGCGAGGGGCGTGGGATGCCTCGACGTCATACGCCAAGCTCGACGCCGTGGAGCACAACGGCAGCTGCTACGTCTGGATAGACGATGCCGACAGCACGGCCGGAGACGAGCCGGGTGTAGACGAGCTGTGGGAACTGTGCGCGGCCAAGGGAGCCAAGGGAGATCCCGGAGCCAAGGGCGATCCCGGAGCCAAGGGCGATCCCGGAGCCAAGGGCGACCCCGGAGCCGACTACGCGCTGACAGAGGCCGACAAGACGGAGATCGCGGGCAAGGTAACGGCAGACGGGCTGGAGTTTACACTCGCAGACCCGCCGACCGGCGGCGATCTGCCGCCGGTGCTCGGGAATCTTGCCGCACAGATAGGGGATGCCGCTGAGGGTACGATTCCCGTTTATGCCGGGGATGAGGCGTGGGCAATCGAAAAGCTCATCAAGACCTACACCGGAGACAATGATCTGATCGGGTACATCCCGGATACGGTGTGGGTGGCGGCGTATATGGCAGCGCAAAAGAAACTGCTCAAGCTGCTGCCCGATAGCGCGGCAGCAGACGCCGGGAAACTGCTGCAGGTCGGCGCGGACGGCAATGCAGCGTGGGGAAATAGACTGCCGACGGCGTTGAAAAATCCGAATGCGCTGACATTTACGGGCGCGGCGACGGGGACCTACGATGGCTCGGCGGCGCTGACGGTCAACATCCCTTCGGGCGGGTCTTCCGGCTCCGGCGGAGCACTCAAGGCGATGAGCGCCGTGGGCGGGTACATCGGCATCCCCGCGGCGGAACTGCCGGAAAACGGCATGGTGTGGATGTGCTTCGGTTCCGGCGGCAACATGGAGCTGTATACCGGCACGGTGACGATCCAGGATGCTGGGATCGCAGTTAACGATATGCTTGTGATCACAAACGGGACAGTAAACCCGCTCAATCAGGTATCGTGGGTCAGCGATGGCCTCGCGGTATACGGACTGTCGACAAATGACTATCGGGGCGTGTACCAGGTGGTCGGAGCCGGAGGCGGATCGAGCTGGACGCTGCACACGAGTACGACTATACCGGAGGACGTCGCATACGTCCAACTGGACGGGCTGCCGGAGGATTGGCGAGAATTATGCATCCTGATTGAGGAAGGGAGCAAACCTGTATACCGTAAAACTGCGGATGATTCAGAACAGGATTACAATGTTATGGCGGGTAAAGCGGAAAGTTTCAACTCAAATAAGAGCAGCTTTTATATATACTCAGCCAAAGGGCGTAAATGGGCACATGTTAGCAGGCCGGGGGATAAACATTTTTTCTCCGTAGCATCGAGTTATGCCAAACTTGGAAACTCCGGCTATAGGGCAGAGGCTGCTGCGTCAAAAACGAGTGCTTTGGAACAAGTCGATCCGACATCTATCACGTTATTTGGGTATGGGCTGCAAACCGAGAATGTGGTATCGGCCGGGACAACGGTAAAAATCTGGTATCTGAAGTGAAGCGAGGATCAAACGATGAAAATTTACGAAAACGGCGTGATCCGCGACATGACGGCGGAAGAAATCGCAGGACTGGAAGAAGCAAAGCTTCAGTATGAAGCAGCGGAGAAGCATAGACCTCTTACAGTTGGCGAGGTCGGTGCAATGCTTATTAAGCAGCAGATCAACACGCTGGTGGTGGACGATCAGACGGCGCTGCGGATGATCGCGTTTTATCCGGAGTGGGAGAGCGGCAAGGACTACGCGGCGGGAGACAAGCTGGTATCCGGCGGAAAGCTCTACAAGGTGCTGCAGGCGCACACGTCGCAGTCGACGTGGGTGCCGGGCGCAGCGGGCACGGAGAGTTTGTACGCCCGCATCGTCGAGGAGCACGACGGGACAAAGTACGACCCGATCCCCTACGACGGAAACATGGCGCTCGAAAACGGCAAGTATTACACGCAGGGCGGCGTGCTGTACCGGTGCACCCGCGATACGGGGAATCCCGTATACCACGCGCTGAGCGAGCTGGTGGGGCTCTACGTCGAGGTGGTAAGCGATGGCGGTTAAGGTACTGGTCAAGGATGGGAAGCTTGCGACGTATGGGGGAAAGGTTGTGGAGGTGGAGGCGAGCGCCGCAGACGCTATCCAGCACGCGGATATCCCGGACTACATCAAGACAGCCGCACTCGCAGTTGCTCAAAAAGTTGCCGCGGTGCGGACGCCCGAGAGCATTGTTTTTTTGGCAGCTTCCGACGCGCATCAGTTGGATACAAGCGACAGCATCGTAACCGGCAATCTCCACGCGGGGATGGCGGCGAAAGCCCTTGCCTACATGATCCCGAATATCGACTTTGCGTGCTATCTCGGGGACTACACGGCGGGCAGCTCGACAACGACTCTCGCTGAGGGGCGTCAGCACATCAAAGAGATCAACGCAGACATTGACGAGGCATTCAAGGGCATTCCGCAGTTCCGGACGCTCGGAAATCACGACAGTTTGCAGTACAGTAAGGCTCAGAACGGGACCGTGCTGTCTGCGGCGGAGCTTTACGGGCTTGTCGGCGCGTATAACACCGGCGCGACCATGGGCAGCACGACGGAGGGCTACTGCTACCGGGATTTCGAGAGCAAGAAACTCCGCGTGATCTGCCTCAACACCGCCGAGGCGACGGAAAAGGAATACGTATCCGACGCGCAGAAGCTGTGGTTTGCGAACACGCTGAAGGCCGTCGGAGCAAAGACCGGATGGAATGTGCTGATCCTGTCCCATCATCCCCTTGACTGGGGCGCGGTCTGCATCATGAGCAACATTGTCAAGGCGTATGTGGACGGCGGGAGTATCGCCGTCAGCAGCGGGAATACCGTCAGTTTTACAGGGAGCAACGCTGCGAAGATCCTCGCCGCAGTGCATGGGCATGTGCACGGCTTTAAGGCAGCAAAGCTCAACAGCATTTCCGGCGGTGTGGGGACGGAGTACAACGTCTGGCGTGTCGCGACGCCGAATATGTGCTTTGCCCGCAACAACGAGTACGGGCAGAACGGGAGCGCAGAGTATTACGGCATTGAGTTCGGCGAGGAAATGACCTACAACAAAACAGCAAACTCTGCGAAAGACACGGCGTTTGTGGTAAACGTCATCAATCCGAGCGAGGAAAAAATCTACAGCTTTTGCTATGGAGCGGGATATGACCGGGAGATTTTTACCGGGGTGCAGACCGTGCCGGTAACGGGCGTCTCGCTGGATGCGTCGCAAGGAGAGATGACCGTAGGCGGCAGCGTTACGCTGGTAGCGACTGTACAGCCAAGCGATGCGACGAACCCGGCCGTAACGTGGAGCAGCTCTGCGCCGACGGTGGCCAGCGTCGCAAACGGCGTCGTGACGGCACTTGCAGCAGGAACCGCAGTGATTACCGCCACGACGGTAGACGGCGGCCATACGGCGAGTTACAACCTGACTGTCAAGGCTGCTGCTGTCGACCTGATCGCGACATATGGCGCAATTGATAACATCAGGCTTAGCACGGGGTCCGGCACCGAAAAAGCCGCGGAAGGTTATGTAACAGTGGGACACAATGCGCCAATCGATGTATCCAAGCAGACATATCCCAATGGGGCGATCATCCGCGTAACGGGTGCGGTAAACTGCAAGGGGAACGATTGGAGCACGACGCCGAACGGAGGCGATAGCGCATGGAGCATGTATACCAACGCAGCTGGGACGGCGTATAGTCACTCGGACTACATTACCGATAAAACCGGGACCATAGGGCCAATTACGCTGGACGCGGACAAAACCGGATTTACGGTTGACCTGGCGTCGCTTGATAAACGGTGGATAAAATTCTGCGTCAAGGGCACTGCAGCAAATCTCACGGCGACGTTGACGCCGAAGTGATAGGAGGGCCAAGCATGATCTATTTTGAACCGGGCATGTGGATCGAGGAGGGGATGCGGTATACCGACGGGATACGGCGGTATATCGCGATCCGGTCCGGGCAGGCGGAGAGCCTGACGGACGAGACTTATTTTGAGGCGCTTTAGCGCAGGGAGGGGAACCATGAGCAAAAAGGCAATGATCAGCCAGCCGATGAGAGGCAAGACCAGAGAGCAGATCGAGTCCGAACGCGCGGAAGCGGTCAAAATGCTGGAGGCGGAAGGCTACGAAGTGGCCGAAACGATTTTCGATTTTGACGAGGACGAGCTGGCAGCAGCGGGCGTCGTGAACAAGCCCCTGTACTATCTCTCGAAATCCATCGAAGCGATGTCAAAGTGCGACCTTGTCTATTTTGCCACCGGCTGGTCCGATGCGAGAGGCTGCCACGTCGAATACGACGCAGCAATGAGATATGGATTGCAGGTGGAATGTATCGGCTGGCAAAAAACGTGCGAGGAGGGATAACATGCAGCAGTATCAGTGCCTGCTGGTGGCCAACGAGTGCTACCAGCGCGGGAGGATGATGACGCCGACCAAGATCGTGGTGCACAGCACGGCGGCCAACAACACGAGCATCAACCGGTACGTGCAGCCCGCGCCGGGGCAGACGGCCGGGCTGATGCAGTATCAGCCGCAGGAGCGCAAGCTGACGGCAGCCGAAACGAAAGCCGTCCTCGGCGAAAACCGGTATGGGAATGACTGGAACCGGGGAGGCCTGTACGTCTGCGTGCACGCCTTTCTCGGCAAGCTGGCCGACGGCAGCCTCGCAGTATGTCAGACGCTGCCGTGGCAAATGCGGTGCTGGGGCGTCGGCTCCGGGCGCAAGGGCAGTTACAACGACTGCGCGATCCAATTCGAGATCTGCGAGGACGACCACCGCGACGCGGCCTATTGCCGCGACACTTTTGAGTTAGCGGCCGAGCTGTGCGCGCACCTGATGAGGGCCTATCCAACGATCACGGAGATCGTGAGCCACAACGAGGCCGGGCAGCGGGGCTACGGCTCCGACCACAACGACCCGGACAACTGGTGGCCGCGGCACGGCTACACGATGGGGATGCTGCGGCGGCGCGTGGCGGAGCTACTGGCGGGCAAGCCACAGCAGGCGCCGCCGCCGAGCGCAAAGGAAATTTTCCGCATCCGCAAGAGCTGGGGCGACGCAGCCAGCCAGATCGGGGCGTACAGTGATCTCGGCAACGCGATCGCGGCCTGCCCGACGGGCTACAGCGTGTACGGACCCGGCGGCAAGGCGGTGTATTCCGGCGGCACGACCGTCGTGCCGGACAACAAGGTGCAGCCGCCAAAGCAGTACACGGCCGGATACCGACGCGGCTACGCCGTTCGGGCAAACGGCGGCCTCAACCTGAGGAAAGGGCCGGGCACGCAGTACGCGAGCCTCCGCGTGATGCCGGACGGCAGCAGGTGCAGTTGCTACGGGTATCACACGGGCGAGTGGCTGTACCTTGTGGACGCAGCGGGCGTGACCGGGTACGCTAAGCTCGAGTATCTGGAGAGGCGGTGAGGCGGTGACGCAGGATGAGCTGATCCAAAAGCTGACGGAGACGGAGCAGCGCAGCAAAAGCAACACGCACCGGATTGATGAGCTGGAGCAGGACCAAAAGGCATTGAATAAGCTGGCCACGAGCGTGGCCGTGATGGCGCAGGAGCAGCAGACGATTCGGCGGGATGTGGCCAAGAGCGGCGAGGACATCAAGGCGGTGCGCAAAAGCATCGAGGCACTGCAGGCAGCGCCGGGAAAGCGCTGGGAAAAGGTTGTGGAAAAGATCATCCTCGTGGCAGTCGGCGCGGTCGTCGCGTGGCTGCTGGCGAGGATGGGCATCAAATGAGGAGGACAAGAACATGAGGAACTGGAAAAAGTGGCTCAAGGCCGCCGCGATCCGCGCCGTGAAGACGGTGGCGCAGACGGCCGTGGCGACGATCGGCACGAGCGCCGTGCTCGGAGAGGTCAACTGGGCCGTTGTGGCCAGCGCTTCGGCGCTGGCGGGCGTTCTCAGCCTGCTGACCAGCGTGGCGGGCCTGCCGGAAGAAAAAACCGAATAAGGCCGGAAAGAGAGCGCTCTGCGGGAAACCGCGGGGCGCTCTTTTTGCATGCTTACACGGCAGTACAAGTTGACGGTAACTAACACGGCTTTTGGGGTAAAATGGCCAAAACCGGTGAGAGGAGGGGACAGCATGGCAGACAGCAGAGACGGCTACGCGGGAAAGATCGGCCACGGCGGACAGCAGTACGTCAAGGCGCCTTTTGCCAAAAAGCCGACGGCGGATCAGAGCCGGATCCACACCGGCACGGACCTGCGCATGACGGCAGGCAAGAAGCTCAGCGGCAACGCGGGCAGCAACAAGTGACGCCCTGAGGGGCAGAAAGGGACAACATGGACTGGTATCAGAAGTTTGGGCTGCCGCAGCCCGAAGATGGCGCAAACGAGCAGGAGGTCGCCGCCCCTGACGCTGACGAGACTCCGGCAGGCGAAAACGGGCAGGAGATCGCCGAACCTGCAGAAACCGAAGAAGCGGAAGATCACGCGGCAGAGACGCAGCCGGACACGGAGGACGCTCCGCAGGGGGAGGCGCAGCAGCCGCAGGACAAGGAGACCCGCCGCCAACAGGCCGCGGCCCGCAGAGAGCGGGAGCAGCGGGAGGCGATCGACGCCGCACTGGCGTCCGAGCGGGCAAAGTGGGAGAAAGAGGTCTTTGGCAAAGCCGGGATCAAGGATCCGTTTACGGGGAAAACCGTGGAAAACATGGAGGACTGGAGAGCATTCCAGACCGCCACGGCAAACGCCAAGCTGGCAAACGACCTCAAGGCCGGACGGCTGACACCGGAGGGGCTGCAGCAGGCCCTGATGCAGTCGCCGGAGATCCAGCAGATCCTCAGCGGAGCCAAGGAGGCGCAGCAGCGCGCCGAGGCAGCCGAGCAGAGAGCCGGAGCGCAGGAGTTTTCGCAGCGCCGCGAGACGGAGCTGGCGGAGATCCGCCGGATGAATCCCGCCATCAAGTCGCTGGACGACATCATGGCGATGGAGACCGGCTCCAAATTTGCTGATGCGGTGCGTCGAGGCAACAACTACGTAGACGCATACCGGCTTGCAAACTTTGATGCCCTGCAGCGCGGCCAGCGCGCGGCGGGAGAACAGGCAGCGCGAAACGCTGCGGCCGGGCTGCAGCATCAGCAGCGGACACGGCAGACGACCGGAGACACCCCGGCACCCGTCCCGGCAGGGGTCAAGGCATTTTACAAGGCACTCAACCCCAATGCGACGGATGCGGAGATCTCCGCACATTACAACAAGACACACAAGGCCGGATAACGGCCGGAAGGAGGACAAATGGCATTTTTACCTCAGAGCTACCGCGACGGTCAGCCTGAGCCCTGGGAATACCTCGAGGCATCCGCCATCGGGGCATGCACCGTCGGCATGGCGCTGACGCTCACGAGCGGCAAGCTTGCAAAGTGCACCGGCGCAACGCGGCCGGACTATATCAGCATGTACGGCGGCACGGTGGCTGCCGGGGACGTGATCCCCTGCATCCGCGTGCACGAGGAAACAATCTTTGAGTCGGAGTGGAGCGCGGCCAACACCGGCGCGGCAGTCGGCCAGATGGTGACGATCGACACGACCGGCTCCAAGGCCACGGCGACCACGACCAACGGCGTCTTTGAGGTCGTGGCATTCAAGGGCACGGCGATCGGCGACACGGTCCGCGGCAGGTTTATCCGGCCGGGCACGGTGACGAGCACGGGCTGACAGAGATAGGAGGGGAAATATTTGGCAGGTATTATCGTTTCGGAATCCAGCAACGTGACCAACTCGCTCTTTGGCGAGCTGCAGTCTCCGCTGCGCATGCTCCTCGAGCGGGAGTATGAGGCGTGGATGCAGAAGGAGGGCAATGCGCTGCAGGATCTCTTTGTCAACATGCCGATCACGACGGCGAGCACCACGCTCGGCGGGCTGACCGGCAGCAACAGCTTTGAGCCGGTCGGCGAGAACGGCGCGTATCCGCAGGGCGGCATCGAGGAGGGCTATTTTAAGACATTCCGGCCGGTGACGTGGAAGGGCAGTTTCTCGATCTCCATGGAGATGATGGAGGACAAGCTCGACAGCGTGCTCAAGGGGCAGCCGATCCAGTTCCTGGACGACTACTGGCGCGCACGATCCAAGTTTTTCTGGGGCCTGCTCGGTACGGCGCTGCAGAACAACGACACGATGAAGCTCGGCGTCGAGACCTTCTCGACGAAGACCAAGGACGACGTGAAACTGTTTTCGCAGTCGCACAAGATCAAGCGCACCGGCAAGACGCAGAGCAACGCATTCTCCAACGCGTTCTCCGAGGCAAATCTCGGCCTCGTGGCAACGGCCATGCAGAATCTCAAGACCGATAGCGGCGAGCCCGCGGGCCTTGAGCCGAACACCATCATCATCCCGAACGACGCCAAGGCCAAGGCAGACGTCTTCGGCGTGCTGGGTGCGTTCCACGACACCGGCACGGCCGCGAGCAACAAGTTCAATTACCAGTTCGGCAACTGGAACGTGATCATCGCGCCGTACCTCAACGCCTACATGGGCACGAGCGGCTACCCGTGGATCCTCGCGGACCTCGAGTACAACAAGCGCTACTACGGCGCCGTGGATGTTGACCGCAAGCCGCTGACCGTGCGCAGCGAGATCGCCGAGAACGACGCGAACGTCTGGAAGGGCAACGCCCGATTCACGGGCGGCTTCTACGATTACCGCGCCTTCGCGGCCGCGGGCGTGAGCTTCGGCAGCTCGCTTACCTGAGGGAGCATGAGCAAGTAAAAAGGGGGCAGGAAAATGGACGACAAGGCGCTGCAGGCTGCGCTGTGGTACAAGCAGCTGTGCGAGAGCAACAACGCCGTTTTCCTGCCCCTGTTTTTCGATCATCACCGGCACCTGATCCTGATGGGCGGCGGCGGCAGCGGCAAGTCGATTTTTGCAGGCCGCAAGGTGCTGGAGCGCTGCGCGACGGAGCCGGGGCACAGGATGCTCGTGGTCCGCAAGGTCGCCAAGACGCTGCGCGAGAGCTGCTTTGACCAGCTCAAGGCGCAGGCCATGCAGTACTACGGACCGGCCGTCAAGATGATCCCGCGCGGCAAAAGCGGCGACATGTACATCACGTTCTACAACGGGAGCGAGATTTTGTTTGCCGGGCTGGACGACGTGGAGAAGCTCAAATCCATCCACGATATCTCGGGCATCTGGATCGAGGAGGCGAGCGAGCTGCTGGAGGGAGACTTCAATCAGCTGGATATCCGTCTCCGCGGCGAGCGCAAGTATTACAAGCAGATCATCATCTCGTTTAACCCGATCTCCATTACGCATTGGCTCAAAAAGCGTTTTTTCGATCGTGAGGACGCGCGCGTCGTGACGAGCCGGACGACGTACAAGGACAACCGCTTTCTGCCGGAGGAGGACCGCCTGACGCTGGAGGCATTCCGCAAGACGGATCCCTATTACTATCAGGTATACTGCCTCGGGCAGTGGGGCGTGCTGAGTCAGACGATCTTCCGGCGCGATATCCTGATGGATCGGCTGCTGCACTGCAAAAAGCCGATCCGGCGCGGGAGATTTGCATATCGCTACGACGAGACCGCGATCACGGACGCAGCGTTTACGGACGCGGAAGACGGCGAGACGCTCGTCTGGGAGGAGCCAAAGGCGGGACACCCTTACGTCATCGGGGCGGACACGGCGGGAGAGGGGTCAGACTGGTTTGTTGCGTGTGTCATCGATAACAGCACGGGGCGGCTCGTGGCAAAGTACCGCACGAGGACAGACGAGGATCTGTTTGCCCGCGAGGTATGGTGCCTCGGCATGTGGTACAATCAGGCGCTCGTCGGAATCGAGGCCAATTTTTCCACGCATCCGATCAAGGAGCTTTCCCGGCTGCGGTATCCGCGGCAGTTCGTGCGGCAGGTTGAGGACAGCCTGACGCATGTGGTGCGCGAGGCGCTCGGCTTCCGGACCGACCGCCTGACGCGGCCGGTCATCATCGCGGAGCTGCAGGGGATCATGCGTGAGCATCCGGAGCTGATCGACGATGAGGATTGTCTCAACGAGATGCTGACCTTTGCCCGCAACAGCAAGGGACGGCCGGAGGCGGTCGAGGGCGCGCACGACGACTGCGTGATGGCGCTGGCGATCACCTACTATGTGCGCCAGCAGCAGCGGGCGACCGTGGAGACGCGGCACAAGCGCGTCAAGTGGGACAAGGATCAATTGGAGGATTACAGATCGGCCGACGCCACGGAGCGGGCCTATCTGATCGGCAAATGGGGCAACCCATTCTGAGATAGGAGGAAAATATGCTGCAAAATATCCGACAGCTGGCGGGAGAGCCGCCGGAGCTGACCGGCAACGCCGCGGCTGACACGGCCGCGCTCAACCGATGGCACCGCAAGCTGATGGCCGGGCTGGAATATCTATTTTGTCAGGTCGAAAACGAAATGGACGCGATCACAGGCGACCGGGCCGCTATGGCCGAGCGCAAAATGCAGACCGCGAAAAAGCGGCTGGAACGGAGGAGACAGAATGGGTAGACTGCCGGGCATGGCCTATAGCTCCGGGATCACGCGGTCGCAGCAGGTGCAGTTCGGCGGGCTGCGGCACCACCCGAACGCCGGGGACGGCGAGATCTATGACATGGAGAATATGAGCGCGAGGGACTATCCCCTGCTGCGCTCTCGCGATAAGCGGCGGAACGCCGGGACGCTGACCGGCGCAACGGAGATGTTTTTTGACAACCACGCCATGTGGTACGTCGATGCGGACGGCTGGCTGTGGTACAAGTGGGCGCTGCTCAACCTCAAGGCAGCATACATCGGGGCGGGAGAAACGAAATTCGTTCGATTTGGAGACCGCATCGTGCTGATGCCCGCGAAAAAGCTGGTGCAGGCAAAATACACCGTCAAGGGGAAGGCAGACAATCCGGCAGCCCTGCCGACGAGCGCCGAAAAGGGAACGGCATACGTCATCAACACCAATCCAAACGATCCGCAGAACCCGAAATGGTCGCTCTTTGTGTGGACCGGGGATGAGTGGGACACCATGGGCGCGTGGGTCGTGAGCATGGAGGCGGAGCTGACGGCGACCAAGATCACGATCTCGGACGGGACGATCTACGGAGCCGCCGCCACGGCCAACACGCTGACGATCAATTCCCCGGCATCGGCCAATTTTGCAAAGGCGGGATTTCAGGTCGGAGACGCCGTGGAGATCGACGGCCTGACTACGGAGCCGGACAACAACAAGATCGCGATCATCCGCGAGATCGGCTCACAGATCCTCATCTTTTCGGATTATTGCTTTAAGATCCCGCCGAGCGACAGCGGCGAAAAGCAGACCTCGTACAGCGAGACGGGGACGATCACGCTGCGGCGCAGCGTGCCGGACATGGACGTGTGCTTTGAGTTCGAGAACCGCCTCTGGGGCGCGGACAAAAAGGAGATCTTTGCCAGCGCGCTCGGCGATCCGACGAACTTTTACGTTTTTGACGGGCTGAGCACGGACAGCTGGTACGTGGAGCTGCAGACGCGAGGCGAGATCACGGGCGGCGTCGGCTGGCATTACCCCACGTTTTTCCGCGAGGGCTATATCCTGCGGATCTACGGGGCGGACGCCACGACATTCCAGACGAGCGAGATCCTTGCGCCGGGCGTGGCGCACGGCATGCAGAACAGCCTCGGCGCAGCGGGCGGACTGCTGTTTTACTACTCGCCGCAGGGCATGATGGCCTACGACGGAGATTACCCGCAGGATCTGCAGCAGGTTTTTGGGCCGGATGAGTACAGAGGCGGCCTCGCGCAAAGCGACGGAACGGACTATTACATACAGCTCAAGAAGCCGGGCGCGGCCCCGCAGAGGCTATACCACTACGACGGGCTGCGCGGCATCTGGACCGTGGAGGACAGCCCCGACATCGACAGCATGGCGCTGACGGAGGGCGCGGAGACGCTGCTGCCGTCCATCATCGCAATGACGACCGGCAAGGCGCTGACGACGCTCAAGGGGCCGGGCGGCCCGAAAAACACGGCGGCCGTGGAGAGCTTTGTTGAGTTTGCGGACTTTACGATGGAGTCGCCAAACCGCAAAGCCGTGAGCAAGCTGCTGCTGCGGCTGAGCCTGACAAGCGCGAGCGTGACCGTCAAGATCCAGTACGACAGCAGCGGGACGTGGAAAAGCGTGACGACGCTGACCGCAGCGGGCAAGCGGAGCTATTACCTGCCGGTCGTGCCGCACCGGTGCGACCATTTCCGGCTCCGTATCGAGGCGACGGGAGAGTGGGCGCTGCACAGCCTCGCCATTGAATACTACGTCGGTAGTGCGCTGCACTAAGGAGGACACATGGACAACGAGAAAAAGACCCTGCACAAGTGGCAGGACAAGCTGGACCGCAACCTGCAGGCCTACGCCGGGGAGCTTGACAAGATGGACGCGCGCGAGGTGCAGTACAAGGGCGGACACGCGCTGCGGCCGCTGGTAGAAAACGGGATCGACGAGCCGACGGAAACTCCACACGTCTGGAACATCACGAGCGAAAACATCGAATCGGAGATCGACAACAGTATGCCGACCGGGAAGGTAACGCCGAGCCGCCAGCAGGACAACCTGCTCGGCAAAATGATCGAGGCCATGCTCCTGGACGAGCTGGACCGGCTGCCAGCGGAGCGCATCAACGACCGCGCAGAGCGAACCTGCAAGGTGCAGGGCGGCGTGCTGTATCTCGTGGAGTGGGACAGCGCACAGCGGACGCACACGACCGTCGGCGAGAACAGCATCACGGTGCTGCACCCCAAGCGCTACATCCCGCAGGACGGCGTCGAGGAGCCGGAGGACATGGACTACATGTTTCTCCGCATGCCGCAGACCAAGGGATACGTCAAGCGCCGGTACGGCGTGGACGTCTCGGACGAGACGGAGGAGGACGCCAGCCTGCGCGGCGAGGAGGCCAGCACGGCCGAGGACCTCGTCACGCTGGAGACAGCCTACTACCGCAACGAGCACGGCGGCGTCGGACGCATCGTCTGGGTGGGCGACACGGTCTGCGAGGAGCTGGAGGACTGCCAGAGCCGCCGCCTGCGCCGCTGCAAAAAGTGCGGACAGACAGAGGCAGACTCGGCAAACTGGAAGATGGTCGGCCCGACCGTAAACGGCGAGTACCCGCAGGGGCTGCCGCCGGAGCGGCGGAGAAAGGACGCCTGCGCCTACTGCGGCGCGCGCAGCTGGGAGGAGACGGACGAGGAAGGACGCTGGATGACCATCGCCGACCTGCGGGAAAAGGGCGTCCGCGAGGACGTTCTGAACCGCCTGCAGGGAATGACTGCGCCGGAACCGACTGCGGCAGAGCCGGAGTTTACGCCGGACGAGACAGTCGTGGGCGCAGCGGGTAGTTTGACGCCGGAGGCAGAAAGCGGCGCAGAGACGATTCTGGGGCCTGAGACGCTGCCTCCGTACAACACGCAGACGCAGGCGGAAACGGAATACTGGGTGCCATACTACCGCCCGAACATCTACCCCGTCGTGCTGCAGCGGAACGTTACCGCGTGGGGCACGTTTTTGGGCGAGAGCGACTGCGACAAGATCAAAGATCAGCAGAACACGGTAAATCACCTGAGCCGCAAGATGATCACGCGCATCTCGAAATGGGGAACGAAGATCGCGATGCCGGACAACCCCGGCCTGCGCATGGACGGGCAGGATCAGGAGCTGTGGTACATGCCGCAGTCCGATCTGGCGCAGGTCAAGCAGTTTGATTTTACCGGCGACCTCGAGTGGCCGTATGCATACCTCAACCACGTCTACGAGGAGAGCCGAAGGATCCTCGGCATCACGGACTCGTTCCAGGGCAGGACGGACACGACGGCGACGTCCGGCAAGGCCAAGGAGTTTTCGGCCGCGCAGGCGGCCGGCCGAATCGAATCGAAGAAAATCATGAAGAAGGCCGCGTGGGCCGAGATCTTCGAGCGGCTTTTCCGAAACAAGCTCGCATACTGCGAGGAGCGGCGGAAGATGCACGGCAAGAATGAGATGGACACCGAATGGAACTCGTGGGCATTTCTGGAGTGCGACGAGGCGGGAGAACTCTACTGGAACGATCAGTTCCGCTTTTCGTGCGACAACGCGTCCGGGCTTGCCGCGAACCGAGAGGCCATGTGGCAGGAGATCACGCAGCACCTGCAGAGCGGCGCTTACGGCAACCCGAGCGAGCCGCAGACGTTGATCCGATACTGGTCTCAAATGGAAATGCAGAATTACCCCGGCGCGGGGACGATCAAAAAGCTGCTGGAGGAGCAGGCTGCGCAGCAGCAGGCGCAGGCCATGGCCATGCAGTCGCAGCAGGCCATGCAGCAGCAGATGGGCATGCCGCAGGGCATGCAGTAAGGAGGGGCCATGCAGTACGGATACAACAAGGATACGGACTACAAAAAGCTGATGGACGACGCGGCCGCGAAGGGCAATTATGCACAGGCAGCGATCTATGAGCAGATGCGTAATGAGAAGATCGCGGGCGAGGGATTGAACCAGTGGGCGCAGACGAACCAGTACGCCAACTACCTGCAGGGGGCCGGAGCAAACACCGGCTGGAAGAACCCCTATCAGGAGGAGCTGGACGCTGCGATCAAGCGCCTGCAGGAAAACAGCGGCGGGGCCTACAAATGGGACCCCGAAAACGACACAGCCATGCAGGAGTACCGCAAGACCTACCTGCGCGAGGGCGACCGGACGATGCGCGACACGCTGGGGGCCTACGCCAAGCAGACGGGCGGCCTTGCCTCCACGCAGGCCATTGCGGCGGCCAGTCAGGCGGCCGACAACTACAAGGCGCAGCTGGCCGACAAGGTACCCGAGCTTGAGCAGCAGGCCTATAACCGCTGGTACAACGAGCAGCAGACGGCCCGGCAGGATCAGTACAACTACCTCTCGGCCCTCATGAACGCGGGCAGCGCCGCGCAGAGCGACTACAGCCTGCGCATCAACGAGGCGCTCAACCGTTGGCAGCAGCTCGGCTATGCGGACGATCAGGTATCCAGCGTGCTGGGCGTGGGCGTGGGCACGCCGACGACGGACCAGAGCTACCAGAACTGGCAGAAGATGCAGGCGCAGCAGGACGCCGACTGGCAGCGCGAGCAGTGGAGATACCAGCAGGAGCTGGACAAGTATACCCAGAACGAGCAGCAGCGCCAGAACGCCTATAACCTCGCCATGACGATGCTGCAGCTGGGCCAGATGCCGAGCGCGGAGATGCTGGCACAGGCCGGGATCAGCGGCGAGGACGCGAAGCGCATCCTCGCGGGTGTGCAGGCGCAGAGAGGCGGCTACAGCGGATCCGGCGGCGGCTCGTACAGCTCCGGCAGCGGGGGCGGGAGCGGATCGGGAAGCGGGGGCGGGACAACGGGAGGCACAGACGGGAATACGCCGACGATTGCAGACAGCAGCCAGCTCAGCGCGCTGGGGCAGCAGTATTACCGGGACATCGTCAGCTCGTCGAGATATCCGCGCAGCGCAGAGGATCAGTACGCGGCGATGGAATCGATCTTTAACCGGATCACGCAGGACTATAACGCCGGGCATCTGACGATGGCGGAGAAAAACTATCTCGCCTCGCTTTGGGGCGTGAACTAAGGAGGAGCCTATGCCGAGGGACGCAATGGCCGAATGGCTGGCGAAACGGAATGCAGAGAAAGCTGCACAGCGCGCGACCCCGGAGCACGGGGCCGTGCGTCAGGCGCAGATCAAGGTAGATCAGATCCTGGAGCAGGCGAAGAAAACGACAACGGCGTTGACCGGGGTAAAGACGGGAAAAACGGAAAAGTCCTCTACGCCGGTACGGCAGGAGGAGGGACGCGACGCAATGGCCGAATGGCTCGCGGCGCGCAAAGAATCCAAGGTGCAGCAGATCGCAGAGCAGGGAAAGTACGCTGTGCGAAATGTGGGGTCGCTGTACAAGGCTGCGACCGGCATGTGGGGAGAGCTGCGAAAGGCGAACGAATGGCAGGGCATGGGCGTAGACGCAGGCATCCAGCAGGGATACCGGCCGAAGCTGCCGGTCCGCACCGGCAGCCAGCTGCAGCAGCAGGCGGAGAATGCCCTGCAGATGGACAAGACCGGGCCGTACCGCCAGAGGCTGACGAGAGTCCGAGGGGAATCGCTTGAAAAGCTGTTCACGGACAGCCTGAACCAGACAGCGGAACAGCACGGCCAGACCATCCGGCAGGAGCTGCAGGAGCTGCGGACTGCCGGGGAAAGCGGAACGGACGCCGCAGCCGCGAAGGAAAAGTGGGACGATGTGGCCAGCCGCCTGTATTATCTGGCCTACAGCCAGAGCATGAGCGCAGATGAGTACAACAAGCTCGTGAGCGAGGTATATGACACCTACGACGCATACCGAAGCGGGGTTAAGGGCCGCAGCTTCGGCCAGCGCGAACAGAAGTGGACGGACGCACTGCGCGGGCCGGTGATGGGAGACGAAAACTACACCGCAGCGGGCAAGGCGCAGCAGAACGCCATGCTTGCCGCAGCGGGTGGCATACCGACCGACCGGAATACCTTTGGCTATGAGCTGCGCTACAACCAGAGCACGACGCGCGAAAACATCCAGTACAAGAGCGTCGACCAGCTGCTTGACGCAGCGGGCAAGCATGTGGATCCGCAGGCGGACGTGACGAGCCAGTCGCAGGGCGCGGCGACGGACGCTGCGATCTTTGGGTACCTCGCCAACGTGGCCATGACGCAGGAGCAGTATGACCGGTACATGCAGGTGCTCGACCGCTACGCCAAAAACGCTCCGGCGACACGGGCCGTCAGCGGCTACGGGACGAGCGACGTGGTCAGCCAGCTGGAGACCTACCGCCAGCAGCGCGAGACCAACGGCCTGCGCGCAAACGAACAGGGTGCGGAGGATGCGCTCAACAGCTACCCCGAGATGTCGGCGGGTTCCTTCCTCGACCAGGTGGCGAGCGGCTCGGAGAGGGCGCGCGACAACCTGTTCCAGAAGTACCCGGCCGGACTGGAGCAGCTGCTCGTCCGCGGAGGGGGCTACGCCGGGAAGGCGCTGGGCAGCCTGCTCAATGGCTTCGGCGCGTTTGAAAACGATCTGGGCGATTACTTCGCCGAGGGCGGCGAGGAAAACATCAACTACCGGAATCCGGAATGGCAGGAGGCCAAATATCAGGACTGGGTGCGCGGGCGTGAGACGTCTGACCTGCTGCAGAACGGCGGCAAGTTTGAACGCTGGGCGGCGGAGCAGATCTCCGGCCTGACGACGGCCGCGCTGGAAATGGCGGCCTCCGCCACAATTGCCGGGGCGGCGACCGGAACGATGGCAAGCTTTGCCGGGGGCGGCAGGCAGGTATCGCCGCTGGTGACAAGCGCCGCGACGAAGGCCGAGAAGTTTGCGCAGATGGCAAAGCGGGGCAGCAACATCGTGACGAGCAGCTTCGCGGCGATCAACTCCTACGGTGAGGCAGAGAGCAACGGGGACGCGAGAGGCGAGCAGTTTATCCGCTTCGCCGCGGGCGGTCTGCTGGAATACGGAACAAACATGCTCTTCGGCGGAAACCCGCTGATCGACGCCGGGGACACCGGCAAGGTGACGGAGTTTTGCTATAAGCTATTCAAAAACGAAACGATCCGGAAAATTATTTCCTCCGAGTTCTTTGATCGCATCGGCGAGGGCCTCGAAGAGGTGGCCTCTGCGATCGGTTCGGCCGCGCTGGACTATGCGCTGACCGGCGAGGCAGACCTGAGCTGGGACGAGCTGCGCGATGAGTTTATCTCCGGCTTCGCTCTGGCGATGATCCTGAGCATCGGACCGGACACGGCCGAAGTGCTGGCCAAAAACGACCACGAGGGCAACGCCAAGCGCATCACGATGTTCGACGCGGCGGCGCAGAGCGACCGCGGAGAGCTGAACCTCCAGATGGAAAAGTACGCCGTCGAGTTTTTGGCGGGCGACGAGGACCTGATGCTCGCCAACGGCTGGGATCATGTGCAGCGCAGCACAGCAAAAAAGAGCTGGGCGCAGGCCGTGAACGAGTACAATACGGTGTATCGGAATCTCGTGGATGCCGAGGCATACTGGGCCAAGACCGGAGAGGGGAAGGCATACCGGGGGACGGATGCCGAGCGCGTGATCGCGGATGCGAGAGGGAGCATCGAAGGCGTAGACGCCAAGACCTTCTCGGAGGAGACGCTGGAGGAGAATGTGCGACAGATCCGGCAGGCATGGGACAGCGCCGAGGAGAACGCGACGAATTTTGCGATGACCGGCCGCATGGATGCAGAGATCGCGAAAATGGCCCGGACGGCCGAAAGCTATCTTGACAAGGCCGTGCAGGATGGCACGATGGATGCCATGACGGCCCTGAACCTCCGAAACGAGCTGAGCATGATCAACGAGGGCGCGACGGCGAACCTGCAGGCGTATCTCAACGCGAGATACGGAGAGGGGACGCCGCAGACCGAGACAGAGCAGGAGACCGTGCAGGAGGCTGCGCAGGGCGTCAACACCATCCGCGCGGAAGCGGAAACAAACGCCGCCGTGAATGCGGCAGAAACCGGAGGAATCGACAATGGCAGAACGGAGATTTTTGATGGAGGCAGCCAACGGGATGCAGGTCTGGGTACCGGAGAGCAGACTGGAGGCATGGCAGCAGGAGCAGCAGCGGCAGAAGGAGAGCGGCGGAACGCTTACGCCGGAGCAGGAGAAAATGGTCCGGCAAATCGTCGAGCGAATCTACGGCCCGAAGACGCAGCAAGAGCGGAACGGCTGAACCGTTACGCCAGCCTGCAGAGCGACACCAGCCTTGCGAAACTCGTGCGGGGCGGATCGGATGCCGTGACGCTGGCCGTGATCCCGGAGAGCATGTATGACGACGGGATGCGGGCGGCAAAGCAGGCTGGGGCGGAGCTCGGCGTGGACGTCGTCTTTGTGCGCGGATCGATGGCCATGCAGCGGGGAGATCAGCTGATGCGCATCAACGGCGTATATGACGCGGCGGTGAAGCGCGCCGTCGTCAGCGCGACGGACATCCAGTATGACGGCGGGCAGCTGGCGCAGCATGAGCTCTTCCACGTCCGGGGAAACAAAGACCCGGCCCTCGTGCAGCAGGCGCTGCAAAAGGTCCGGGAGACGTTCGGCGAGGAAGCATTTGAGCAGGTGGCGCGCGAGTATGTGCAGAGCTACAGCGGGGCCTACCAGAGCATGGAGGACGTTTACGAGGAGGTCCTCGCAGACGCCTACGCCGGCATGAACCGGTTCCGCGCGGGCGCGACGCAGTTCACGGAGGCTGTGCAGAGCGAAGTGCAGCAGAGCGAGCGGGCGTCCGAACCGGCGCAGACCTCGCAGGAGACGAGGGGAAGCCCGGAGGGGCGATTTTCGCTTGCCGGGCAGAAGGCCAGAACGGCGAACTCACAGACGCTGCAGCTCGCCGAGCAGATGGAGCAGGAGGGCGCGAGCAGCGAGGAAATCTGGCAGGAGACCGGATGGACGCGCACCATGGACGGCCAGAGCTGGCGCTTTGAGATCGATAACAGCGAGGCGGAATACCGCGGCGGCGGAGATGCACAGTTCCGGGAGGATCATGCCGACTATGCGGAATATCAGGACCTGCTGCAGAAGATGTTTGAGGGAACGATCAGCGAAAGCGAAATGCAGCGCATGGAGAAGCTGGATGATATCTGGAGCGGAGAGTATGCGAGGCTGCGCGAGCGGGTAGAAAGCGGGAACGCGACGCTTGCGGACGTACTGGAGCATGACTCGCTCTATGAGGCGTACCCGGAGCTGCGGAATGTCAAGGTCCGGCTGGAGAGCGACACGGGAAGCAAGAACGGAAGCTATGACCCGAGCACCAACACCATCACGATCTCCGAGGACAAGCCGGGAGACAGCGCAAAAGTCGGGACCATGCTGCACGAGATCCAGCACGCGATCCAGCAGATCGAGGGCTGGGAGAGCGGAGCAAGCCCGGAATACTGGGCGGCACGCGAGTATGAGAGCGGCGACACTGCAAGCGACCGCGCGCAGGAGCTTTACAGCCGCATCCTGACCAGCCTCGACAAGGCAGACCAAAACAAGGTGATCCGCTACAACGAGCTTGACCGCGAGATGGAGGCGACGTTTACGGCAGACCCGGAAAGCGAGGCCGGGAAGCGGTACGCGAAATACGAGGCGGAGCAGGACAAGCTGTATGAGGAGCTCTACAAAAACGAGTGGTTCCGGCGGCTGCTTGACCTCCAGCGGAAGATGGAGAACCCGCAGTCCGCGTATTACGAGATGTACCTCAACACGGCGGGAGAGATCGAGGCGCGCAACGTGTCCGAGCGATACCGCATGGCGCAGGAAGAGCGAAGAAAAACCGCGCCGAAGGGCGCGGATGAAAACACGCTGTTCCGCGGGGGCGGAGGTATCTCTGCAGAGATCAACGAGCAGTACAAGAGTGACCTGGAGAGATGGGACCGGGGAGGCCGCAACGGGAACGAGCGGCTGATATTAGGAACGACAGGCCCCGTTTTGCAGAATCTGGGGGCAGAGGACGGGAACATCTACCTGAACGGGTGGAAGATATCCAAGATCATGCGAACCCATAAGGAGATGAGCCTGCAGACCATTGAAGCGCTCCCGCAGGTGCTGGAAAACCCCGCGATCGTGCTGGCGAGCCGAGCGGTAGACACAGAAAACGCAAACACCCGGCTCGTCATGTTCGGTGACGTCAGAGCCGAGAACGGGAAAGCCGTGCAGGTCGTGCTGGACCTGCTTCCGACGGAGGGCGGATACAGGTTTGAGGGAATGCAGAAGGTAAACAGTGCATACACGAAGGATGGGGGCAGACTCTCGCTGGAGGACAGCAACGTGCTGTACACAGACGCAAAAAGAGCCGCCCAGGTGCTTCGGTCGCTGGGCTACCGAAGCGGTAGCCCAGACGGTT